>OBLI01000009.1_pt1 | contig 171072 bp, 275 predicted proteins | sample 1519701 | NCBI WGS metagenome assembly OBLI01 (sample SAMEA3663005, study PRJEB22513) | pig gut metagenome | biome: pig gut; feature: pig-associated habitat; material: faeces | place: France | collected 2012
ACTCACTTACATCTATTCCATCGATTATTTTTTTTATCTGTCATTAGTCACACTCCTGTAATAATTCAGGGTTTTCATAAATATTGCCAATGACTTCATAACAAGTATTTCTACTTTCATCAAAACCAAAATAATTTAACCCTTTATTTACTCCTTCTGAAATGCCTTGTTTCTTTGGATTTATACAATGATATACATATTGCCATTGTGAATATATCCATTCCACAATTCCAATATAATTTAAAATACTTTCGCCTTTAATCTCGCCTTTAGTAGAATTAAGGTCTTGTTTCATATCTTCTTTATTTTTGTAGTCATAAAATGGATATTGATTAGGAATGACAATAATATCACCCTCATAAATCAATTTACCGTTTTTATCCTTCAAACCTGTACATTGCATAAACACAAGTCCATTTCCTACATGATTATACGGTAAAGGAGTAATATTTTCATCAAAACAAACTTGTTGTTCTAAACATTCAAAAACAGCATTTACATTTTGCCAATTTTTAGGTTCTACCATTTTATTAGACAATTTATTAAAATACCTAAACTTGAATCTATCATTCATTTACTAGTCCTCTACTTTCTTGGTTCATGTAAAATCTTTCTAATTATTTCTTCCATATAGGTTTCTTTTACTTCTACATTGTTTTCTAATTCTAAATCATAAAAACCTACAATATGATCTTCATCTATGTCTTTTTCAAATGACCAACCATCATCAGCAACTCCACTTACTAATCTTCTTGCGGGAGCATATCCATTAGGTGTCCATTTTGTTATTTCATAAGATATAATCATAGGGATGAGATAAATTTTCTGTTTTCCCATTTTCATATACAACTGTTATATCAGACATTTCCTTATCTCCGATATACCCTGGTAATTCATCTATTGGAATATATAGTTTTTGTTTTACAAATTCTTCTTCAATAGCATTTTTACTTGCAAAATATTTATCTTGACAAGGTTTAAGAATATTGCGTGCTTTTTTATATTCCTTTTTAGCGATATCCCTTAATTGTATTAAATTTTTAAGTGCCACTTTATCAATATTCTGTTCTAAACACATTTAATATTCTCCTTTTCCTTTAAATGTTCTATTAGATTATCAATATCTTCTTGTAAACTCATGTAATTTCTTTCTTAGTTAATTATTCTTTTCTTGTTCCTGTTTTTCCCAGCTTAGTCATAAACTCATCCCAATCTACAGTTATGTATCCTGAATGTAACTCCTTGGACTTCGTATTAAAATTTATTAGCATATTGTTTATAGAAATATTTTTCTATTTGTTGTTTAAGATATTGTTTCATTTAAACCTCCGGAATATATAACTGTTTTAAAGTAAATTCATCCAAAGCAACAGAAAATCCAAAATTAAACCCATCTTTATCCTTACATATCCATCTTGCAATAATGATATGATTTTCAAAAGTGGCATTAAATGTATAGGTAACACCAATATCCCCGAAATAGAATTTATTAAAATCTTTCATAATATCTACCCAGGAATCAAATGCTTGTTTGGATGTTTTTAAATATATTGTATTAAGTTTCCATTTTAATAAGTCCAATGCCCTGCTTGTGGTATAATCCTTTACGTGTTCCACATTAATCATACTATAAATACCTTAAACTTAAATAATTAATAATTAAATGTAAAATATTATCTTGCAAAATGATTAACCATGCTCGAATAAATAAAGGTCTATCTGTATAACCATCTGCCATAATCATGCATTGAGGCTTGTTTGTAACAGATGCATCTTGTACATATTGCTGATGGAAGTCAAAGTTCTTAATCTGGTTTAATTTGTTCACTAAGTTGGTTCCGTCAATAATAGCATGAGTTATAAATATAACAAATAATGCCAATACACTTCTTGTCAATAATAAAAATGGAATTGTATATATAAAAGCATGTAACAATGCTATACTAAATTTTTTCTTTTTATTTGTTGCCATCCAATCATTTTGTAACCAATAATCAGAAAAACAATGAATTAAAAACTGTTCATACATTTTCTACCTCCTTTGAATTTTGTTCATATTCACATTCTGATTTATTTACATTTCTAATACTTACGGGCATTACGTCAAAATCCCCTTCACCCATATACACTTCTTCATAATATAAAGTACAACTATCAAAAAATGAATCATAATGTTTACAGGTTATACATTTATCTCTTTCCATTTTATTTTCTACCTCTTTTAAATTTTGGTGGTGTTGGTGGTGTATTTGTTGTCCTTCTTTCTGGACTTATACCTACTAAACCACCTACTATAAAACCAATTAAGAATGCTACAACCATCTATTCTCCTTTTAAATATTTCTTCAATGTTTGTTCCCCGATTTCTTTAAGGGCTACATCTAAAAAGTTTTCATCAAGACAATAAATTACCCCTTGGTATTTCTTTATCAAACAACCTTCTAATTCAATCATATCATCCCAATAACTAAAACTAATAAAATATTTTCGGTCTCCATTACCCCAATCAATCTTCCTACCTCTATTCAAACGTCGGGCAATATCCTCTAACTGTCTGCGAATTAAAATCTTTTCAGCTTCTGCTTCGGCTTGTTCTCTGCTTTGGAAGCAGTTATAAGCATTGTATTTACAGGTGTCATAGTCGCCTTCGAAGTTCTCCCTCGCTACAGTTAGGTTGTCTGTAACAAAATAGTAGCAACCAAGAGTTTTAGGTTTCCACCTTTTGTGCCCACATTCTTCTAACATCTTTTCCATATTGGCAAGATGTTCTTTTGTTTTGTTAATTTCTTCTAATATTTCTTCTTTGTTCATTATAATAACTCACTTTCCTTTACATATCTTACTGGATTTTCGGCTCCTTTAATACATAACTCAGAGTTGATTTCCCTACCTCTTAGTTTATTAGTTAAATCTGTATCTGTTTCTCCTGCAAATACATATCTTCCACCACATAAGGTAGATTTATATATTTTATCCAATGTAAACACTTCTCTTACTTGTTTATCTACTACGGCTATTACGTGTGAACATTGTTCGGCATGTTCTGGGTCTAATACCCAGTGTCCTCTTACGGCTTCAAATATAGAACCCATTTGTACAATTTTATCTGTTGTTGTTTTTAGTACTAAATACATATCAATTACTCCTTATACTTATTGTAATTTGTTAATTTGTTAATAATCTTTAAAGATTATTTCATGTCCTTGTTTTAGAAGATTTAGAAAATCTAAATTTCATATTATTGTTTATTCTTAATCCTTTCGGCTGATTGTTCTATTAGTTTATTTAATTGTTGAGCATTATATGATTCTAAAGAAACTTTGTCTAAGTGATTTTCTTCTATATAATGCTCTAATTCATAAAGAGCTAAATCTACAATTTCTGCATTAAATTTACGTTGTTTAGAAAAAGCAGGAATTGTAGATATTGTATCCTGACAAAAAATACTAAAGTAAAAACCGTTTTCGTTATCATATTTCAAATTTATTTTATTGCGTGCCACTTTTCTAATGCTAACATTAACAGGACCTAAATTAGATTTAAAATTAACTATTATTCTGTACAGGGTACCATCATAGTTATGAAAACAACGATTTCGTAGAACCTTTAATCTATCATCTTCAATATTAAAATCATAAAGTGTACATAAATTATCAAAAAGAATTCTTAAACGGTTGCTTAATGCATTGTCTTTAAGTTCTACTACTTCTTTTTTAACAGGTTTTTCTTGTTTAAACCAAAACATATTTATCTCCTTAGTTACTTTCATCTATCATGTCTTTTAATTCAAAATAATGTTTTAAGGAACCCATCAATTCATCTTTTACTACTGTATCGAATAAAGGGTTTAAACAAACGAAATCAGTAATATCCTGTCTACCACAAAGAGTACTACCTATTGAAATTTCCTTTGTTTTTCTGTCATACCAAGTAAAAAGTCTGTATTTCTTTTGTTCATAATCTGACCAATCTATCTTTTGGTCTTTATTTAGTCTAATTGCTATGTCTCTTATTTTTCTGCCAAGAATAATTCTTTGTCGTTCTAAATACGCTTCTTTTTCATTTCTGAAACAGTTAAGAACTGTTAGTTTTTGTTGTGCAATTACCGAACTAGGTTTGTAATACTCGTGTTGTACATTAACACGTGAATCTAGATAATAATATAGATCACCGTCTTCAGGTTTCCACCAACCAAAGTTATTATTTTCTAGATCTTCTAATTTCTTTTGTGCCCGTTCCAATGTTTCCGTTACCTGTTGTAATCTTTCTTGAGCTTCTTTGATTTCCTTTTTAATTTCTTCCTCTTTATTCATTTCCTTCCTCCTTTAATATATTTTCAATATCATACTTTAATAATCTTGTAGTTTTCGGTGATAAATATGATACAAGATTAACCACGTTTCTTATCTTTTCTAGTTTTTCCTTTAACTTATTAGTAGAATTACAAGAAAAATCTGCAAGATGTGGTTTTAAATAATCCTTTATTTCTTCACAAAGTATTTCTGTAATATCTTCTTCAGTAAAATTATTTATTTCTTCTTCACTGTACTCTTTAAGTATGTCCCGAATTTCTACTGGTTGTATTCTAACTATTATGTCTATACTATTGTTTATCATTTTGTTCTCCTATTTATTTCCTTTATCTTATTCATAGTAAAACTTAAATATCTCTTTTTTTGTAGGGTTCTGAAATCTTAATTTCTTATATTTGAAAAATATTTCACAAGCAGATAATTTTTGTAAATCTCTTGACATCTTTTTTAATTCTGTAGAATACAAATGATATTTATTCTGGTCTTTAAATAAACCATCAAAATAATTATATTGTGCTAATCTATAATTATACAAACAATCGTAATAGTATAATTCAAAAGAATTAACATTTTCTTTAAACCATTTTTGTTTTGCTCTTCTACTTATTTTCATTTCACTTTATCCTTACACCTATCATATTCTTAAGACAAAATTTATCCTTATCATAATCAACATCTTCGTCTATTCTAAATAACTCGTCATTATCCCATAGGTTATCGTCTTCTTCCTTAATTGAGTATACAACAAATCGATTTCGTTTTTCATTAGCATTATATATTAAAGATATCAAATAAGGATTATGTTGTTCGTCAACAGCTATAACATAATCGTTTACACTACTAGAGGTACTAATAATTTTACCTTTTTTATTATATACCCTATAACCATAAGTAGATATTGAACCACCTATTTTTGTTGGTTTGATAACAAATTTATCGAGTTCAAATGCGTAATAACCATTTACCTTTAACCATTTTTGTGTATTTATTATTTCTTTACGGTTTAAAGTATAAAAGCCAGTTAGTTTAATTGCAGTTTTTTCTTCAAGTAACTGTAAATTATGTTCTACTAACTTCTGTACCTTGGGGTTACCTCCTTTAAAATCACTGAAAGTAACAAATAATTTATCTATTACTGTTGTTACCTTACAATATTTTTTTGTCATTTCAGTACTCCTTTATCTATACATTGATTGTAGTATGAAATTACTTAAAAATCAAGCCTTTTGTTTAACATTTTCTTGAACATTTTAATATTTTTTAATACCAAGCCTTTAATTTTCTTGTTTTCGTATCTATATAACGAGTATCATCAAAACGAATTATAGGGGGTAATTCCTGACGAAATAAATCATTACACATGAATTTAGCTTGTTCCTTAATTTCCTTATTGGCGAATACTAGATCAAAGTTAAGTGTACTGTAGTAATAACTACATAGAAACTCTGCTAATTGTTTTGGATTACATTTTCTAATATAAGTTATTATTTTCATTCTTGTTCATCCTCAATTTCTAAATCTATATTACTTATAGTAGTTTGAATTCTTTCTTGTACATTATCTAGCATATCTTTAATTTCATAAATTTTGTTTTGAATCTTTTTATCCATATAATCATCCATTAAACGATAAAAATTTATTTTAAGATATCTGGCAAGAAAATCATTCATAGTACCTAGTGAAACTTCAATACCATTAACAGTTACTTTAACATCAAAAGTATCATCATTAGGTAAATCATTAATAAATTTATCTTGTTCTTCTTTGGTTAACTGCTCTCCAAAATATTCTAAGAACATATTAGATAAAATTGTTGGATTATTTAAAAATTTACTTCTACTTATTTTCATAACTCTAGTCCTTTATACAGTTCTTCTTGTGTAAACAAACCACTCACTAATAACACACCCTCTAATCTGAGTAATTCTTTATATGCTTTTGTAGGGTATTGCTCACTTAGAGGTTTGTATTTTCTAATGATTGCATTTGAGAGTTTACACCACATTGTAGTGCTTTGAACAGGAGCGCATTGTGCAATTATTACTTTTTCTAAACGTGTTTCTAGCTTACTTGTTTCCTCATCAAACTCTTTTAAGGCCTTTTCTTGGTTCTTTATAATTTTATTCCTTAAAAGTTTACGTTGTTCCAAATCTTTACTTAATCTTTGTGCTTTATTCATTACTTTACTCCTTACCTTTTAAACTTTGTTTAAATTCCCATAATTCACATTCTTTACATTTACAACAAATACATTGATTAATAGGGTTACAATTACCATACTCAATACAATCTTTACATGTTTCTATGTCCTCGGCACAGTTATCACAAGGGTAATTAATCCAATCCATTATTTACCACCTAACTTTTTTATTCTTTTGTTTAATCTGTCTAATCTTTGTTGTAAACCTTTATAAGATTTATTTGCTTTTATCTTTTCTGCTTTTAAACTAATTAACTTTTTACGTAGATCATAGCAATCAGACAATCCTAATCCTCTTGTTAGTAATTTTTCCAGCAAATTTCAATCTATCTTTTTTCATTTCATTTAAAAGCTCTTGTTGTTCATAAATCGAATCTATTGGTTTATTTGCTAATTCAGGATATTTTTCAATTTGCTTTAAATAATAGTTTTCCCCACGAATTTTGCTATATAAAATTGCCTTTGTCTTATATGTCAATAATTTTCTATTATACACATTACCGTAGTTATCCACCACTTGTACTTTACTAAAATCTATATCAGAGGTCCATGTAGGTGTTTCCACTGTGGAATTATAATAAGCTGTATTTATTGTTTTAGCATATACGGCTATAATTAAATCTGTAGTACACCAAATAGGTTCGTAATCTCTTGTTACTAGATAACAACTTGTACTATCACAGTATTCATCGGTAGATTGAGCATAGTGTAGTTTCTTACCTTCGTACTCCAGAAAGAATACTTTATTCTCAGATACTAATGATGAAACTAGTGATTTTAAAGTTATAACATTAGCACTTTCACAATCCATACTATTCAGAATTTCATTAATAATTTTTAATGTATTATTCATATTTGGTCTCCTTACACATAGATTATAGTATGAACACAAACAAAAATCAATACTTATGTTAAATATTTTAATATTTCTTAATCAATAGGAAATGTAGCATCATATGTTAATAATTTAGTATCCAAATCTCTTTTATGCATTAAACAGTGTACCCATTCAGGGTGTATATAGTCTGATGAGTTAGGTCTTAAAGCATAACCTACTATATTTAGTTTCTTTTCATTACATGTTCTTGGTACACATAGTTGTGGATATTTACTACAATGTTTGTACCATTCTTTCATTACTTCTCTACCTTTATCTAACCATTCTATATCAGGTGTTATTAAAGTTATACCTTCCTCGTAGTTTTCTTTTATGTATTGGATTAACCACATGTAATGTTGATAGGCTTTCTCCTGTTTATCTTCCTTGTAATAGCGCTTTAAGTAATAAAATGTATGGTTATCCCATATTGTTATTTTCCTTGCTTTATATTTTATTCTGGTCCTGATAGTAGGAGAATAAAGACAATAATCATACTCTTTATCTATATTAATCTGTACTTGTTTTGTTATTGTTGGTATGTATATCATCTTTAAATTCTATGTTCCTTATAATGATTTTCTAAGAATAACTGTACATTCTTAAGTATTTGTAACATTGTATTTATCTCTATTTTGTTATCCACTTCTATGCTATCTTTACCCCAATCAGCAATAATTGAAAATAACATTTCATCCTCATGTACACATTTAAAAAAGTATATACAACGTTTGAAGTCTCTAAATTGTGCACCTATTTCATAATATGTACTAAGTATTTTAAATGTACAGAAATTAGCTCTGTATTGTTCATTAGGTAATCCTTCTCTACAAATATATTTTAAATCAGTAATTTCATCTGATAGACTGTATGTGTTTAACTTTAGGGTAGTATTGTATATCTTCTCTAGAATCTCATATAAACTTGTTCTCGTTAAAGATGTTGTTTTGTCTGTTAAAGTAGTAACATCACTATATGTTCTGATTTTGTTCATTAAAAATTCTCTCCACCTTATTTATGAAACTATCAACGTATATTAGGTTTTCACAAAGAGTTATCACTTCACCACGTATTCCGTTGTTCATATACTTAATATTATCTAAAAACTTTAATGAATTATCTAGACACAACTTACTCTGGTACTCGTTTAAGATTTCTTCTTTTAGACAGTTCAGTTTGTTCAATATCAAGCAGTGGTTAGCATAAGTTATTGTGCTCCCTCTAAATTCGTCCTCTAATGTTGTTATTCTATCTTGTAATGTGATTGGGTTCATTTTCTCCCCTCTTTAGCATTTTCTGTAAAGTATCCTCTAATGGTCTATTCATACAATCTATATACTGTTGAGTTTGTTTAAAGCTTTGACAATATAATGTTCTATATAGGTTTTCGTTACTCACTTTATAGGAAACACCAACAGCAAGACCTAACGTAAAAGCTATTATAAATGCAAGTATAATGTTAACTTCCGTTTCGTGCATTTTATTTAATCTCCTCTATCAATTTTTGTTGTAAAGTATAGTTGTTTAAGTAAATTGCCATATATCTACAATCCTGTATCTTGATAATCTTTTCTTAGAACACATCTACCATTATCTATATTATATTCTTTATATGTTTCATGATATTCATGCTGTTCATAAATATAATAACATACTTTTGTTATTTCAGGTAATATTTTATGTTTATAATAATCTATTTCTTCATATCCATAATTAACAGCACATCCTACTTCCCATTCTCCGGTTTCTCTATTCCAAGAATTTTTATTATAGTCAATATCTGTACCATCTGAATATTTAGCATTATCTATATAAGTATCCATAAACCCAAACGGAATCCTTGTTGCTCTTTCTAAACCACAATACTCTTTAGTGTATGGATAATTATTATATTGTTGTCTAATTGGATCTTGATATCCATTATGTTCTTCAAACACTTTTAACATGTCATCTACAACATTAATATATTCTGGTTTTACTTTTATATGAAAAGCAAACGCTGTGTAACTACTCATTAAAATCTCCTTTTCTATAATATTATAGGGAAAAAATAAACCTTTTTGTCAAGTTATTCTTGTAAGATTAAATCATTATTTAATCTCCATTATTTGTATCTTCTTTCCTTTATTATACGTATCCCAAGCATCCTTTTCTGTTGTTTTTAATGTTGCTATACGATATTTTTCCTTATATGAAAGTAATTGTTGTAGTCCGAAAGAATCATTGTCTAATAGTAATATAGGTTGTTTTAATGTATTTATATACTCCTGTTGTAATTTACTTATTCTTACTGACCCTAATGCTATTACATTATATCCTGATTCCTTTAATGCTACGTAATCTCTAAATCCTTCTACTATGTAACATTCTTTTTCTTTATCTACTGTGTCTTTACCATATATTATATTATTACCTTGCATGAATAACCATTTGAAAGATTTATCTACTTTTTCTGGTTCTACTATTCTAAATCCTAATCCACATACACCTTTATCATAAGCCGGACATACATGAAAGTCTAAATCTATGTCTTTAATATATTTTCTATTGAAAAGTATATATTCTTTATCATACCAAGGATTTTCTTTATCAAAAGCCATTTGTGTATTGTATAATCTTACATTATACTTCTTGGATAATTCTCCTATGTAATTACCTGGTTTGCAGTATTCTAAAAATTTATCTACATTCTCGTATATCTTACTGTACGTTATTTTCCTTATTAGTGGTTTTATTTTCTCTGGTATTAAAATGGACCCAACTTCTGTTTCCATGAAGTCGAGTCCATCAAATAACATTTTATAATATATACCTTTTGTCTTTAGCATATATTATTTTACATTAAGCTTCTTCAAAAATTTCAGGATCTTCTTCTTTAATTTTTGTTTTTAACTCTTCTACAAATTCTGGGTATCTTTCAGCAATAGTATTAAGCATTTCATCTAATACTTCTGCATCAGCAATTTCCTCCACTATATGCATTGTAGTATCAAAATCATTAAGTGTATCTTCTTTAAGTACATCGATAGCACCTTCCGCTAATGCACGATGACTATAGAATACGTTATAGATATCAGTTAAAGATTCCTTAGCATTTGATTTAACCAATGCCTCTGCTAGTTTAGCTGGATATTCACCTAATTCGATATCCCATCCTGAAGGATATAATGAATTCCAACTATCGTGTTGTGTATTCATAATTTGTACTAATTCATCTACTGTTAAATCTTCTAAATCTAACATTACGATTTCTGCTAGTGGTTCTTCACCGTCATATTTACCATCTACTAGAGCTTGTAATTTTTCTGGTAATTTATCTACACCTGCTTCAAAATCTTCCTCGTTTAAATTCTTTTCCAAAGACTCAGGTAAATACCAACGATCTAAAGCCTTTTCTAAATCTTCATTATTAAATGATTTTCCTTTTGCTTTTAACTTTGAAATAGTTGCTTGTTTAAGTTCATTTCTTGTATATTCTGGCTTCATTTTATAAAGTTCCCAATCTTGTCCAATTTCAGCGAGTACAGGATATATATCAAACCAAGACTCATTCTTTTGAGAAGATTCATCTATTCTAGCAAAACGCTCTTTCAAATGACTGATAAGCAGTGGCACATCATCTTTAAAATAGATATTTTTGCCTTTGTCATACTCAAAATACGGCTCAGAGTAAAATCGATTTGCTGGCTTAGCATTTAGCCATCCTGCACCTATTGCTCTATCAACAATTGGCTTATAAACTAATGCTTTAGCTTGTTCTAGTAAGTCATTCTCTATTTTAGCATCATTTTCATTCATTTGAGCAGACGCTTCATTCTTTTGGGTCTTAGGTTCATTATAGTCTTCATGTTTTTCATGTAGTGCTTTTTTTAGTTCTTCGTTTAATTTTTGTATATTCATTTTTTCTCCTTATAGATTGAACTTTCTTTGTATTTCGTGTATACCTGTTGCCATACCTTTATAGAAGGATCTGTCTGACTCTGTAAACTCATCATTATACGCAAGCTTAAGAGCTCGACTATGTTCTTTATCTAAATATTCTTTTAAAGCTTGTACATCTAAATTTTCTTGTTGAGATTCAAGTATAACATCATTTTCGTATCTCGTACCTTGAGGATTTACTCGATAATTATAAGCTATAAACATACGTTTTTCATTATATTCTTTAGCTTTTTTAACAGCCTCTTCTTCATTATCGGCATTGACTTGTATTTGCCCTCGTGCTTGTCCTTGAGCTTTTTCATCTTCGTAATTAAATTCTACTATATAATTTTCATGAAGAACTTTCTTTAGTTCTTCGTTTAATTTTCTTACATTCATATTGTACCTCTCTTTATTTTAATAAAAAAGACCTTCTATTGAAGGTCTTTAAAGAAGGGTGTAAGGAGTGAACCTTACATGGAATTTACTTTATGCTAGTATATCTTTCTGATTCTATTACTTTATTCATTATACTTACTGGGTTTATTTCGTTACTTAAAACAGCTTTAATAATTGAAGGACTTGCACCTGATATTAGAGCCACACCTTGTTCATTCATTTTAACTGGTACATTTCCCACCCTACCATTCACATTCCAGAATACGATATTTGGTAGTCTGTATTCTGAATCTTTATATGCTTGTTTAATATATTCAAAATTAGACATATCACCACATTGATCAAATTCCATATCTGAAATTATTAAAACTGTCTTAGGCATTTCTTCTTGTGGTAAATGATATTTAATACCTTTTTCTAGGATAAGTTGAAATACATCTGTTATATTTGTATTAAAACCCCAACTAGCTCTATGCATTTGTCGTATTCTTTCTTTAATATTACCTTGTAAATACACAAAATCAGGTCTTCCTGAAAACGTAATAAAGGCATCTTTAAAAGGTCCTATATTTCTTTCTGATATGTACAATCCTAAAGCTATACAAATTTGTATAGGTAATCCCCACATTGAACCTGATACATCACATACAGGAATTATTGAATTTGTTTTACCTTCTAGATAATTAGGTAGCTTATTCCATTGTGTTATTTCTGCTTCTGATAAGTCTCCGTACATTATATGTTGTTTAATAATATCATGTGGAAATATTGCTGAAGCATTTATTTTCTTTTCACCTTTATTTACTTCTTGTAGATATTTTGTAAATCTTTCTCCATCATTTCTGTACCATGCTTTATTATATTTATGCATCGCTACTGAAGGTACTTGTTCATAATTGATAGTATTCCATTCTTTAGCACACATTTTTTGTTCTACTACTTTGGTACCTTCTACTAATAATTTTCTATATTGTTTTGGTGTTAATCCTAGTTTAGACATTATTTTTGTAGCAATACCATTATGTAATAATCTTTTTGTTTTCACTACTGATTTACTTACTCTGTTACCTGATTTTGTTTCAGTTACTTTTTTATCCGTAGCATATACTTTACGTGGTAACCATTTACATAATAATCCTCTTGATGGATCTTTACTATTAAGTACAGCACAAATATGTTGTATTACTCTATCATTATCTATATCAAATAATGTGTCCCATCTTGAATATTCAGGTACTAATTCCATATTTAGATTAAAATCTTCAGGATGATTTTTGTTTAACCAATTAAGTGCTATCTTGAAAAATCTTCTTTCTCCGGCACCTTGTCTAATATCACCAGCCCAGAAGATAATTTTTAATGTCTTTAATCTATCTTCTGAATAAGATTTCATTAAGGACATTTCTATATCCTCTTTATCTACTCTACGACAAGCTCCTGCTAAAAAGAATAAATCTAAACAAAAACTAGAACTTGTCGAATTTGTTAATGCACCGTTATCTGTAACAGTGTCATTTGTTGTCATCATCTCTACAAATTTCATAAACATTCTCCTTCTATTAACTGACTACTTAATACATTTTTACTGAATGATTTGATATTTTGCTGTATGTAATCAAACGAAAGGTTTAAATACATATGCAGGTGATTGAATCGAACAATCCTATATGGGTTATGAGCCCATCAAGTTCACCAGAACTTTAACCTGCAATAAACTGAGTACATTTCTGATCATTATTTTAACAAAATAAGCCAATACTAATTGCTGTATGTACTCAAACTACGGTGTACTATACTTACCTTTGCTCTACCAATTGAGCTACAAGACATTTCGTCTGGATTGGAATCGAACCAATAACACAAGATCCCTAACGTATCATCTTTGCTGTTTGTACACCTTAAATATACAGAATACATAAATACGTGTGCTAGCCAGTTACACTATAAATTAGGACTCGAACCTAAACTACGGGTACCGAAAAACCATAAAATAATTGCTGTATGTATTCTCTAATGTTTTCAATGTTCGATTTAAACTGGATACGATTTACATCTGAGGATAATCAGTCCAATTGTATTTATTTGCTGTCTGTATCCAATGGATTTCGTACTTAATAGCCATTTACTATTTTTTGAAGATATACTCTATCCATATTATTATACGATAAAAAACTTAAGAAGTTAACAAATTATTACATCTACATATATGACATATTGTATCCTTTACTAACAAATTATTATTGAAGTAAATAAACAAATAAAATTTTTACTTGTTTCTTCATCAGCTATAAGATATTTGTTACCTTGATAATTCTTTACCATATTAAGTATCTTGTAAATACTTCTTTCATTCACTACTATAACATTTAATGACGTTCTACATAATGCTTTTACATAAACATTATCCTTATACATACAAACTATTAAGTCGTTGTCATTAAACATATTGATTAAGACATCACACATTAAACTTGTCTTACCACTGACTCTTGTCATCTTTCTTTCCTTTTTGTCTTGATTTTACCGTGCCGTAGACACAACTGTTAAAAGTATTTAGGCTTTTTTATCAATGTTGTAGGTTTACCATTTCGGAGAATATATGAGAAAATAAAGTGTTCTTCTTCTATCCTATATCTCATTTCTTCTCTAGAAACCCTACCTATTAGTGGTTTCAGCTTATCCGGTATAAACATTCCTTCGTATTCTTTTATGTCGTATTCTTCATAGTACATACTATTTTTCCTTGTTTATTTCAAAAAAGTGTCAGTTCTTACCGGGGGTAGACACAAAAGTTAATCCATTTCATAGGCTTGTTGGATAAAATTAGATAGTAACCTAGCTTTTCTTAGTTTTATATCCTCTTTCTCCATATTCATTAGTCTTTCTTGTTCCTGTTGTGCCTTTATCTCTGGTAGTTTACGTATTACCCTTATTACTTTATCTAATATACCCTTTAATTGAAATACATCCTCTGTACCATTATAAAATGTATATATTGTATCCTTTAGTACGCTAAATATAATAGCTTCACCATTTACTGGTTTTATTTCTATTATGTACGACATTAAAAATTTTTTTACATTTACTCCATACCATACATCTTCATGTTTTATTAGTACTTTACTATTGTACATATCATTACATACTATATGATTTACCCTTTTTACTATTATATCTTCCTGTTCTACTTCATCTAGGTATGGTGTTACTTGATCCATTACATATTGTATTTCATCTAGTATCTTTCTTAACATTTCTTTTATTCCTCTATTAACTCTAATATAGTATTAGGATTACATCTTTCATCTTCTTTTAATCCTTGTATATATTCTATTACTTTAGGTAGTCTTCTTTTTACTCTACCATATATTTCACTATCTTTATACTTACTATATCCATATTCACTATATAGTTCTCCACCTATACTACTGAATTCTTTTACATCATCATATACTTCTATCATCATATCCGTTATTATATATGGTGATAATACCTTATTAGTGTTCTTTACCTTTATATTACATATTTTTAGAAATCCACCTAATTCGGCACACCAATGATGTACGGTAGTTTTATATTCTTCACCAAATCCTATTATCTTATACATATGTTCAAATATTATTGGTGTTCTATCCTATATTCTTTCCTTTAACTGTTTTATTGGCAATGCAAATTCATATATTTTATCCTTATGCAATACCTTCTTTAATTCTTCGATTAACTTACTTATTTCCATCATAATCTTATCTTTAACCCTTCCATTAGTTTATTTAGATCTTCCTTTACCTTACTATCCTTTATCTTTACTAATGTAGGTTCATGTAGTTTATATTCCTTTACTGTTGTATCATACATTGTACTTAGCATTTGATCCATATACGGTACTTTACATACCTTATATACTGTCTCCATATGTATGTCATTACTTATACAATATACTGATACTTTATTTATAAATGTTTTATCTACTTCTATTCTTCTTTTTCTCTCTTTTTTTATCTGTTCCTTTATGTGTTTTGTTTTCATTTATTTTCTTTACTTTCTTTTTCTTACCCTTATTGTATTATACATAACATTTTCTTTAGTATTTTCTTTAACATTTTATTATTTCTTTATATTTATTTTGTTAATAACACTATTCACTCTTTTTCTTTATCTGTTTTTGTACTTAGAGGATAATACAGACATAATGGACAAACATATACTCTGTGTTTTTATATCTCTCACTTAGTATCTTTCTCCATTTTTCTGCTGTTTCTTTATTTCTGTACTTTCTTTTGTGTAAGCACATTTTGTACATTTGTTCTGCTTTCATTATATTATATTTTTGTTTTCTTCTTCTAGATATTTTATCTCTTCTAGTTCTTTCATTCTTTTTATTTCTTCTTCGTATCTTTTCATTCTTTTTGCTAGTTCTTCTGGAGTCATTTCTCTTTTTGTGAAATCATAATTCTTTAATGGTCTTCCTGTTCTTTTACTTAACCCCATTTCTTTTGCATATTTACGTACTATGTAGTAACTTACATTTAGTACTTTTTCTACGTATTTGTTGGGGTAATTTTCGTACAAGAATCTGAATTCCAAATCTGTACATTTTAACTTCATTTTTATCTCCTTATATTACATTCTCTGTGTATTTTATTTATATTACATGTATTAGGTTGTTTATTGTGTATTCCTATACATGTTAGTATTGTTAAATATATTACTAGTATGAATACTATTATCTCTTGTATCATAACTTGGCTCCGTTATCTTGTAACCAGTTTATTACTTCTTTTATTAACATTTTTTTCCTTGTTTCCTTCTACATATAGTTTAATACATTTATGAATATATTTCAATACTTTTCCTTAACATTTTAATATTTCTTAATCTTATACAGGAAATCTTGGGTCATTCACAATAACATGTAATGGTACTATACCACATTCTTGGTATACTTTACAGTTATTTATTCTGTCATCTATAGCGAACATAATATCGTAATCTTCCATTAGTTCTTTTACTATTTTTCTTTTTACATCATGGTCAGGTTCTAGACATCCTGTTTCTCTCATGTATAAATCCCAATCTACTGGTATTTTAAATTTAAGAAATGCCTTTGTATCTTTTCTTGCTCTTTCTTCTCTACCTGTTACAAATAGAATCTTTATATCTGAATCCTTACTTAACTGTTCTATTAGTGTGTAACACCATTCATTTCTTTTACACTTATCTAGGTTATTGTAGTACAAATCCCATGCTTCTTTGTCACTCATTCTACCCATTGCGTTTTCTTTAATTAAGATTGCTTCCCAACTATCTAGCAAGACTAGATCGATGTCACAAATTATTGCTTTTCTTTTCATTCCTTCTCCTCGTATATTAACATTGCATAATAAATTTCTTCTTTTTCTGCCCTTGTTGTATATGGTAGAAAATTACGTGATACACTAAATTTTATATCTTTTACGTCGTTGTCCTTCATGAAATTAGCTACGTCTTCTTCAAATCTTTCTTTACTTCTTGCCTGTATTACTTTTATCTGCATTTAAAATTCCTTTAAAAACCAATTAGCAAATTTACTGATACTTGCATTGATTTCATTTTGTTGTGTGTGACACCATGTAACAAATTTTAACATCCGAACCCCCTTCTATTTAATGAAAAAGGGTAATTGGTAAAGTAGGAGTTATACCAATTACCCCTGTCTTTAATTAAGACTAAATAAGATTCGGGTTTGTCAATATTACATTATACCTGCGGGTACCATTTGATGGTCATGTCCACAGTTACATTCTTTTTCTTCTTTTAAATCTACAATAGCTGATTCTGTTGTTAATAACATACCAGCTACTGAAGCCGCATTTTCTAATGCTGAACGTGTTACCTTAGCAGGATCAACAACACCAGCTTCGAATAAATCTACGAATTCATTTGTCATAGCATTGTAACCTACACCTTTATCCTTACATTTAGTTAATACATCTTCACCATCCACACCTGCATTGTTAGCAATTTGTACTAATGGTAAATGAAGTGCTCTTACTAATAAGTTGTATCCTGCCACGGTATCAGCGTCACCTTTAAATGCTACTGATTGTAGTGTTTCCTGTACCTTTAATAGTGTATATCCACCACCAGCTACAATACCTTCTTCTTTAGCAGCTTTTGTTGCGTTTAATGCATCTTCAATTCTAAGTTTTCTTTCTTTTAATTCAACCTCTGAAGCGGCACCAACCCTAATAACAGCAACACCACCAGATAATTTAGCTACTCTTTGTGACATAATTTCTTTTTCATAATCACTGTTACTATTTTCAATTTGTTTTTTAATTTGTTTAATTCTTTCTTCTACTAATTCTTTTGTTGAACTGTCTACCAAAATTGTAGTTTCAGTTTGTGTACATTCAACTTTATTAGCCCTACCAAGGAACTTATTAAGATCGATACTATCTAATGTAACACCTAATTCCTCTGTATATACAGTACCACCTGTTAAGCAAGCAATATCACCTAACATATCTTTTCGTTTATCACCATATCCTGGTGCCTTAATAGCTATACATCTTAATACTTTACGCATTACATTTACTACCAAAGCGGCTAACGCTTCACCTTCAACATCTTCAGCAATCAATAATAATGATTTTCCTTCTCTTGCTAAACTTTCTAGTGTTGGTACTAAATCTGAGATTAAATTGATTTTCTTGTTAACACACAATACATAAGGTTTATCCAAAACAGCTTTTTGTGTATCTGGGTCTGTAATAAAATAAGGTGATAAATAACCTTTATCCAACTGCATACCTTCTGTTAATTTCCATTCTGTTCCAATAGTATTACTTTCTTCTACTGTAACAACACCATCGTCACCTACAGCTGTAATGGCATCAGCAATCAACTTACCAATTTCCTCATTGTTACCGGCTGAAATTGATGCTACTTGTTTTAGCATTTCAATGTTATCAACTGGTTTAGAAAGATTTTTAATAACCTTCTTAGCTTCGGCTACAGCAAGGTTTATTCCATCTTTCATCTTAATTGGGTTATAACCGTTATTCAAATCGGATAACCCCTCCTTAACAATTGACTGTGCTAGCACAGATGCAGTTGTTGTACCATCTCCGGCTACATCATTTGTTTTAGAAGATACTTCTTTTAAAAGTTGTGCACCAGCATTTTCCAATGGATCTTTCAATTCAATTTCTTTTGCAATTGTTACACCATCATTAACAATTTGTGGTGAACCAAAAGGTCTTCCTAATACTACATTTCGTCCTTTTGGTCCTAGTGTTACAGCGACACAATTTGCTACTGTATCTACACCTTTTACTAATTTCTCACGTGCTTCTTTTCCAAACGTAATTTCTTTTGGCATTTATTTCTCCTTCTTTCCAAATATTGAACGTTTTTAATATTCTACTTCAATTTCATATTTTTGAAAAATTTTATTATCTTTTCTTGTAGTGTTTCCATTTTTATATCTTTCTGTAAGTTACTATGAAGTAGACTTACTTCTAAATATACTCTTGGATCTTCCTTCTTAAGCAAATTCAATATAAAATCCCGTTCTTCCTTACTACGAATTTTTATTTCATCATAGTAACCAGCTCTTAATTCACCTATCTTTTCTTTCAAGGCATAACCTTCAAAACAATCTACTATTCTATGATACAATTCAAGAGTTGCATACACAAATCTTTCACTCTCGATTTCTCTTCTCGTAATCATTAATGAACCTCCTTACTTGTTCATACCTTTCATATATACATTTTTCCTTTAAATTACATTTCAAAAAATCATTTAAAAGTTTAATTACCTTTTTACTGTTATCTGTCTTACCTACTTTACCTTGTAGTTTGAGTAGTAAGTCTCTTAATTTCTCAGCTTTTTTCTTAGCTTCTATGATTGTTATCATTCCAATTCCTCTACAATTTTATCTATGTCTTCTTTTGTTAGTTCTTGTAAATCTTTGTAACCTAATTCACATAAACGGTTACTTAAAAAAGCACTTTCATGTGGATTAGTTTCTTGGTAACGGTCACTATGATAATTACAGAATATTACTTTTAATTCAATGTTTTGTTCTTTACAAAATTGGTATAGATTAAAATATTCATCTATATAACGTAAGTCATCTATACATATATAATCATATGTTGAACACGCTATCTCCTTCTGTAGAGCCTTTATGAAATATTTGGAATCATAATATCGTATCTTGCTACCTAAGTTTTCCATCATATTTCTTAATGTTTGTCCGTTATATATTTCTATCTTTTTTAACTCGTTGTAACAAACGTTAAATTCTTCGTAACTAAAACCTAAAACGGACCTAATTATATTTCTTAGTGAGTCTGCGTATGATAATTTTTTATAACCACTATTCTTCACTAATAATGTTGCTTGTTCGGTCTTCCCCGCTCCGGCTCTGCCTATGAACGCAACTACATTCTTTACCATCTTTCTCCTTCATCTGATTTATTAAATGTTCAAGTTTTCTTTTACTCTCCCTTAGCATTTGTAATCTTTTATTACTATCTACAAAGGCTAGTAAAGGTGGATAATAACTCATCACTTTGAATACCCCCTTTATCGTATTTTACTATCTTTTGTGGAGGTAAAAACATATTAGTGGCTTTATTATATTTAGCTTTTTTAATCTTTGTTAGTTTAATTCTAAAACCATCCGCTTCCTTTGTTATTTCACAAACCGAGGCACCTACGGTATTACGTTTTGTACCAAATTTAATACCGTTTTCTATCTCCTGTGGGGTATATATTTGATAATCTACAAATATCTTTAAACCACCTAGTAATTGAAGAATTTCATCCATTATTTTATTTCCTTTATTTCTTGTATATTAACTGGTGTGATTTTCTTTCTAAGATTGAACCTTTCCATTAGTAATTCCTTCATGGCACTGTTATATCCTATATCCATACCTTTGTAATATCCCAAGGTATAACCAGCTAAAAATATAATAATTACACTTAGTATTAACATTGTCTTCACGCTTTCCTTTAAAATATTTTAATAATATCTGCTAAAATTATAGCTGAAAAATAAATTGTTACAAGTCCTATACCCATTAAAATTATTGGTACCCAATTCTTTGGTTCGCTCATTAATCTTAGCATTCTTCCTAGCTCATATAAAAATTCCTGTAATTCCTTTGTAATTATTAACATTGTCTTTCTCCTTACTTATCTACACCCCGATTGTAGCATGACTGGACATAAAAATCAAGCCTTTTGTTTAACATTTTCTTAAACATTTTAATATTTCTTAATCAAAAAGAAAAGGAGGTGTCCTTGCTACCACCTCCTAGATACTTAGGGTTTGAATAACATGGAGCTAGGATTCCATTAACTTCTTAACTTTATCCCAGTCTGTTTCTTTATCAAGGGTAAATTCTTCCTCTATCTCCTCTTTTTTCTTACTCTCTTCTTCTCTTCTTCGCTGTTCCTTTTTAGTCAACAGCTTCATTTTTAAAAACTCCTCTTTTTGTTCTTCCCATTTAGGTTCCATTACATCCTTTAAGAAATCATTCCAAGCTAATTGCCAATTTTTTGTAATTTTATCTATTGAAGGACAAGGTAAGTGGTTTTTCTTACTCCAAGTCTTTAGATATTTATCGAATTCTTCCATTAAGTCCATAATATGTCTCTAACCTCATTTCTTAAATCTGGTCTTTCCTTTAAAATATTATACAACAATTCTTCTTTACTGTTACCTGTTATTACACCCCAAGAATAACCAATTTTGTGTATCACTAGATTATTATATCTTCTTAATAACCTTATAATTTTGAATAATTGTAATGGTGTTACTTCTGGATATACTAGTTTAGGTTTCCTTTGTGTACAAGTTAAACATTTTGAAGAAAAATTTGTTACACTTTTTAATTCACACTCTTGTTCGCAACCTACTTTTCTTGGTGGTATTTCTAATAACTTAAATGTGTTTTCCAGCGTCAAGAATTAAAACCCCCGGTAGTTTGTTGTCAATAATTTGTTGCACTTTTAATGTTACATTTTCTTCTATTCTACTTTCTTGTTTTACCATTAAGTGCATAATGTAAAAATTTTGTATTATAATCGTACTAAATAAAAATAAAATAAATAGAAATAATAATGTTCTTGATATATTTGTACGGTTATTTTCCATATGAAATTTGTCCCTCAGATTTGTAGTGTATTTAAAAATCTGATCTAGTTGTTTTTGCATTTATTTTTCCTTTCACTTGCGTATTACGTATTCGTTGGTACTGGATTTAATATAATTATTTCCTAATATACCAACTAAATCATAGTTCTCACGTTGTGTAAATAGTTCTTTTATATCACCTTCCTTATGGTTATTTAAGAAAAACTGTGTACTTGTTTTCATGTATAAATTATCACCTAGAAATTCATAAAGGGTTAGTTTACCTATACCACTTAAAGATTCACATATTGTTATATTTTCGTCTCTTACACTCTTTAGTTTATAAACCCCACCTTCAATGAATAAATCATTTAATTTATCCATGAAAAACTCCTTTCCTAATTGAAAAGGGGTATTAAAAATACCCCTTTATTCTAAAATAAATATAATCTTAAATCAAGTCCTTATAAATTTGATAGCTTGCTACTATATTTTGTATTTAGTAAAGACTCTTTCAAATTAGCTGTAGCGTATTCTGTAGCTTCTTCTTTTTCTTTATCGTTGTCTGACATTAAGGTAATTGCGTCTTTAATTTCTTCAGCACTTTTACCTTCACGTTGCATTTTATCTACTTCTTGTTTTGTTTTTTGTAAATCTTCATATTTACCAGTTCTTAGATATTGCTTAAAAGATTCTTCAAGATTTTCTTCTTCCTCGTTTTCATCCTCATCTTCCTCATCTTCATCTTCGTCATCATCTTTTTCATCTTCTGGTTTTTCTTCTGTTTCTTTATCTTCAAATTCAACATCATCAAGGTCAGCCAAATCTTCATCTGTTAGTTCATCTTCTACAGTGTCTTGTGTTTCTTCAGCTACATCTGCTGTATCCTCTACTTTATCTTTGATGTCTCTAATTTCAGTTCTTAAGTCTTCAATTTGACCTTTAATTTCGTCTTTCATGTCAGCCAACTGATCAATAATATTACCTAATGTAATAAGTTGTCCTTCAGCATCTGTTTCTACTGTATCTTGTAAAGCTGATGGGAAATCCATATCATTTACGTCTGTTAACATTGACATTTCGTCTGTGAATGCTTCGTTCATAGTAAGCTCATTTACAATATCCTGAATGTATTTTCTAACATCGTCATTTTCGATTTCACCAAAATATTTTTCCATTCCTTCTACGGTATAACTTTTTGCTAATTCTTCAATTCTTCGATATCCGGCTTCTGCAACACAGTGCCAAAGATAAGCATTAGCCTTTGCGGCAGTATTACTTTCATCCTCCCATGCTTCATTTTTTGGTTTATCAGCAGTGGCTTTTCTCATTGATCTTCCAAGAGTTAAATCAATATTTCTGCTTAATTTCTTTTCACTATTACCAAGTTCCTTTTCAGCGTCTCCCCATTCTTTTCTAGCTCGTTGCTTATCCGTAACATAATCTAGATCGTCATTATCGAAACTCAATTTATTTTTTCTTTTTCTTATCTTAGCGTATTTATTAAACTTATCTTCTTCTTTATCAAAAGCATCACTGTATCTAGCTACTCTTTCTGCGTTTACTTTTGAAGCTAGTTCGTCACTAACCTCATTGATAAGTTGACTTAATTCTTGTTCTAATAGATCTTTCTTATCCATTTTAGACTCCTTTAAATTTTTATGATATTTTTCTACTTTTTTAAATAGTTCATTGGCTTCTTTTGTAATATCTACACCTAATGCTAGGCTATCCATTAGTTTGGTTGCTTCTAATCTAAGAGTTGTGTTATCACAAGCTTTTGCAATTCTATCTAATTTATTAGTTAGCTCTTTAATGTACTCAGTTTCACAACTCTCCATTACAAGTTGACTTGGTTGTTCAAACACTTCAACACCGTCTTTTATTAGCTCACCAAATTCATCTTGTGTGTAGGTATCGGTTAAAGAATCCATTTCGTCACGGTATTCTACTATAATATTACCTTCGTCATTCATAGAAACAATTCCGATAATACCACTTGGTAAGTATAATTGCATACCGTTTACAATTTGTTCTATATTATTTATTTGCATTGTATTTGATCCCCTAGTTGTTGTTTCCATTTACTTAAAATTTTTCTATCTTCTTCTAAAGATAATATATTGTGTAAGTTATAGGCTTTTTCTATATCATCGTTTATTTTGTCCAAGTATTCATCAATCTGTTCTTGATTTATAAAGTCACTTTGTACTTTATCATAATTGTTTAATGATTCTTCAAATAATTTTGCTAACATAGTTATTATTCCATTAAACTCCACTACTTATCTTCCTTCGTGTTACCTGTTATACTTCTTGTTACAGTCTTTATAGTGTTATAACCTGTTTTACCGATACCTTTTAATAGGTCGGCATTTTGATATACAATAGAAGTTAGTGGACTTGCTGTTGCTATGGCTGAAATTAAACTTTTTGGTAATTTAGCTTTAAGAATCTCGTCGAAATCCTTATATATCTTTTCTATCGAATCAAATATCTCTTTTTTAGTTATGACTTTATTTTTCTTACTTAGTTGATTATCTAACTGTTCGTTATTTTCAAGTGCCCTATTTATTGTATTCGTTGTTACTTTTTCTTCTTCCTCATTAGGTAACTTTATAACTTCATTTTCAGCAATACCTTTAAGTATAAGGTTACATTCTTTTAACAACTGTATTATTTCTTTTTTCTTAATATCAGTAACAATATTACCTGTTGTTGTATTAAGGACTGTATCAATAGCTGTATTTGTTGTTTGTATAACAGCATAACATTTTTGATTAAGTTTTTTAAACTCCGGAGAATGTTCTTTCTCTAACTCATTATCTAAGGGTTTATCCTCGTCATCAACTAGTTCGGCTTCAATAACAGTATCATCATCTTTTGGTCCAGTATAAGGTACCAAAGCGTTTGCTTGGTTTATTTCTGCTTCTAATAATGATATTAGTTTATTTAAAGACATTCAAAATCCTTTTTCTTTAATTTAAACTTTATACTGATTCATTGCGTACAGTTGACTGAACTCAAGATAAAACTTATCCCATTCTTCTAGGGACATCTCATCAGGGTTATATTGATTATTTACTAACCATTTTTCTGTACACTGTTCTGGTTTTGTAAAGTCAGGTGTTTTGTAAAATAACATCATATTTCTTAATTGTTCTGTTAAACCACCCATTTTATCTACAAGTCTATCAATTAAGTCAATTGATTGTTGTGCATTAGCATATCCTTTTGGTACAAGACGATAATTACCTAATGAGGTACTAATAAACTCTTTGTAAAAAGCCTGTTCTCGTTCCTCCGCTTTTCTTTTGTAATAAGCTTCATCTATAATTACATATTCATCATTTTCTAAAATGTATTCGTCGTCTGTCTCTTCTACTTTATCTAGATTATATAACACTAGATCTTGTGGTTCTTCAGTATAAGCAACTATTCTACCATTTTGATAACTTAAAAACATAAATTCTCCTGTTTCTTTAATATAAAAGCTTTTACTTTAAAGAAAAGGACTTGTAATTTTTACAAGTCCGGTTTAGCTTTTATCTATGAAAAAAGAATTTTTATTTTTGGCTTGTCCCTTCTACACCACGTAATCTTCTATCAAGTGTTCTTTTGTTAAGCCACATCAAAGCTTCTTCAAGCTTTGTAATTGCTATTGAATTTTCCCTACAAGCAAAATCGCCTTGATTTAAATTATAGAGTCTGTCAATTACAATAGCAATTAAATCTTCATTGTGACAGCCATTTACGCCATTTTCTTTAATAGGTCCTTTTTGAAAACGTATTTCAGCATAAGTTCTTGCGTCCAAATCAGTAACAACGTATTCATGATTTGCATTAAATTTTGGTTCGTCTGTAGAGTATACTTCTGTGTAGTTATTTGTTCCGATATTTACTTTTCTCATCTTATTCTCCTTTATCTTATAATACAACTAGTTCGTTAAAATGTTGTCAAGTGAATGTTATCGTTTAACTGTTATTGACTAAATACTTCAGGTTCTACTTAAATACCACCTGCTGATGTTTTATGTGTTTTTCCAAGACACTGGTAGTCAGCCATTCTCAGCTCTTGTGTTACGTTCAATTCTTTATAGACTTTCGTTAACTCCTGGTTCTTCTGGCGGTCCTAGTGTGTCTTTAATAATGCCTGTTACGAAAGGTACACCTTTCTTTCAAGAGTACGTTAACAACACTGGTGAAAATAGAATTTTTCGTTTTATCTATGCAGTAGGTTCAGAGCCTATAGCATAAACAAAGTTAAACTCAATTTGAGTTATGGTACCTACGTTATAAATACAAAGGTATGTTTCACCTTTTTTAACTGGTAGATAGCAACCAACTTGTCCATTATTTATACTATTCTGTATAGAATAAGTATCAAGTAGCGATTGTGTGCCTTTTAATCTACAGTATCTAGTATTTAAATCGGTATTATTAAAAGTTAGTGTTACGGTCACATAACCATTAGCAGGTGCAGTATAACTAGCCCCTGAAGCATTTAGTGTTAAAGCAATATGTTTGTTTGATGGGAAGCCCCAATGTGTAATAGCTTCTTTTGAACTTGTAGGTATGTTACTTAAATCTGTTTCTAGTTTTGTAGTTATATTATTTTGTACTTTTGATATATTAACTAAATCACTGTTCTTTATACTCTCACCAGTATAATAATATAGTGGTAATTGCTGATAACAATCATCGGCTAAGTATCCAGTTACTTTGTACATAAATCTACCCTCATTTGTAAGTGCCTCTCTAGCCGCCCAACCTACTGATATTGTTTCTGTATTTTTAATTATAACATAAACGTTTAATAACCAACTATTACCGGGATCATCCTGTGGTGTTACTGTGACATTATAATTTATATCCTTCATTCTTCTTACTAACGATACGGTTGTTAACTTTGTCGAGTTAGCGGCTAATTTTGGTATAGCCCCCAGATTCCAATATTCATACCAACCATCATTAAAAATATTCCAACCATATTGATCATGATGTAAACATTCTACTAAAACACGTTTACCACTTGAGCTTGGTAATTTAAAACGTTTATTTTGAGTATCTATTAACCAATTTGTAGGTTGTATCCATTTAAGATATGTATGAAAATTCTTAGTTTCAGTGATATCGTTACTTACATCACGTGATACTGTATATGATTTTTGTTTTGTTATGTCGTATACAGTAATGGTGTTATTTGTAGTATCAACGGCTGTAACCTTACCCAACCTTATACAAGTTTCATAACCGTAAGCTATATCACCTACTTTAGGTGAGACACTATTAAACCAGACGTGCCAGTCTTGGGTATTGTTCTTGTAACAGTATCCTGTTGGACCTTTGAACCCTTCTACATTGTTATTCATTTGATTTACAGCCCACTCATATAACCCTTTATATGTTTCACCGTCATTCCACTGACCTTCTGATTTTAACCAACTGAGGTTGTTTACTTCCCCTTTTATATACTTACTGTCACCGTATACATTTGTATTATTTACTTTTAGATCTTCATAATATGTTATGTTTTGTACTACACCTGTTGCTAATACTATGTAATATGGATATTGTATTGCTTCTTGTTGTACTGGTGCATTGTTTTTGTAGGTAGATGATGAACGTGAAGCATCAAAACCAATTTGTTTTACGTTTCTTCTAGTACCAGAGTAATTATATGTGGCAACATTCGTAGAAAGGGTATCCTTTTGAAAGAAAGCTTCACTTCCTCCCCAAATAACCCCATTTTGTGTATCTACGTTTATACCATCTTGATACAAGGTACCTGTAATGTTAGATAAACTTTCATCTTTAATCACACCTGCTTTTGTTAAATCAGATAAACCATCTGTGTTTATTACCAAAGGTAGTCTTACAGTAGTATCTGTTATTACAAATTTACCACATTGTCCTAGTTTACTTGCTGTTTTTATAGCTTGCCATTCTTCTTCGGTACAAGCTAATTGTGGGTAAGTTAAGACGAGGTTGTTTAAATGTTGTATAAATTGTGCATAACCTTCTGTTATTGTTATTGTACTACCGTCTAATGCATGTACTTTTGGGTCTGTTATTGGTAATGCTGATTGAAATATTTCACCTACATATCTATATGATGTTGGTGAATAACCACCTGCTATTGTTTTATTATTGTGTCTTATTGACATTCCTTACACCTCAATTGTTCTTGTTACTTTTTCTTCATATGTTGTTTTCATATGTTCTTCGAATGTTTTCATGTAATCTTTATCTAGTAGATCTTCTACTGTAATTTTATCTATTTCTTCATTCAGTTCTTTTTCTACATTAAATGATTGTTGTACCATATTTCTTGCGAATGTTACTAATTTTAAAAATTGTGCTGATGTAAAATCTACAGATATTGGTGAATGTGGTTCTTCTAATTCTCTACATTTCCAACTTTCTACATTTGTTTGTAAACCACTCTGTATTGCTACAAGTGTCATTGTTATTAAACTTACACTTTCTTTGTTTGTTTCAAACACTAGTGTTTTTGTATTATTTGTAAACCTTACACCTTCGTAAGCATACTCTGCTTTTAATGTATAATTTACTTCTTCCTTTAAATATTGTCTTTTTAATTCTGCTTGTTCATTATCATAATTTTCATTTAATATAATTTCTTTACCATTCCACTTATATTTTGTTGGTGAAATAATAAAATCATCATATAATTCTTTATTTACTTCGTAGTTGATAACACCTTTTGTTAATTGTCTACACTGACCGGCACCATTTAATTGTGAGTTTTCTACGAATATATAATATTGCATTTCTTCTCCTTTATTTTAATAAAGAACTTATATATTAGTACCCACTCTTCTATAACCCCTTAATGTAAGAGCACAGTTACCAGATGTACCACTTGTAGCAACGTCTATTTTTATTTTTCTATTAGCAGTTATAGGTAGTATACAATTGTATGAATCAATAACTGATGAACTAGCCCTTGTCACAATCCTACTTGTTGTTCTACCAATATTTGTAGCTTGATCTCTTATTGTAAATTGTACAGAATTACCAGCACTAGAACCTGTTCTACTATAACCTTCCATCAAAACTTCATATACGTAATTATCTTTAGGTAAGTAATCAGATATGTCATAAATATTATTACAAGTACTAAAACTTTTAGCATAGAACAAACTTTTATAAGCATATGTCCATCTACCATTAAAATTATTACCACCAAAAGGTATATCCATATTACCTGAACTTATACTTTTTAAATAGTTACCTTCTGTATTTGTGTTTATCCTTCTATAACCGTAAACATTTAGTGTTATTTTATTACCAGTACCAGCAGTACTGGTTGTATTTCTCATAATCAAAGCTTGGTCCGTAGGTAAAATTGGTAATATGACACTACCACCAAAATACCTTGTAGAGTTTGTTCTTGTGATAACACTTCTTAAGTATTGATAGAAAACCTTAGTACCGTCTGTTGAAGAACTACCTGCAAACAATCTTACGTCAATTCTATTACCGGAAGCGGTACCGGTATTACCCCATGCGTTTATGATTACTTCGTACATATGACCATCATTAGGTAGGTAGTCTTTTAGAGAACATACTATATTTTGAGCTTTATTTGTACTCAGTGTAACATTACTTATTAAGACCTTAGTCTTATATACCCACTGTCCATCAAATTTATCTCCACCAATATCTTTTATATCACCATTTAGTGTTTCTATTCTTTCGATATACATTATGTATTCTTTCCTAATCTTCTGTATCCTAAAGCCCTAAAATAAGCAGCTGTAGCCGTACCATTACTGTCACCGTTATACCAACCTACATTACGGTCATTTGCAAATATAGGTAAGATACAACTACCAGCAGTTCTCTCACTTGAAGCTGTCTTTGTTACTACCCTTCCTATACGAGCTGTAAATGTGGAATAAGCATCTGTTTTTCCACTACTTAAAACTATATCTACTTGGTTATTTGTAGCTTTACCAGTCTCTGCTTCCCCCCAAAATAAAACTTCGTAATCATAATCGTCCTTTGGTAGATATGAGGATAATGAATAAACTGTTCTATTGGAAGCAGCTATACTTTTATTGTCAAAAATTACCTGATACTTTACTACCCAAGGACCATCAAAGTTATCCCCACCTATCTTTTGTGGTATTCCGTTACTTTCTATATCTGAGATATACATATTAAGCTCCTAATACTAAAGTGCTTCTTTGTGGATCGTAATAAGAACCAAACTTATATTCTTTTCTGGTACTAAACTTAGTTATTTTACCAGCTGATTTTGTGTATGTGCATATATGTAGTAAATTATGTTGTTTGATTGTATCAGCATAATTTGTATACCATTTACCTTCATTTGTGTTAAACCATACCCAGTAACTACCATCTGGTTTTACTGTTTGATAGTAAACCTCGTTTGAACGATAATATATTATTTGATCGTCATCTGTAGACTTAAATACAAGAACATTATCATAATCATGTGCGTTTGTTACATCCAATAGTTCTATCTTTGGTTGTATGTATTTAATATTTTGTATATTACCGTTATCATCATAACCGTTTGCTATAAGTCCTTCTAATCCATTTACTAAGAATATTGTTGTTCCTATATAACCACAACAATTAAATTCGTCTGCTACAGAACCATTTATGCAGGTACCATCACTTACAACATAAAACAAAGGTAAAGAATAAGTACCTTCTTTTAAGGTACCGTGTTCAACAAATAACACCTTGTTAGCTGTAGGATTATAAACCCATTGGTTGTTTGTTATAGATGAAGTATCTGTAGTAGTACTTGAGTTTTTAATTACATAAGTTTCATCAACTTCAAAATGAAATGCAACTAATCTATAAAGTTGATTATCCGATGTTAAATCATCTTTTGATATGTTATTTCTATTTTCAACAATTATAAAAAATTTATTATCAACATATTGTGTTGAAACTACTTTGTAATACTCACTTATGAAATTATCATTGTATTTATACTGTGCTGATAAGTCTTCTGTTCCGTAAGGTACGATAAATTTACTACCAGCTAGTAAAGTTAAAGTGTTACCGTTTATTCTGTATTTTAGATTACGTGGTACTTTTGTAATACAATTTGTTATTCTTGTTGTATTATCCAGGTTTCTATTTGCTTTTTCTGTTACTTGATTTTGTAATCCTACAATATCTATTACATTTACATTTTTTAATGTTTCTCCTAGATAATAATATAGATCACCATTACCTTTAGCATAAATAAATAATAAATGGTTCCAGCTATCCGACATATCTATAGTATCACTATAAGATACAGTTATAAGTTCACCTTTAGAAACAACCGTTGAACAGCCAGTAACACCACCCGTTGCGGTGGGAGCTATAGCAAATATCTGATTTGAAGTATCAATTCTTAAAAATGTTGCAACTTTGGCAATAACACTTACCCAACCGTTAGCTGGTGCCATATATCTTGTAACACTAGCGTCTAAAGTTAATTTATCATATTTCCCACTTGGTAAGTCTTCTGAACCGTCTAATAATGGTAATCTGAAAGTTTGTTCTGTTTCATTTATGACAATATCAAAATCACCGTAAGCATCGGTACTTCTTTTTATTGGTAAGTTTCTTGTAGGTGTTTCTAGTTCTTTTACTAATTCATTATATGCATCAGGATATTTTGTACTTGATAAAAAAGTACCATCTGCTTTTACCCAACTTAATCCATCTAATGCTACTGGACTGTATTTACTTTCAAATAAGCTATGTGGTATATTTGCTTGTAGATCTTCTACAATATTTGCTTTTACTGAAACTGTATTACCTACTTTGTAATAAATGTATACATTTGTACTTTTTGGTTGTACCGTTTCTGACTTACCATATATTGAGCTTGACCTTGAAGCATCAAAGCTAAAACCTGAAGTATTATTAAGTTTACCTGTAGAATCTGCAAAAGCTGACTTTTCTTGCCAAACACCTGGTTGAAAAGCACCCGTAGCTAAGCCGTTATTCGCAAAACCTTTAACCCAACTTGTACTTTCTGTTGAACCTAAAGTACCGGTAATATTTGGTAAACCAGCCTCGTTATATTTGTTTATTTCTTTGGTTGAAGCTTGTAGGAAATTATCTGTCTTTGGTAGATAAAATTGTTTATTTATTGTATCAATAACAAAATAATTGGCGGTACCTGTTGCTTCGTATATATCATCATATAGTGATTTGTTATCTATATCAACAATCTTCCAACCATTTGTTGTTTTCTTATACGGTATTGTAACATTAGATATAGTTTCTGTTGTACTTATACCTGAATTATATTGTTCTAATAACTTGTTATATGCTTCTGGATAAACTAAACCTAATATTAAACTACCTTGTAGTTCTTTACCTAACTTCTCTTTTCCTTCTAGTATTTGATTTGTAACGATTATATCAAGTAATGCCACATCACTTCCGTAATCAGATTCTTTAACATCACCTTCATCATCTGTTATATAATAAAACCAATCCGGATTTATTTGTTTATTTACTTCTAACTCTTCGTATTCAGCAATTGTACCAATCCAATCATATTTTATTACACCTGATTTTGTTTTAACACCTACTGTAGAAATTTTATCTACAGTATCTTTTACAATTGTAGTGCCGTCTACTAATGTTTTTGATGCTGAATTTGCTAACTGTTTTGGTGTTACGGCTACTGAGTTACTTGTACCCTCTTCTATTTCAGTGTCTGTTGCTAGTCTAACTATACCTTTTTTTAATTGTGTTGCGTCTGGTATTACTTGTGTATTAAGACTAGCGGCTATTATTTTATCACCAATTCTTATACTCATTTATAATTCCTTTTACTTTAATGTAAAGAATTATTTAATTGCTTTGTAAGCACATAAAGTAAGTTGTTGTAAAGTTACAGCTTTATCACCATAGTTATAAATCTTTATTTTTCTATCATTATTTATAATACATGTACATGTACCGGCACCTATACCTGTTGTTGGTGCGGTTAATAAGCTACACTTCATATCACCAGTATCTATGTCTACACGGCATTGTGCAACATTTGTTGTGTTAACTATACCACTTATTATAATCTCGTAGTTTTTACTGTCTTTTGGTATTATTGTAGATAAATCAAAAGTAATACCTGGTAAATTATTATCAGTTATAGGTAAGTTTGTATTTTGTATTAGGTTTCTAACACCAACGTTCCAATTTTCCTTTATCTCTTCTTTTCTTACATAATCACTTAAATCTATTAAAGCATTTATATTATCATCATCAGTGATGTTATAGATTGTTTTTGAATCTTTTTTTATAATCTTATCATATTCAGCTTTTGTACCTGTCCACATATTAAGTGAGCCTGAAACTGTTTTTACACGATTTTGTAAGTCAGTATATGTACTTTTGTCTACTACTTTGACCTGTGTATATCCTGTTGTTATAGACGCAACGTTTTGGTTATTACCATTAGTATATACCCAAGGATTGTTAGTTACCGTAACAGTTGTTTGTCCATAGTCGCTATAGCAATTACATTCTGTAGGTCTAAGGTAGTAAGTACAATAGCTTACATTTGGTATTTTAATCCAGATTTCACCAGTCAGTATATTACCAGTAGTACTTGTTTTGGCAGTAAAATTATAAGCCCAAGTCAAACTTTTAAGTATACCTTCCCAGGTCGCATTCCCACCATTATAATCTTCTAAAATTTCAAAAACTTGTCCACCATAACTAGTACCACCCCATCTAGCAGTAAGTTTTACTAAAGCATGTGCCTTTAAAGTGCTAGCCTGTTGATATTCTAACCAAAACAATTGTGATAAATCATAGTTAAAAGTATTTTTAAATGTAACAGTAGCTAGTTTAATATAAGGTTGTGCAACCATGTTAGTAGGATTTGAAACACTCTGCTTGGTGTATAACAAAGGCATATATTTAGTTTCTCTTGCTGTATCTATTTTTTTATCTAAAGCCGTTTTTATACCACCTGATGTAACAGGTTTTGTAGAATTAGCAGTTGGTGTTGTATCAAATGTTAACGTATTTTGTTTAGTATTTAATGCATTTTGTAAATCTTTTTGAGAAGATAGTGTACCTGTAATATTACCCCATTGACAATTTGAATATGTTGCTAATTGTTTTACAGTTACAACTTTTGTTTCACTTGTTCCTTCTTCAACTTCGTTGTCAGTCGCTAACTGTACTATACCAGCTTTTACTGTAGTTGCTAATTCGGGGTCATTACTTATTTTGTACCACTTAGATTTATAATACCATAATGTTGAAGTTTCTAATACAAAATAAAATTTATTTAATGGTACAAATAAGATAGAAGTTCTATCTTCTTCTTTATCAAGTATTAAAATATCTTGTATGGCTAATCTTGAACCATTGTAATCATAGAACAATTCTTTTGTATCCTCTACAAAATAAATTGCTCCATTATTTATCGCTGTTTGGTCTAAAAGGGTTTTATTGGTACTAACCGTTAAAACCCTTAAATTTGTATTTTTCATTTAAAAACCTATTGTGCACTGATTGCTTTCCAAGTTGTAAAATCATCAACTTGTGTTTTTGTGTAATAATTATCTAAATTTGTAGGTGCCACGTATAAACCATCTGTTTTAGCTGACAATTGGTTATTTGCTTGTTTTGAGACAGCTACATTAGCACTTAAAGCTCCTGTAGTATCTGTTGCTAAAGTTACAGTTGCTGTTGAAGTTACTGATTTAACTAGTGCTTCTGGTACAAACAAACCATCTTCATTAAGTACTAATGCGTTCTTTTCTGTAGCTGATTTTTTAACTTCAGCTGTAATTTCATTACCAGTCATTGTAAGTGTTACGGTAGCACCACTTTTAACCGTATAAGTATCAATTAAATCTTCTAGGTTAACTTCTACTGTTGTGTTATCCACCAAAGTCATTGTTAAAATATGTGTCGTTTTATCATAGTTTGCACTTTGTAAGAAATTTTCTTTTGGTGTATTTACAACAATTGATTCTCCATTAGCAACAGTAAATGTAAAGTCACCAGTTTTAGCATTATAAGATGCACCTGTAACTAAATTTTTAAGTAAAATTTCTGTTGTATTACCATCAGCAAAAGTAACTGTAAATTTTTGTGCCATAGCGTCATATGCGATGTCGTTAATAATATTGTTTGTAACTCCAGCTATGTAATCTTTAATAGCTTTTGCAGTAACTAAGTCTGTATCGGCTGTTGCTTGGTTTAAAGTATCTGAAATAGCTGGAACCATTACATTCCATTTTGTTCCATCCCATACTTTTGTTTCATGTGTTGTGCCATTTACATAAATAATACCTTGTGAAGGTGTTACAGGAAATTCATTTACAAATAAAACTTGTCCTGTATATAAATCTTCCCCTACGTATAATTGTTTTGTATCTGTAATAAAATATAAATCATTAGCTTGTATTTTGTTGCCAGTTTTTAACTGTGTGTACTCAGCTAATGTCCCATATAAAAAATGATAATGTGCTCCTGCTGTAATCGGCATGTATATCTCCTTTTATTTTAATGAAAAATATTTTAAAGTAGATCTTTTATACTATTCCACTTCTCTGCATTTTCATTTGCGGTACTTGATATCCTGTACTTACCGTTTTCCTTATCTATCTTTATATTTTCACCCTCAACTACAATATCATTGAAATTATCCTTTGTAATTGTATTCTTTAGTTTTTCGTCTATTTCCTTTTTGCTATAAGGTGTATTAATTAACACCCATACACTACCATCATAAAAATAATAATCCTCATCTACTTTGTAAACATAACCAACCTTTTCCTCTACTTCGGAAAAACTATTAACACTTCCTTTATAAGAAAATAAATTACCAGAAGTTACATTTTTTATATCATCTAATGTTTCTTGCAAACCTGTTATTGAAGATATAGGATGTTGGTCTGGTTCGTCTCTACCTGTTAAATTACTATGTTCATTTCCTAAAGAAAATCCCATATCCGAATTAGTTTGGTCTAAAGAAAAATCAATATTGGAAGTATTCTGTTCAAAGTCAAAAGAAATCTCATAATACACTAGAATACCATCCTTCTCAATACTCTAAATTTATGTGTATATACAGTACACTGTCTACCTTCTTTATCCTGTAACTTAATCCAACCATTAAAGTCACCTGCTTCAAGGTTATTAGTTTGTTCTTGTGTTATTACCAAATCTATCTTTTTGTTAGAAATGTCGTCAAAATTTATTTTTAAATCTTGTAGTTGAAAGATAGCTGTCCAACCGGTTAAATCAATCTTAGTATTTATACGTATAGTTATGGTGTTACCATTAAAATTGGTATCATCACCTTGTCTTAAAATTATTATACTTTTATTACAATTACAATCACTCATCTATTAGTGTCTCCTACTTTAATTAAAAGACTTTACAGTAGATACAAACCTGCATAACTTGTTAAAAGTTCCTCCCCATAACCTACTAGACAGACAAAACAGTCACCAGTTGGTATAGTAGCTTCTACCAGTTTATTTCCTTCGTCACTTGTCCAAAGCCAAGTTCCTTTACCGTCTGTTTGTTTATTTTTTAATTGTTCTTTAGTAGGTTTATAAGGTTTACTACCAATATACATACCGGAAACACCATTATACCCTGTAATATCACAGTAAAGTTTAGTTGTATCAAACGGATTATTAAAGGCAACAACACCATAATAATCATTATTACCCTCTATATAGCCATTTATAGTTAAACCATAACCTTCACTAAGTATATAACGTTTTAATTCTGGTGTATCCGCAATATAGTAACGATTACCTTGTTGTGGTAGTGTATAGTTTGTACCTTCCTCTAGTGTGAAATTATCTACATGATCACTTGTTAATGTAACTGTACCTTCTTGGTCTTTATAACCCAAAGGTGCCGTAATTTTATAACTAATATCATAGGACTGTTTATCAAAGTAAAGAGTAACTTGATTATATTGTTTAAAATTAAGCGTACAACCATTTATTGTTATTTCAAAATCTACCGTTTGTAACGAATTTGTATTGACAAGCTTAAAGCTATTTTTATTAGTTGTGGTATTAGCTGTCATATTTATATCAATTGTTTTGTTACTAATAGTATCACCAATAAAACCAGTATTTATAAGATAACCTTCTTTATAAACAATGTAGTTACCTAATTCTGTTTCTTCCGTATTATATTTATATGTAACTTCCCCAACATCTTGTATCATTATTTTAGCATTATCGACATTGACATTAAAATTCACTGAGAATGTTTTATAGTGTATTACAATAGAGCTATCAGCACCCCACGGTTCTCCTTGTAAGGAACCTTTTATCATTTGCTTTAGATATATCTCTGGAACGAGTAAATTCGTAAATGCCTTACTGGAAATACTTGTTAAATTACCTTCAAATATAATTGGTTTACTTATTTGTAAATCATAGAAGGCATAATCACCAATTTCGGTAAATGTATCATCAAAAATAATTTTTTGTTTAATATACCTTTTCCTATCATCTAAAAAGGCTGTTAGTATACCTTTGGTAGTTCCTAATGATCTAACAACTGGTACTAAATCTTGTAAAAGAATGTTATCTGTAATTTCAACACCTTTATTTTTTATAATGCTTATTATATTATCACGTATTTTTGTAAGTTTGTTTAAGTTTTCTTTTAATGTATTCATATTAAACCTTGTAATTTAAGTATTCTTGGTGATTACTACCATATTTTATCGTAGCTTTAGCTAGCTTATTACTAATGAAGTTATCTAACCATTTTTGTTGCCAAATATCTGGTTTGCTTGTGGCATCAGTGAACAAAATACAATCATTGTTTAAATAAGATAGGTTTGGAGCATTTAAGGAGCTTATAGATAGTGTAGAAGGGATATATAACTTTTTTATGTTCATAGCGTAGTATGATGAATCACATGTTAAAGTTTTTATATTCACTAAATCCAATGATGTAATATTTGGTGGTAAAGCCGTACAATCCAGTGTTTCAACATTCTTTAGATCTATACTAGTCACCCCTGTACAATTTGCAAAACAATATTCAGGTAAACTTTTCAATTCACTACTTAGATTAAAACTTGTTAATTTCTTACAATTTCTAAAGGTTCCTAAGTCCAGTGATGTAATGTTACTCAAGTCAATACTAACAAAACCGGTTGATTCAAAAGTATACTTTCCAAGTTTAGTAGTTTTAGGCATATTTATACTTTGTAAATTACTACAACCTGAAAAACAATTCGATGTTATTGAGGTTACATTAGGAAGACTAACATTATTTAACATAGTACAATTCCTAAAACATGAACCCCATACTTCATCAAAAGTGGACTCGTAAGTACCTAATTCTGTAACGTTTTCTAATTTTAAGGATTCTAGACTTTTACAACCTTCAAAACCACCATAACCAATTGAGGTAATATTATCGGTGTTAATTTCTTTAAGATTACTACAGTTACGAAATTGAGTTTTGTAAATCTTAGTTGTTGTTTCAGGTAAAATAACCTTTTTTCCTTTATATCCTTCACAAATATAACTATTTTCCTTTATTGCTACCTTAGTTAAGTCCAAAGGGTCTGGTGCTATACTTCCATCAAAGGAAGTATTATATAATACTGAATTACTAAAGTCTAAACTATTACATTCAGTAACACCAGAAAAACAGTTTCTTCTTAAAGTACCAACATCTTCAGGTACTTTAAAGTCCCCTAGTTTTCTAGATATAAATCTTCTCAGTAGGTCTTTCTCTTCATCAACAATACCTAAAGGTATTTCGTCGATCTTACTAGCATATTCTTCAAAAGTAGTGTTAGAAGGTACCTCTACACCTTTTTCTTCAATAGCTTCTTTTAATTCCTTTTTAACTTGGAATAAATATAGTATTTTATCCATTAAAGACATTAGATAACCTCACCATTTATAGTGTCGATTAAGGATAAGTCAATAGTACCTGTACCTATTAAACTTTCTAGAACTGTATTTAGGTCATTTAACTGTTTATCTATCTCTTGTTTTGTGTAGTAATCTTTACCACTTATAGCAATAACTTTATCAGCAATTCTTATAGACATTTTGATTCCTTTTCTTTAATAAAAAAGGAGGTTTTTCAACCTCCTCCATTGATGTCTAATCGGCTAGATAACTTTCTTTAATTTATTCACTTCGTCCTCTAGTATCTCCACTCTTGTCCTTAATTTTGTTTGTTCTTCATCATCTTTAAAGTTAAGTAACGTAAAAAGAAATGGTAAAAATTGTAAGTCCATTGTTTCGAAATGATTGTCTTTTTCCATTGTAGTTTCTCCTTTTCTTTACTGACAATCATCTAACCTTATCTACAATTTAATTAGGAATTTTCTTGTAGAGAGTTAAAAGTACTTTCACTCTATCATCATCGTCCGTTTTAACATAACCTTTAAGATTCTTGTATACTGGTTGTATTCTTGTTTTTTGAAATTCCTGCAAATCAGGAACAAGTGGTGTGTACATTCTATCAAAACTTAACTGATAACACCCATTACCACCGTGGAGTTTATATTCAGCTACCTGTTTAAAGTATTTAACTTTGTTGATTTCATATGTTACGTACATAAAATGTTGACAAACAATAAATTGTAACAAACCACATCTAATTCGATTATCTGTTATTATCATGTATTACCTCTAAGTTTAAATCACATTCTATCTCGTTACCCCAAGAATCCCAACCCTCAAATTTTTTACGAGCGAATAGTTCTACTCTAGGTATATCACCCATTAACTTTACTATCTTATCTCTAACGTAATTAGGTTTTTCTGAATGTTTGGTTATCGGTGTCATCACCACTTGTGGTATATTATTAACAATAGGTTTAGGTTTACCTTTTACACCAATGAAACAAGGCTCACTATTACTTCTTGTCCATCTACCTAAACCAAAGGCTAATTTATTTCTTGTAGTTGATTGTTTTACCCACTGGAAACCTATTGTTTTGTATTCAAAACCCCAAGCATCCATTACCATGAACATCTCTTTTAACATAGGATAGGTAGCCCAAAGAAATAATACACAGTTATCAGCAGAAATTTCTTTTATAGGTAGATTACAAATATCTTGTATTGTCATTGTATTGTAATGATGTTCAGCGGCACCTTTACAACCTTTATCTTTATACTGCCAAGGTGGGTCAGCATAAATTATATTATACTTTTTCAATTGTTACAACCTCTTCGTGTGTCCAGTCGCTACCAGTATCAAGTAATACTGTTGTCAATCTAGGTAAATTATCCTGCATTTCTTTCACTACTTCTTCAATGAAGATATTATCATTGTTAACTTTTGCATAAAAACCAATATTACCATTAGTTCCAACTAAGGTTTCGTTGATAAACCTACAACCACCTAACTGGTAGGTAAATGGTTCACCTACATTACTATCTTTTATTGTAATCTTACCTGTTCTAATTATGTTCATCTTGTAATTCCTCTCTTAATTTTGTTCTCACTTCTAACAAGTTTGTTTCTTTTAATATTTTACCATCTAAAAATACTGGTTGAAGTAGATTTGTAACACTAATTACTCTATCCTCCTCATCTTGCTTTAAACCATCAGCATAATGTAATGTGTTATCTCTTTTATAAACAATTACACGTCCTTTTTGTGATTTCTTAGTTCCATCATCTGTAATTGGGTCTTTATATAAAAGTAATTCATTATCATTTACAACACCATAAGTTGCTTTTAAAGCAAAACCAAAGGTATCTCTTGTATTCATATTATATGTATAGGAACCAATACCAAATACAATATTTGAACTTGCAAAACCTTTTTGTTCTAATCTTCTACAAATCTCTTCGGCTCTTTCCATTGTAATTGCATCCCCGTAAATACAACCGATATGAGGATCTAGTACTTTATAACCTTTTGAATTAACGGTTCCACCAAATATATCCCAAAGTAATTCAATTACACCTTTATATTCTTGCTGTACATAATTACCTACATGACTTTCTATAAAGGATTTTCCTATAATTTTTTCCATTTCTAATGTTTCATCTTTTGTATTTAATCCACAAATAATATCACAAGGATCTCCACTGTCTGGACGAATTACCACTTTACCATCTCTTTGCATAATTCTACCTTTTAACATTGGTAGGATATTTGTAAGAACTTCCCATAGATTGTATGTATCTGCCACATAACTAAATATTCCAGATGGATAAATATCTAATAGTCTCTCAAAATAAAGACGTTCTGCTAATAGTCTCTGGTCATTGTCATCAAGATCTTTTGCATTAGTAATATTTTCCAATGGGATATCAGTTGTATTTTTGATAGCATCTTGTATTTCAATAATGTTTGTTTCTGCTACCGCATGTTCTGTTGCTGGTATTGATGTTGCAATGAATTCATCATCACAATTAGCATTATAATATTTTTCTAACCAAAGAACAGCTGGTATTGTATCCGTTCCTTTAAAAGACAATAGATGTCCAGCTGAGGAAGAACAACCAGCATCACTACCTGCCATACCTCTATAACTAAAGTCATGACATTGGAAATCTATATGATTTTTATCATCGCAAGTTTTTTCTGCCCATTTTTCTACTATTTTTCTATATTGTAATGCAATAGTTGCCGATGTCATCGGTTTCCAAATTTCAGTAGACATAATTGTTTCTACAAAATTAGTTAACCAATAAAATTCTGGTATAGTATTTTCAATTGTAAACATTGGTACTCTTATAGGACATAAAGTACCTTCTTCTAATGCACATATCTTTAAAGGTAAATAACCTAAATCATGTAGTGCCTCGAAATTACTAACATCTTTAACACCAAAGTGTCTTGCAACACGTAAAAATTCTTTCATAACCTCTTCTTTAGGTCTATTAAAGAATGTTTTGTTAAATGAGTCTATCAAGTAATCCTTAATAAAATATTGTAAACCAAATACTACAACTTTATCAATACCTTCAATTCTTGATTTTCTTGGTGTCCATGTTGAATAAACTTTTTCCGTATGTGGTGAGTATTGTTTTACATGGTGTGTTTTATAACTATCTACATTTAGTATTGCTGGTATATCTAACATTCTTCCTCCTTATACTCAAAATCTTGTATGAACTTTTCGGTCACTATTCTTGTTTCTCCACTTGGTAACAATATTAAAACCTTGTCTAGTGTAGTTTGTGTAGCTTCACCATTGTACGTATTGTATAGTATAAAACAAGATTCATAATCTTCAACAGGTTCGACGGTACCATTTTCATTTGTAATTAGTTTTGGTGCACTTAAATTAACTGCTTCTAAAACATAAGAATGATTCACTCTTATCGTACTATTTTCTTTGTTATATAAATAGGACCATAAATCCTGATTTAATTTTACACCTCGTATTGTGTATCTATCTTTAATGTAACGTTTAAACTTCAACGAATTTTCCATCTAAGAACCTTTCAGTATTATAGATTGTCATGTTACCTTGTTGTAATAAACTTGTATTTGTACTTAACATTGTGTCTAGAGTATAAATATGTTTTATTGGTGAATCAGGATTTAATGTTTTATCTTTATAAATTTTACCTTGTGCTATGACTGGTTCACAATGGCAAATTACTAAATATATGTCCTTAGCACCTAGTTCTTTTAGTTTATTGGCTGTATGGTAAAATGTTCCACCTTTAGAGGATAAATCATCAACAATTACGATATTACTACCTTTTAAATCTTTATCTGTAACTACTTCTAGACCTTTTATTTCACCGGTATCAAAATCTCTTACCTTATTACAATAAATAACTGGTAACTTAGTGTAATAGTTATGAAATCTTGCTTTAGCTCCTTTGTCTGGGTAACAAATAGTATCAATGTCTGGATGTTGTGCTAGTACAAATTCCGTCAAAGGGGTTATTACATTTACCCTTCTACTATTTTTTATCAACTCTAAGCTTTTATCTGAATGTGGTTCCAAAATATTTACTGTATCGTTTTCACCAATTACTATATTTAACATTTCTGCTAAATGTTTTAGTGTAAAGCAGTTACCATTTTGGTCTCTGTCCATTCTACTATATGGTAAATATTCAATATATAAGTTTACAATCATATCTGGTTTATTAAACTTAATATGTGAAAGTACAAAATACAATGACATTAAATCAAAATCGGAACCCCATTTGAATAGTACCTTTAATTTATCTCTATTTAGTAAAGTATTAAGTGTATCCGTTTCAATATGTTGTTCTCCGTTTGGAAATGTTTTACAATTGATATAATTACCTTCTACCTTTATCATACACTACCTCCTGCTATATCTCCTTATTCTATTATACTATAAAAAATAGCTCCTTGTTTTCAAAGGAGCTATTTTTTTTAATTATTTTAGTATTTTAAGGCTAAATCAAAAGCTTTTCTATCTAATCTTTTTGAACTTCCGAACCACAATGAATTGTATGTACTTTCCAAAGTTTTACCTTTATCATGGTTAAAATAATAATTAACTGCGTTGTACATCGTCCAAGCATTCTTTGCAGGTTCCATTTCGAATACTTCTTCTACCCTTGACATTAATCTTTTTCTGAATTTTTCAATTTCTTCTTTTTCTTCATAGTCTGTAACAATATTTTCTAATTCTTGTTTTTGTTTTCTTGTAAATACTTCCTTAACATACTTATGTAAATCGTTAACATTTACTTGTTTTGTTGCTAGATATTGATATTGTTCTTCCGTAGCTATAAATTGTTTATTTACTAAATCCATTGTTTCCCTTAATTCATCTAATGTTTGAATTATATCACCTTGATGTCTTACTCTAATAAGTTGGCTTGCTTTATGATTTTCTGCAAAATTTAATGTATTCTGACAAACCACTCTTATCGGTACAAATCCAACTCTTAATGCTTGTGAACCATCATGGGAATTACTTAATAAAATATATTTTTCTACTTCATCATCTTTTTGTATTACCATATTATCTGATTTTAATTTTGCTAATACAAATACTCTTTTACCATTTAGTAACGAACCTGCCGTTTCTAGTGTTGCCATGTCATTATCTAAAAATGGTTGAAAGAAATTAAATGCTTCAATATTTTGAACTGGTTTGTAGTTATCCCCTACAATTCCTAATACTGAATTATCACTACTTCTAATTACAGCCTTTTTATTAGGAATTTTAACATATTCACCACCTACTCTAGTAGACATTGTATTAAGTTTTACTTCCCAATCTAATCCAGCTTCCTTAATACCTTCTTCAATTGTTGGTGCATTTTCCAATGCTTTTCCTAGTCCATGCCAAGGACGTTCTCCTACATACATCATTGTTTCAACTTCGTGTGCCATAATTTGGTTCTCCTTTATCTTTTAGTAACTGTTTCTACACCCTGATTGTAGCATGACTAGACTTAAAAATCAAGCCTTTTGTTTAATATTTTCTTGAACATTTTAATATTTCTTAAACATGTATATATTAGATATATACAAAGGGAAGGACCAGGTATTACCTGGTCCTTGTTTTCATAAAGGAGTCATCTAATGACTATATTTTAACAGCTTTTTGTACTATTTTAAATTCAGCATGTACATTATCAATACCATTATGATAATTGCTTACATCGATATCTAGTGACATGTCGTCACGATTACTAAATTCGTCCATACAACCTCTATTTATAAGTACTATAGCAAACTTACAATGCTGTATATTGCTTTGTAATTTTTTGTATTCCGCATTACGGGATTTAAGTCTGCTTTCAAGTTGTTGTAAATTCAAATCCTTGTTCAACTCATAGTAATGTCCTACAATACTTTCTCTTTCGGTTAGCTTCTTGTCTGTTTTTATTTTCTTTATTACCGATGAGGCACTTGCTTTACTATAACCTTTGAAGCTTACATTAAATTCATAAGAAGGGTATTCATCTGTGGCTTCTACACTTGTTTTAGGTGGCTGATACATATTATTTTTGATATAATAATTATTTGCTAGAAAGTCAACCAGATCAGCATTACATTCCTCCTCACTGGACGTTTGTAAATTCTTTAAATACTTTAATACTGAAATTTCAGTTGATAATAATTGTGCTTCCCAACAAGCCTTCGCTAATTTTTCTGCCGAGCTACTTTTTAGATAACTTTTATTTATTAAGGTTAAACCACTCAAATCTAAAATGTATTTACCATCTAATCTTAGTGTAAGATATTCGGATAATTTATTTTTAGTGTCTTTGTCTAAACCTGATAATACTAATTTTTCAGTATTTAATTTACCATCTTGAATTATGTTATAATTACGTATACAAACTACTGGGTATTTCGATTTATTGTTAAAACCATAGTCTTCTAATGATTCATTTATTGCATTTGTTCTCTTAAATTCTTCAGGTTTAAGTGGCACTTTTGCTTCATAAAATACATTTAGATTTACGTTTAATCTACTTTCGTGGTATTTTAGATTATTAGCACTTGCTTGTATGTCCTTCGTGTATTCTAGTTTTGAACCGTCTTCCTGTATTGTTTTTCTAGAAATACTTTTGTATTTAAAATCTGGGTCATTAAGGTGTATTTTTACCTTTTCACTATTTGCAAGAATATCCAAAGCATCTAATACACAAAAAGCGTCATCTTCTGGTAAGAAATTCTTTACTTTACCTTCTCTATAACGTTTTCTTGAATCAAATATTGATTTTAATAATTCGTTTTCTATGACACCATATTCGTCTTGGGTAAATGTATTGTATAGTTTTCTTATCATACATTTATCACCCAATGTATTAAGTATCATAAGAGCTTCTGGTACTCTATTATTCTGTACTAAAGTGTAAACTAATGTTCTAGCACATACTTCGTCCCTATTTGAAATTTCTTCCACTTTAAAGTCTGGTGTTTTACTTGTGTAATAAACCACTTGTTTATTTTTTTCTGAAGGTTTAAAGTTAATTTTGTTGTCCTCTACTGTATATTGAATAATATTTTTACCTAAAATTGAACAAATATTTTTATCATTTTCGTTCATTTCTACTAATACAGAAGGTTGTAAATCACCTACGGATTCACCAAAGTCGTTTAAAGTTTGTTCAAAATCAGTAAAACTACTTAGTTGGATAAATGAACCTTCAGTAATACGAGCCATTTCTAACATATTATCTCGATTGATATACCCACAACCTACAAATACAGTTACTTCTAGATATTGTCTTAGTTCTTCTAAAACGTGTTGTACATTTGAAAAAGGACCACAGTTATGACAACCATCAGTAAAGAAGAACAATGAACTATTTCTACCTTTACAATCTGATTTAATCTTTTCTAAGATTTCGGTAAAATTAGTACAACCCATTGTTTCTCTATATGAATTCGCTGTCTTAACTACACCATCTTTTTCTTTCTTTAGTTCGTAAGGTACACTTAATCCATATTCACTGTATCCTGAAAAGTATCCTAAACTTACTGTTAAACCTTCAGGTAATTTATCTACGTATTTTATAATAGTATCTACTACTAAATCTATGTCGTCCCACATTGAACCGGATCTATCAATTATAATATATTGATGTTTTGGTTCTACTTTTAATTCCTTCTTTTCTTCTTTTGGTACTTCTACTAGTTTTTCGTTCAAATAAAAATCTTCTTTAATCTTGTAACTTTTCACTTGTTTTCCTCCTAAACTTTTGTTAATACTTTTTCTTCTATTTTACTTGCTAGCTCTGGATAAATACTACTTAAAGGATGTTGTTTTGTTAATATTTTCACCGTAGCTTTTAATAATTCCTTCATTTCTTCTCTCTGTTTTTCATAACCATCTTCTTTATAAAAAATAATTAAACCCGCAATTCTCATACCTAATAAAATAGTGTCAGATGTAGAAAATCCTCTGGCTGTAATTGCTGGTACACCTACCCTTATACCTGATGTTTGTAAAAATGAGCGTTTATCATTAGGTACAGTGTTACAGTTAGTAATAACACCACACTCCTCTAAAATTTCTGACATCTCTTTACCGGTAACATGATAATCAGTTAAATCTATGGTCATTAGGTGATTTTGTGTTGAGTTACTTACAATTTTTAAACCATTATTGATAAATGTATCAAACATCGCCTTTGAGTTTTTAATAATATTCTTACTATAGATTTTTGCTTCTGGTTTTAACATTTCGTTAAAACAAACTAACTTAGCATAAATTTGATGTTCTAATGGACCACCAAATAATCCAGGTATTGTACTTAATCTGATTTGTTTATCATATTTTTTCTTATAAAGAATAAAGGCACCTCTTGGTCCTCTCAATGATTTATGTGTGGTACTTGTAATGAAGTCGGCTAAACCTACTGGTGTACAGTGTAAACCATGAGCTACTAAAACTGAAATATGTGCTATGTCTGCCAGTAGGTAACAATCCATACCTAAAGATTTTACTTTATCTCTTATCTCAGCAAATCTTCTAAAGTTAACTTCTCTCGAATAATTTGAAGCACCACAAATAATAAGTTTTGGTCTAGTTGCTAAGGCTATTCTTTCTATCTCATCATAGTCTAATAAACCTTGATCGTCAACACCATAAGTTACCACATTATGATATTTTGAAATAAATGATTTAGGATGTGAATGTGATATATGACCACCAGCTTTAACATCCATTGCTAAAATAGTATCATTTGGTTCTAATATGGCATTGTAAACAATCATATTGGCACTTGCACCACTATTAGGTTGCACATTAGCATTGTATTCTTCTTCAGCATTAAATAACTCTAGACATTTCTTAATACATAAATCTTCCATTTCGTCTACTACTTCTGTGCCGGCGTAATAACGTTTATAAGGAAAACCTTCTGAGTATTTTAATTGGAAAATACTACCACTTGCTTTTAAAACATCCTCACTTGGATAATTCTCTGAAGCAATTAAACATAATTCTCTATCCCTTTTCAAGTATTCTTTTTCTTCTAAATTCATTATTCCTCCTTTAATCATTGTACAAACAGGAGAAGGGAAGGTATACATACCTTCCCATATGAAAAATTATTAAGAAATTTTCCTACTTATTTATACAATCAAAATCTAATGATTCGTTGATTCGAACTTCCTACCCAAGGTAAGTTTACGTCTTTTAGTTCTTCTTTAAACTCACCATCTACAAGTACGTCTACATATTTTAGATTTTCTATATCCTTAACTTCCTCGTATAGAAATCCAGTGTAACACCATACGGTCTTTGTAGGAAATTTTTCTTTTATTTCTTTAGCTAATTCAAGAACTTGTTTTCTATGTTTTGGATGTAGTGGGTCACCACCACTGAATGTGATACCGGAAATATAATCCTTTTTAAGTTCATCAAATATCTCTTCTTTAGCTTCATTATCAAAAGGAATACCACCGTTTATATCCCAAGTTTCTGGATTTTGACAGTTTTTACAATGATGTGTACAACCTGCTATCCATAGTACAACTCTAAGTCCGTCTCCATTTAACATATCATCATGTGTTATATTGTGGTAATTCATCTACAACCTCCTACATAGATTTTCTATCGGCAATTTCAGCCATTTTACCAGCGTTTAATCTAGTGTCACCTTTAACTCTTGAATATGACAAATAACCATTCATTCTATCTATTTTTGTAAGGTTTCGACTACCACATTTTGGACAAACATCCATATTTAGTTCTTCATGACCACAATCATCACAATAGGATAATGACAAGTTTACACCTTCATAGAAACCTTTGTCCATAGCTCTTTCAACTAACGTTTTTACAGCCTCTGTATTATAGTTAATTGGATATTTTACATACTGTATTTTACCACCATTCATTGTGTCCCAGAATCTACCTTCTAAATCTTGTTTTTGTATAGGTGTTATATCTTCTGTAACATGACAATGGAATGAGTTACTTACATAAAGTCTATCTGAAACATTTTCTATAATACCATATTTCTCACGAAACTGATGAACTTGTTTGTAACAGAGACTTTCAGCTGGTGTGCCATATAAGGCATATAATAAACCATCTTCCTCTTTAAACTGACTTACTTTCTCATTTATGTATTTCATTACATCTAATGCGAATTGTCCGTCTTCTACAAGAGATTTCTTATTGTAAAGTTGTTGTAATTCATTTAATGCCGTAATACCAAAACTTGCTGTTGCCGATTTTAAAACTGGTTTTATTTTTTCATTATATTTTAAATGTCCACCATAAAATCCACCTTCACAATAGGCTAATGGATTTGTTGAGGCTTTCATTTCACCTAAATATTCATATGTTCTTTTATGTAAGTTTCTTATCATTTCTAGATAATAATCAAGAACTTCATAAAAATCTTTATTCTCTTGTCTTGCTTTTGCTAATATCATTGGTAAGTGTAAACTTACAGCACCAATATTGAATCTACCTACAAAGATAGGTTTATCATTTTCATCAGCAGGTTTCATACCACCTCGTTCATACCAAGGTGATAAAAATGCTCGACAGCCCATAGGACTTACTATTCTAGTGTATTTTTTATACATTGATGACACATAACCTTCACCAGTTAAACTTAACCAATCAGGGTACATTGTCTTTTTGGAACATTCAATACCTGCTAGATAGATATCATGTAATGGTTTACCTTCTCCATGTAATTCTTTATCGTATAGGAAAACGATTTTAGGGAATAGTACTGGTTTTTTGTTACCCTTTTTACCTTGTCCATTCATTCTAACTTTTAGCATACATTTATTACAAAGTTTACCTATATCACTAGTGGACAAACCACTTGTTACAGTAATGAATGGGTAATCACCTCTACTAGAAGCAACTGTATTAAATTTATATTCCCAACCTTGAAATCCTTGTAAGAAATCTTTTTCAACATCTTTTAGTGACTGTTTGATTGCCAAGGAATCCTCTACCCCTAAACTAATATAGTTATTATAATAATTTTTAAAAGATTTTTGTGCATAAGGTTCTAAAATCTTATCCACTTCAGGTAATGTAAAACCACCATATTGTTGAGCTGATGCTGACATGACAATATCACCTATGACATCAAAGGCAACATCTAATGATTTTGGTTCATTATACCAAATATTACCCATTTCAAAACCATCTTTTAAAACAGCACTTACATCAAATAGACAACAATTGATGGTGTTTAATCTTGCGGACATATCATGTATGTAAATATAACCATCTTTAATTGCCTGTAACTCATCTACACTTAAGAAAAATTTCTTATATAACTCTTTACTTAATTCATTGTAAACTAATGTTCTTTTTGTTGATACCAAGGCTGAGTCTATATTTGAATTTTCTTTATCACCTAGGTACATTATTCTTTGGTTTTCTTGATATACTTTATCAAGCATTGCAACAAAATCTTTTTTATAATTTCGGTAATTACGGTAACTTGCGGCTATCTCTTTATTATAATCTTCTAATACGGCCTCTACAATATTATGTATTTGTTCAACTTTTATTGGTTCTTCCAAACCCTTAGTCTTCTCTAAAACTGCTTGGCAAATTGAATCTAACTGTTCCTCGGATAATTTATAACTTGTTCTTCTGGATGACTTTTTAACAGCTTCCTTAATCTTATTAGGATTAAAATTTTCTGTTGTACCATCCTTTTTAAGTATTACGATTGAAACATAATCTTTCTTCGTATCTTCTTTTCCTATTGTTTGTTGCATTTTATATATCTCCCTAATGTGAACTAATACAAGGATACAATAATCCTTGTACATTTTCTAAATTTTTTGAAGTGAAATTAGTAATTTAAAATAATATTTACTAGTTTTTCAGCTATTGTACAGTTACTTATATCAACAATACAACTATGGTATACTTCAGTTAGGTCCTTAAAAACTGTCTTAACTTTGTTGTAATACGGTAAAAATTCTTCTATTGATTTCATTTCTATTTGTTCTAGTTTTCCTAAAATTGGATTTGTAATTAAAAGAATAAAATAACTATTATCTAATTTACCGTCCTCGGCTATATCTTGTTGCATAGCCACTAATGTATTTGTGTAGATTGTACCCCATGAAGGTTGAACATAATATTTACCAACTCTGTAAACACCGTTTAGTTTTTCTTGATACTGTGCATCCAAATCAGCCTTTACTTCAGCTCTCAAAACATTTATGTCTGGATAAATATATTTTCCATTTTGCCATACCTGATATTTATTTTTTGGTTGTGGTTCGTTCTCTATGTAAATATTTGGTATAGGTCCTAATTCTTTTATTGTATATGGTTCTAATGTTTCTTTATTATAGACTATCTGATTTCTATGATCTTCTACATACGACCAAGTTTCATTCTTTAAATTAAAACATCTGGCATAACCCTTCTTTTCAATTGGTGGTACAACTGTAGTAGCATTCGCTGGAATTGCATAAACTTCTTTTCCTTCTAATTGAGATGTAACAGGGTCTAACCTTGCCTCACTCGCACCTATATATTCACCTTGTAAAGGTTCATAATTATATACAAACATTTATTTCTCCATTCTTACCGTATTGTACTACCTAGTCATCTATTACGAAACATATATAATCATCCGGTATAGTATTATTAGCTCTACCACGCGTCCAATCAGCTAAAGTACCTATCCAGTTATAATTGATAGCACCCTGTTTATTGATTATACCTACAACCTGTAATTTGTTAAGTTCATCTTTAGTTATTGTCAAGTCATCTATTTTTGTATCTGATGAAACTTTTGTTAACTGTGTGCCGTCGTAATGGTAAATTTCGTTATTATATAAATAAATTAGACCTTGATCAGCATTTGAATATTCTACCCATCTTGTACCGTTATAGTTATAAATCTTGTTATTAGTACTATTATATAATTTTTCATCTAAATTACCACTTGCAGGTAGTGTATCAACAATACCATTTATGGTTACCGTACCACCTGCTATACCTTGTGGTCCTCTTGGTAGTGTAAAATCTAAGATTGCTTTGTAAGGTGTACCAGAATTCCTAACAGTTACTGTATCACCCTCTTTTACAGTACCAACTTGTAAGGTAGCCGCTTCACCTTTAGGTAAAACAAAATCTAATACAGCGTCTGTTGGTGTGCCAGTGTTATTAACAGCGGCATTCTCTCCTTCTGTAACATTACCAATAGCAATTGTGGCACCGTCACCTTTTTCACCTTTTAACCCTTGTGGTCCTCTTGGTAAGGTAAAATCTAAAACAGCCTTGTGTGCGTCACCACTGTTTATAATAGAAACATTATCACCTTCTCTAACACTACCCACTTCTACTGTTGCGGCTGTACCTTCAGGAATACCAAATTCTAATAATAAATTCTGTATTGTACCAACATTGCGTACATAAGCTTTTTGATTCCAAGGTATAGTTACAGTATTACCAACTTCTACAGTTCTTATTGAATTTGTGTCATCATTGACTCTTGAATTTGTGATAATAAAATAATATAACCTGTTATTACCATTAAGATATGATGGTAAAGTAGGTAATTTTACATAATCATTTTGAACTTCCTGTGAAACACCATTATAAAACCAATCATCTGGGTTTTTATCTTTTATCTCCGTTAGTTCTTTATCTTTATAAATAGGACCAGAACCAATTTCTATATCCACTAATGGTGCCTCTTCTGAAATAATATAACCAGTTTGTCCGTTTTTGGTAACTTGGTATACAATGTTCGTTTCTGTAGCTAAAACAAAATAAGGACAATAATTCTCTTGTGTATTTGGCTCAACATGTTCACTTAAATAAGTGTTATATTCATCAAGAGTTTTGTTAAAAAATTCATATTGTTGGTCTTCTTGAGCTTTTTCTTTACCTTGCAAACACCATTCATAAAAACTCGGTTTTTGGTATTTATATATAATCTGACCGTTTAATCTTGAATGACAATTTATCTCTTTTGGGTCAGGTCTTAAAACTAAATCACCAAGAGTTTTACCATCAGCGTATTCTAGAGCATATTTATTGAGTACACCCTCTGGAATATCATCTGTAGTTAACTTTGTAACTTCACCTTGTGAGTCTAGTTTATGAAGTTTATTTCCGATTATCATTTTTCATCCTTTTCTTTAATTAAAGAACTTAAACTAGGTAATTAAGACTATGATTTGACAACTCTTTTTCTAGTCTTTCTAGAGTTTGTTCTACTGTTTCAGTAGGTTGATTCTTTCGTATTAAAATACCTTCTTGTTTATCGTCAGGTCTTTTCTTTCTGAATGTTATATTAGTACCTATTCTTGCAATTCTCATATAAATTCCTTATTTCTTGTATTGTGCCACAGACATGTTTTTCTATGAATAAGTCACCATTCGAACCTTTGATAAGAAGTATTGTAGGTGTTACGTTTATATTATATTCATGAAAGAATTTTAAATCATAAATATCATTAAATATCGTAACACCTTTTAAACCTTTAAGCTTCTTCAAATCCTTCTTCTTCATAAATAAATACATTAATACCTCTATGTTGCTGGTACTAACATATTTTTTATGAATAATTGTTCACATAAAGAAGGTGAAACATTACGGTGATCATCGACTTTAAAGGTCATCCTTCGACCACAAAAGTTAACTTCTATTTTAGTTTGTAATGGTAATCTTTGCTTGTATGTAGTTAAAGCATAAGCTTCAATAAAAGTATCAAATTCCTGCATACCTTGACTAGCTTCCTGGAAGATACCAAAAAGTAATAATTTAGTTTTATAGGAAGTTTTTTCCTCATATTCTACTATATCCTCTAATCCAAATATACTACCACTATGATTAACTGGTGGTGTTATTTTAACACGTAAACCTTTTAATTTACGTAATCTTTCAAAAACCTTTGTAGCAGTATTTTTATTTACTTTTATTAGCTTGTATATTGTGTCCATGTCACTTTAATGTAAAAAGAAATCCCCTCGTTAAAGGGGACAAAACAAATAGGATATATCATTATCAAATATCAAATATGCAATTTCAATTTTTTCTTAATTTTAGGTATCATTAATGCTACAATAGCAGGATACTGGTCCCTAAACATTCTTTTACCTTCTTTGCTCAAGACTACCTTTGATTTAAAAGCTTTTTCTGCTACATCAATAGCCGCAACATCTGGAGATACCTTGATATCAGCCGGAACGTCTGCTAACTTATACTTTGTTTCAGTTACTAATTCTACGTAACCGTTATCAGCATTCCAAATATGTTCATTTTTATTTTCTAAAGCTAAATAATCAAGTAAATCAGCCTTTAATGTTTTAATTTTTGATTTTAGTTCCTTTTCCTGTATTGCTAACTGTATAAGTTCGGTAGCCTTGTTTTCTGCTTCTTCCTTATTCATTATTATTCTCCTTTAATTCTATCGTCTACCTTTTTGTTCCATATTCTATTTGTAACTATATCTAATGAAAGTTTCATAGCTCTTTCCCTTAGATAAAATATAGAAGGCCATTTCTTTCTTGGGTCTTTTTCAATAAAGAATTCTTCTAATATTGTATTATATACCAACATATTAGGTATTCCTGAACTAAATACTTCGTCGTCATGATGATTTATAATTTTAGATAAGGCTGAAGCGACAGCAACACTTCTACTAATACCTGCATCACACTGACAAACAATTGCTTGTGCCTGTGAACAATAGTCATCTACAAATTGTAACACTCTACGTGCCATGTCACTATTAAATACAGTATATTTTTGTGTATCTAAATCTTGTACGTCATCAAATTCTAATCTTAATAAACCTTTACAATATTGACTACTTGGTATATCTACAGGGTCCTTCGGACAGCTTATTGATATAAGTAGATGGTTTGTATTTATACTTACATAAGCAGGTGTATTACACAATGCTTTTCTACTTAAAGCTATACATTTCATGATTTCTCCTTTATTTTAAGTACTCTTTAATTTTACGTGCTACTGAAACGAAACTTTCAAATTTATTTATATCTTCTTGACCTTCTTTTTTACCCTCTTCTTCCTTTTCAGTGTTGGCACCTAAAATTGGTAAAAGTGCTGTAAATTGACCAATGTGTATTTGTTCTTCTTCCATTATATCCTGTAGTGTGTAAGCCACTGTATCAAATTTCTTTGCTGTAATTTCATCATTATTGTCTCTACATAACTTAGCAAAGTTTTCAGCTTCTAGTTTTCTTTGTTGATATAATGATACAGTTTCTTGTTCTTCAGATATAGATTTTCGTATAAAAATTTCACTTTCTTTTAAATAATCTTCCATTGTTGTTCCTTTTCTTTAAAATAAAAACTCATCCATTGTTTCAGAATTACGGAAACATATAAATACAGGAAATCGTAGACTCTCTTCCCCGTTTTGGTTGGTGGTTTTCTCAAAATATTGAACTTTTACCGTATTACCAATATATTTTTCCCTTTCATTCCAATAAACTTCTCTTTGGTGATCCGTAAAACCACTACCAATTTTTAAACGATAACCTTTATAATCAGCAATGAAGGCACCTAATTTACCGTTATGTTTTCCTGTTCCCTCTTCCATATCAATTAGTTTAACTTCTAAATCTTGCATTTGTTTAATTTTAAGTAATTTATTTGTACGTTTATATTCGTATGGGCTATCACCATCCCTCATCATTAAACCTTCCCAACCGTTTTGCATACATAGTTCAGCCAGTTTATCTTTACATTTATCCTGTCTGGCTACATATATATTATCGAACTTAGTTGGTAACAATGAATAACATGGAGTTTCCTTGTTGTCAACAACTAGTTCTTGCAACATAATTTGGTATTCTTCAGAAAATTTTTCAGCCGGTTGTTTTGATAAAAACAACTCTTTAGGTATAATATCAAAGATTACATAACAAATATTTTCACAATCATGTAATCTACTATCTCTCTGACATAATGAAATACCTTTTTGAAAATTTTCTTTACCCTTTTCGAAATATAAACATTCACCATCAAGTACATATTTTTCAGCAATTTCCAAACCATTTACTTGTTTTAAAATATGACTAACAGGTGCTATAGAACAAATTTTGTTTGTTCTTGAATAAGGTTTATAATCTTTAATGTACATCCTTTTACCATCAAATTTTCTACTATAATAAGGATTTTTAAACTCAGGTCTATTATCAATTGTTTGTGCTAATTGTACTTGTGGTTCTACCAAAAAATCTGACCATACTTTTTGAAATTTTTTAATATTCATATTTAATCTTAGATCTTTAAATAAAACACATTTAAGAAAATCTGAATTTTCAGTTGATTCAATAAACTCTTTAATTATGTTAATATGTGCATCCTTTGCTGACTTTATATTTGAAAGTAAGCCTAATAACCTTATGAACTCAATCCATCTAGTTTGTGTTAACTCATGTTTAGCTTGTATGTTTACCGGAAATTTATTATATTTACCTTCATCTATCTTATACATTTTATGTGTATCATAAGTATGAAGTAAAATATCTTTTAATAACTCTGATTTATGTTGATTAAGATAATCAACTTGTTCGTTACCACTTAATTTACGTAATTCTTCTAAACAATCTAATATTTCTTGCATAAAATTCTCCTCTTTACTATTTTACAATGTTTTACTTAGGATTTTTCGTATTCAAGAATCTTATTGCTTTTAGCTTCTTCCTCTTTTGCTTGTTGATATGTTCTATTATGATACTTTTGTAAATGACTACGTTCCCTTTTTCTCTCTATGTTTTTATCTCTTAAACGTATTCCTTCTCTTCCTTTATCATATATCCAATTACTTATAATGTTTAATCCTACTGTTACTATGATTAAACCCCACAAACTTTCATACCATTTATCTTCGTTGTTGTTTTGTTTACTGGTATAATACTCCTTCATATATAAATTTTCCTTCCTTTATCAATATTGGTTGTACAAAAGATAGTTTATCATAGAAGTTTATAACTGAAAAACCGTGTTGCCAATTTACTACTTCCTTTACGTACTCTGGATTTAGTGTACATAAACAACCATTTTCGTACCAACTTGTTGTAATTCCATCTATAGATTGATGAAAACAACCTAATCTATGTGTATGTCCTGACATACCATCTCTACATTTATGTCTTTCAAACTCAGCCTTTGCCGTAAAACTTGAATGCTTTGAAACCATCTCCCCATGTGTGAAAAGAAAATCTCTAATAATATAGCGATTTTTCTGGTAATTTATCCTTAATTTATCAAATTTAAGTAATTTTTCAATTTGTAATTCTTTGATTCCATAGAATGCGGGGTTTTTCCAAGTTTCTTTTAAAATACGATCTTCATGATTACCATTGATAAAAGTTATTATAGTATTTGGTATATGTTTACGTAGGTCATTAAATAACTTATAAAAAGTATTACATTCATCCTGTAAATAAACTTTTGAAGAAGGATTCTTTAAAAAAGAACTAACCCAGTAACAGTCAAGTATATCACCATTAAGTATTAACTCATCAGGTTGTTTTTGCTTTATAAAAGAAAATACTAATTTCACTACCTTATTATCATGGTGTGGTATATGTAGGTCATTTATACATATGATAGTGTAATCTTTTTTCTCCTTTTTAGCTTTTATTTCCATTATCTCTCTTTTGTAATTACTAAACATTTCCTCTATAAATGTTTGTCTTATATTAGGTATTGGTACGTCCTTTAATTTACTTCTTAGTTCATTCCTTGTCTTTATCCTATGCTTAATAAAGTACTCGTAACATAGACCTTCATTTGTAAATATATCAGACATCTACCTACTCCTTTCCTTTAATTAAAAAAGGCTTCCTATTGCTAGGAAGCCCAACCAAGGTATTTGTAAGGAGTACCAATTTTAGTAGTTAACCTCGGTTATTTTTAGTAATTTTATTTCAACATTAGGATCTTTTTCTTTATATATATCGTTTAAACCTTTCATGTAACCTTTTATGAAATCTTCGTTATTATTGAAATCAATAAACTTAAACTGTATATCATTATTATGAGCTACTGTATAAGCATATCTATTATTAGAAGATTCTTTCTCATTTAATTGTACAATCTTTTCCGATTTATCTTCAACTTTTGTATTTGCTGTATTTATTGTAGTTTTTTCTTCTTTATCCTTAACTACAGGTGGTAATTCGTTAGGGCGATAAATTTTCTTAAAGGCCTTAACCAAACCCTTTGGAAAATATTCTTTATCTTCTTTATATTCTAACTTTTCACACATTCTTTTATACATGTATAAAGTATTCTTGCTAAAATTAGGTAAAAGTCTACAAAGATTATCTAAATCTGTTTTATAGTTTAAAACAAGTAGGTTATAGAAAGATTCATCACAACGAACACCACCTCTGGCTATTTTACTATTTATTGTATTTGACTTTGGTACTTCAAATATTTTATAAGTTGGGGACTTGATAAAGTTAATATCCTTTTCTGTAAGTAAACTACTTTCTAACAAATTAGTAATCCTATTGTTTTTACCAACTACTGGGTAAGGTTTAATATCTAAATCCTGTAAGTCCCTAGAAAAATCAATTAGTTTTTTGTGTATTTTATATTGACTTTGGGGTATTTCTTTACCACTTAAAGCACGCCTTACAACAACTTTTGAAGATATCAATGTTGATTCTGTGTAACGTGTACCTTGATAATATTTAGGGTCCACTTGATAATTCTGTAGTTTATATACTTTGTACAAAGCCCTAAAGTCACAAGTTGAATCTTTTTCATATTCCTCAATTAAAAGTTTTATAATATCATCATCTACGGCTATTTCCTTTGTGTTATTACCCAAATCAATATGTGTATATTTTCTTTGGTTTGCTTTTTCAATCTCATAGGATTTAGCTTCGCTCTCAAAGTAACTTTTACTAGGTTCTTTTTCGAAAAGTTCATTCATAATACATTCTCCTTACTTTATTTTAACTACCAAATTTATGAATTTCTACTTTGATTTTAGTATAAAAAGAAATAAAAATCAATCATTTACTTAAAAGTTTTAATATTTCTTAATAATTACTCTTCAACAGCATAAACATCTTCTTCACGAACAAGAAGTAAATCCTTTGAATCTGGTACATTAACATATGCATGTTTGTTAAATAGGATTGTGTTACCAATTTCAATATCATTTTCACACTTATTACCTATGGCTTTTACAGTACCTTTTACAAGAATATCTTGTGCGGTACCAGTTACTTTTGTTGGCATATATAAACCACCAGCAGTTTTTTCTTCTTGTTTTTCGTATTCTACTAATAAATACTTGTTAACGGGTTTGGTCATCTTCATTCTCCTTCTTAGTGTATTGTTCTCGTTGTCTTTTTAACTTCTGAAATTCAATCTTCATCTTTTGAAATTCAATAGGGTATAGAAAAAAGGTATAACGTTTACGTTTACCTAAAGAACATAATAGTTTCTTACGTCCTCTTTTCTTACCATCCATATTTTTCTAGTTCCTTATTTACATCAATATTAAGTTCTTTAAAACATTCATCAATAATATGTAAAGCGTACTTATTGACAACAATTGTTTGTTGTTTATCTAAATTAAGTTCCTTAATATCTTTGTTAAGCTTCGTTAAGGCTTTACCTAAAGATTTTCTTACGTCTTCTTTTAGCATAGTTTAAAAGCTTTCTATTCCTCGTCTACACTATTAACTGAATTTATGGCGTTTAATACTAGGTTCTCCAGATAATCAACATAAGTTGATTTTTCTTTATCTTTTTGTTTTATATTTGATTGTACTTCCTTTTTAGTCTGACTTAACTTAAAACCATCATACTTTCGTAAGTTACTCTTTCTTATAAAATCTGAGGCTCTATAGTTCCATTCAAATATAATTCTAGTATAATCCTCAGCCAGTTCACAATCTTGTGTAAATTTTAATATATCTCTTATAATTTCTAAATTATCATAGTGTTCTAAGAATTGCATAAGTAATGTTTGTCTTTCAATATCCAAAAAGAAATCATCATTCAGATATTCTTTAAACTTGTCAAACATTATTTTAGCAAGAAGAGGTTCTTTTATGAGTAAATCCTCAATAAGCTCCTTGTTGTTAACAATCTCACAGGCAACTCTAGCCCTAATTATAGAATATCTTTCTTCCATCATTACCTCTAGTATATATGTACTTTTAACCAATTTTCGATTTCTTTTAAATTAAAAACCTGCTCACTTATTTTCTGGTCTCTCTGACTGGCTTCGACGGCTACCTCTAACTCATGTATGTTTAAACCTTGCAATATAAGATTTTTTAATAACTGATCAGAATAACCAGTTATTAGTTTTAGTTCATTATAGGTAATATAACCAGCTATCATATAAATAGTTCCTTTATCTTATCATACATTTCTAAAGTTTCTTTGTTTTCATAGCATAAATTATATAATTCGTCTGCAGGTAGTAGCTTACTTAGATCTTGTGTTAGTTCAAATAGTTGAGGTAACTGTGAATCCACATAACCTAATAATTTGAATTTTTCTAGAAGGAAACGGTATATTATAACTTTATTAGCTTCTGGCAGATAAGTAAATAGATTTTTAATAGGTAAACAGTCTATTTCACCATAGTTAGTAATATTCTTTTGTGTAATCCCTAAATTAAAATCTTTTAATATTAGTATTAGTCTATTTACAATAGTTAAACAATCCTCCGAGTTGTAAAGTACACCCAAACGGTTGCATAAAGAACAAAGATTACAAACATTAACTTTTTCTGTAAGTAGATTTGTGTTGTTTAGGTATTTTTTTACTTTATGCTTTTCCAGATTAGTTTTATAGTATAAGGAATCTACGTTTAGAATATAGTCAGTACCATTAAATTCTAATATTGGTTTTTTACTTGTATCTATTACTTCTATTTTAAATTTATTACTCTTCATTACCAAATAAAGCCTCTCTTGTTTCAAAACTTAATGCGTTTATCTCTTTAAGTAATTTATCATTTTCTTCATTTAGTTTTTTCTGTTTTTCCTTTAGAAACTTTGCACGGTTACTTACGTACAAAGACCTACTATAAAGTATTCCATAGTCACTATTTATCATTACGGCACTAAAACTATTACCACTTTTACTTCTAAAATTAACCGGTATATCTTGTCTAAATCTATATAAGTTTACCACAACTATATAGGGTAAACACATTTTTAAAAAAGTTAATAATTTATATAACATCTCTCTCTCCTAAATAAATGTTGTGCCAACTAAGGTGTATTTATCTTCAATATACTGTATTACCTTATCGTTAGCTTTTAGTTCCTCTAAAATAGTTTTTATCGAAAAACAGTTTTTCGTACTTATATTATTTGTATATTTTTGTATTACGTCGTTTATATCAGTAAGAAACTGTTTCTTTTGTAAATTTTCTTGTGTAAAAGCTTTTTCTGTGAAAACATCTTCAGCTTTTTGCATACAATCTAATTTAGCTATTTGAACGATATCTTCATCGTTTATTATATAGTAAAAAATATCTCTTTTCAAGTTAGCAGTACCGGCGTTATTACGTAGTAAAGAACCACACCTATAAGCTGTAAATTCATTATATTCTTTTCTGAAACCTTCAAAAGGTAAGTGTTCATGACCGAAAAATATTTTTTTACAACCTAATTCTTTTAACTCTTCATATTTAAAACCTTCGTATCTATCCTCAAAATAATGATGAAGCAATAATATATCATTTTCGTTAAATTTCTTCTCTTTTAAATCTTCCTTAGCTTTTTTCAGGTTAACATATGTGCTATAAAAAGTAAAATTGTCTATTGTAACAGGTTTATCCGGTAATATAAGTTTTATAATACCAAGGGTATCACATAAACCTAATGAAGTTTTATTTAAACTTTCCTCTCTTTCCTGATATACATCATGATTACCTACGATACTGTAGAAATTATTACCATTTACAGTTTTTAGATAATTTAATGTTGTATACAATTCTATGAAGTAATTGTTGGGTATAGTTGGTGTATTAAATATGTCACCTAAAAATATAACATTTTTACAATTCTCGGAAACTTCCTTTATTTTATTCATGCAAGTTTCAAAATAGTTATCTTTTCTACTACTAACACTGGTAGCGATATGTACATCACCTACGATACCAATTTTAAACATTTAAAACCTCTTTTCTCGCCTCATTTACCAATCCTACTACTTTCAGAATATCACTACTCTTATTAAAAGTACTGGTAACTACAATCTCCTCAATGATTATCCTTAATATCTCGTCCTCAAATGGAATTTTACCGTTAATTAGATAATCGATTGTTTCAATTAAATACTCAATAGCATCCTCATCACAGATATTATTTTCAAGATAGTTAATTAGTATAGACTTAGCATGTAGTGAACTACCATGAAACTAAAGTTTCATAGCTTCTCAATTCATCGAACCAAGTTGCTTCTCATATATTATACTTGAAGTAGAGCTTGGATTCTCCAAGAGCGTTAATTCGGTGCGTCCCACACCTATTTTATTTAATCCATATAATAAAACTGTTTTCGCTGCTTTAATATCCCTGTCTTCTTTTAATCCACAAACAGGGCAAGTATATTCTCTTTCTTGTAAAGATATATTTATTTTGTTCCCACATACATAACATTGTTTTGTAGTTGGTATATTATTTGGAATAACAATACATCTTTTTGACAGCTTCAATTTTTGCTTTATTAGTCCCAAGCAAGAATGTTGTACAATGTTTCCATAAAGACCTCTATACCATAAAGAAATAAGTTCGTCCTGCATATAAACAGTTTTATATGTTTTTAATAAATCAGCAACAATTTTATTAGCAATATCTTTTTTCTTATTCGTTAATTTAAGGTATTCTTTTTGTAGCTGTTGTCTTAATTTATATTTGTTGTTTGTATGCTTTTTTGGATTACGTAAAATTTTTCTTTGCAATCTTTTAAGCCTTACAGATTCTTCAACAAATATTTTATTATATTTTTTACCATCGGAAGTTGTAATAGCAGTCTTAATTCCGAAGTCTAATCCTATATGTTCTTTTTTGAGATAATTTTTTACTTTATTTTGAAAGGTAGTAATTAAAATATGATAACCATCAGATTTTTTAACCAATTTAGCATTAGCAAATTCTACATTTTTTGGAATTTGTTTTAATCCATTAACCTTTAAATCTCCTTTAATTCCACATATTTTTAATTTGTTTTGATTTTTAATTTTATAAGATACCCCAAATTGTCTTAAATCAATAGAATTATAGGAATTTTTATATTTTAATGGTCCTATCTTATAACCTTTTTGCTTCCTTTTAGACAAACCAATAATATTAAATTTTAAATATCTTGATAATTCCTGATAGCACTGTGCAGGTAAATATTTAATTTCGGTTTCTACAAGTTTTTTATCTTGATTTAATCTTTTAATAGTTGGGTAATCTTTGTAGTTAAAATTAAATATATCATAATTTTCTTCCTTACTCAAAGATAATATAAAATTATAAATCCATTTTGCCTCTACAAAATACATGGATAAACATTCTTTTTGTTGTTTATTTAATTTATTTTGTTGAATTTTAACATCAAAAACTTTACAGAGCATATTTCTATGTCTATCATTTGTCTCTCTTCTTTTTTGTCCAATTTGTTTATTTTTAAGTTTTTGACTTTCCATATTTTAATATAAAAATTTCATATAAATTTTGAATTAAAATAAAGGAGAAATTTATATGAAAATAAAACCAAGTGCTCATGCTAAAACTCATCTTAGATATCACATAATATTTTCTACAAAATATAGAAGAAATTGTTTAAATGATATTAGACAAGATGTATTAAATGTCTTTAAACAAATAGCAGACAGATATGGATGTAAAATATTTGCAATAGAACTGGATAAAAATCATATACATTTCTTAATTGAATTTTCTCCTAAATACTCAATATCTCAAATTGTTAAATTATTTAAACAGATATCTCTATATGAAATATGGAATAAACATGAAAATTATTTAAAAAAGTTTTATTGGAAAAATAAAAGAGTCCTATGGACACATGGATATTATTGTTCAACAGTTGGTAATATTGACGAAGAAAAAATTAAAACATATATAAACAATCAGGGAAATTCATCTTGGAACTAAAGTTCCTAAGGTTTCTTTCCTCGAAATTCTAAATTTGCTATTACATTGTTCATTCTGTATCCTTTGTTAAAGTTACGTAACCATTAGAAATTGTATATACCCTGTCAGCGTATTCTATAAATCTTTCATCATGTGTAATAAGGATAATTACAAAATCTAGTTTCTCACATAGCTTACCAATAAATTCAAAGAAACTTGCTATGTACTCTTTACTAATATTAGAATAAGCCTCATCTAACATTAATATTTTAGAGTTCTTACATTGTAGATAATAAATATGAAGTATACATGAAATTACACATTTAACACCCATACCCATACCATGTTTTAAAGATACTCTTCTACCATTATTCTGTATAACAAAGGTTAAGGATTTACCACGTTTATCACTTAGTTGTACGTCAATGCTAAGGTTTTTATCTTTAAAAATGTAAGACAATGCTGAATTTATAACATCTTTCAACTCCTGTATGGAACGTTCATAAACAATATCAATAGCTTTTTTATAATATTGTCTTGCTTCCACTACACCTTTTAGTTGTCTATCATAAGTAGTCAACTCAATATCAATATGATCTATTTCATCTTGTATCGTTTCTTTTTGTTTGTTAAGTTCCTCTAACTTATATTTATAATGTTGTAATTCTTCTAATAATTCCACTATATGATTCCTTCAAAAGGTTCTAAAGCCTGCTTAGCGTCTACCAAATAAGTAGTTGCCTTAGTAATATTTTCTTGATATTCAGCTTCGGCCTTGTCCAACAAAGCTTTTAACTCAGCCTCGTCTTTTATATTATACTTTTCTTCTATTTCTTGGCATTGTTGTATTGCTTGGTCTTTTATTGTTTGAAGTCTAATTTGTTTATTATTTACTTCTTGTAATTCTTTTTTTAATAATTCTAAATCATTCATTCTTCTGTCACCTTGTAACCCACTGTATCACACAACTTTTTAATCAAGTATGGAAAATCTTCTATCACTCGATCTTCTTGGTATAAAACATCTTCACATGTGATATCATGTTCTTGAATGAAATTTTGAACAAGAACATAAACTTGTTTTAACTCTTCTAAATTATATGGTTCCATTTAATCCTCCAATGGTCTACCACAAGTAGGACAAATCCTAATTTGTGATATTCTATCCTCAATTTCTTTTTTAAGTGTGTCTAATTCAATTATTTCGATATCATATTGTTTTATGTTAGATTTAGTAAAACAGTATTGTTCATATAAATCTCGTAACTCTCTTGGTTCATCAAAATTAAGTTGAATATTAAGTTCAGGTACTTGTAAATTACACTTACTCTGTAATAAACAATAATTTTCGTAATCCTTATTTATGTTTTCAAAGTTATGTAGACTCTCATATAATTTTGATACATCGTAAAGCTCAGGAAGTTCTATTTCTTTATATGGGTAATAGTAAGAGAGAGCTTCATAGTCCTTCTTGAGCTTTGATGCTTTATCTAAACTTTCTTTTAATTTATTGATATGTTCATCTATTTGAGGTATATTTATCTTGTTAGTGACAATATTAAGATTATTCAATCTTTGAACAAGTTTCTCTTTCTCAGATTGGTTTGCAGTTATATTAGATTTTAACAACTGCTCATCTTTTTTTATCTCATCTATAATTTGAAAGGAGCAAGATATGTTGAATATATCCTCAAATAGTCTAAACATATCAGTGTCAGATTCACCAAAAGGAAAAATAACTGACCACTCATTATGTATATTTACAATTCGACCTTTATTATCAAAATAAAATCCTAAATTTGCTAAATCCCTAGAATCTAGTTTACTTGCTTTTACATATTTACTACCAGTTATATTATCAATATACATGCAACTACCATTAGTTCTAACCCACGTTATTGACTGGTTGTTATTACTTATCGTAACTTCTGTTTTACTATGATTGTAATTGATACAATCATCCGTTCCGTTAGGATTACGAAGACAATTTTCAATGGCATAAAATAAAGAAGATTTACCTGAAGCATTAGGACCAACAACTAAGTTGATACCTTTTTTAAATTCAAAAGTATTTTCACCTTCTAATATTTGAAAATCTTTAGTCGTTACTTTCAAGTTCTAAAATCTCCTTAAATTTCTTTTCGTCTATTATGTAATAATTTTCTTGATTTGGACCAAAATTAAAAGCTAAAGCATAATTCATTTTTCCTTGTTGAAAAGCATCTTCCTTTATACCTTTTATCCAGTCCTTTTTGATTGCAAAACTTTGTTTATTACTCATACAGGTTTTGCATTCAATTAACCATTCACTGGAAGAAACATCACCTTTGTAGTATTTAGTAGCACCACTATTAGGAGTACATTTACCACCTAATACCTTTGCTACACTGTTTTCCTGCATTTTACTATAGAATCTAGTGCTTTTACGATTATACGTCATCTATGACTCCACTGTTGTTACTTGTATTTCATTACTAACTTGTCTTACTACCATGTCTTCAGGTAAGTTACAATCTTGAATAGCTTGTCTATCCGTTTCAGAGTCAATATCTAAACCTTCTTGTGTTGTATCACCAATAGCTTTACGGTTAATAAAATCATAGATCATATTAAATACTTCGGCATTATTACGTAAATAATCCATAACATTATAAGCACCTTGAAATTTAAGTGGTTCACCATTTTCGTCGGATAAAATTTCTCCTGTATTTGGATCCATTAAACGGTACCAAGAACCACCTTTTTTAATAATATCATACTCAACAGCTATTGGTAATAAATCAGCTACCACATCAACACCATAGTCATATGATAATGTATAGAAACCAACTCTTCTATCTGGTTTACAAATCTTTGTTTTTTGTATCCTTACCCATACTAGGTTGCCTTGTGGTCTATCATAACTTTGTTTTTGTTCATTACCATTTTCGTCTAATAACTTACCTTTTTGAAAAGTTAAAATTAGTGAGCTTGCTAACTTAAGTCCATTACCACATGGTATTTTAAAATCAGCGTATGGATTAGAAAAGTCGTCTCTGGCTTGGTTAATAATAATACATGCAATATCTTTTTCCCCAAGTATAGGACAAATCTGATTACAAAAATCTGTTACTACCTTAGCATTACCACCCATACTTTTCTGTTCTAATGATTCACCGTGTGTTAATTGTGGTACCAAAACAGCGATTGAGTCAATTACAACCAAACCAACATCATTTGTGTTAGCACAGACATTCATCACTTGGTCTAAAAACTGTTCGGCTGTTTGTGTATGTAATCTTACCAAATAAACATTATCGATATCCACACCTAACTTTTCAGCCCATTGTGGATCAATTGTACCTTCTGCATCGAAATAAACACATTTAAGTGGTCCTCTTTTATCCAATTCTTTATACTTTTCTTGTAATTCGTCTAATTCTGATTTCTTTAATTTTGGATTGTTTAACTGTTCTTCTAAAGAAATCATTTCTTCTTCCCATTCCTTTTCGAATGTTTGTTGTGCATTCTTTAGAATATCTAATGCTGTAGTTGTTTTACCACTACTTTCTTTACCTGCAAACATTGAAATTCTACCACGTGGTATACCACCATAGGTTTCGTAATTCAATCTAGGACTGGTAAAAGGAATTCTTTTCAAAATCATTTCTCTAATTCCTTTAGTCGCTAATTCCTTTTTAAATTGCTTGTTTATTCCCTTGAACATTTCTTCTAATAGCATCTTTAATCTCCCTAAAATGCTGATACAGAATTACCAGCTAATTTTGTTAGTTTTATTTCTTCTAATCTTCTTTGTTGTACCTTCTTGGCACTGCTTAGTATCTCCATTGCCATATTTATTTTGTTTTGTATTATTGAAGAGGCATTTTTATAAGCCAGTTGTACAACTCTATCTTTTATTGAAGCATTACTTGCTTTTGCTTGTTTTTCTGCTACTGTACCAGTAGCCCCTAACAATGAGTCATTTTCAAAATATTTAGCATTTTCAGCCGATATACCTTTTTTCATTTCTATATTCTGTGAAATAGCAATTAAGTGATATAAATAAACTGGTATTTTAACGATAATTTTTTCTAAATCACCATCTAAAATATTATCGTTAAGTAAACAGTTACTTATACTACTTATATATTTATCTATTTCTTTAGTAGTGTCTCCTATGATGGTATTAACCATATCTTGAACTTGAACACTACTATTTTCAATAGTCTCCAGTTTTTCTTGCATTTTAAATCTCCCATATCATTTTACATCAAAATCTTGATACTTTAGCAGTTTAAAAAGGTTAAAACCATAAAAACGTTCATCGTTAGTAACTTCTTCCCCCAACCATTCGGGTAACAAAAACTTTTCGTCTTCACTCTTTAATTCAACTTCAACTAGGATTAAAGGTTTCTTCTTAAAAAGTATTTTGTCAAACATATTTATCTCAAAATTATGGTCACAATAAGGTACAACTAAACGTACCTTATTTAGAACCGGTAGTTTAATACTTTGGAAAATATTTATATCACCAACGTCCATTAAAAACTCATACTCATCCCGACAAATACCTTCACCTTTTTTGATAGTAATTATAAATTTATCATCTTTATTACGTAATCTAGTATTATCATTTAAGTAAACATCTTCTATGACACTTCGTTTACAATATAACAACGATGATATTTTAAAGTCTTCTTTTAACAAGAACTTTCGTTCAATCTCTTTACCCATTATAATATCTCTCCCATTAAGTATTCCATTGCAAAGTTTACATCTACAGTACCTGTTTTTATACCTTTTTCTAATTTCTGTATTGTTTTAATAATTTGTACTAACTCTGATAGTGTGTATCTGTCACATTTTTGTGATGTTACATATATTTGTCCTTTAGTTAAACCAAGTATTTCCTCTGTTCTTTCCTTTTGTGGAGTACTTTGAACAATAAGTATATTTCTAAAACTGTTGTATAAAACACTTAATAATTTAATTGGACCTTCATCAGTTTTAGTAATTTGTGATAATAATTTATATGATAAACTAACATTTCTTTCTATTATGGCATTTGTAAAATCAAATATAATATCACCAATTTCCTCATGGATCATATTATGTTTTTTAGCATACAAATAAGCTGTTGTTAAGTTAGATTTCAAAACATTAGCTAGAACACCTAATTTATATAACTCATTTTTAATTCTTCCATAATTACAACCACATGTAGTTACTAAGTCATCACAATACTGTATAGGCCATTTTGTTATTGCTTGTAACCTAGCTGATAAGATAGCTTTACCAATAAAGTTAAACTCTGTTAATATCTCCTCATGAGCCTTGTAAAATTTACCCCTTTTATCTAAGTTGGAGTAAAGTAATATGATTATATTACCTTTTTGCCCCTTACCACTGATTACCTTATTCCAAATCTTCTCTTCTTTATAATATATATCATCATTTCTAATGATATATAATTTCGGTTTTGTTTTAATCAAAGTTTTAACACTTAACTTTGAATATACGTTAGACAGATATTCAATTCTTAACTTGTCAAGACCACTTACTTTAGCAATTTCATCGATATAAATATCCTGTAATGCTAATTCGTCACCACAAAAAACATAGGTAGGACGTAATTTCTTGTCTAATATTTCCTGTTTTAGTACTGTTATGTCCATTAAATACCTCTTAGACAACTCCTTACATCAATTATCCACATATCTATAATACTAAGTTTATTTAGTGTAGATATCCTTAAATCCTTTATATATTTTTGTGTACACATACAAGCTTCTAAATATTGTTTCTTCCTTGTTTCTTTAGCTTTTTCTATAAAAATCTGTGAAACCATTTTAAGTAACAAAATAGGTGTAAAACCACTATCTGTATCTTTTAATTTCATAGACTTTGTTATCTTAAATGTATTTCCACTTGTAGGGACATGTATATAATTTGCAATCTGATTAGCAAAATTGTAAAAGTCTTTAACATTATAACTAAATAACTCATCTACTTCACCAGTTGTATCACAAGCTAACCTGATAATATTATCATTATCAGCATTATAACCTCTGAAAACTCTATACTCAATTAGTTCTGTCTTTGTATAATTATCTAAATGAAATACAGTACCTCTACTTTTAATGGTATTTAGAGTATTATCTAAATTCTGTAATGTTAATATGATATATACATTTTTAGGTGGTTCCTCTGTAATTTTTAACATTGAATTTTTTGCTGATATACTCATATTATCAGCATCGGGTATGATAAAAGCTATTGGTTTTACTTGTGTATAAGCTAAATCTATCATTCCTCTAATACTGTCAATACTAGTATCAAAATAAAGAGGAGTTACTGATAATTTATTTATTATTTCTTTACAAATTGTTCTTTTACCACAACCTTTATCACCTACAATTATAGAAAAATGTGGATATCTCTCTATAACCCTATCAATGTCCATTAGTAAACCTTTTTGTCCTATCACTATAACACCTCTAATAGGAAACTACTTTCTAATAATGTCTTTGGGTTGGTTTCCCATCTTATACTTGAATTTAGTTCAAGTAATTTAGCCAATAGATATTTTAAATAACTTTTATGTCCCATATTATAGTTATTCAATCTTGACAAGTATATATCAGGAATACTTATATAATCAAAGTTCCTTAAAGTTATATATTTGTTAACATCTAGTACAAAAGTGAGGAAGTTTTTAATAAATAATTTTAGGTCCTTACCACTTCTATATACTTCTTCTAATTTTATGGTTAACTGTTCTTCATTCTTACTATTTAGAGCATCAAGTATATCAAATTGTATATCATAATCTGTTACACCTAAAACTTTAACAACATCATCAATAGTAATATTTTTTGAATAACTTATTACTTTGTCTAATAAAGTAATCGCATCTCGCATACCACCATTAGCAGTTCTTGCAATATAACTTATCGCACTTTGATCCCAGTTCTCTATACCACAACCTTGTGGGTCCTGTTTTTCTTTTTCAAGTATATAATTAAGTCTATCTACAATACCTTTAAAACTTATTTTTTGAAAATCATATCTGTAAGATCTACTAAGTATTGTTGGTAGGACTTTTTGTGGGTCTGTTGTACACATTATAAAGATATCAAAAACTGGTGGTTCTTCTAATAATTTAAGAAGAGCATTTTGACTCTGAACCGTTAACATATGACTTTCATCAAGGATAAATACTTTATATCTACCTTGTAGTGGTTTACTTTTTGCGTTTTGAATTATAACACGTATATCTTCAACACCGGTATTATCAGCACAGTTAACTTCTACTATATTTGACTTACAAGGTTCTATTTCTCTTCCAAAAATTCTTGCATTAGTTGTTTTACCAGTTCCAGCAGAACCAGTGAAGAGAAGAACTCTCTTCAGCTGGTTTGTTTCTATCTGTTCATTTAATATCTTTTTAATTGTATCTTGTTCTACCACATCATCCCAAGTTTTAGGACGGTATTTAACAGCTAAAGAAACTGAGGACATCTACTATACTCCTTCTACTTCCTCATCATCTAGAGCACCTAGTGTTTGAACAATATTATCACATACAATTTGTATACCAGAATCATTACCAAAATTTATTTTTAAGTCTTCTTTTGGACAAGAAGCTAACTGTTTTGATAAAGAAGCACCATCTAAAGCAATAGTAAAAGTGCCTTCTAGATTACTTGGTTGTAGGTAAGAAATTGACTCAGTACTATCACAATCCTTTGTAGTTAATTTTAATTGATTTGGTAAGAAATTCAAATTAACTAAGTTTGCGTCAAAACCTTGTGTAAATAAACAAATACGGTCTAGAGCATTCATTAATAATGTTTTGTTTAAAGTACAAGTATATTGTAAAGATGAGTTAAAAACATCTACTAAGTCTGAAGCTGGGTAGTTATCTAAATCTTCCTGTACAGCTTTTCTACCAAATAATTCACCATTTTTACTTGTAAATAAAACTGTATTATCGTTTTCATATACAACTACACCATTATCATCAGCTAATAAAGGTAATGACTCAACTAAAGCTGGTGGTAAACAAACTGGTCTATCAAAAACTTTAATAGGATTATTACATGCTTTTAATAAATCTGTTGTAATTACTCTTTCACTATCCATATAATAATTATATAAAGAAGGTACTTCCTTCATCTCAGCTTTACAAGATTTATTCATAGTTAAAATACTAGAAATGGCATCTTTACTTAGTAAATTTGTTACTACATTTCTATTGAAGTCAAATTCACCAAAAGTTACTTTTGAACCGTCTTCTTCTACAATTGTTGGAATGTCATAATTACCATTAGCTCTTATAACTAATTTAGTACCTTGTGATTCGGTAGTTACTAATTCTAATTCTGTAATTGGTGTTGTTAATTTACTTACCAATGTTGAAAATAACTTTGTATTTACTACTACATGTAAATTACCTTCAATTCCAGATTTTTGTAATTTTAAAATATTTACGTTATCTGTGGATGTAATTGTTAATTTACCATCAGCTACAATAATTTGTAAACTTGAAGTAGTTACAAAACCTTCAATATAGGAACAAATCTTTGAAGCTTTACTTACTAACTCTTGTAATTCACTTGTTTTTAGTGTTACTTTTTCTTTTACTAATGTTTCCAATTTCTTTCTCCTTATTTGATTAGACTTAAGAATTCTGCTCTTAAACTTAAATTCTCCCTGAATTTCCCACGTAAGCATGATGAACTTGTTGATGCACTGGTATCTTTAATACCTCTCATAGCAACACAAGCATGTTTTCCGTTTATAAAGACAGCTACGTCTTCTGTTTCAACTACCTTAGATACTACTTCTGCAATATCCTCACATAACTTTTCTTGTAGTTGTAATCTTTTAGCACACATCTGAGCTATTCTATTTAATTTGGATAAACCAATTACTTTACCTTTTGGTATGTACCCGATAGCAACTTTCATATCATACATAGTTGCTAAATGATGTTCACACATACTAAATACTGTAATATCTTTTTCTATAACTAACGAATCACTGTTAACTTCTTTTTTATCAAAACATTTATTGAACATTTTAGCAATTTCATCGTTTGTGTATAATTGTCCTTCAAATATTTCTTGATAAAATCTTGCTACTCTATTTGGTGTTTCAATTAAACCTGGTCTATCAGGGTCATCGTTTAATTCTACTAAAAGTTTTCTAACTAATGATTCAATTCTTTTTAGATTAAACTTTTTCTTATCTTTCATTTATACACCTCTTCTATTTGGATCCCAGATAATTTTGTGTAATTGTATCTGTACTCTTACATTCTGTAGATCTTTATCCAAAATATATTCTACTAATTCATGAGGTTCAATTTTGCCAAAAACAGGACTAATAAATATTTCAGATTTTGGTTTAAATGTTTGAACAATCTCTCTCATTTTGTCTAATTCAGATTTTGAACCTACTACGAACTTTAATACATCTTTTGATTTTAAAAATTTGATGTTCTCTAAAATCATCTTTTCTTCTTCACCACTAGATTCCGTTTTATAATCTAGTGTAAAGATTAAATTATTAGTTGTTTCCATACCAAAGTCTAATGTATTAAAGAATTTTTCAATATCTACAGCTCCGTTAGTTTCAATATTTACCTCATAATTATTATTCAGTAAAGCCTGAACTAATTCTGTTGCCTCTGGTTGAATAAGTGGTTCACCACCTGTAAATGTAATTCTTCTATTTTTTAATTTTTTACATTCTTCTAATACTTGTTCAACAGTCATTTCTTGGTATTGTTTATTACCTTGTTTATCTTTTAAGTCCCAACTGTAGGCTGTGTCACAATATTTGCATCGTAAATTACATAGCTGAGTTCTGATAAAGGTAACAGGATAACCAGTTCTTATACCCTCTCCATCTATTGAACTAAAAATTTCATTTATCAATAACATTTTTATACCTTCTCACAAACTGCAATATTACCACGAGATTCATGTACCTCCACTTTTGTACAAGTAGCATTTTTTCTCATATTATCTACTTTATCCATAATCCAGTGTGCTATATTTTCTGCTGTAGGATTAAAATCTAGTAGTTCGTTTAAATTACCATGATCTAAATAATCATGTATTTCCTTCTTAATTAAGGCAAAATCTAACACCATACCATTTTCTAAATCTTCTTGTAAACATGATACAGTTACGTATACCATCCAATTGTGTCCGTGGTTATTACGGCACTTACTTTCATATGGTAAGTCCAGATGATGCATACCTGCTATTTCCATTTCTTTGGTAACAGTATATCTTAAGTCACCCATTAGTATAATTCTCCTTCCTTATTATCAACTAATTGTTTGAATCTATTATATATTTCTATTATACTTTCTTTATTTACAGCTTTTAATTTTAAAATTTCTTCATTTTTACAGCTACCTTTTATGAACTTAAAGATAAAATCATCCCTAAATCCTATTTTTTCAGCATCTTTGTAATCGGCACTATAGTAAACTTCCTTAATGTTAGCCCATATAATTGCCGACATACACATTGGGCAAGGATAACCAGTAGCATATAATGTACAACCTGTCAAATCATGTGTTTTTAAGTTAATACAGGCGTCTCTTATTGCTTCCATTTCAGCATGTGCTGTTGGGTCGTGTTTTGCTAATACCCTGTTAACACCTTTACCAACTATTTTCCCGTCTTTAAATACTAAGGCACCAAAAGGTCCACCTATTTTAAATTCAAGGCAACTTCTTTTGATATCCTCAGACATTTTATCTATGTCGTTTATACTTGGTCCATTATACATTAAAGTACTCTCCTATCTTTTGCCAATCTATTTGTGTTCCGTAACCCTTATCATCTATCCACATTTCTACATGTGGTTTTCTACTTGTTTGTTCCGGTATCTCATTAACGTAATCAAATACTAAATCGTATTCTCTTAACATTCGTAACGCCTGTGCTAAGTCCTTACCTTCCCTTACAGTCCATAATAATAACTTATATTGCTTTTGTAGTTTCTTTAGAACTGCAATTGCTTCAGGTCGTATATTACCAGTTATTGGATAGCTACTTTTAGTAGTAATTGTGCCATCAAAATCTACAGCTATTATCTTATCTTGGGTCATAACCTAATTCCTTAAAAGCTTGCATACGTTTTAAACAACTACTACATTTTAAACAAGGACTACCATCTGGTAGTGGGTCATAGCAAGATGAAGTACTCTTAAAGGCTGTTTCTAAATCTCCACCTTGTGCCACGTACATTTCTAATAGTTGTTTTTTACTATATTTTTTATAAGGAACAACTATCTTAATTTCTTTTGGTGGGTTTTCTGGATATATTTGTGGGATTAAGTAGGTTAAGGTATCACCAGCTAGTTTACAAAAAGTTTCATTTTTGTCTAAATTTTTCGAACTTGCTGTGGCACCTAAACAGATTTCATCACCATAGTTCATAGCCAACATACAAAAATATAAATTACGTAAAGGTAGTAAATAATTCCTTTCAGGTAATTCAAATTTGTGAATATCTAACTTTTCAACAATAACATCTTTATCTAGTTTTTTGACTTCTGCTTTACTACCTAAACTACCTGTATCCACATAAAGTCTTACATCAGGTTTCCATAATTTGGAAATCAACCAACTATCTAAACCACCACTATACAAAAGTACTTTTGTCATTTTTATTTCTCCTTCTACTCTTAGAATAATCTTTTTCTTCTAACACCTGTATTAGGTTTATATTTATAATTCATTGCCCAAGTTGTAAAATACGATGCATTATAATACCATCTCGCTCTGTAATTTTCAGCTAATTCCTCAATTGTAAATCCATAATTTTTAACTTCTTCATCAATTAGTTCTTTAACATGTGGTGAAGCTGACCAGTAAGAATTAGGTTCTTTAATAGAACGATTACTTACCTTAATAACACCAGCTGTTTTTGTAATAATATTACCATTTACACCAATCATTAACCAAGTTGTACTATCAGCTGAATGGAATGGGTATTTTTCTAGTAAGTCTAATATAGTCATACCAAAAGCGTGTATTTTAACCTTAGGATTTTTAGATTTTTTTACAATCTTAAATACATGTTCAAAGTACTTATCATGTGCCTGTTTGTTAACACCATGTCTACCACCTAAACCAATGTATGGTGCTAATCTTCCATGTACTTCTGTATTTAACATTCTTTCTAAAGCATCATAAGGTTCACCAAAGTGATAAATTGGTATTACCTTATCCCTGTATTCATCTTTGACTCTATCCATAATATATAGATAGTTTTTCCAACTTCCGTCGGCACTTTCTCTTGCTGTTTTTGTATTCAAAATAGGAAATGGAATATCATCCAGTTCTGCGAATACTGTAACCTCTGGTGTACTGTTAATATAATTGATATAATCATCAATGTTAATATCAACACCACTATGAAATTTGGAAAATGCCCCTGAATCTAAGAATATTTTACAATTCTTAGTAGCTGATATATGTTTATTTAATGTTTTTCTTGCTAATGCAAACGTAAATAGTTTACCCATACAATCGTTTTCTGGTAACCTATCCATATCCACATTTTCTGCCCCTGCTAGGTATAAATTAAAACCCATTTATTTCTTCTCCTTTAAATATTGTACTTTTCTTTTATTTCTTCTACAGTTAAATGATCTACGTCAATTTCTTCACCATACCAACATTTTACTACAGAAGGATCACATTTTGCACCGGTTCTTAAATCTTTTGCTGAATCTAACATACATTTTATCAACAAATCCCGACATTCTTTAACATTTTCTACTGGACATTCACCAATAATCTCATCATGTACTAGAATTAATGTTCTCCAACCTAATTCCTTTAATCTTTGGTTTGTACCAATAAGTCTAATAGCTATTTTAGTCTGGTCTGCGGCACTGCCTTGAACCCGACTATTTCCAGTAATATAAGTTTCACCATTTCTTCGTGCTACCCAGTTACCATTTCCAGTAGTAGGACACCATACAAAATTACTTTTTTCTTGAGTAATATGTTTTTTATAAATATGTATCCTTTTACGGTTTAAAAGTCTAACTGTATAGTAAAGATTTTTAGTTACTATTACATTTTTAAGTTTATCACTATGGTGTTCCATACCTATATGATCATGTACTTTATAATTACTAGCAATACCTGCAATTTGTAATAACATTTGAAACATATTTACCTTATTCATATTACTTACTATTAGTTTTGTATCAAATTTACTTTTTGAACCATCACCTAGTAACATCGCCTCTACCACAATGTTAGCTTGTCTTTGTGATAATGATAGGATAAACTGTATAGTTAGTTCTCTATCAGGAAACATATCTCTTATTTTTCTACCTAATTCAAAGTTTATACCCCATGTACAATAACCATTTTCTTTTATTCTTTTATGGAAATGTACATTTCCATCTTGTAAAGTTTTTTCAATTCTTTTACATTTTTCAGGATTGGCACTGTAACTTTGATATAATTTTATTGAATTAGGTGACTGTGAACCTAAAGAACCATCAGTTAGAAAATAACCTACTAGTTGTAAAAACCAGTCTTGATATGGTCCTTCTTTAAAATTATTGTTAGCAACCTTAATAATATGATAATTAGCCCAGTTATCACCACAACATCTACTAATTTCCTCACTTGTCTTATAAATATAATTTTCTTTTTTTCTTTTATTTATACATAGCCATCTATGGTTATTAGTTGTCAAAGCTGAAAATGAATTGTGTTCAAATTTGATCATGTCAAAATTACCTTCATATTTATTTATTTTAAGTAAGTTATCCCATTCATATAACTGTGTATCAGGGTTAACACTTAATACTTTATCTTGTAAGGTTAATTGATAAACATTCTTCCAACCGTTATTAGTTAATATTTCTGTTTTATCGTCAACACAATTTACACATTGACGTGTAGCTTCATCAATTATTCTGGTATTATCCTTTATTTTAAAACCATCTTTCTCAGCTTTTAATTTTATATTTTGTTTTTGTTTATGGAATTTTGCTTTACTCATTTCTTCAATGTAATGAAGTTTTAATTTTTCAGTTTCATCTATAACACCCAACTCCCTGCTATCAAAAAATGGGTCAAAATTCTTTGTACCTTCGTAAGTTACTTCAAAAGGTTGTAAAAGCATTTCTGGAATATGTCTTCTTCTTCCCCATTTAGTTTCTACCCAACCAGTGGTTCTTGCCATATCTTGACTCTCTTCCATAAAATGTCTTAGACCAGGTATATTTGACAACACGGCGTTATAAATTTCTGTAGCCTTTTCTTCACTTACTCCTAAATCGATAGCAATAGATTGCATCGTTTTGCCGTAGCAGATCCCCAAAAGTATAATTTTTGCCTGACTTCTTCTTTCTTTACCCTCTGGATTAACCGTTCCATCAGGTCTAAATTCTAGACACTCTTCATATGGTTTTTCAAAGGCTATACTTGCAATAGTGGCATAAGCATCTTTACCACTGGCACAATCTTTTATAAATTGTTCGTCGTTACTCATATCAGCTGTCAATTTTGGTTCTTGCTGGCTAAAGTCAGAACCAATCAAGACGTAATGTGAACTTCCAGTAAACATACGTCGTATATCCTTATTATGTGAAGGTATATTTTGCATATTAGGGTCTGAACTTGAGAATCTACCTGTGTCCGCCCCATATTGATGGAAATTACAATGTATCTTATGTGTTTTACTATTTAAAATTGCTGGCATTTTATCTATATAAGTACTTAGTAGTTTTGCATAACCTCTATACTCTAATATATTGGCACATAGAGGATGATTTATTTTTTCAAGTATATCACTACCAGTACCCCTAGGTTGTTTTCTACTTACAGACTCCACTCCTAAAACATCATAAAATAATTCTGCTAATTGTGTAGGTGAAGCTATATTTATTGGGTTACCTAACTTAGTATAAGGATGTGTATTTCTATATTGTTGTATCTTATCCTCGTAATTACTTAAAGTATCCTGAAATTTTGCTAGACTTTCATCTAGTAGTTTATGATACTTAATACTTAGTTTTTCGCTATATTCTAAATCTAGACTAATACCATTATCTTCAATATCAGCAATAATTGGTATAATTGGTAATTCTATTTCTTTGTATAGCTTTGCTAATTTTGTAAAACCACAATCTTGGCATAACTTGCTATTCTCATCTAAGTATTGTTCTTGGAATTTATACAATTCCCATGTAATAATAGCGTCGTTAGCGGCATATAATGTAGCTGTTTTCATCGGGACTAAATTAAACTTGACATCTTTAAACAATTTATCAAAAGTAAAATGTGGTGCGTCTTTATTCGGACTACAATACTTTTTCCATAAATACTTTAAGTTGGATTCCTCTTCATTTTCTTTTAGTACTTTACCCGCTATAAAACCGTCCCAATAACAAGGTAAATCTACTCCTAATTGATGTCTCATTACCCTTATATCAAACTTTGCGTTAAAGTATATTATCTTTGTATTATTCTCCTTTAAACGTTTAAACTGGTTACCTACTTGCTCGTTTGTTAACTGATTCTGTAACCTTGTTCGGGTAATAGCACTTATATGATTTATAGGTATATAAGCCGCTTTTTCACCTGGTGTATAAATACATCCACCCACTATTTCATCTGTAATTGGGTCTAAACCAGTTGTTTCTGTATCTATTGAAATATAACCATTTTCTATAGCTTTATCAATATATTCTTTTAAACGATTTTCATCAGTAATACATTCAAAATTATCTTTTAAATGTGCTAATTTCTGTTCAACCATTTCACAAAGATTTTTTAATCTAGTATATGAATCAGTTCCCTTCTTTGTAGTACTTCTACCCTTATTCAGTTTTTTAGATTTTTCGATAACATTACTTACATGATTTTTAAGACTTTTTCTACGTAAGTCTGCTAAGCTTGCACACATATTTCCCTATCTCCTTAAATAAAAATAAAAAGGGGATATTTCTATCCCCTAAACTAAGAGTTTCTTAAAATGGAATTCCTGTTGGTTTAATAGGAGCTTGGTATGAATTATTATTCATATTGTTTGTAACTGTTCTTGGTACAATATCTTGAGGTGTACTCATATTTGTACCAACATATTTTAACATGTCGTTATAATCTACTTTTGGTAAAATGTAGGAACCTAAGATTTCAGGTCTTTCAGGTAACATATCTAATGTAGTATTATCATTACCAACTAACTCAGCTGTATATGTACTACTTACATCACCTTTTTTACCACTTCTTACTAAATTGAATACATTGTTTACTAAAGGTCTTCCTTGACTTTGTCTTAACACAGAACCAATCACGGCTCTAAATGTAGTACCTCTTTGGAAAATCATTACTTGGTTTACAGGTTCTTCTGCTTGTAATCTTCCATTTATACATTTTGTCATTGAAAGTACATATAATGTTAAATAAAATTGTACTTTTGTAGGATTACCACTATTACATAAAGGACATACTTCTAAAGGTTGTCCGGCTTCTCTTAAACAGTTAATATGTTTTGGTTTCTTTTGGTCATGTGATACATTATGTACACTAAATCCAGGTATACCTTCACCAGGTCCATACATAAAACGGACTTTAGCCATCCAACCGTCATCTTGTAATTTGAAAAAATTAAATCCTTCACTCTGTTGTTGAACGTAATCGTCCATTTTGTCAAAATCAAAAACTGTCATGATTCTTTTTCTCCTCTTCTTTTTCTTGTGTGACTTGTGTTTCTTTAGGTCTTTATTTAATTAAAAAACAAATCGTAATTATTAGCAATTAGTTTTTCTCTTAGACCTTTTCTTACTTTATTTATTTTACTACGTATTTTCGTATAAGGTAATCCAGTACCTAAAAACATATATTTACTTAAATCTTTGGCTTTTGTATAACCCTGTACAACTTGCTTACAATAAACTCTTTCCATACTATTCAACATACTATTATCAATATTATCATTGAATATATGAATATCAAATTCACTATTATTGTTAGCTTTGTTAATACTATCAATAAGGTAGTTAAATACCTTTTCATCATTACATTGTACAAGATTTTCCCATACCTTTTTGTTAAGGTGTTTACTATTTCTATTTTTTATACCTATTAAATTTCTACGATAATTACCATAAAAATAACTTGTAAATTTTGTCTTCTTATCACCTAGTCTATACTTATTTAGGTTCTTGTATAGAACATTCATACAGGATTCAACCTTTTGTTCATTGCTAATAGTTACAAAAGTTTTTTGTATTTTAAAAATCATTGGAAATAAATCTAGAAATATAGCGGCAAAATATTTACTACGCTTATATTCACTTTTGGCTTCCTTGTAACCCTTGATAAGTTCGTTGATAGTAAGACCTTTTAAGTCCTCCACGTTAATAGAAGACTTGAAGAATTCATAAGTTCTAAACACTAGCTCTTTCTCCTTTTATTTAATTCATTTACCCAAGATTTTGAAAATCTTAATAAGAGTATATAATGTAATAAAAATAAAATCAAGTCATATTAAATGAAAATTTCAGGTAAACTAAGATATTCTTCTCTAGTTAGGTCATTCAAATCCTTACCTTCAGGGAATACAAGCTTGGTTAAAATTTTTCCTCTTCTTAAATGTTTTTTAAGTTTATATACACCTTTTTGTCCTGCTTTATCTGGGTCTAATGCGAGAACATAGTGTCTAATTGGTAGTTCGTTTAACTTTATATACTGTTCATCTGCACCTGTTCCAAAAAGTGCCAAAGCTGGTTTACCATACACTACACTAGTTAAAGCATTTATTACAGACTCACATATAACTACCTCTTGACAATTTTTTGGTAATTCATATAAACCATAGACAGGTTTATCAATATTTGGTGGTAAGAAGAAAGTTTTACCATAGATAGCTCTCCTTGAGACAAATAAGCAATTACCTTGTTCATCTTTTACAGGAAAAGTTAATACTTCTGTTGGTTTCCAATTATTAAACACGAAATCTTTTTGATAACCTACATCATATTTTTCAATAACTTCTTTTGTTAGCTTTCTTTGAAACATATAAGGATGATAGAATCTATATTTTGAAAGTTCCTCTTCTGTAACGTAATTTATTTTCTTTTGTATTTTTTTATCCCTTGAAAAATCATAAGGTATGTCTGGTCGTTCTTCTATATCACCACTTACAAAATTTTCTAATAACCAGTTTATACCAAAACCAATATCATTATAACCAAAAGCTTTGGTAATCATACCTTCTAAGGAGTCTGTGTAACCACAGGCAAAACAATGTACAGTACCTGGTGCTCTGTCTTTTACTCTATGTAAGGCAACACCACAGGAAGGATTCTTTTCCTGACCATCATTATGTATAGGACAACATATCATAATGTTGTCACCACTTATTTTAATCTTTTTTAAAATCTCTCTACCTTGTTGTTCATAAACTTGTCTTCTTAACTCTTTAAGGACTTCAACTTCATCAACAAGAATAGGTACACCTTTTACTTCAAACATTAAATACCTCTAGAATGGATTTGGACTACCTGCAAATTGTGCTTTTGTTTGTTGTTGTACTTGTTGTCTAATTTCTGGTCTTGCGGCATCCCCGTTACTTGGTATATAACTAAAATGTCCCATATCAATATCCCAACTATAAAGAAGTTTATCACCTACTTTACCTTCTCTGTTTTTAATAATATCAAGTACTAATCCATAAGAACTTTGTTTCATACCGATTGCTTTAGAACTATTATGTGCAATATCATCGGACTCTTTTATATTTTCCAAGCCTGGTGCGACATCCTCTGCTTCTTTTTTAAGACCCTCTCTGTTAGCCTGTGCTAAACCTAAAACAGGTATTTTGTAATCACAAGATAGTGCGAATAAATCCTCAGCAATATGAGACAATCTCATTCTAGGTTGATCCCTAACTGTACCTCTATCATCATCCATTAGTGAATATTGGTCAATACCTAATATATCCAGTTTATTTTCCTCTACAAAATTTCGCATCTTTGTAACAGTGGCTCTACCACCTAATTCCTTACCGGTTATAATGATAAAAGGATTAGGTACTTTCTTAACATTATCAATATATTCTTTATATCCATCTGCAATAGAACCTAAAGTTAAATTCCTATTAGAAAAGTGTTCATATAAGGAATCAAATCTATAACCTAGTTTTATAGGACTCATTTCACCGGAATATAAACCTACTCTTTTACCCTGTTTCCAAGCCTCTACTAGGAATTTCATCATTAGCCAACTCTTCCCCTGATTCGTCCTAGCCACAACTGTTACCAGTTCTTCACCCATTTCCCAACCACCAAATATATCATCTAGTTCAACAAGCCCAGTTTTAATAGTTGCCACATCACTATTCGTATTTCTATCTATATAAGTCTCGTATCTGTCATTGGCGTTTGCAACAATATCTACACCTCTGCAAACTGTATGTGGTTTTAATTTAGGTAATTCATTAACGAGATAATTGTAGGCATCTCTAGAATCGACTTTTACGAGGGAAGATATCTTAGGTATTACAGGAACGAATTTATGATAGCCGTATTCCTCGTACAATTTGTCTAAGAGATATTCTTCACTCTCGTTTACCTCATATAACTGAAAATTTTCAAAATTATCTAAAAAGGTTGTTACGTCAGGAACATTTCCATACTTATTGTAATGTTCCATTATGAACTTAAATTCTTCTTCAAATCCATAAAAATATTCTTCGGTTAAATTATTCTGTTTTATTAACTTTACACTCTTATCTTGTAATATCTTATTTAAAACTTGAGAAACTACTAACATTTAATTTCTTCTTCCTCTACCAACAAATTTTATAATCTCACTACTATCCCATATTCTGTTATGTAATCTATTACCAAGAGCTAATTTTAGATCTTCATCTAAAAGGTTTCCTGTAAATATATTGCTTTTACCTTTTAAAATTCTTGGATCAATAAATGAACATAAATAAGTATGGTCACTATCTGTTAATTTTGTAGAAGCTATATCATCCCATATTACAAGGTCTGCTTCTCTTAAAATTTTACTAATAACTTTATATTCATGAGAATTTCTATAATCAATCATCTTAATTTTACTTAAAAATTCAGGTATGTAAATAAAATAACCTCTTATTTTAAAACCATTACCACACCATATTTCATCAAAATATTTGTATAACAATTTTAACGACCATGTTGTTTTACCATTACCAAAGTTTTCACTAACTATATAAAGATTTTCACCAGAATTTACGAATTCTACGATGTTATCTTTTATTTGTTTTAATCTTATAAAAGAAGCTAAATCTACTTTTTCTGGTACTAATGGTTTTATATATTTGTCAGCGTTTGTCATACCACAGTTAGAAATTAGATAGTTCATTTCTAGGAACCTATGACAAATTTTTGTACAATTAGGTTTATATAAATTACAACCTTTTTGATACCAACATTCCACTAATAAAATCTCCTCTTATTATTGTACTTCTTATTTTAAGTTAAAAAGATAAGTATGTGCCGTCATCGTTACGAGCCAGTTTACTATCAAATTCTTGTAATTCTTCGGCTGTTAAATCGTGTAATGCTTTTTGTGTTTTGAAGTGTGCTGTGTTATCAAAACTTGCTTGATTCTTAATACCTTTATCGGTACAATAAAAACTACGATTACAAGAAGCAATATTATCTTTGATTATTTGTATTATTTTTCTATCATCATGACTAAATGAAAATAGTTTATCTAATGAAAGTCTCCAAGCTGAATCTGGAATAACATAATTATGTGCTTCATAATTATTATCTAAATATGTTTCTAATAAGTTTAGTATCTCAGGATTATTTGTTTTTTCTTTTGCTATTTTCATTCTTGCTTTCTTTTTGTTATTTCTTATTGATTTTTTAGTTTTTATTTCTTTTTGTAATTCTGTCTCTTCTGCTTGTCTTTTATTCTCTCTTGCCGTGGCACCATCAATATCCGATAACCTTTCAGTAACTGTTTCTGAAACCGGCGCCGTAACCTTTTCGTTAATTTCTTCTTCTACTAAAGCTAGTCTTCTCTTTCGTTTATGTATTTTTTCTTTTTCTAGTTGTACTTTAGTTGTTGTTTGAAAAGGATCACAACTTTTGTACGATGCAACTGGTTGTGTCGTATATATTTTTATTTCTTTATTTTTATTTACATTATTATTATTTGTATCGGGATTTCCGAAATCTATGACATCGGGATTTCCGAAATCTATGACATCGGGATTTCCGAAATCTAGATTTTCAATATTCTTACATATATTTTTAGGAGCATTTTTTAATATAAGTGGTTTGTAGTTTTTCTCCTGTTTTTCAAAAGATTTTTGTGCCTTTAATACAACTTGAATTAGAATATCCTCATGTATTGTAAAGTATCTCTGTCCTTTGTAACCACCACGTATGCAACTGATGACACCTAGTTCACTCAATTTTTTAATACTACTTATTTGTGCATCTTTTTTGATACTAGTCTCTGCCCAAATATTATCTATAGTTGAATAGAAATAACCTTCTTCAGTTAAACGATCCATTTTTTTCCAGTAGTTGTATTCACCTATTAGTTCTGCTAGAATAATGGCCGTAGTTGTACCTAGATAATGATTTAGTGCCTTATTCAACTTAATAAAACCATTACCATCTAGTAGTGATAGCATATTCATATGATTTCTCCTTTATTTAAACCTTATTTTTGTTGTTTATATAGATTTTTAGTGTCAATAATTTGTTTTGTTACTTCATTATTAACATCTTCCCATAATTTTTGTTTTTCTATTTCATACTGTTCAGGGTTTATCTCTCTTGTTTCACCGTATTCAAAAGTATAAAATACATCTCCACTTTGTGTTGCTTGTTTAAAACTTACTCGTGAATTCGCTCTGATTTCCTTTATCATATTACCATTCTCCTTTTTAGTATATATCTATATTACTATATTTATCTTTTAGAATTTTTTCTACTTGCTCTTTTGATTTATTTTTAAGTTTATTAGTATCTAAGTCTAGTTCAGGTCCAAACAAATTATAAATGAACCATTCTCCTCTTTTATTACTTGCTAGTTCGTAGAATTTATCATCTAACTTGAATTGAATTAGTGAAGGTTCTAGTTGTATTGTTTCTCTTAGTTTTTTAAGTAGTTCTTTCATGTTTATTCCTTTTTCTTTAATAAAAGAACCTAATCCAACCATTCCTCTAATTCCTCTGCTGTAATACCATCAACAACTTCGTCAGCTATCATACCTTTTTTAATAACTGTATTATGTACCTTTTCGTCAATTGTACCTTTACAAATTAAGGTATAAATATTAACATTATTTTTTGTGCCTATTCTATGTGCTCTATCTGTTGCTTGGTCTTTTAGTGCTCTATTCCAAGGTTCATCTAAAAAGATTACATTATTTGCGGCTGTTAATGTTAAACCAGTACCCATAGCACCAATAGTACCTAGTATAACTTTACAGTTATCATCCTCCTGGAATTTATTAACTTGTTTCATTCTATCTTTTGTCGCACCTGTTATAACAGCCGGATTATACATTTTTAACTGTTCTGTTAACATATCAATAGGTGTTGACCAATTACTGAAAATAATTGCTTTTTGATTATTTTCAACTATTTCGTTCATTAAGAACATTATTCTTTCAAATTTTACAGAATCTTTTTTATCAGGGTCTAGAATCGCAGGATGACAGGTAATTTGTCTAAGTTTAGTTAACATTGATAAAATTATGGCTTTATTACCTTTCATCTGTGATATTTGATGTTTTAAGATAGCTTTAGTTTTATTATAAAATACCTGTTGTTTTAAATCCATTTCAAGTATTTCATCAATGATAATCTTTTCAGGTAAGTCTAATACTGTATCCTTCTTACGTCTTAACATAAAGGTTTTTAGCTTACGGTTTAGTATATCACCGTTTTTGTTACCAATTATTTGTTTATTTTTAAAACCACCCATTTGACAATAACGTTCTCTAAATGACCAGTAATTACCATTTTCGTAACCTAACCATTTCATCAATGGGTATAAATCAATATGTTTATTCATTAAAGGTGTACCAGTTGCGGCTATTTTGTAATCACAAGATTGTATCTGTAATAACGCTTTTGTTTGGTCACTATCTATATTTTTGAATACTTGGCTTTCATCAAGGATAATACGTCCAATATCACCGCTTGTACATAGCTGTTCTATGACGTTTGATAAATAGTAATCTTTTTTTGTTTGCTCCTTACCATTCTTATCCTTGTATTTTTCTTTATGACAAGCACGAAGGGTAGCAACACTAGTTACTATAAAGAATTCTTTAATATCTTTTATATTGAGTAAATCATGTAATCTTTCATCAATAGTACCTTTTTTGTAGCTACCTTTATTCTTACCTTTTGTGATTAAACACTGTCCTAGTACGTGACCTTTTTCATTAGTATGTTTTTCAATTTCAGCAATCCAGTTATACTGTAGTGAATCATAACCTACAATAATTAAACAATGTTTACCAATCTTTTTCAAGCTAGCAATGTTAAGACACTGTAATGATTTACCTAAACCTTGTTCATCCGCCAGAAGAAAACTATTCTTACTTAAACCAAAAGCAATACCTTCTTTTTGATAACTTCGTGGTTCTGTTTTAAATTTAATACCATCAAGTATTGAAGTATCAATATCTATATTATTTTCTTGAATAGCTAAATTCTTTTGTACTTCCTTTTTGAATTCTTCTATTTGTTGTACAAATTCTACACCGTTATACTCAATACCTAAATTATTTAGTTTTGAAATTAGCTCTGTATAACACTCATAAGCAACTTCCCATTCTTTTTGTTCTGGATTAAAACACCTTTTACTTGTTGATTTTACAAGATTTACATAAGTGTTATGATAAGCTGGTGTATAGTCCCATCTAACAAATATTGAATAAATACTACCTACATTTTTAGAATATCCTACACGTAAATAAATCATAACATTCCCCTTGTACTTTACGATTATTCTACTTCAAAATACTTGCTAAAGTTATTTTGTTCGTGATGATCAAGTTTATATTTTTCAAAGTTAAAGAAACTTATTAACTGTTGAATACAATCATTGTGTAGTCTAGTTAAAGTTGATAAGGAGACACCAAGTTCATCAGAGACCCAACCTTGTTCAATTTTATCAATGTAAAGATAGGTCATAAGTTTTAGCTCTTCTTCTGTATAACCTACTTCGGTAAAAAGTTCTTTTTTAACTGGTTTTGCTATTGACTTTAGTGTCCTTTTCATTTGTTGTTTCTTCATTAAAAGTTATTCCTCTTCTACACAGTCTTTGTTCAAATAAGACTAAATCTTCGTCTTTTGTTAGTCTTAAATTATTTATTTCCTTCGCTTTATTTTCTTCTAATTTATTTTTAAACTTACAAAGTTGATTGTACATTTTAGCAAATTCTTTATATGTACAAGTTATTTCTATTTCTTTTTTCCTTTTATTTTTAACATTTAACTTAACAGCTAAATTATCTAGATCATTGTACACGTCTAGTTGTTTTTCAATTAGTTTATTTTTCTTTTCTATATTTGTCTCTTTTTCAATATTTTGAGTTAATTTATCAATTTTTTCGTTTATCTGATAAATAGTCATAACAACAGTTTCTTTAACTTGTTTATATTTTTCAAATTCATTTAAAGTAAATAAATATTTACCAATTAAAAAAGTTTCATTCAAACTGTTGTTGTATAATTCTTCAATTTTAAGTTTTAAAGTATTTCGTATACAATTTTTATCTGTATTTTTTAAGTATTCATAATATTGTTGACTACCTAATTCCACGTATGATTCTGGGATATTACCAATATCCTTGATATAAACAGTTTTCTTATTTTCTATATCGAAGTATTTTTTACCTCTAAAATCTTTTTCGATAATCCATTTTCCGTCTTTAAACACACATGTTTCATTTTTACCTACAAAAGGTGGTTTAGTCTGTGTTGAATTTTCGGGTATATTATACACAATTTTACCGGTAGCTCTTGATTGTTCTAAATTTATCGTAGCTATGGTTTCTCTTATAAATTCACCTGTTAAATTGTTATAAATATATAAATTCATTATCGGTTACTCTTTTCGTGTATTCCATGTTGTTGCTGAACTATTGTTTTAACTTCTATTAGTGTTTCGGATAATTTATCAAATTTCTGTTCTAATCTATTGAAATCTTTTTCATCAGCTTTGGTGTTAATTAAAAGTAATAAATCGTTATAACGACTTGTATAATCATTCTTTAGTTCGTCCTTAACACCATTTACTAAAGTTACAAGTTGTACAGAAAAGTTTTTATCCGATTCTTTAATATCCGAAAGAATATTTATAAATTCTTTCATACCGGACTCTAATGCCGCTTTATTTTCGTTCAATTTTTCGTATATTTCATCTTTAGTATGTTGTGTTGCTTCCTGATTATGTAATTGACCGTCAGTAATTATCTTTTTGATGTCTGTTAACTTTTCGTCAATTTGTGATTTGGTATAAAAAATAAAACTAGATATTGTTTGTGCTCCAATTAAAGTTCCAAAGACTGCCGCTAAAGTTTGTAACACTATTCTAAACCTCCGTTTTATAACCCAGTACTTTAAGTGTAAGTGTATCCGCTAACTCACCTTTAACAAGAAGATTATTAGTATAAGGTATTGTAATAGTGTTGTTAGTTATTTTACTTACATATGTTGTAATTTCTGTATCAAAATTAAATGTAATTTCCTGTTGATTATTAATATTATAATTAATTATAATTTCCGTATTTTGTGGTATGTCAATTTCTATATTTTGTAATGTTGTGGATAAGGGTTTTACTACTGAAAATGGTTCTTTAAAATAGATAGTATCCTTAAACTGTTTCATATTTTTAACAATATTATTAGCTATATAAAAATAACCAATTTTACGGTAATTTGTAAACGAATCCGTTAAAGTAGGTGTTTCGTTCATAGTTAATATAATATCATATTTATAGTAATTAGTTATAAGAAAAATATTACCCCAACCACTTACTTCTTTTTCAACTTGTTTGTTAGCACCTGTGTACATGTATTCATTTTCTTGTGCCTCACCTACTTGTTCAGTTAGTTGTTCGTCACGGTATACTTCTTGTCCAACATCTACGTATTCACCAACATTTCCCTGTAACTGTACATAATATTTCTGGTTTTGTTTTTCAACCTCATAAACAATAACTTGAGTTATTGTTGAAGATATATCAAGAGCACCAGTTTTGTTTCCTTCGCCCCAAGCTTGATTAGCAATCTTAGTAATTGTTGAGGTTGTTACAAGTTGATTATCAATAAGGCATTTACCACTTTCAACAGTCAGGATATTTTCATTAAAATTAAGTTCCAAACCTTCAATTTTGTTACCAAATAACCTATCTAAAGAATGACTTTCATAATTAACAGTAACACCATTTTGGTTATAAGGATATGTTATTATATTAGTAATAATACCAGATTTTGTAGTAAATTCACCTAGTGGTACAAAAGCCTTAGGTGACCAATTACCTTTACTATAATGGTAAGATTTTCCGTATACAATATAACAACGTTGATTTTCTGTGGCATTACTTGGTAATTCTTTCTGTACACCTAAATAATCCTGTTTCTTAATATAACTTAAAGTATTAAGTGTTTGACCGTCTATATTTGAACTGTCAGCAAATAAAATATAATTACCATCTTGTATGTTATCCGGTAAACTTAAATCGTTAGCATTATCTATATTCCGTACTATATTAAAGCCGTCAATTAAAACAATTGTTGGTGATGTGATAAGTTTTATCACATTTATATTAGTAGCAAATAAATTAGGTGTAAGGTTATTATAAGCACCTTTGTAAACACTATAAGGAATATAATTTAGGTTATTACAGTTTCCTTCTAAATTAGATATCATTACGGAACCTACAAAAGGATTTTGTGTATACAAAACAACATTTCCTTGAGTGTCTACCGTAGTATCACAAGTAATTTCTTCACCTAAATCATTACGTATAGTTACGAAAATAAATTGGTGACTACCTTGTCCATGTTCGATATTACTATATTTTATTACAAATTGATTATCTTCGTAACTCCAGTCATTCTTTTTAAAAGTATTAGTATAAACAGGGTTACCACCAACTTCACCACCGGCATTAGAACTAGCAATTTCTATCCAATTAGAAAATTGAGTTGGATCGTCTATTTTTAAAGAATAAGTTTTTTGTATATCTTTTCTTACACAAATATCACCAGAATGGGCATCGAGGCTTAACTGTTGAACTAAGTTGTTTACTTCGTATGCATGTCCTTTAGCTTCTTCTGGTAATTGACTTATTGTAAGTTTATTATTGATATCTAAGGTAGCTACACCACCTTCAATACCTTTTTCACTTATATCAATTTTATTAACTACTTGTTCTGCTAATTCATAGTTTTTATTAAGTGCTTCTTCAATCTCATTCCAGTTTTCATTGATTGGTTTAGAAGCTACAATTGTTAATGGTACCGCACGATTGGGTACCTCGTATTGTTTTTGATCCTCTGGTAATAAATCTTCTGGCATTATGTTAAACCTTTATTTTAATTAAAACTTACTTATTTAAAAGAATATAAGTTGAAGATTTAGTATTTAATTATAGGTAAGTAGTTTCTGTTTTTAGGTCTTACCTCGTTAGCGGCACCATAAATACCACTTGAACGAGCAGCATTAAAGGCTCTACCACCATTTTGTTTACTATCGGAACGACCACCACCCCATATATAGTCAGAACCTGAATCATAAAAAGCACCCCAAGAACGACCCTGGTTTACAACAATACCACCGGTAATATTAGGTAACCCATCATTTTGTATTTGACCAAATCCTGCTGTGGTACCAGCTAAATAACCTCTTATAAATCTACCTCTATCATCAGGTACATTGAATGTTTGGTTATTACCACCATAAGTGTTACCAATAACAGCATAAAGATTAGGGTAACTTGTAACAGGGTAAGCTGAACCATCTCTTACTAACCAACCAGTCGGTGGTGTTGATTTAGGCCACCACATCATTGAACCTGGTGGACAATAAATATTGTTTATATCTTGTACAACAGGGTTAATTGCTGTATCAACATATTCCTTATCAACTATTTCTCTATTATTATTAAAGCTTAATTTTTTCTCGTATTTTAGAATATCCGTAAGTGTTCTACTACCATCTCTAGCTAATAAATGATCCTCATGTGCCTTAGGATCTAAATTGTGGTCTTCAATATCCTGTGGATATGAATAGGATATCAAAACAGTATCTGCAACTGTAACATTGTTTAATGTGAATACGAAAGAGTAACTTTGTGAAACACCTGGTGTAAATGTTAAAGCTCCTGTTGGTTGAGCAATTGCGTATAAGAATTCATTACCAAAATAATCCTTATATATAAAATAAATTTCACCAATTGCTATTTCACTATCATATGCATCAGGTGGAATCACAATACTGTGTAATAATTTATTTGTTCCTGAAGCAAAGACACCAGAAAATGGTGACTGTATCCAAGGTGTATACATTGAGTCTGTAGTTCTTTCTACTGATAATGTACCAGAAGAAGAACTTAGCATCCATTTAGTGGGTTGTAAAAACCAACCAGGATTATTTGAAGCTTGTCGTGCATAAGTAATTGCCTCGTTGGTTATGACCATATTAAAATCAATTGTTGCCATCTAACTTTTCCTTTTCTTTAATAAATAATTAGTTGAAGTTAGGTTTGTCCCTTTTTAATGTTACTTCTATAGTTTTATCATTATGTAACACTATAGAACCTTTTTGTTTTATATAAGAAGGTAAGGCTATTGGAATTACATTTAAAGTACCATCTTCTAAACTAACTACTTTAAAAATAGGTATTGAATTATCATCATTATTTATATTCCATGTTTGTCCATTATCTTCAGTTGTTTTTAGTAAATTATTTTTTGTATCATACCAACTTGACCATGTATATTTTACTTTTGGTGATGCATTCTGTATAAATAAAGTGTCATCCAACATAGGGTATTGTAATGTATTTTGACTTTTTGATATAAATAATATTCTTTCCCCAATAAAATTATCTAGTGTTCTACTATAGTCCTTATCGGTTATTTCTTGTCCATATATAGGTTCGTTATCCTGAATACCATTGCAATATGTATAAGTTGAACCTGCTTTAATAGTTATTGTTCTACCACTTATTTCATAATTTATATCTTGTGGTACAGGTGTATAACTTACTTCATAATTGATAAGTTCACCTTGTGTAACTTCCTTAATTGTAGTTTCTTCATCATTTATTACAACCTTACTAGAAGTAGGTGTTGCTTGTATAGTCAAACTAGATTGAGGAAATGTATAACTTGGTATATATTGTCCAGGTTGTGAGTTAATTTCAGCCCCATATACCGATTTATCATAACCTACTTCGTAATCGTACAATGCAATAGCTAAAACATCACGAATAACATTATATTGTGTAGTATATTTAAGTCTAGTTAACAAACCAACTGTTGGGTATACATAACTGTCAGGAGCTTGTATAGTTAATTCAACGGTTATATTAACCCAAGGTAACATGTAAGAACGTATAAAGTTCCGTATCTTCTTGAATATTTGTGGGTTAGCATAGTCATTACCTACAATAGTTAAATTTGCAGTAAACGGTTGCCCTTTTGGTTCCATAGTATCCCAAGTTACATAGGTATAAACCATACCCAATGTATCTAGAAATAATCTCATACCTTCTTCTTTGCCTTTTAACATATATACTAAGTTGAAGAATATTAGTAACTGTGTTAACTGATCTGAGGTTAATGTTGAAATTTCTAATAAATAATCAAAACCCAATTCCTTAACAATATCAATTTTGGCGTCGTAACTTAATAAACTATAATTTTTTGTCTTATAAATCATATCAAAATAAGCTTCATGTATCTTTTTAAAATCATCTTCCTTTTCTGTTATGATAACATTAAGACAATCCACAATACTTAACATTAGTTCACTTTCTTGTAAGAATTGTGGTAAATATGTATTAGCGTCTATTATATAGTTACTCATCTAATTATCCTACTATTGTTATTTTCTTATCTAATTTTAGGTGTTCGTTCCAACCTAGTTCAAATCCTTTTGAACCACTTATTAGATGTGTCCATTTTATTGAACCATCTATTATGGTACCATCACTACTTTCACTCCATTCAGGTTCTTCTATACCTGTACGTTGTAAAAAGTTACAACATCTATAACGGTCGTTATTTACAGCAATTATATCACCAATTTTTTTAATAGTATTAGCTTTCCAATTAACTGCTGGATATGGATAATCTATTTTTTCCCATACTATTTGATTATCCTTTATATATTTATCTCCCCATTTAGGTTCGGTGTCACCTGTTAAATTGTTATAACCAGAACAAACGAATAATTGGTTGTCACCAACTTTAATATAATCATATTGTCTAACATCCATTTTTGCCGACCATGTGCTTACACCCAAACCATTGTATTCATTAACCTTTTTCCAAATTATTTGACCATCTACTACTGTATCATTAACATTAGTAGGCCAACTTGGTTCTTGAGTACCTGTAAAATATTTATATTCATTAACATAATAGTCTTCACCATTAACATTTATCGTATCAAATAGTTCAAAAGTGGTGTTTGATTTCCATTGTTTTTCATCAAGGTTAACACGGGCTATTTTAACACCGTCTAACTTTTCTATATCATGTTCTAACTGGTGTGTATCTAAAGTTAATTCGAATTTATTTTCGTATTTATCTAATATTTCTTGAATCTTATTGCCCATTGTAGAATCAATGTTACCATCTTCTGATTTCCATAAAGAGATATCAAAAGTTTTGTTGATTAAAATACTATCCATGATAACTGCTTTTGCTACACCACTTGGTCTTGATTCTTCAATTTGGTCTAACCAATATTGTTTTTCAGCTTCAGTAAGATTTGTACCATCTTCCTTAATATATGTAATTGCAATAAGTCCAGGATAAATATCCATATCATTGGCTTCAATAATTTGTGGATTTCTTAGTTTTAGATATTTACTATAATCCTTACGAGATCTAATTACCATAGCTGTTTCATGGTAAATAGGACCTTTAATTCTAATCGAATCAATTGATTCCTTATCGGTTTTATTTTCGATTAATTTTGATTCATTTATTTGGGATGCGTAATCTATTACCAAATTTGAATTTGAAAAATTAGCCCATTCTAAATTATTACGTTGAATAAATTGAAGATATAGATTATCACCAGCTTTGTATGCATAATTTCCTGTTTGAAGATAAAACACATCCATTGCCCCAAGTACATTTGATATTGTAACATACTTATCATTTATAGCGTCTTTAATTTCTGTACTATGTGGTACTTCCGTTTCGTTTAATACTAACCTATATGTATCTGTTACATCAGGGTTACCAAAACTAAACTGTGTTAACTTATTTGTTGTTACCTGTATTGTTTCAACCATTGAATTACCAATAATTACTGGTACATCAATTTGTGTATCCTTATTTAGGATAATATCTTCTGTAACTACAACATCATACTCAGCATAAGAGCCTATAATACTCCATTTAGGTAATGTAACTGTTTGATTTGGTATTATGTTTATAGAAACTTGTAAATTTTTACCTCTAGATGCCGAATAACCTAGGTTTTGAGCCAAACCTAAAACTGAGGTGTAATTCTGTGCTACCGATAAGAATGATTCTCTTCTTCCTACTATTGCTTGGTAAGCATAAAAGGCACCCAAAGCCGCCGCAATCTCGATTATTGTTTCACCAGCACTGGAAGCATAAAAGTCCTTCCAAGATTCATTTTCTGGTTTTGTATTAACATAATTTTGTAAACTAGCCTTGATACTGTCAAAACTTATAGCTAAAGGTGATATTATAAAATCTGCCATTACTGATCCTTTTGTTTAAGTACTAGATTTAATGACCTTTCGGTGTCACTAAAACCTAATATATTAAATACTATTGTTATAAGAAACATATATTGTTCAGGTACTGGTATAACAGAAGATTTTGCTGTATTAAATTTAACTCTTGGTTCTAAGTTCATTACATTTGTAATATCGTACAGAATACTGCGTGCTGTAAGCTCATCACAAGGTTCAAATAAATAAGCATTCAAATTTAGACCATATCCTGGTCTAAATACTCTTTCGTTCTTTTTGGTACCTAAAATGGAAAAGATGGATTGGTAAACACATTCAATATCATAAACCTTGTCACCAAGTGAAGGTTTTATATAATTTAAGTCTGAATAAAGCGCCATCTATCTTTTCCTTTTCTTTAATAAAAAAGGTCTAGACAGTAGTCCCACCTGTTGTATCACTAGCTGTTGTTGTACCACCAGTAATATCATCAATTTCTTTTTACCATGATTCAACTACAGTGTTAATTCCTGTCATATCCATTAAACTACTCCTCCTGTTGGTTGACCAGCGTTACCATTTGTATGTGTATGTGATAAAAATTCTTTACCACTTATTGTAGTGTTACCTTGTAAAGTTATGTTACCACCTGAAATTGTTATGTTACCACCTGAATCACCTTTAATGTAACCACCGGCTGTTTTTATTATAAATTCTCCTGTAACCTTATTGACTTTAAAACAAAATCCACTAGTATCAGCCCAACCCCATTCATCTGGTGAGGTAAAACTACCAGTAGAAGTGGTATTACCATGTGGTACACCTCTATAGAATACATGTTTATCATCATAAGGCCATACTAACTGTACCATAGAACCAATACTTGGTACACTATATTGTTCGGTATCATTACCGGATAAAAATACATCATTAAGCTGATTTATCCAAGGTAAGTTACTACCTTTGCTATCTGTTGGTTCGAACATACCTTCTAGTTTTACCTTAACTCTTCTAAGTCCTAATGGGTCGTTGTTGTCTATAACTTCACCAATTTTAGGGACATCCTTTAAGTTCTTTATCTTCGCTAAATTGTATAATTGTATAAAAGCCATAAAACTACCTTTATTTTAATATTTAAACAACTTGACTAGTGTTACTTTTGGTACTGTTTTTTAGAACATTAAGTGGGTTAACACCTGAATTATAAATTGCTTTATCATTAGGATTATAAGCAACTCTATTATTGGATTTTTTAATATTTGGTTTATTAGCAACTTTATTATTTGATGAGTTATTAGTCTTAGTAGGTGATTTAACGTTATTCATAGCAGTTTTTGTATTACCAGTATTATAAGAGGTTGTACCTATTTTTCTTGGATTTATTAAAACATCAATATGTGGGGCATGACTATATGTCCAACCCCAATGATATATTTTTAAATCACCACTATTTATTCTTGAAGCAATATCTGGATATCTTTCTTTAATTGTTGCTTCAATTTCTTGTGACATAGATATGGAATCCTGATGACTTCTACCCAAACCTTCAAAGGCGACATGTACTGTTGCTGGATGTCTCATTATTGGTACAACTTTTTGTATAATACCTTCTTTAGTTAAGCCACGCATCGCAAAGTCTAGTTTATTACCACTAGCATGTGATAATTCGTATCTTTGTCCTTTTTTATAATCTCTCACACCCGAAGTAACAATACCACTTCCACCTAAACTTTTCAAATATTCAACTTGTTTACCTGTTAATTTTACTTTATCGGTTTCCAATTGATAACCACCAATTTTTCGTCCAGTTGCAACTATATTAGGTGAACTCATTGGTTCTCTTAATTTATTATCAGCTGTAATATCTTTACCAAACAAGGCTCTTTCTTCAGCTCTTCTTTTTTGTAAACCTTCTGACTTATCACTTGTTTCCAACTCTGCTTGGGCTCCTCGATAATCCCCAGCATTCAATTTAGATAAAAATTTAGGTCCTAAATGACCTGTGTTATATGAGTAAGACACCATAGCATCAAACATATTCTGTGATATTGGTACCTTAACAACACGATTTACATAATTCTCAAATCTGGCTAAATCATCATCAAATAATTGTTCGGCTTTTTCCTTTGTTATTTTCATACCAGGATGAATAGCAACACCGTCAACAGTACCCGTATGACCATAACCAATGGTCCATTTCTTACCTAAACTATCCCAATAGGCCTCTAATCTTAATGATTCTGTATTCTTTAATTTATGTCGCATTGACTCACTGGTACGACCACTACTTCTCCCAGAACCATCGTATCCATCACCATAATCCATACCATCTTTTGCAGATAATAAAATTGAAGCACCAAGTAATAAAGTTCCACTTATTAAACCTAATGTTATAAGATGCTTACTTAATAATCTAGTTTTCTCTTTTAAAAGATAAAGGGTATAACCAATTGTTTTAGCAACTTTATCTACAACAGTTTTAGGTTTTTTACTTTTTTTATTTCTTTTATTTAGTTCTTTTTTAACAATTTTACCTACATTACCTGTTGTATTACCTTTCCAGTTAAAATAATCCGGAGAATTTTTGTTACTATCAAATATTTTCTTAGCTTTTAATAGATTTTTAGCATTAGACATTATTCACCTTCTTTAAGATTCTTACCTTGTATTCCAGAAGGTGATTCTTTATTTATTGTTAGGTTGATAAGTAAACGCATACCAACGTATTGATATACAATCTCTGTAATAAAACCTGTACCACTTAATCTGTTATCAGTAGGTTCTATATCAAATTTAACCGTATCTAAAAGTCTTATCTTTTTAAACTGACCTGCTGTAGAAAGATAGGTAATAAAAGAACTATACATAATATTATTACGTAAATTTTGGTTGTAAGCTTTAACATAATTATTATGTTCATTACCGGTCATAATAAAATAGTCATACTGTTTACAATTGGTAGTATTTATGTTAATTTTATCGGTATCAATAGTTGAAAGTGTTTTTAATTTATATGAATCATCCTGTATCTTACCTGTTTTCATATTATAGGTTTTATTTATAAGGTTTTTACCTACAACATCACTTAAAGTACCATATATATTTTTACAAGTGTAACTACCAAAATGTATAATATTTGAAGACTCGGTCGATAAATACTTATTAGTTAATATCCATTTAGCACCTGATTTTATTTGTTGTCTAACATCATATAGATAAAAGTTATGTTCATCAAAAGCAAAACTAATGAATGTATCTTCATTGATAAATGAATGTAGCCATAGATGGGAAAGAAATTCCCATTCTGTTTGACCGTTTCTTTCCCATGTCATTTTATCATTAGTTCTTTCAATATTTGTTTTGAAACCAAAAGAATGCTTATTAGCAATTTGTTTAAATACCTCTAATGATGAACCAGTGTATATTTCACAACCAACTAATGACGTAAAACTATTAACATACAAGGCACCTTTTAAAGTAACTGTATAACCTGCTTGGTAATTAACATTAGTGTCGTCACCATATAATTCAAACTCAATTACGTCTTGTTTTATTTCATTTATACCAAAACTTAATCTTAGTATATTACCACTATTAAGGTACTTAATAATTTTTTTATTTTCTAAATTAAAAGATAGATGAATAATAGGTCTTCTATTACCTGCCATTTCAAATATCCTAAATTCTTTTAGATTCTCTGGTGTGATAAAATCTTCTTGGTCACCAAGAGAAAATTTACATATAATTTGGTTTTTTATTTGTATCATTACACTACCTTTTTCGCTATTGAAGCTTGTTCATACAAAGATTCTAAACTAGCCTGACTTGGGTATCTAACAGTAACACCTGTTTGTAGTTCGTCTATACTTAAGAATTCGTTATATAACATTAAAATCCACCAATATTGGGTATTTTTATATAGATTATAACTTAATAAATCAGGTCTTAAAGCTTCATTTGTAACTATGTAAGTACCTTGTTCTGGTAATAAAGGTATATTTATTAACATAAAAGAATCCAATGGGTCAAGATTATCATTATCTTTTTTAAGAAACTTAGCTGTATCATATCTTGTAACCGTATCTATATTATCTATATAAAACATGAGTTATTTTCCTCTTATTTGTGGTTTTGGATTTAGAGTATTATTTTGTAGTTCACTTGAAGAAGTTATAGGATAGTTCATATCTGACGTTGGCATATATTGTGTTGTATTAGTAATGTTTTTCTTTTCTTCAGTAACTCTTCTTATCTTACCAAGTGTATTTCTATTAAGTCTAGGGCATTGTGGGAAATATTGTAAGAATTCATCTATTGTAATAAGTGTAATAGGTTGTAACTCAAGTGAACATTTAACATATAATGGGAATCCCCATTCTAAATAACGTGGTGCTGTAGGGTTTTGATCATCAGGTTCATATTGTTTACCCTCGTTAACAATAGAATTAAATACTGAGTAACCAGCATCGGACTCTTCATAACCATAGGCCCAAGTATTAGGTGGTGCTATAATTTCCTTAGAAAATTCGATATTACCAATATTCTTAACTAATAACTTAGGAGCAAAGAACCAATTACCAATTTGTAAGGTAACTGTTTGGTTTTCATTAACGGAAACGCTATCCTGTTCCTCATCAACAATTGGTGCATATCTTAATGGTGCTACCAAACCTGAATGTTCAATAATAGTTGCTAATGACTCAACACCTTTATTGGTTATTGATGCCGCATCCTTTACAGCTTGCCTACCAGTAAGATCACCTACCTTTTGTAAAGCACCACTGAATATACCACCTATAAATCTGGCACTTGTGGCTCCAGCTGTTCTAACATTTTTAGCTGATTCATTATTAGGTACTTTATCTAGTCTTTCTGGTAAACAAGTTCGTGATAAAGCTGTGATAATATGAACAGGATTATAATCCCTTCTTGTACATACAAAGGTAGTGTCAACTTTAAAAGTAGGTGTTATAGAACCACCCCAAGTAGCCATTTGCATTATTCTTGACTGCATATTAACTTGTGCCTGTCCACTATCTGCAATACCTGAAGCTGACCACATGTTAATCATTTGGTTAATAAATTCAGCACCTGGTTGTTCACCTAATGTTTTCCAGTTATTACCTAGAGCGAAAGAAAAATTGTTTTCTAGATGAAATGGTATAGCTACAATTTTAATCTCCTCACCACCATTAGAATTAGACCCATAAATAGGTAGTGTCATAGTACCACTAATATAAGAATTATTGAGATTTCTTTCTGCAATAATTCTTGGGTCATTTATATAAGCTTTATCAAAAGGTTGTACGGAAGTATTTGCCATTTATTTTCCTTTACTTTAATTTAAAGAATTATTGTTGAATACCAAGCAAACCTGCATTAGCTTTCATTGTATCCTCAATAGGTAAAGAATAAAATATTGTATCAGGTGTTGAAATATTAACTGTAGTTGGTTTTGTTTCTTGTAGAACTTCATCACTTATATTGTCAATATTACTAGCTTGACCAGTAGTTTTTCCTTTTCTACTACGTATATTATTTTTTGCTTTTGTAACATTCGAACTTTCCAAATTTATAGGTGCTATGGAAGCTTTTGGTATAGTAGGATTAGTATACGCTTTAGTTATTTCAGGTGTGAGTTCACCTCCAAGTTGATCAGTATAAGGTCTTAGAACTGGTACTATATTTCCTAATCCTTTTGTTGTACTCTTTAAAACTTTATTAACAAGTGGTGTTTGTCTAACTGCTTGTTGTCGTAAATTTTCTTGTTCATCGGAAAATTGTTTAATAAAATCATCACTTTGACTCTTTAAATTATATATGGCACGATTCTTCAAAGCTAATTCATCTTTTTTACTTCTTGCTGTAGTAGCCTTATAACCTTCACCAAGAGCTTTTGCTTGCTTATCACTTATTCCTTTACTTTCAATTGTGATTATTTTACCTTTACCAGTTCTACCGATAATATCACCTTTTTGTACCTCTTTATTAGGGAAAACAAAATAATCAGCGTCCATAACGTGATGTATTATTTTTATAGCTTTATATTTACCGACTAAAATTGTAATATTAAATTCTCTATCTATTGAACTACTAGTCCTTGTACCAGATGGTATAACTTGTTTAATAATACCATCAAAAGGTGAAGGCACTAACTGACCTTCATTCTCAAACTTAAACTGAACTTGTCTTCCAGTTTTAGTTTTAGCTATCTTATAATCCTTAATTTTACCAATTTCAGAAGCTTTTATCTCCTCATAAACCTTATTTGGTTGTTTCGTTAAATCATCAAATTTTTTATAAACTTGTTGTGCCTTATCACCAGCACCAGGACCCTTAGGTGGAGGTACTTTAACTTTAATTTTACTACTATTTTTTAAAGCTAAAGCTAAAGCAACTATACCAGCAACAGCAAGCAAACTAATACCGGCAATCGTTGCAATCTTTTTGTTTGCTTCCTTTTGTAGTTCATTGGACTTTTTAGCCTGTTCGTGCATACCGGTGATACCTTTTACAATAGATTTAGAAGTATCATCTTTTGGTGTAACATTTCTCATTCTACGTCCACCACCTGCAAAACTAGGTTGTGTACCATCAGTAGGACCAGGTAATAAAGGAGTAAACGTCCCCGATAAGGCACCAGCTGTGGCACCAGCAATAGCACCGGCACCACGAGTAACACCACTCATAGCTCCAGTTAACCCACCACCAAAACCACCACCTAAAGAAATATAGAAGTAATTTTTACCACCAATTAACATAGCATTTTTAGCCATGATATAATTAGTACTTGCCATTACATTGGTTTTACCGGTTCTTATGGTTCTTTTAGGTTGACCAGGTATTAGTGAAGTACCTGTTGTAGTATTATTATCAGTGTCATCTGCAGTACTTTTTCTCAATTTTGAATACATCCAACTGGCACCACCAAATAAACCTTTTCCTAAAACACCAGCGGTACCTAAAGCACCTTTACCTAATGTTTTGGCTATCTTACCAACACCTCTGGCTGTACCACTGATTAAATCAGAGTTCATATACAAAATAGCTGTTAAAGGGTTAGACATCATCATTGAAGAAAGTAGACTAGAACCTAATTTAGAATTACGAACAGCACTTGCTGTACCTAGGGCACCAGCTGTAACCCCCGTAGCTACACCACCGGCAACCTTACCGGCAGTTTTCGCTGTACCTTTTAATAAATCCTTAACTTCAGGTGATATATTACCAAATAATTTTTCTTCTGATCTTAATTTGGCTAATTCTAACCGTTGAGCCAAAGAGTCTTTACCTTTTCTTCTTTTATCCTCTAATTCCGCAATTCTGTCTTTTTTCTCACGTTCTCTTTGTTGTCTTTCCCAATCTTTTTGTGAAGCCTTACCATATTTAGAATAGGTAGTTCCTTGAAATTTATTAGATTGTTTAGAACTACCTAAACTACTTGCTATGGTTTGTTGTATTATTGCTATTATTTGTTGTCTATCGTTATTATCAAGCATTTTGTGTATTATTTCTTTCTATTGAGAGTTTTTGGTAGGTTAATAATTTATGGAACTCAATTTTATTAACTTCTATTAAGGAACATAACTTTCTATCTACCAAATCGAATTTCAGAGTCAAAATCGTCTGTAAGGTTATCCTCGGGAAACACCACCTCGAAAGGTGATCTTACCTCCACTCTTACCTCAGTACCACAAGGTATTGTTTTCTTTACTTTTTTCTTATTACCTTCTTTATACTCAGGATTTGGTATTTCTGCGTCACATTTTTCAATGAAAGGTAATAAACCGTAATTAAGTAATTTATCAATATATTTAATTTTCTTAGCATCTCTACCCGTACAGTTTGAAAGTAATTTATAAGATTCTTCATAAGGTAAGTTTTTAATCATTCTTGCATAAACATCCAATTCACCCTTATCTGTATCAATTTCTAAGAAATCTTTAATCGTAATTAAACCAATTTCTACTTCTGTATCCTGTAAACTTGTTATGACAGGTAATTCTTGGGCTTCAATTTCTTTAAAAACAAGTTCTGTATAATCAAATTCCTTTTTAATAATGTTACCACAGTTAGGACATTGAGCATAGGTAACACCAACTGTATCACCAAAAGCCAATAATTTACGTTGAATACCAATATACATTACATCCCAGTAATAAAGGTCATCAACAGGAATTGTATTACAATGTATAGACTTAAGTAAAAGTGCTATAGAACGAGTAACATCAACCTCATCTCCTGAATTTATTGCTTCTAATTCCCCCAATGTAATTGGTTCATAACTAATTTTTGTACCTTCTGGATAACCTTTAAAACCAGAAGGAAGTTTTGAAACAATAATAAGTGTTTTGTCTGTAGTATCTTCATTCTTAACTACATCATTGTCAATGGTTTTTCTTGTAAGAATATCTTGTGCTTCTTGTGGACTTACAACATCTAACATTTTCTTTTTTCCTCCTCTATATATAATTTGATAGTTTCGTTAAAAAACTAGCTCCTAAACTATTATCACTGTTATTGATTAACGTATGACCTTTAACATTTAAAACAGTAGTACCATTTCTAATAGCTGGATTACCAAAATCGGCATTTTCTTGACTTGCAATATTTAACTCAACTGTATAACTTCTTGGTGCACCATCTATCTTTTCATCTTCGTATAATTGACCAACAGGGAATACAAGAAAGTCCCTTGAGTAACATTCTTTTAAACTACGTTGACCAACATTATCACCTAATTCATATCTAGAAATATTTCTTTTAATTTTTGTTCTTGTACTTTTTAACTTGTAAACAGATAAACATTTACAAGCCTCCGTTAAAGGTAACACACCAACATTAGTATTATAAATATTATTGTACCAACGTTCGAAAAATTTAAACATTGTTTCATGTTCGTCATCAATGAATGAAAGACTAATACTACAAAGATTCCTACCTAAAGGTGCAGATAAAGTTTCAGTAGAAGAATTCCACTCAAAAGTTTTACCATCAGTTAGTTTAAAGTTAATTGCTGTAGCTGGTAAACCAATAACACCACCTCTATTGAAAGGATTAGGTACACCATCAAGTTCACAATACCAAGAATAACCTCTACTCCAGTTAAGATTACGAAAAGCTTCTAAGAAAAGAGCCGTCTTAGCCATACTATTTATATCTTTCCAGTTATCCGTACCTGGATTACTAGTATAGTGATACCCTTTTTCTTCACCTTTTGTAGTATATTTTATGAACGTATTTTTATCAGGCATTATAGTTCCTTTTCTTTAATAAAAGAAGTACAATTTTATATGGAAGAATACTTAACAGAGTCAAACTTAATAAATTATCTAAATTTAATTTATCCTAATGAGGAATGGATACATGATAAAAGATTTAAAAATTATCGTTTTAGACCAGACTACGTATGTCATAACCTAAGGATGGTAGTTGAATTTGATGGTTATCAACATTACACAAGTTGTAGAAATATTTTAAATGATTACAGAAAAAATGAAATAATAGAAAAAGAAGGTTACATAATAATACGTGTTCCTTACTTTGTACAGTTAGATAAACAAGTAATAAGTAATTTATTTAAACGAGAAATAAATATTGTTAATGATTTTCCACACGGTTTTATTTCTGACAAAAAGACACTTATTCTTCCTTGTGACTTTTGTGAACTTGGTGTAGAACGATTTAAAAATGATCTATATAAATTTCATTACATAAAAGATGCAATACTAAAAAGTTTAAAGAGAAAAATAGATAAACTAGGCGATAAAAATTTAGTTTATCCACCTAGTTTATCTTATATTTTTGAATAACTAAAACCCTTCAAAGCCACCAGTAGCTTAGACAGTTAAATAGTAGTCATATTGAAGTTTCAGAGTACATTTTACCGTATCACTATTATCGGCTCCATAATCTCCACCATGATCAAAGTTGGTAGGCCAAGCACCTAAAATTGTGTAATATTTTCTTGCTCTATCTTCTGAATCTAGTAAGGTTAAAAGAAAAGCGGCTTGGTTTAGAGATTTAGGGATTTGTACACCAGAAATAGGTGTCCATTGTAAGTTCATCCAGTTTTCACAAAATGATGTAACTTTACTATCAACTGTTTCATGTAAGATTAAACTTAAATTTTGATCATAATTCATAATACCATGTTGGTATGCTTTGTGACCTCTTAGGGAAATTTCTGAGGCATCTTGTGTTCTTGTAGGTGGTGTTAAGGATACAGCACGGGTGTTTAAATCAGATGAGGTAAAACCAGAAATAGCGCTTGGTAGACTAATAAACTGTATACCCCAGTTATAATATGATGCGTGCATTCCTAGAGCACGTAATTCTTCTATACTTGGTCTAAGAGACATATTTCAACTCCTTTATTTTAATTAAAACTTTTTGAAAATTGACAAAATAAAAAGTGCCTCATTAGAGGCACATTAAGGATATTTTTATCTATTTTATTTATTTTATGACAAACTACTTAGGTCTACACTATAAGGTGTCACAATTATTGACTGCTTGATCCATTTTGCGATTTTTGTTGGTTTAACATATAACCAACAATTCAATATATTATTTTCAATATCACTATCAGAGTTATTACTTTCATCACAAACAATTCTGTAATCATATACAGCTCTTGCTGATTTTTGTGGTTGCATAAATGTATCTAACATTTGTGTTATTACAGCTCTTGTTTCATCATCGTTGAATTCGAACAAGAATGGTTTTAATGATTCCTTAATAGCAGGTCTTAAATAAATATTTAGGTATCTAGAAATATGTGCATCTTGCATATCACTTGCTTTTGTCTGCATTGTTAACTCATCCATAATTATGTTTCCTGAACCTGGATCTTTAACAATTGTATTTATTTGCATATCACTTAGTTCATCAACTATAGAAGGTTCAAAGGCTTTTGCTACATCTAGTGAAGGTACAATACCTCTGTTATAACCAGCTACCGCCCAATGCCATCCTCTTTCTGTAGCATATTTCATAATCAATGAGGCTACAAAAGGACCAGCTGAAATATAAATATTTCTATCATTAAATTCATCATATATCATTTGATGTGGTGTGTACATTTCCATTGAATAGTTGTTCATATTCAAATCTTCTTTTCTGTACTTTCTTATTGCAGTTAACGGGTCACTATTTACTTCATCCTCATATTTTGTTGAAATAATACCATGACAAGAGTCATTTCGTGCTGTACATAAATCTTGGATAGCTTTTTGATATGTTGTAGTTGTATTACCACCATCTAATACTAATTGAATGTTTACATCATTTAGGTTATTTAGTGTTTTTAATGCTTTTATTCTATCTGCATCTGTTACAGCTGAACCATCACTACCACCTTTTAAAGGTAGTAATTGTTCAACTTTTTGTTCTTTTGGTTGGTCATACTTACCATTTTCATTTGGGAAAGCATTTGATAAAGCTCTAATGTATAAAGAGCTTTCTAAAACAGTTTCTACAAAACAGTTATTTCCATAACCGTTTTTCATTGAAGGGTCTAAAGAACATGTATGTGTTTCTAATAAAGTTTTATTTCTGTAAACTTTAATTAAGAAGGCTCCTTCAAGTTTTACTTCTTCTTCATCTGTTACAATAGCTACTGATAAATCATTATTAAAAGCACCTTCGTTATTACCATAAATAAGTAATACATCGTCGTCTTGAAAAGAATACTTTTTAGGGTCTGCAAAACCTTGTTCACAAGAAATGTTTGAGTTTTCTGATTCTTTTCTTTTAATAACACAACCACCATATAAAACAGGGTAGTCGTTTTCATCTGTTGGTAAATCCTCAGTGTGTGCGGCTCTTACTACATATAAACCATTTTGTTCTTTTAAGTACTGGTAAGCCTCGTAATAAGCCATATCCCAACCAATTTCAATTCTTTCATTTGGTGTAAATTTACGTAAAAAATCTGTTTGTCCAGTTACTTTTATTGGTTTGTTAATTTCACCCTTTTTTGCAGCAATTACAATAGCTGTATTATATGTACCAGTGGTGTTAACCCTAGTACTTTGGTCAACAAGGGTTGTGGTTACTTTTGGTGCTGACATTATTTAACCCCCTCAATCATTACTTTTCTTATACCTGCTGGAAGAGTACCCAATTTAGACGCGTCTGCAAGTAAAAATTTCATAGCGTTTGGAGGTACTATTAAATCCTGTTTATCGTATTGAACTGTCATTGGATAGTTCAATTTTGAAAATAAATAACATGCCTGTACTTTATTTGCCATGTATGTCTCCTTTTTCTTTAATTAAAACTTCAAGTAGTGAATTTTGAGGTATTTCAGTTGAATGTATTTGACTCAAAGAAAGAACCGGTAATAAAAACCGGTTCAAGAGCGTAGTTAATTGAGAATGTTTATTTTATAATATCTTTACAAAGAACTTGTGGTTCTTCAAATTTTCCTGTATCCTTATCTATCTCCGTATGAATTTCGTTAATTAAACCACCTTTTGTAATATTAAGTACACCTATTACTGGATAATCTATTTTGCACTGTAACATTAAATAACATAATGTTGATTTATCTCTTGATAATTTATTTTGTGTACTGTCTATAACATCAAGTGACACAGGGAATCTACCTAATACAGGATGTTCGTCTGTATAACAAACCATTTTTTCCCTTCTTTTTAATAGAAAATTTTCTTGTAGTTCAAATAATCCTTGCATCGTATTACAAGCGATACCAAAGTTAATTTCCATTTCAGTATTTATAAATTTGAATCTTACTCTTTTACCTTGTTTTGTTTCAACCACTTTAGTTTGAAATCTTCTTTGTGTTAAGCTTGACTTCATTAGACCATTTTCAGGGTTCCAAGTAATGACAAACCAAGGATTAGACCTAGTAGGGTATTTAACATTTGTTAATTTATAGTGTAATCTATTTTCAAAAGTAAGTTCAGGGTCATAAAAAGGATACATGTCATGTATCTTTCTATCATCTTCTGGTAGTTTATATTTATTAGGAATCATACTCCAGAAATTATCATAAACTGCTTTTATTGCATATGTACTTGTTGTTTCTAAATCTTTTAAATCCATTTATTACTTCTTTTGTTTTATTATCATATCTTAAGTGAAACTAAATTTTGTTTTTCAGATACTTACCCGTTATGTGTACCTCTCCAACCTGCACACCATCATATGAACTCAGCTCAGCAACATTCTCCTCAGCAATTATTTTATAATAGTAATAGTAACCTTTATTATCACTTAAATCATAATTACGTGTACCCGTATTATCTTCTAGTAAGGTTTCCCAAGTACTACCATCGTAACTTGCCGAGATACTTGCTTTCTTAGGTTGCCAATAATAACCATCAGGTGACATATACTCATCTGTTATTTTAATGTTTGTAATTTTTAATGGTTCAGGATTATAAATTATAGCATCAGCAAAACTTGTTAGAGGATTCTCGTCATTATCACAAGATTGCCAAAGATTTTCACCTGATGTAGATATTACAGCGAATTTGTCACCACCTAAAGAGCCATTTTGAGAACTAGTTGTAAAAGTAGGTCTTACGAAGGTCTCTTCGGTTACTTTTATAAAGTCACCTACTGGTGTTTCACTTGATACATTTACTGTAACTGTTCCTAAACCAGTATATCCTTCATCTGCTGTATAGGAGCCATTAGCTGTAATAGTTTTATCCTGATTATTTATTTTGGTACCAGTCTCTATCTGTGCTATTTTATTGGGGTAACTTGTAAAAGTAGTATTATCATCTACTGCAACACCTTTAGCTATAATAGCCTCTTTAATTTTATTCTTCGTTTCTTTTAAATAAGCTAATTTTTCGTTAATTGAACCCATTTGTTTTCCTTTTCTTTAATACAAAAAGAAAAAGTAGGATAAAATATTATCCTACTTTGCCATTTAATATAAGGCGTAAATAAGGGTAGATGAAATTATTCATTTAAGTACATTTTTCTATAATAGTCCATAGCTTTACCCTCATGTTGGTCTAACCAAGCTAGACTTAGTTCAATGTACTTATTCATATCGTCACCATATACATTACAGAAAGTTTTGTACATTTCATTTAGGATAAAGTTGAAATCATATTTGTTAAATGATTCTTTAGTGAAGTCAATGTCGAAATCCTCTTTTGCATGGTTTGTACTATCAATAATATCAAAATATCTGTGTACATGTTTTTCTGATTCCTTTAGTTTATCTTCATTAAAATGATGTTTTGAAGATATCTCTTTAATTTCTTCGATAAAATTTGTATATTTTTGTGGATGTGTTAGTCTAACTGATTCAACAAATTCGTCTGTTAGATCGGTCAGAAACTCCATTGTTTCTTTATTTTCTGGTAACTTGTGTACAAGTTCTTTATATTTTCCCATTCTTAAACTCCTTCTTTCAATTGTCTGGTAAATCTGTTCTTTGTTTCTGTATCTTTCGCTAGAGCTAAAATTCTATCATCAATAATTTTTTCTAACTTTTTATTTTCTTGAAATTTTTGAACTAAAGCATCTTCTAACTCTACACATTCTTCGAAACAATAGACAATAAAATCTGCTAAACCATCCCTAACATTTTTATCTTTTATTACTTGTTGAAATATTTGTTCATAATTTATACCTATCATATTACCGAACATGTTTAACCCCCTTGTCTTGATAGTTTCTTGTATTCTCATCCAACTTGTTGATAGTGTTTGATTTAACATCTGAGCTACCAGAATTTGTAATATCCCTTGCATCCACTACAATCCCATTATTGGGTATTTCATGTCCTGTTGGTAATGTTTGATTTGATTGTCTATTTGAATATTGTTGTTTGCTTGTATTTGGTTGTAGTTGTACCATCTGTTCACTGCGTAAGGGTTGTTCATATGAATGAACGGGTTGAACAGATTGTTGTTGATAAAGTTCTGGTTGTATACTGTGTACATTTCCTTTTTCCTCTGCACTTGGTGCGGTTATTTTCCTTTTCATTTCTTCTAGTTTTTCTTTATCTTTGTTCTCGTTTAATTCAGCCTTTGCTTGTAAAAATAATTTATAGTCTGAGAATATTTGGTTTTCTGTAATCCCATAATTTATCTTTAAAAACTGATTCCAATCCTCTCTATTACCACAGTCTAAGTAATATCTTTCTGTTTGTTTTACTTGACTATTTGCTGTTTGATTAAGACCAATATTTCTTATCTGATTTAATTTATCTATCTGATCTTGTAAATTCATTTGTAAATTTTCTAAATTTGTCCCCATTGCTGAAGGATTATAAAAATTTAAGTTCATTTACGTTTTTCTCCTTATATTATTGACATAAAGTATAGAAGGGAAATAAATCCCTTCTATACTAATTTACTGGTTTTACGGTGTAGTAGTTGTAGGTGTGTTTACCTTAACGTGGATAGAATCTACAACTTTACCAACATTGTATAATTGTGTTGTTAAAGCACCGAATTGATAAGCATTCTCAGCTTTAATTGAGTTAATTCTCAATTTTTTAACTTCATCTTCTAGATAGAAGTTTTTCATTTCTGGTACTATTTGTGCAATCATACCTTGTGTTTGTGCTGTTGATTGGTTAATCAATCCTTGAGTTTGGCAACAACATAAATCAGCCTTAGCAGAAGCGTTAGCTACTTCTAATTGTGTTTTGTTAGCTAATTGAGCATTTTCGTAAGCTAAACCACATAAATCTTTAGACATTGCAGTGTTGTCTCTACTCATTGTATTTAGAATATTAAATTCTGAAGATTGAGTTGCATTAAGTTGAGCATACTGTGCATCTTTAGTTGCTACAAGGTTACTAACATCAGCTAATGAATAACAACCTCCATGATTGATTTGTGGTGGTGTATTCACCACCATAGGTGCTGGATAACCATTGTATGGATAGTTACCACGGTCACGACTAAAAGCCCAACCAGCCAAACCACCAACAATCAAACCACCAACAAAACCAGTTCCTAAACCTGTTCCTTCTGTCATTTGTGAATAATCTCCTTCCATTGTTTCACTTTCATCATAACTGCGTTTGAATTCAGCCATTTATCTGTCTCCTTTCAAATTATATTTCAATTATAAATGATGTTTGAAACAAATACTAATGAGATTTTCGTTACAAAAATAAAGCAAATTCGTATAAAATTCGTATTATAATCATACAAAAAGAGCTACAACAAAGGTAGCTCTTTAACGATTCACTTTATTAAATTATTCAATTATTATTCTATATCCATCTTCTGCATTCTCTGCCTTCATAGTTAGAAAACATTGTTTTAGTATATTACCTTCTTCTGCGTTCCAAGCATTAAATTTTGTGAAAGCTCTTTCTGGTATATAACAAGTAATATAAGGTAAAGTACCTTTACCTACTTTTAAATCTTTAACCTCTTTTAATTTACTTAGGAATTCATAAACTCTTGCAATTCCACCATTTCGTTTCCTGTAATATTCTTTGTTTTGATTTACATCATTTTGTAACATTTCGTTATCATACTTTTCTTCTAAAAACTTTTCTATTTCTTCGTTTAACTTCTTAAAACTCATTATTTAACTCCTTTAATTCCAGATTTATGAAGATACATTTGACAATCTTCATAACCTAGACCATATACTTTACATTCTTTATGTGTATGAACACATCTATTAGATATTTTATAAGGACAAGATAGTGTATCGTTAAAATCGAATTTACAATTAGGACAAACTTCCATATTACTATCTTGTATATCAAAACCACATTGTGGACATGTGTGCATTTATTACTCCTTAATGTAACTTTCTATCATTTTATTTATCTTACGAACATCTGATTCGAAAATTACCTCCACTTGTGTATGATTCCGTTTTAGATATTGTAATTCCTCTACTGTATCCTGTATACTTAGATCCTCTTCCTGTTGTGTATCCAAAACATTACCAGCTTCATCTAAATACATAAGTAGTATTGTATGTGTTAAAAGATTATCCTCAGGATTAGTATACCCAACTTGTACTCTAATATGTTCTCTATTATTTTTAATTTCTGTAACTAAAACATCTTGTGGATTAAACGTATCCTCCACAGCTTCAATTATATCATCTAAGCTTAAATCAATAACTGTTTCATCCTTTTTAGCTTTTTTCTTAACTGATTGTCCTTGTACCGGATTACCATTTACCTTAACACCAGGTGTTGGTGCTGTTCCTAAAGCTGAGAAAGAAGCTTCCTCGTTAATATCAATATCTCCAATTTTAAACTCTTCTTGTACCTTATTCATACCTGTTTCATCTTCCATTTCATCGAAAGATTTATCAGAAGGTTCAATTACAAATTTATTTAGTTTTTCTAATAGTTCTTGTAATTCTGTCATGTAATTCTCCTTTATTTGTTGTGGTTCCTTTAAGTTTTCACCCAAAGGAATTTCTGTTATATCAAATCCTTTTGTGTATATACAACCAAAATCATCATAGCTGTAAGCATGATCAATACCATCAAAGAAATTAGTAAATATTTCTGTATTTGGTGTGTATAAAAAGTTATAAAGATAAACTGGTTTCTGTGTATTACTACCTTTTTCTCGTATATATCCTTTATCTATATACTGATATATATTTACATCGAAACCATAGAAACCATCATTATAAACTTGTTCTATGATTAGAGGATGTGTAAGCTGGTCGTTAGAAGATACTAAATACCAGTTCTTGTTCTTATCATAGACTACACGTTGTGCTAAACCTTTTCTTTTTAAATGTTTAACTAGCTGTTCGGTGTCATCAATTACATAAGTATGTCTATCTACCGATTGTACAGTTTCTGTAATATCATCTATTAAATGTATTTGTTCTGGTATTACTATACCATCATAACCCATTTCTTCTAGACACCCTTCAAGCTGATTATTCAAATACTTTAAACTTAAATTTTCATTTATTTCAGTTTTTAAAATTTTTATATCTTCAGGGTTAAATACAACATAACAGTCACCTTTAAATGAGTATAAACCTTTGATATTGTATTTCCGTAAATAGTCAACAGCATTTCTTTGTCCTTTTAGTAATTTACTGAGAATTTCTAGTATGAAAAAACCAGAATTTAAAGTCTCACTAAACATATATTTTTCTAATTTTCTCTTACCTTCTTGGTCCGGATAATGTATATAAAGATCCATTAAATTGTATTGTACTTCTTTACTACTTGTTTCCCAAGACATATCAAAATCTAAGTAATACTTCTCATCAGGTATTTCACAAGTTAATAAGTATTTACCGTAATCTTTTGCGTATTCTTTACTTACTGTAAAATAGAAACCATAACCGTAGTCCATTCGGTTCATAAAATTATAGTCAAATTTTTGAAATTTTGAGTTGGTACCGTGAAAAGCTCTCATACTAAAAATTACTCCAGTGCATTTTATCAGCTTTAAGTTGTTCTACCTTTTGCATTATTTCTCTACCTCTAGATAATAATTCGTCTTGGTTAATATCAAATGGTAAGTTAACACCCTGTACATCTAATTGTTTTTTAACAGCACCTATTGTGGTAAGAACATTTGCTTTAAACCAATTATAGAAAAGTTCACAAGTTAAGTCTAATTCTTTAATCGCTACATATTTAGTTTTCAAGTTTAAAATAACTTTATCATAATCGTTATTAAACGTTATGATACCATTTAATGACTTAGTATCAAAAGAACCGTTACCGTCTTCTCCTTCCATTGTAATAATGTCTGTAGAGGTTGTGTCATCACAACAAATACACTCTTCTTGTTCTAGTGGGTCAAATTCGGTATCAACAGGTGGACAATCACAAGATGAAGAAGTAGTTGTGGTAGTTTCAGTAGCTTTAATATCTAAATTCTTATCAGGTGTACTAACTGTAAAGTTATTAGGGTCAAATATAAATGGTAAGTTAATACGTAATTTTTGTCCTTTTTTAACATCTTTAAATTCAAGTGGATAGTCTAACTGTCGACATGTAGGATACATACCAGCTTCTACACTAAAATTAGTTGACATTAAAGAAGACGCATTTTTTGTATAAGGGTTAAATTCCCAATACTCAGAAGGTACATCAGGCATAAAACGTTGCATATTATTATAAGCATTGTATGTTAAATGTCTAATATGTGTCCAATCATCCTTTTTGATAGGGTCCGTACCTAAAGTTTGTGTAGTCCAATCATATACTGAAATATAACCTTTACACTGTTCATAGGTACCAATGAATAGATTTTCTAACATCTCCCAAGTTATTTCCAAATCAGAAAGAGAAAGAACGAATTGTCCTTCCTCTAATAATATCTGATTAACTGTTTGTTCTAAAAATATCATGTTCAGTTCCTTTATTTTAATAGAAAATAAAGGAACGAGCTATGCTTGGTTTTTAATTTTTTCTTGTAGATCTTTTATTTGTTTTGCTATTTGAGCTTTTTTATTAGGTCTTTTTGCTTCTTCCCATTGAGCTTTTAAATCTTCCAATTGTTGTTCAAAAGACTTCTCTTCCCAAGACTTTGCTTCTTTTTTATCATCTGGTTCTTGTTTTTTATCTTGTTTTTTATCATCTCCGTTGTCTTCTTTTTTATCATCCACATCTGTTTGATCAACGTTTTCATCAACAACTATATCTTCTACTACGTTACCAGATTTTTTCCATTCATTATATTCATTTTCCGTGATACGAACAAGTACTGAATTAGGTTCACCTAATAAATCCATTTCCATAACTTCAACACAATCACCAGGTTTTAAATCATGTACTTCTTTTTTTGTTCTGAATGAGCATCTATACTCTGAATCATTTTTAAAAAACATTTTTTAATCTCCTTGGCATTCCTCTGCCTGTTTACTACCTTTTTCTTTAGCCATGTTTATTAAGTATATTTTAATTTAAACATTAAAAGTTACTTACTGAAAACTATTAGATATTCACACTTTTTAATATTTTTATTGTGTTGTAGGTGACTAAGTTGTGTTTTACCTACAACTTGTTCTTTCGATAAACTATATTTATTTAGTAACGGTAATTTCAAATCGTCCTTATAACGTTGGTTAATAATAAAAGCAAAGTATTTACAGGACTTCTTATTCAAGAAACTATACTCAATTGTTTTATCCCACCATTTTAGAAAACTGTCATAATCTAAATTTTCAACACCTTTTTCGCTATATATTTCAGTGTTCCAGTAAGGAGGACATGTGAATACAGCTTCATATTCTTCAACTGGTGTAAATGTTGAACAATCCTTATTGTAAAATATCTTATTTTGTAAATCAAAATAGTCGCACATTTTTTTACAGTTATTAAAGGTATTACTATTTATATCATTATAGATATAAGAAATATCGTGGGCACCTAGTAAACGATGTCCCCAACCACCTGTTGGGTCATAGATACTTTTAATATTATAATCCTTTATAAATTGTTTTATATAAAAAGGTGAATGCATTGAATTACCTATATGTATACCACTTATCTTAAAGGCTCTTAAAATTTCTTTATCAGTTAATTGACCTAGTTCTTTACCTAGGTATTTATTTCTATTTTCGTATATAAATTCATGTAGTGGCATACCTTTTATATCGTTATTATCATTCCATAATTGTAGCTCTCTTTTATAGTATTCTTTCCATTGAAAATAAAGTACTATTTGATTCCAGTTATAACCGCTTTCATAACCATTTTTATCATAACTAGTTATCGTTTTAAATTCTTTATCTATAATATCTTTTTCAATTTTTATGTTTAGTTTTTGTTTATCATACCATTCTAATATATCCTTTAGTTTAAAGAACTCTATCCAATTTAGGTTATTTTTCTTTGCATGCTCACGTTTCAAAACATCATAATACGTCCAAGTTTTTATAGCGTTCTGATAATACTTACTAGTTTTTGCTTTTTCCTTCCATTTCTTTAGTTTTTTAATACATTGTTCACTATCAGGATTATAAATCATCTTTCCATGAGACCAATGCCCTTGTACTTCTATAAATAAATCTAACTCTTTAATATAGAAATCACACTTGTGTGGATATTTTTCACATTCATATTGTCTAATAACCGTATATCTGTTGTTTAATAAATTATAAACAGTTTCTTCGAGAATGGAACTATTAAAAGTTTTATTTTTTCTTTTTGTTTCGTTTATTTTAGACTTAACTCTTTCTAGTTGAGAAGGCCATTCCACACCATACTTTATTAAATTTTTTCTCTTTATTTCTGAAGTTTTAGACCTTAAAGTTTCAGCGGATCTTTTTCGTATTTCACTATTTAAAAGTGGATTAGTAACATTGTATCGTTTAAGCATAGTATTATCATATTTATTACGTAAGATACTGGACTTTTCTAAGGTAAAACCACCATAACGTTGTTTATACGTATTTTTAACTTTATCTTTAATTTCCTTATTCTTAAGTTGGTTTGTTACACCCCAGTGTTTTAAACAAGTTTTTTCCTTTTTCTTCTTTGTCTCTGGATTCATACTAGCATTTATATAGCCTGTGCGTGCGAATAAAGTATTCCTTCTTTTTTGGATTACCTCATCTTTTCTTATCTTCATAGTTTCAGCGAAGCTTTCACGACACTTATTTGCAATCTCTGGTAGTTTCATACAATTAGTTACACCTTTAGTTCGTAGTAACATATTTCTTTGAGACTGGGCTATTGTTTTATTATCTTTCTTAAAATTATTTTCATCAATGGTTCTTTTAACCTTATTGGCACTACAATTAAAAAATTGTGCAACTTCTTTCTTTGTTAAATTTTCTTCAATATACAAATATTTAAAATCTTCTAAAGGAATGTCTTCCTTTAAACCCAATGGTTGAGATTCATAGTTTCTACTTAGTTTTGTTAGATCAATAAAGTTAAAGTACATTTATTCCCCTCAGTAAATAATTTTATCTACATTATACAACAAAAACAGGGATTTTTCAATCCCTGTTTATATCATCTCAATTGTTAAATTGAACTACGGTGTAGCCTTACCTTCTGTTTTAACAACTTTGAATTTTTGGATATAACCTGGTACCAAAATGTCTACAGCCGCCATTGAAGCTACTGCTGAACGTCTGTTCAACAATGCTGTTGGTACAGGAAGGTCTTCAACACCAACCAATGGCATATATGGTGCATATACTGCAGCTGCGTCAAAAGGTGATTCGCCTTTGTATAAGAAGTAAATTGCATTACCTTCCTTTACTTGTGTCAATTGTGGACATCTGATAATAATAGTTGTATTATCATATACACCGTATACTGTAGCGAACGCTGTTGCTTCACCAATTCTTTTGAATTTAGCATTTTGTGTTAAGAATGCACAAGCTTCAGGACCAGCCAAACCAACTGACAAAGTACCTTTACCAGCTCTTTGAGCCATTTTTTGTGCTACAACACCGAATGTGTAATCAACTGAATTGAAGTGTGCTTGTTGTGATACACCTGTTGGTACAGCCATATCAAACATTGTTTCATCCAATTTATTTTCTACAGTAGCTGTAACAATCTTCATGATCAATTCTGTTGTGATTTCATTCAAGATTTGTTGTTGAAGAATATCAACTGCTCTTTGTTGTAAATCGAAATCAAAACGTTTACCCATCATGTAAGATGCAATTACTGAAGTATCAGTTTGTAGACCATATACATTAGCTCTTACAAATTTAGAATCTAATGTTGTAGTTACTGAAGGTAAAGCTCCTAATTCAAAGTTTGTAGCATAGTTGCAAACAATCTCTGCGTTCGTTTTAGGAGCGTTAGCAAAGTTAATTTTAACTTCACCAGTTGCATATTTTACTTCACCATAAACACCAGCACCAATCAAGTTACCTTTACCGTCATCAACTGCTGTAACACCGTCACAAACAATTTTCACATAGTTTGGTCTGATATTTTTACCATATTTCAATGTGAAGTTAAATGCTTTTGTTGAATTATCACCTTTAGTTTCACATTTTTCACCGTAAACCATTTCCCCTGCAAATCCTTGTGGATATTTAGTAGGAACACCTGCGGCTTTACCAAGTACATCTGGTGCTGCATCTCCACCTACACCTGTGATATTACCACGAGTTGTAGTAGCGATAATATTTTCAAAGTATACCAAACCTTGAATTTCATCGATAACTTGTTCTGATGCAATGTAAGGGATAACTGATTTACCAAACATAGCTGTAATGAAGTCAAATGCTAATGTAGGAGTTGCACCTAATTGAGCAAATGTTTGTTCTTCATTCATTCTTAGCATTGTTTGTTGTTCGAAAACTCTACCTAATGAATATAAGTCGTTTTCGTTCAAACCTTTAATTCTAGCTCTTTCTGAATCCCCAAACTTTTTAAATTGTTCTGGGAACAATTTAATATATTGTGCTAATTTTTGTTCTTTAGAAGGATTCCAAGCTTCGAAAATCTTTTTCGCTTCCATTGTTTTTTTGTCCATTTTGAAATGTCTCCTTTTCTATTATTTAAGTAATTTCTTAGCTTCTGCTTCTGCTTGTGCTGGTGTGAATTCTTTTTCTAAGTTAGCTGGTGCTTTTTCTGTGTCGAAATGACCTGCGTATCTTTTCATCAATTCTTTTACAGCATTTGGTTTTTGTGCTTTTGTACCGTCGATATCATTGATATCTTGTGTATTCATTTCTTTTCCTAATGCTTGTTGATTAAAATAATTTTTAATCATTCCTGGTTTTAGGAAATCTTGTGCTGTTTTTTCAGCTGGTACACTTTTAACTTTGTCTAATTGTGCAACCTCTTCAACTAGTTTTTTGCTTTCTTCTAGTTTAACGTTTTTTGTAGGTTTTTTAGCCAAAGCTGATTCTAATAATTTTGAAGCTTTTTCCATACCATGTTTCTTAACCAATTTAGCTGCACTTTCAACAGTACAACCAAATTTCTTAGAAACTTGCATTGCTTCTTTTAAAACAACAGCTTTGTTAGCTGGTTTTTCTACAGATTCATTAGTTGCGTTTTTACCGTATTTTTCTTTAGCTTCTTTCAAGGTACCAACTACTTCTCTGTAACCTTTAATAGTTTCCATAGCTCTTGTAGCTGTTTCTTCTAATCTTTTGTAACCTTGTACTTTTTTAAGTAATTTTGAAGCGTTTTCTGCTAACCTATCTGATTCAGTTAACTTAGGTAAAATAGCTTTTGAATTTTCCACTAATTTTGCTAAATCTTTAGCAGAACCTAACTTTTGGTATTCCTGTAGCATTGATAATGCTTTACTTGATAATTTAGTTGCCTCATCAAGTGATTCAAGACTACCACATTTTGCTTTGAATGCTTCTAATTCTTCTGTGATTTTAGCTTTTTCTGCTTTTTCTTTCTTTAAAACAGTTTGGCTTCTTTTCAAAGTCTCACTTAATGTTTTTGCAGATACTTTTAAATCTTTAAAGGGTTTAAATTCTTCATTGATTTTTTTAATTTCTGCACTTTCATTAAATTGTTTTTCAAGAAGTTCTTTTTCTTTAGCTTTTAGTTCTTCCTGTAAAGATTTGTTTTCAGCCTTAATAGCCTTCAACTCTTCTTTAAGTTCACGAACATAAGCGTCCATGTCTAATGTCATTCGGGTTTCTCCTTCTTTCTTAACATGTGCTATCGTCTCTTTTATTTGTTTTTTCTTTTCTTCGATATCTTTTTCGATATTGTTATATGACTCTCTTAAGTTAGCACTGGTTTCAAGAAAACCAGGATTTATAACAAAGTCAGCTGTTTGTAGTTCATAACTGTCATCATCAATAACTGGACAGCCATCATGAAAACAATTATCTTTGTATAAACCTTCACCTCTTGTTGAAACTTTCAACTTACAACCGGCACCAAGGTATGTTTTTAGTAAATTACCTGTTGGTGTATTTAAGATGTAAGCACGACCCATTCCTCTTCCCTTTTCATCAATCCATAAATCATCAATGAAGTGAGAAGCACAACCATTTCTTAAAGTCATATCTTCTACTGGTCCATCACTATGACCAATTTCACCGAACATAGTTGAAGTACATAATCTATTTTTAACATCTGAGCTGTTTAAGGCTTTTTCCCATAAGCTTCTAGGATACCATCTTTGGTTTCTAGACATACCATCTGGTTTAAAAAATTGACCTTCTATCATTCCAATTATGTACTTACCGTCAACTCTTGAATTATGTTCATTGCTTTCGGTTAGCGTTTGGTTTTCTACTAATGAGACAACAGGTGTCTCATCGAATGTCTCTACTAGTTTTAACTTTTTTGTCTTCGTTTCCATATTTAGTTCTCTTTTGGGTTTTCTAACCCTGAAACTTGTTTCTATACTTTAAATTAAAACTTAGTTTATTAAGAAAGTTTATAAATTCTTTAAGAATAGACAAAGGAAAAGCGGTGGAAAAAGATCCACCGCACAGAGTGTAGATAAAGGAAAAAGGAAATGTTAAGCTTCTCTAAGTCCATGTCTAGCTAATATTTGTCTCATTGAGTCATCTACTGTTTTAGCTAGTTCCTGAATGTCATCACGTAAATCTTCATAAAGTGATTTGTAAAAGTCTTCACCAGTTGGTGTATTTTCTACACGATAGTTTCCGTGACCATTTTCATTTAACATAGTACTAAAAGAAATATTACCATCATTCTTATTTATAGAAAAGGAGAAACCACCTGATAAATTATCAAATATAATTTCTCCTTTTAAATCAAAAATGTTATCTTTTTGTATTTTGGCTTCATTTAAAACTTCTTCAATTTCTTTAGATACAGAATAAAAAGTCTTATTCATATTATTCCTCTCTTTTTTACGGTTACCTTGCATATAACTATTATGGTGTCTTTTCCATGCTAATTTGGTGGCTCTTGATCTATTAGGTTCTGTTAACCTATGATGTTGTGCTTCTCTCTCGTTATCCATATAATTCCTAACTTTCTGTTGTTATTGTTTGTGGTTCTTCTAATTCTATATTATCCGTGGTATTCGCGAACTCCTGATACACATCTTCGTCACTACCACCTTCATTTTGTAATTCTTCAAATCCTGTATCAATATTAGATGAAACATCATTAGAAGGACCACTTGGACCTTCAGTAGGTTCAAAGCCTTCCTCATCACCATATTCTTGTTTATTAAATTTATTATCTGAAATCCTTATTAAGTCTGATATACCTAGTAAATCACCTGTACGGTTATCAAAGAATTCTTTAAATTTTTGATCATCAAGTACAAAATTATTTTGGTCCGAAGAAACAATTTCCTCAAGTCCTTTATATAAATCATTAATACCTGATATAGTACCTACCATAATATCTGTATCATCCAGACTATCACCAGAAGTAATGGCTTTAAACTTAATATTTATGTTTTCCTTATTGATATTAACACCTTTTTTACTACAATGTAGAACAATTAAATCTTTAATAGGGTCCGCTACTGATTTCTGTAAAGATGTTAATTTACGTGTATACATACTATATAATTTAATTGTCTGGGATTTTTCCATTGGTGTTTCGGTAATATTTATATAAAATGGTGGTATACCAATTGATAATGCAATTAAATTACGTAAATTATTGACTGAGTTCCAAGCATTGTCACTTTTAGGTTGGTTACCAATACCTGTCTGGGTAATTGTTCCTTTACTATCGGCCCATTGAGGTAGTACTTTTCTTCTGTTAGCTTGTGCACCCAATGTTGAAATATCTAATTGACCCGAATCTGCCAAAGCACTATTATCATTTAACTGACGTTCATAGTCTCTTATTATTTGTTGTGCTTCCTGAGGATTTGTAGTAGATGGGACAGTTACTGTAACAATTTCTGGTTTAAGTATTTCACTTACGTCTAATACAGTAGATACGTTTTCCATAAGTTGTAATCTATTAAGATTTTTAATTGCACCGTAATAAATAGGTAAAGGAATACGTATATATTTTGGTAATCTTATATTTGTTCTTTCATAAAATTCTTTTCTGAAATCATTATCATAAAATAATGATAGATTAATACGTTTTTTACGTGGTCCCTTTAACCTGAAAAATAAAATATTATCAGGTTTATAGATTTTAGGTGGTTGTAGTTTATTCTGTGTTAGAACATTCTTATTACCTACCATGTAGTCATCTTCAAAACTGTCCTGTTTTATAACGAATACTGGTTTATCACCCTCATAGAACGGTAAAAGATTAATTACATCCATATCATCTATTATGTCTGTAATACCTTTACCTTCTTCGAATAAAACTCCCCAAGCATATTCACCATCCCTTAATAAATCAGGTATAATTTCTGGTATTCTTGATTTGATATGAAACTTTTCAACAAATTCATCAATAATATTTTGAACTTGTTGTTGGTATTCCTCTCCTAGGTTTTCTTTATCTTCTTCATCTAGGTCATATTCTATCTTAAATTCTTCTTTTTCATCGTTAAAGGAATTAAAACCATCATCAATCATTACGTCTATAACTCTTTGAACAATGTCTGTTTCAAATAATTGTCTTGATTGAGTTAATAATTCTCTTTTCGTACTAATATGTTCGTTGTATACTCTTAAAATGGTTTCTAGTATTTTTCTGTCTTCTGTAGATAGGTTAGTTAATAAATTACTACCATCCTTTTTAAATAAACGATTAAAGAGTGTTTGTGTGTTTCTAGGTTCGTAGTTATATAAATCTTGTACAAAGATTTCATTAGGATCAGCACCTTTACCTATGAATTGTAATTTCATAGCATTTATAAAGTCCTTTGCTACCCCTTTAAATCTTTTTTCATTTGACATTTACAGTTTCCTTTTTCTTTAATATTAAAAAATTACAATCCTTTAAACAAACCATTAGCAAATTGAGAACGCATTCTTTCAAACTCGTAACTTTCTAGATTTTCTTTTTCTTTTTCACTCATGGTTTGATATCGTGCTGGTGAACTATATGGGTTAAGCACAGTCTCTGTGATTTTACTAATATTAACAATTTTATTAGAGTTAGAACAATTCCATATACTACCAGCAACTGCATCTGCGATATCCTTTGAGTTGTGTACAATTACACCACAGGCTAACATAAAATTATTATATTCAGGCACTGTAATGTCGTATACGGCTATTGGTTCATTATAATATTCATATTGTATATCTTTAACACGAAGGTTTACAACACCTTTTAATTTATCGTGTATTTTAAGTTGTTTAGCTTGACAATAAGTTAAATCCTCTAGCATTATAAGATGTTCAGGTGTACATTTTATAGTTTCGTTATTTTCTAGTTTTACTATAATTAGTTCTTTTACTTTTTTCGTTTCATGTGCATTATAACCTTTACTATATACTAACTTACCATGTTTATTACATGATATAGTTTCAAAGGTATTATCCTTACCCAATTTTGCTAAGTCTGCGATTTTGATTTGTTTGTTGTCAACAATTAACAATGTATCACCAGTAAAACAACCATTTATTGGGTGATCCACCTTTTTACCATTATCTCTTAATTGAAGTAGCTCTTTTTTCAGTTCAGGAAAGGTGGGTGTTAAGATTTGTTTGTTATATACGAGACTTTTAAGAAATAGATATGGGTCTCTGCTTCTATCTACCGAGATACTTTCTGTAGGATATTTCTCTTGTTCAAAATCCTGTAATGTTTGTTTACTTTGAAATGTATCGGCTGATATACTAGCGACAGGATAACCTAGATTTTTAATAAGATAGAAAATGAAGTCACGTACTTTAGATAAAGGTATTTCTTGTTGTGGTAGTGGTTCTATTCCTAAAGCCCAATCTACATAATACATTTTTTCTGATTTATTAAATACTTCACTAAGGTTTACATCACCTTTTGCATAATCTTTATAAACAGTTCTATCAACTAAGGTACAATAACTAGCGGCTATACCGTATCTGTCAATAGTATTACTAGAAAAAGCAACGTCTATATGAATAAATCTATTTGCTTCAGGATGTCTGATATCTCTGAAATACGACATATCCATGAAATCCATTAACTGTTTATCGTCTTTATCAAAAGGTAATTTAACAATGTTCATGTTAAATGGATTATCTAATACCATTACATCATTTACTAAAGTTGGTGACTTAAATAAACCAGTATCAGCGATTGTTGTAACACCACCATAGTTCATAATAGAACCTAATATATCTGTTTTAAAGTTATCATAGTAGCTCATTGGTGGATATATTAGATAATCAATATCCTCAAAAGGTGGTTGTTCGTTATTTTCGTATATTTTAGGTTCTTTAAATTCGTTACCTACAAATACTGTAAATTTATCATCACTATCGTTAGCAGGGTTAGCGTCCCACGAAGAAATATTCTTTTTAACTAAAGTATGTTTAGAACCAGTACTCTCGGCTTTTTCAATACGGTACTGCATAAAATCACCGGCTTCTTTTGGTGATGATATTAGAAATAGATGACCAGGTAAGTTACCCGTTTTTGAATAAGATCTAAATCTTGTAGCCATTCTGGAACTTAACTCATCGTAAGTTTTTTGAGCATCTTTAATATTCTCCCCACCGAATGCAGCTTCATCCATTAGCCCATCAAATATTGCTTTACCCATTGAGTGTTGAAATTTTGAACCCGTTTGTATGTAAATACCTGGTAGTATTTCTACTGGTACTAAGGAACCACTTTTCTTTTCCAGACCTCTTCTATCTATGACTTTTTCGTTTAACCAAGGGCACATTTCAATACCAGTCGTAATATCTTGCCAGTTAACAGCTGCTGTGGAACCAGTAGCAGAAAATACAGCGAAGATTAACATTGTTCCTGGTGATAAGTTATAGAAAGAACATGGGTCTTTTAAACAACCTAATTTATACATATCATATAACACAGAAATAGTAGCACTACAAGTATTATGTGTAACTGTGAAGTCCCCTAGTACAAATAGATGGTTACCATCTATAGTAAAACCATAATAGTCACCTATACCCTTGTCAATCAATTTAAAACTTGTCTTAAGTGGGTCACCATCTCGAAATTCTCTTTTTGATTTTTTACGTTCTAATTTTACAGGAACTTGTGATATATCACCAGCTATGTTAACCCTATAATAATATCTTTGGTATTTTTTGTTAAATTTGGCTTTTAAGGAACATCTAAAACCGAGTGAACGTGCTAGAAATAAATAATCTTCAGCTAAATCCTTATATTTACTAGTAACTTCATAACCTTCTTTTTTAGGACTTTTATAACCATCTGTATCAATAATACCGGCAAGTAGTTTTAGTCTGTTTTCTCTAGAAGCCGTTTTATATTCATGTAAAATTCTTTTATGACCATATTTTTTTATAATCTTGAAAATAAACCTACGAAATACGTTTGTAGTAGTATCCGTAACCATTTGATAAGTACAAACTTCACCCCTACCTCGGTATACTTTCATTTTTAAGTTTAGTTTCTTGGCGTATTCGTACCAACTGTCAATAACTGGTTTGTCAATATTGGTCAAAGCCGGTGAATGACTACTACCATCACCCAACCAAAGTCCATATATATAAGGGTCAATTTCTAGAGGTGCCTCATTATGAAAATCTATAGCTGTTCTATATAGTCTCATAATAGCCTTGTAATTTTTACTTTTTGTTAAATATTCCTTAACAGTAATATTTTCTATATGGTCTTTTTTATATGACTTATATTTATACTTTGTACGGTTGCTTTTCAATGATAATATATGTGATTCATTACAACCCCAAGTTTCTCCACCTCTGGTGGGAACTACTTCATAAAGTTTTTCCCTACCTTTAACAGTAGATAACACATTTCTTGGTGTACTATCATCACCCATAAGCTGGTCACCTACTTTAATGTCTTCTACGTTTTTTATGGTACCGTCGTACATTAGTACTTTAGTACCTTTGGTTAAACATTTTCCTGCCCCTGCCGCAGCAGAAATAAGTATCTCGTTATATGGTGCCGTAAATGGTGTTGGAAAAATTTCATGTAATAAATCCTTCCATATAGGATAAATATTAGGCCATTTCTTATGTACAAACCTCTCTTGGCTTATAAATTCATCGATGGTAACGGGACGTTCTTTATATAAATGTGCATTTGCTAACCAAATAAGTTCACTAAGTTCCTCTGTACTTAGCTTTTCATATTTAATTATTTTAGATATAGTTTCCTTGTCCATAAAATCTAGGAATTACGTACCCTTTCGTTTACCACATCTCTTAATAATTCTGTTAGGTTCTTTCTTGTTTCATCATCTATTGAGCTTATATAGGTTTCTCCATTTTCGGATTGAATAATCTCCTTAGGTCCTTGTGATAGTTTAAGTACCTCTTGTAAGAATGTATTCTTAGATGAAAGTTCAGCTACCCTGAAAATAAAATCTCTCGAATTATTTTGAATATCTATTATAGTTCTTAATAGATTTTGTTTTTCCTTATAATCTAAATTCTTTATTACTTTACTATCTGTTACATAATTAAGTAATTCGTTTGTTACATGATCTAAACGACTTAACTTAACTGTTTCGTTACGTAATATGTTAGAAACAACATCACCACTGTTTACCACTACGGTTGTTTCTGGTTGTTCTACGTTTTTATCCTTTAAATTAGATAGAAAATTATTTACGTGTGTTAAATCGTATGACATTTCTTCTTCCTTTTCTTTAATATAGAAAATTCTTTAAGAATTTAACATTTAAAAAAGTTAATGTTATCCCGTGTGAAATGTACTTTAATGTATTTTATTCTCTGTAATCAATTACTTCTTGTATTTTTGTAATCAATAGAACTGAATTAGTATAGTATTCTTGTAGACCTAGAAACATTTCATAAGCTTCTTTAGCTGTTACCTCATCCTCACTTATTTTATGTAACATTATATCTGTTACTTTATCAATAAATGGTTTTAATTTTCTTTCTGTCTCACAGAGGTATTTTAAGGCTTCTTGTAATTTAGCATATATTAGTTCATTACTTCTCAAGGTTTTAATTCCTCATATAAGTCCTCTGTGTTGAAGTTTAACTTAACTTTTGGTGCATATATATCATCTATATTCTTAAGTAAATATTGTTCTAGAAAGTTTCTATACTCCTCACAGAATACACTAGTATCAATATGTGGTTTTTCAGGTATTTTTTCCTCACGTTTGTCTTCTTCTATTGAGCTTAGTTCTTTAATTTTTAGTAATGTAGAAACACCTGTAATTATTTGTTTATATAATTTTTGACTTTCTTCTAGAATTTTTATAATATTGTTATCTGTTATCTTAATCCGTTTGTTACAAGAAAGTGCTTTTAGTGCGAATAAACTTGTATCACCATATAGTTCATAAAATGAAAGCATAAAACATAAAGGAAATTTATGTTGGTAACAAAAATAAATAAGTGCTAACATTTTAGAATCTAACTTAAATTTAGTTGAAAATATTTTTTCCTTATCCTTCATTTACCGATTCCTTCCATAACATAAAATTGTAAAGTACATTATTACGTGGTTTTGTATATTTTATTACTCTTAAATGATCAATTAAGGTGTCGTTAAAAGTAAAATGTTTAAATATTTTTGTATAAGTTGGGTCTTCATGTTCATAACCAAGATTATTATTTATCTCAAAATCAGTAAAGTTAATTCTTTCTGATATATCAAAATTATCATCTTCGTGTATAAACTTTCTTCTAAATGTTTTTGAACGGTATTTAGCAACTGAAGACGCTACCACAGCCATTACGAACATACCTATGTTATCATATTTACTATAATAAAGTTCTGTTTGATAAATTGGTTCTTTGTAAACTACCTTATTATAATGTGTTGTTTCACCACCTTCAAAAGCTATTACTAATTCCTCATAGGCATTATTAACTAAATCTTCCAAACATGTTGTAGGCATACCTCTTAAATGTTTATAGATAGTCCACATAATGAATGGTTTAACTTGTACGAAAAACTCATTAGAACGAACACCATAAGTATCATATACTTCTTGTAGCTTTTCAATTCGTTTATCTTTACTTAATTTTTTAAACTTCTCATGTTTCTTAGCATCCCCTACGCTTGAACATATTGCAATATCACCTTTTACCTGTAAAGCCAATATTTTATCTCCTAAAATTACTTTGTAGGCTTTCCAATATTTTAGTTCTTTCTTTTGATTCCTTGATTTTATTTTCTAGAATGTATTTGTCATAAAACTTATAACCAACAATAGCTAACCAAGTGGCATCAACAATATTATTTGCTAAATCTCCAATATAATCTAAGTCTATATTGTATTCTTGTCTTAAAAAATATGACATTTGTGTTTTATCAGCTTTACCTGAACCAGCATATTTTTTCAGTTGTGTAGGTGAGATCATTAAATAAGGTACATTTCTCTCTCTTAAAAGGTATTTAATAATACCATAACCATCCATCCAATTAAAATAACGACCTATATGATCTTCCATACACACAAAGTCATAGTCAGTACAATTAACTATTGTCTTACATACCCAATCAATCTTCTCTTCTGTATTGTTAAATTTCGGGGAAAGTATAAATGTTTCTTCGTCTTTTTCTTTATTCTTCTTGATGCTTGTGAAAACTTTTTTAAATGTTACTTCTTTTCCGTTATAAATACTTAAACCCGTACCGTTTAAACTATAATCGATACCTAAAATATTCACGTTGACCTAACTCTTCTTGTACACTAAGATTATAAATTAGGTTACGTAAAAAATCAAGTACGTGCCATATAAAAATATTAAGTTATATTAAGCCACGTATTAAAGGTAAGAATCTTTTAGCATAGTTCATATTTATTTCTGCTAAGGAATTGACAGCCGCACATAATGAGCAAGCCGCTTGAACTTTCATATCTTTATCCTTAATTTGTGCGGCTTGACGTATTCTTAAAAATAATATAGAAGCCATTCTATTAGCAAACGATATTTTTTCACTTTCACTGGTTGCTTCGTATAGTTTATTACCTTGTAGTTCATTGAATACTGCTATTTCGTCTATGTTATAAAACTTATAACAAGGTATCTTATAATTAGTTACAGTTTGTAAACCTTCTTGTATAGAAATACCTTTATCTTTTAAAGCTATTATATCTTCTTCCTCGATTAAAAATTTAGGAATTATTGCATTCATAATTTACCCTCTTCCCATTCTTTACAATATCTCCAAATATCCTTAAAAGTTTTAACATCTGGTGATAGTTGATTTCCTGTATATATTATTTGCAAACATAAAAGAAATAAAGAAAAAATTCTTAAGTTTTTAAGTATTTTGTTCATTCTTTTTTTACCTTTTCTTTAATTAAAGATTCCTGTATCATATTTTCAAAAGTTTGTAATAATAGGTTATAATTATTTATCTCAAACTTATTATACAAGTATATTTTATGTAATTTCTTATACATAGTAAAACGATAACGTAGTTCGTATTCATTTATTAAGTTTTTCATTAGCATCAAGTATCTCCTTGATCTTTTTAGCATCTATTATTGGTTTTGTTATGATTACTTGATTATCCTTTAGCTCAATTATTACTTCGTCACCTGGTACGACATTTAAGTGTCTTAATATACATTTATCAATATATAAACCAGCACCACCGAAAGCTGAAAGTATTTTCTTATATAGTTTCATTATCTACTCCGTGAGATACTTCTCTATTAAACTATTAGTTTTTCGTAAATCTTCATTTACTTTATTATGTCTATCATTACTCTTCACTAAGTCTAAATCTTGTAGATAGTCATCCTCATTATCATAACCAAAAGCCGGCCAATCACCTATATATTGTTGTAATGAAAAGAAGAATTTACGTGCCTCTTTATAAGAATTTTCAGGCATTTTATTTATAAGTTTATCCCATAAACATTCTAAATGATACTCTTGGTTTTTGTAAGTGTCATAATAATTAGCTACAAGAATAGGTGTGTTACAATGCTTACATATAAATTCCGTAGTAGTTTTTCTTGGGTCAAAAAATTCATATAAATCTTTATGTCTAAATATATTCATTATATTTCCAAACCAATTCTTAACCTTTTCCTTAATTCTATCAAAATTCTCTTCTCGTTTTAAACGTTTAATATATTGAAGATGTTTAGGTATTTGTTCTTTATGTTTACTTAGGTAAGCTACACTTTGTTCGCTATCCTTCCAGCTATTACTTAAATCTAATCTAATTTTAAGTTGACCTAGATATTGTCTACCGTTTTTAATCTTATCATTAAGGCTTGGTTCAAAAGAACCAAATTCTATGTCTGATACATCATCATAGTAATAGAATAAATCATGTATAAAATCTTTACGACTAAATTCTTTAAAAGCGTCTTCTAGTGAGTTAGCTTTACCTTCTGTAAAACCACTTTCGTATTCTATTTTACCATTATTCATGTTTTTATAAAATTTAACTGGAAACTTTTTAAAACGTTCATTAAGTTGCATTGTTATTCCTTTTCTTTAATAAAGAAGATTAAAGGTACTCTTTATGTAATTTATTTTCTTTCAACCAGTCTAAAACCACTGGTATATCAAATCGTATTTTATGTTTTCTTAAAATATAGGGCATACCCATTTTCATATACTTACGTATATAATGTGTGCTTAAGCTTAAACGTTTAGAAAGTTCTTCCATATTAACTAAATCCTTACGAGTAAGTTGGCTTTCTATAACCTCATAAATAAATAGTTGTATATCCTTACTTGTTAACAGTGCCTTAGTCATTTAATTGTAACTTCTGTGGTTTAACATCTTCGTTCATTTCAACTTTAGAGGCATAATCGTTACAGGCCTTATATGTTTCTGTAATATTGATATTGTATTTGACACATTTATTACCATTACAAAAACGGCAATTACCACAATTATTCATCATCTTCTTCCTCCTTTATTGGGATTAAAACTGTATTCTCTTGTTGTTGGTACTTTCTTAATTCTTCTTTTAATTCTTGGTTTTCAGTTAAAATATGTTCACAATAATTAAACAATTTTACTATATCAACTTTAAATTGAGTCATGTATTCAAGAATTTCACCTACACAGTCTAATACAGCACTTGAACGTACTTTATCAGTAGTTTGTAATCCTTTTGTAAATCCTTCTACGTACTTTATCCATCCTTCTAAGGAAAGTAAAATGGTATTACTAAATACCATTTTACTATATTCTTCATTTTTGTTATCCATTATTCCTCATCGTTATTGAAAAGATCTAAAGATGCTTCATCATCAAAATTTACTTCTTCACCATTTTCATCATCCTCATCATCGGCTTCAGGTGCTTCCTCTAATGGTTCCTGTGGTTCTGCTTCTTCTGGTTCTTCTTTACCTGTTAAAATAGTTTCAATTGCTGTTATAATACCATCAATATTTGCTATCCTATTAAGTAACTCTGCATCCTTGAGTAAATCCACTTCTTCCACCGTAGTATTTTTAAAGTCATCCACAGCTTTTTTAAGAACATCTAAGGCTCTTGAAATTTTAGTTTTTGCGTCTAATTCATCTGTAGTCTTAACTTCAGTAGTTGGTGGTTCGTGTAGGTCAGCGTCTGTTACCTCAACGTTTTCAAAATCATCTTTAAGTTCATCTTCCATCAAACGGTTTAAGGTTTCAATAAGTCTTTCTGTTTCTGATTTCATCTCTTTCTCCTTAATATACCAAAGTTAAACCTACAATGTTAATACCTTCTAGGTTTTCCTTGATAGTATTCAATGCGAATCCGTAGTCATGTGGATAAGCAAAAGTAACTTTACCTGTTGTAACTCCGTTTTCATTAGCTACTTCATCAATTTTAAATGTTTCGTTTTCTATAGCACGTAACCCAGTAGAAGCATGTACCTTATATACCATACCTTCTGAACCAGCATCTTCATTCAATACTTTTCGTGCTAATTTAACAAATTCTGGAACGTTCATTATAATTTCTCCTTGTTCACTAGTGCGTTTTCTTTAATGAAAAATTTTTTATGAAAAAGAAGATTCTAGTAGTTGTCAAAAAATGTTCGTAATTTTTCCGTAATATCAGATAAACTAATTACAATATTCTCTGGTTCCTTGTCATTCTCATACAAACGAGAGATAGTATCAATAAGTTGTAGTGCCTCATCTAATGATTTTGGTTTATTAAAACCAACTCTACCCGTTTCTTCGTATCTTTCTATAAGTTCTCTTCTTATTTGTTCGTGTAATTCCATTATTTATTTTTATTATACTCCGATAAAAATTAAGCTATTCCTTCTAGGTTAAAGGTATCAAAATTTTCTTCGACATACTTTTTAAATGAGTTAATACAATCATCCAAATTATCAAATCCATTCTGATATCCATTCATATCCCAGTCATAAAAAGAATCAACAATTACTGAAGTACTCCAAGACCATTTATCATTTTCTTTTTCAAATAATACATAGGCCTTGTATTTATTAGTAACATATTCGTAATTGTCCGGTTCATAACCCTCATTACCTGATACTTCTCCACTAAATAGAAATTCTTGTCCGTCTATACTTTTAAATGTTTCCTCTTTTATAAATGTATATGGATTAGCAAATTGGGCGTCTAGTGCTTCAAATAATTTATTCTTATTCATTAACATCTCCTAGATTATTTATCATATTCTTTATTTGTGTATTCATGCTCATTAAATCAGATACTAGGTTTACAGCCTTTAACTGAGCCTTTGTTTCGTCTAAAAATGCTGTGTTACTATAACTGGTTAACAACATATCTAACGTTAATTTAATATCCTCTATCGCTTTGGATATTCGTTCATTATTTTGTCTATTTTCTAAAAGAGCTAGTTCTTCATATAGTAATTTAACGTTCATTATTTTTTTCCTTTATTTTAATTGAAAAAAGACCTACCTTTTCGGGTAGGTCTTTACCTTGTTTTCTTGTGTAATTCAAAAATGAAATGTATAAGTAGTACAAGGTTGACTATAAGAGAACTAATTTTCACTCTTAACAAATCTTTTACGTTTAAACATTGCTACAAAAGAATGTTGTGCTGATAATGCTTGATATACTAATTCTGCTAATTCAGGATCAGTTACTCTAATGTTAAGTACATATTTAGCATCCTTTAGTTTGTATTCTTCTGGACATTCATCATAAATAGCAATTTGGTAAGCTACTTTTTTAACTCTTTCCTTTTTAGGTGTTTCAGCTTTTGGTTCAACTGTTTCTAAAACTTTTTCTGTTTCTTCTACTACTTGTTTTGTTGTAATTTCTTCCATAATTTGGTCTCCTTTATCTTATCTACACCCTGATTGTAGTATACATTGTATCAAAAATCAAGCCTTTTGTTCAACAAAACTTAAAAAATTTTAATATTTCTTAATAATTAGCACCACCAATTATGGTACCAGTGGACAAATTGCTTCCAGAAAAGTTTACGATTTTTCTCTTCAAATTGAATAATGTCATGTTTTTTATGATAACTTTCCACTGTTTCCGGTCTACCAAACATAGAGTCGTCCATAGGCCATACTAAATATTCATCCCAGTTAAGATGTCTGTTTAAATGTTCAAGGCATAAATCAATTTGTTTAACACACCTAGGGCTATCCTTATGAACGTCATCCTCTACCAGAACCTCCCTTAATCTTTTCATTTTAAACTCAAGGTAATAATAAATACCTTCGTAGTCCCAATCTTGATCCTTCCATAAAGTAGGAATGATAGTAATAAGTCTATCCAAGAACCAATATATTCTTTTAAAAGGGTATGTAACACTATCAAATAACTCTTCCAATTTCCATCTTAATTCATCGTCCATCTACTAATCCAATTTCCTCCTTGTATATGTTATATGTCTTTAGACTTCTTTTACCCGTCTTTAACCAATTGATATTAAAGAATACACCAACTCTTGCAACACTTGCTTTAAATTTACTTATATTACAAGAAATCATCATCTCTCTTAAAAGGTTATCAGCTTTCCATTTTTTAATTTTTTCTATTACTAAATACTCTTTTGGTATATCCTCACATACCATAAATCCTTTTTCATGTTCGTATAAAAGACCCATTGTACAAAGTTCATCAAAACTTAATGTTGTATATAGTCTTTCGTGGAATCTACAAAAAAGGTCATGTTGGTGAGGAGGTCTTACATCATCCCTGTTTTTATCACCTGTTATTATAAGTAGTAAACGAGGGAATGTGTAAGAGTCCGACCAAAAGTATCTAGGTACCACATATATACGATCCTCGTTAAAATCATAATATAGCTCGTTATCTAGTGTCATCCAATAACCAGATTTATCAGTTTGTTGGATTCTGCTTTTACCTGTTAAAAAAGTTCCATTCATTAGTTTACCCGTAAAAATTTACTTCTTAACTTATTATATCGCTTTAAGTCCTTTTCATTAAATAGGTGTTTATAGTTTTCCACTATATCTAGTATCTCTTCCGTTATATCACTAGCTTTTTTAAGAGATTTCTTTTCTTTCACCACCTCAGTTGTAGTTTGTTCCTCTAATGATGTCTTGTAAGCTTCCAACATCTTTTCTAAGGCTGTAATTGCTTCTGTAAGTGCCGTAAACATATAACCCCCCTTTACTTTAATTAGGGTTTAGAGTCCAATTTTACTTAAAAGTTTGGTCCAAAAAGTATGTTTTTCAAACTGACCACAATACCTACCACTATTCTTGATTTGCTCATGTTTCTTTAAACACACCCTAGATTTGTATTTGCATTCATAAAATCTACAACCATCTACACATCTCTTCTTCATTTTTTCTCCTTTATATTTCTACCACTAGACCACTATAATCTTTTGCTTCTACTTGGGATTCCCAGTAATAACCAAAAGGTTGACAAACAACGGTACATTTACCGATTTGGTAATAAAAACTATCATGCATATGACCATGACACCATAATTTTATTCTTGGATTTTTCTTTATAAAATCTGATAAATCACTTGCATAAGCAGGGTTTAGATAACGATTGTTACCAAGGTATTTAGCACTTATACTTTTATTACTTGGTGCGAAATGAGTAACCACAATAACATCCAGCCCGTCTTCCTTCGTTTCCTCAAGTGTTTTCTTTAGTTCATACATAAATACATTAAAGTAATCTTGGTAATCCTCTGGTGTTATATTACGTACTCCTGAATTATCATATACTTTAACATACCTAAAATCATTCATATAACTTTTTGCCAATTCCTTACATGTATCTGCTTTATAGTATAGATTGAAATCCGTATACATTGTACCAGCAAATACTATTTTACCATTCACTAATATCTTATGGTTTTCAAGGTAATGTATTGGACCATTGAAGTTTTGACATAGTTTGTTAATACTGAATAATTTTGTACCATCATAAGGTTTAAGTAACCTCTCTGGTCTACAGTCATAATTATAACCTAAATGATTACCAGCCACACATACAACTGGTTTTTCACATTTTATATGATTAAGGAATTTAGTTTCCGTTTGATAATCACCAGCTATATCACCTGCTATAACAGTCAAATCAACTTCGTCCATTTTATTAAGAAAAGCAAAATCTGTAGTTTTATTTACATCTATATGTAAATCAGAACAAACTCTTATTTTCATTTTAACCTCCCACAGAAATAACTTGTTGAATCCAAATTACAAAGTTGTTCAATGATTACCTTGTTTTCAACATATTGTGTTCTACTATCCATCGTTGCAAAGAAACATAATATCAATAAAAATACACATGTGACAGTTAAAATTGTTACTGTGGTATCTCGAATTAACATTAAAATCCTCCTTTATCAATTGTACTTCAATTCTTTATTAAGTTATATTAAATGTTTAATAAAATGTTTAACAAAAGGCTTGATTTTTATTTTAATTTATACTACAATCAAATTTGTAAGGAGAGAACAATGATAGAATTAAAACTATTAGCAAAAACAAGCAATTTCAGTGTTTATACTATTTTGGATGAAGGAATAGAAGTAGGTTCAGTTGAGTTAATTGAGGATAATACTTTATACCTGGAAGATATTTATAGAAGTCAAGAACACAGAGGTAAAGGTTACCTAAAGCAAGTAATAAATATATTAAAGGATAAATTTAAAAGAGATATAGAATGTTTACCATTAAATAAGTATCGTAGTTATTATGAGGAATTAGGGTTTGTAGAAAAACAAAGAAATAATGAAGACGATATTTATTACATTTTAAAAGTTTAAATATATTCCCAAAAATCTCCCAGTCTTTTTCTTAAAGACTAATTTCCCACCACAGCATTAAGTTGTGGTTTTCTTTTAAATATCAAAAATATATAAAATTATCAAACGTTATTAAAAAGTATAACTTGGAATCTTATATGTTAACACCTAGTTTTCTAAGTGTACTTAAAATCATATCTTTATAATTATTACCATTAAAACCTTTAATCCTAACATTAGTAAACTGTGAGAGATATTGCCTCACAGTTTTAATATCTATAAATTCATTTATATCCTTGTTACCACGTTCCCTATTCTTATTTTTTGATGCTAAAACTAAATTTGCTAAATCAGTTTTACCACCTTTTGAATGAGGTTCTAAATGTTCAAGTGATAAATTGTCTTGTTTTAAAATATCACCATAGAAACCCTTTTTAACTGTTGGTAATTTACCATTTCTCCAGTTTGTTTTTAATGAACTGTTATAACCATTGAAAACTACGGTTGATTGAATTGGTGTTATCATTTACTACCCTTTATTTAATATAAAGGTTTTAAGGCTTCCTCTAACTTTTTGTTTAAGATTTTAAGATTCAAATTCTCGTTTATCGTAAAAATTATCTCTACTGCATACTGTGTTACTTTTGTATCTTCGATGTATCTGGATAACCAAGTATTTTTTAATCTTTTCTTAATAGCGTCAACTACATAAGTTCTATCAGTGTTTACGTCTGATATTATAGGTATTATTACCTTGTTGTTATCTTGATAAATATCGTTAATATTTATTCCTTTGATATTACTAAGTACTTTACGTAAATAGTTTATATCCATTATATTCCTCCTTAATTTAACGTAAGTCCTTCTCTTTTCAAGTAGTCCCAAGCGTTATATACATGCTTACAAATACCTATGTAGCCGTTTGGATTACGTGGTGGTCTTGTTGTAGTTTTTCTTCTGTATGGTTTTGGTGGTGGACCATATAGACAATGTCCTCTATAATACTGGTACCATACGAAACTGAAGAACGAATCTTTACAAGTACATCTACTGGTTAAGGGGTTTCTTAGACGATCAAATTTCTTAACATAATATACTTCGTTTTTATATTCTATTTTAAAATAATCCCATAATGAGACATCTTGTTCACCAGTAAGTATTTCACAATCATTAAACAATAGTGTAACCTGATGTAGGTTATTTGCTTGTGTAACACCATAAGCCTGTAATTTAACTAGACAAGATTTAGTACCTACATAAGGTAGTATAAGTATTCTTTCAAATTTAGGGGTCGCTGGATAATTGACCCCCCTAGTTTTAGGATTTAGTCTTGCTGAATTTTTTGCTAACTTATCCCATGTATAAAAATGTGACATTTTTTATCCTTTATTTTATTTCAAGGTAATCAGGTAGTTCTATTAACTTACTTGAACCAACGAAGATATTCCCTTTATCCTCTCCAAGTTGTTGAACAACAATTTTCTTTAGTGAATCATTTAACTGTTCAGTTAATTCATATGTATTAGTTTCTCTTTCATCAATTACCCATAAAGTTCTATCCTCATCTCGGGAATTATCAAGTAACTTAACGTACTTAATTTTTACACCTAATACATCTATCTCTTTTGTATCAATAACTTTCCTTGACCAATCTTTACCTTGTAGGTTTGTACCTTGTCTATAAATTTCATCATCTTCATTTATTATCTGAGTTAAAGCTTCATTTAAAGATTTTAAATCGTTCATTATATTCTCCTTTTATTTAATTTTAAAACTTCCATTCTTGATTACACTTTACAGATTGTTTGGCTAATCTATCAGCAATTTCGTTACCTACTACATTACTGTGTCCTTTTACCCATTCAAAATCTATTATACCCTTATTGTAAAATGGTCTCATCCAATCAGCATACATTTTAGTAAACTTCTTGTTCGTTTTCCATTCACTTAATACCCATTTGCTTAAACCAACATAATCATGTACAATAGTACCTTTTCTTTTATTCTTGTACAACCAGTTAGTGGCTCTCATAGCGGCTGTCATTTCGCCTGATATATTTCTCATTGAGAGTAGCTCAGGTTCATTCTTACCAATTCCACAATCTTGGTAAATAATATTCTCATTTTCTATTACCACATAGCCACCACCATACATATTGTTATAAAAGGTACCGTCTACATATACTTTAAGACGTTGTTTTTCTACTGGCATGATTTTTTGTTCCATTCATCTAGTTCAATACCGTATTTCCAAGTATCTTTTAAGACTCTTAAAACCATACCATACATAAAACCAGTTATGTCACCAAACTGATGGAGAACTTTCTTTTCACAATAGTTTATATCCTCATCACTTAAATCTTTGAATGTACCACCATTCATCTTTAATTCCATTTCAGTTGCCCATAAATTAGCGAATTCTAAAATAGTTAAACCATAAGCGTTCTTATTTTTGTTTAAATAATCTTGCCATATTCTTTGACTCCTACAAGAAAAAGTAGGTTTCTTAAATTTTTCTGGTACTTCATCTACATCAAAAAAGCCCATTTGTTCCTCCTTTACCATCTCATGAATTTTTCTAGCTCATATCTATCAAAATATTTCTCTTGTTCAGTTAGTTTATATACCTTATTAGGTCTTTTTTCATATTTTTTAATTATTTTACTACACATTCTTTCCGAACATTTAACATATTCAGCAAGGTAATTCACTGGCACATTACAACCAACACCGAATTGTATGATAAGTGATTTTTGCTGTTCAGTTATTCTTTCTTCTTTAAGATAGGGGTCAACTATATTACGTACGGTCTTTTCACAACATTTTACTTTATCAGCTACCCATTTAATATTCTTACCATTCAATACGTACTCCTTAATAACTTCCTTTTGTTGGGACGTTATATGTGTATATGAAGGGTTATCCATATAAGACTTTCCACAGCTATTACAACTATAACGTTGTCTTCCTTCTTCCTTACCACGTTTTACAAGTGTTTTCTTACCACAGAATGGGCAAATCATATCCTTACAAGATGATTCTTTAGGGTGTCTAAAACCAGTTTCTAAGTCATTAAACTTCTTATTACATTTTCTACAAAGATATCTTTGTGTACTATTTTTATCTTTACCGGCTTTAACCATTTTGCTTCCACAAATAGGACAATTTTTAGGTTCTTCTACTTTAGGTTTTACCTTTGTAAGTGTACTAAAACCCTTTTTACAGTCTTTACAAAAATATCTTTGTGCTCCACTACGTAGGAAACCACATTTTCTAACATTCTCACTATTACAATATACACAGTTCATTCTTTTTTTCCTTTAAAAATTAGGGGTAATTATTACCCCTAATTATACATTAAACCACTTCATGTGGTTGAAATTCTTGATGTTTTTTACCATGTGGTAAGTCATAACCTATAACTAATCTTATTACTGGTGTTACACCATCTATTTCTCGTTGTAGATACTCATCTTTTTCTAACTTGTAATAGTAAATACCTACAATTTTAGCTTTTATGATTTCCTGAAAAATAGGTACAACAGCATCAGCATTTTGCCAGTTTTTATAACCATTAAGAAGTTTATTAAGTTTATTATCATCAAGTTTTATTTTGTTAAGAATATGTTTATTATCAAACATACCGTTATCTACGTTAAACAATACAATATCGTTACCTTCAGTACCTATCCAAGCTTGGGTCCATACTTCGTAATTATAAATCATATCAAAATTACCGATAGAACCAGCTACAAAATTTTGTAAAGATTGGTTGTCTTCATTTAAGACTTTTTCTAATTCTTCGTTTAATTTCTTTAAATTCATTTTTTATCCTTTCATAAACAATATTTACAATTTAAAAAAAATTAAGGTAAGTAAATTAAAGCTAGTTGATTTGGATTTACTGTTACATTATTTACTAATTCGTGTAGTAATTTTTCTGCTACTTCTAAAGATACGGTATTCCTAAATATTTGTATAAACAGGTCACTGGTTTTTATTTCCCAATTATCAAGATTTAAATCTTTACGATAACAAAATAAATGATAACCCTTTTTAGTTTCTAAAATATAAGGTATAAGACCATTATTAAGAACGTAATTCTTAATACATTCCAGTACGACGTTATCCTTAGTATCTATGTCAAACATAATAGTTTTATGTTCTTTGTCGCTTACCTCCTTTACGGAAGTTTTAGAAGAAAATAATTTAGTTATAGATTTAATACTTGTTTTGCAACCATTTGTATAATCTATATACTTGTTATTTATACCTTTTAATAATTCTTGTAATAATTTTTTATTACTTTTTCTATCTAATGTTAAGTATAACCTACCACCAGTCATATCACATAATGTCATCATTTCGTGTTTAATTTTTTGGTAGTATTCTTTTGTATCCACATACCAATTTTTGATAAGTAAATTTTTATTACTATTTGACATACCTTCGTAATATAAAGAGTTTTCTCCGTCTGTATTACGGACTAAACATTCAAATTTATAAAAATATCCTTCTTCAAAATCTAGAAACTTTTCTATCTCTTTAAAGTTATCTATCATTAAGTATCCCCTCTTTAACTACACAAAATATTTTAGTTAAAATAAACACAAATATCAATACTTATTTTAAAACTTTTAATATTTCTTAAACTATAAAGTCTCTACTTCAGTTATGAGCTCTTGTAAAAATATTATTAGAGTTTGTTTTAAGTGTTCTTTATCCTTATTATTCAAAGGTGAAATTACATTAAGGATTGGAAAACATCTTAAACTTCCCTCAAAGTATCTTAAACTATTGTAAGCATGTTGAAACCATTGTAAGGTATTATGTGGTACTCCGTAATTCTTATGCACGGCGTTCAAAAACTTCGTAAATTCATCCTCAATAATTTTCTCGTTTTCTTTAATTAACTTCTTTTTATTGAAATCTACAATATCACCCATTCATTTTCCTCTATCAAAAGTGGTCGTCTTAATTGACGACCACTTACTTTAACTATTTTGTTTTACCATCAATTTTGTCAACTAATAACAATAGTTTTTCTTTCAAGATAGGTAAAGTTGGTAGAATTATATCATCAATTTTGTTTTCAGAGTCTTTAATAATAACTTCCAAAGCTTTGAATACAAGATCAACAGCATCTTTTGTTACATTTTCTAAACCATCTAAACCTAGTTCTTTTAGTTCTTGTTTTGTTTCGTCTTTCATTTTGTACCTCCTCTATTCACAATAAGTTAGACAGAAATATTCTTTTCCGTTTTTTCCCCATTTAACGTTATCTTTATTTTCAATCGCCCATACTGTAAGAATTTCACCCTTTTTGGCTTTTCTTATAATTTTAAATTCAGTACCGGCACCTTCTCTAATATTCAATTCACACTTAGTCTTCACTTTATAAGGCAGTGCATTTTTACTTGTTACACTAGGTTCTAGGAACAAAGCCTGTTCCATTTTTCTTCTTCTTGTTAATCCTGGTAAAGATTTACCATTTGCTTTGTCATATTTTAATATAGCTTGTGCGATTTGTTGAGTATTACGATTCCTACATAATGTCTGTAAAGAACCAGCTCCACAGTTATAACAGAAAGATACCAGAGCATCAAATTGATTTTGGTTAAACGTTCTATTAAGTTTATTGACATAAGATTCATATATCTTCATGTCGTTCCTAAGTAATTCGTCCGCTCTTTGTTGGGTTATTTTGTCACCTTGTTTAACACCAGCTGTATGACCATATCCAATGGTCCAAACACCTGCTGGACACTTATAGGCTGTTAACCTACAACCTTCAAAAGTTTTAATAATATTTAATCCTTTATTACCAATCTTCATAAAAAATTCCCTTTTCTTTAATATAGAAAAGGGAATTGATTGATTTATTTTTTCTTTTTGTAAAATCTAATTTTTCTTTTTAATTTCTCTAGTCTTTCTAATTTATCTTCTTCAATTATATTTTGATAATATGGTAATTTTTCTCTTCTAAATTTTTCAATTGCTTCCTGTTTAAAGGACACTATTTAATACCCCCACCCTCGCTGATAATGCTTTATACTCTTCACTGTTAGGATTCAATATTAAAGCTTCTTCCTGATACCTTTTAATACGATTGATTATTTCTTCCTTAGTTCTTTCCTTTTTTAACCAATATAGTGTATCAAGTATAGCTCGAGGTTTAACTGTTTCTGTAAGACTTTTACCTGCTAGATTTATTTCTAAATTCCTTATACGTGCTTCTATTTCTGCTTCTAACATTCTTCCTCCAATGTATTAACAAAATCTGTATTCCGAACAGTCTCTAAGTATTCGTTCAACATTTCACCACCACCAAAAGATTTACAAGTTTTAATGGCGTTAATTCTATTATATAAGTAATTTTCCTGAAAAGTTTCATCTTCTTGTAATACATACTGTGAACCAATTTCACCAAATAATGACCATTGTATATTAAGTAATTTTACGAAGTTTACCGGAGTAGTTAGGTCGGGGTAACAGTTTTTCTTTAAAACTATTACCTCTATATTAAGCCAACCTTTAGGTGGTCTATATAAACTACTACGGTTACTATATGAACGTACTTCATCAGTATCTAGGTTGTGTATATAACCTACAATCTTCTTGATACCTACTAAATCACAAAATTCTTTAATTAACTTCTCTTTATCCACTCTTTCCTCTCCTTAAACAGCATCGGGTCAGATTTGAACTGACGTCTAATAGCTTTGCAGGCTATTCCCTAACCACTTGGGTACCGATGCTTATAAATCTTATTTATTTTATTATACGTTAAAGGTTGTATATAAAAACTATCGTTTAAGGTTTAAAGCTAAATAGTTATAAACTATAGATAGCTTTCAATAATTTTGTTTAGATTACGTAATTTAACTGTAGATTCTACTAATCTATCCATGTAGTTTCTATTATTTATAGATTCCCACTTATTTCTTTCTCTATAATATTCATCATCTTCGCCAAGATTTTCAATAGATTTAACAGTCCAACCTTGTTTTGCTGCTATTTTTTCTGCTCTTTCTTTTAAAGCATCTTTTAATTCTTTATATGAATTATACATACCTAATTGATTATCTCTTTTATCACATAACTCATTATAAGAATCATCTGTTGAATCTGTATATACATGATATATTGTATATTTTTGTCTTCCTTCAGGCGTTTCGAAATATGTTACATATCTTTCTTTATGCATTTCTTCCGGAATATCTTCGTAATCATCTTCTTCATAATATTCTTTTATAGATTCATTTACATAACCAGATTCATCTATTCCTAAATCTTTCATTTCTCCTTTGGTTAATTGACTATACATCCAATCTTCCTCCCCATTTTTATCTAACCATTCTTGGGCAGCTTTACAAGATTTGAATGTACCATATTCTTCTAACCAGTTATAATCCCCATCTATAATTATACAGAAATTAGTTAAATCATCATCAGACTCATTATAAGATTCCAAGGATAATTGCTTATCAATTTTTTCTTTTTTCATTGTTTTTAACCTTTCTAACATACCTGCGTCTCTTAATTTTTTAAAAGCAAGATTTTCTGTGGAAAATTCACCTTCTTCGGATAAACCTGCTTTTCTCATTTCATAAATTTTACTTAAAAGTTTTTCAGCTTCCTCACTATCGTCTGTCTTATCAATTGCTTCTTTTAGTTCATTAAACTTAGATTCAACAGCCACATCATTGGTGGTAGGTTCAATCTTTTCAGGTTTCTTTATCCATTCATCGTTTAGCAAAGAATAAACACCATTACTTATTGCTTCCTGATTTGAATCCTCACAGTATACTTCAACAGGTATGTCATAAATACTTATATCATGTTCGTTATTAAAAATTGCTTTCTTTGACCATAAATAACCATCTACTAAAGGACAATCCTCATGTACTTTTTCATAGTCAATAATTAAGTGTAAATCAATATCAGAATATTTTGTATAGTTGAAGTTAGCCGAAGAACCTGTAATTCTAACATCCAGTATCGCTTCTCTTGGTATTTCTAAATAATCAATAAAGGCTTCTGTTATTTCTTCTAGTTTATCTTTTACTTCTTCTTTTAGCTCGAAGTTATTCCAAAGTTTTGGATTTAATTTATCATGAAATTTCACTTTACTACACCTATACTTTTAAGTCTAAATCTTTGTATAACATATTAACTTGGTTTGTTATGTCTTCATATTCGTAACTATCTTTGATATCCGGATAGTTAGCAATTAAATTTAATAGACTGTCTTCAATATGACCTAATCTAGATAACACCACATCTTTAAGTTTGATATCTTCTCCGTAATGATCATCAGGCATTGGATCATTTAAGTTTACTTCTAATAAACTATTTAACTTTTTAATATCCATTGAATCTCCTTTACTTTAATTTTAAAATTTTGAAGATAAGAGTACTAATTGTTGTAAAACATTATAAACACCTTTTAATCCCTCACTAATTATCTGTAAATTATTTGATAAACATTGTAGATTAGAATCGGTATTTTCTAATCTATTTTCTAATTTTGTAATTCGCTCTTCAAGTAATTTTTGTTTATTTAGTACTTCATTTAAGGTTAGGATGTAGTCTTCCTGACTACATCCTTTTATGTGTTTATTTAGTATAAGCTTTATAATTCGGTCAATAAAATTAAACTCCTGTTGAGCCAATTCCTCCACCTCTATTACCTTCTTTAATATCATCTTCTGTAACTCTTTCAAGTTCAATTTTAGGGAAAGGTAAAATCATAAATTGACAGACTCTATCACCATCATGTACTTCAACAGGTTCCTTACCAAAGTTATATAAGGCCATAATAATTTCGTCTCTGTAACCGGCATCAATAATACCCGTTCCATTGGCCAAAGATAAATTCTTCTTAATAGCAGTTGATGAACGTACATACATTTTCATAACATATCCTTCAGGAATGGCTACTTTAACACCTGTACCTATTTTTACAGTCTCGTTTGGGTTAATTATCATAGTTTCTGTTTCATTAGGTATACATGCTTTTAAATCCATACAAGCGTCTGTTTCATTTGCATATTTTGGAAGATATTTATCTTCCACTACAATCTTTAGTTGTTTATTGTTCAATTTTTCAATCTCCTTTTTAATTGTGTCGTACCAGTCTAATTTAAGGTAATAGGTATCCGGTATAAAAGGTTCACTTACTTTTTGATACTTACTTAGTTCTTCAATAAGTTCCTTAATGTATTCAAACATAACTCTTTCTGTGGTATCAAACGTTTCCTCTAATTCGTTGTAATCCTCAGACAGTCTGTCATAATCCCAATTAGCATCTTGTAACTCATATACTTGGTCTTCTAACTTCTTAATCTCATTAAGTAAGTCTGGTATTTCTTGTATTTGTTTCTTAAAAGTTAAATGACATTCCTCTGGACAAATAATATCAAAAGGACAAGATTCTTTGTCTTTATATTTATCATACCATTTACATTGCATTATAACACCTGTAAGTTTCTTAACGGAATTGCTAATCCTGTTACTGTTTTAACTACACTAATTTTAGGAATTTCTACGTTTATAATTTCTTCTATTGTATCTTGAAATTCTAAGGCTTTATTTAGTTTTTCTTCATACATTTCATATTTTGTTCTGTACTTTGCTTGTGCGTCAAAATATGGTTCGTTTTCCATTAACTTTTTGTATGTATCTCTATGACGTGTTAACTCTGCTATATAGTCTTCACTCATAATAACTGTACTACCTTTAATCATTTTTTCTCTCCTTTATATATCTTACTATCGTTGGTATTGTTAAAATAACATTATTTTTATTCTTTACATAATATTCAGGAGGAATTAAGTCTAATACCTCATCTAATTCCTCCTCTAAAGTAAATAAATTTTGATAATTTTCTTTAAATGATTTCCAAACATTAAGTATAGAGCCTGTTTCTGTATAATCTTCTACATTGAACTCTTCGTTGCAATCACTAGTGATATAAACTTTATCTGTGCACCATTCAAAAATATCATAAGCTAAATCCCTAATTTGTTCAACATAATATTGTGAAAAGGGTTCACTTTTAAGTATATCAAAAAATAACTCTTCATAGTCTTCGTAATCTATATAATTAGCTCTGTCAGATCTTACCTGAAAGCCTTCTAGGTACCAACTACCTCTACCTAGGTAATACACTTCTTTATTTTTTACTATATAATATTCTACACCCATTGTATCTTTCCTTTTAAACATAAAAATTAAAAATGACTGGTAGAGTAATTGGTTCTCACCTTATAGACTCAAATAACCTCTGGTCCTTGACATAAACATGTTTGTAAGAACTATAATCAAAATTTGAGTAGCTAACGTCATCTTCTTCATATAGTTGCTAACCTTACAGATATACAAGATATCTTACCTTGACTCAACCTAGTTCACAATAAAGATAACGTTGGTTTTTCTACGGTTAACCGTAGGTTCCGGTGGACTTGAGCTAGGTACCTACTAATGATTATTAACCACCTATTTATTTCATTTCCCATTTTCCGGATAGAAATAAAAATCTAGTAGTACATGTGCTTCCCTTTGGTTACCACCACTATTACTTCTTCTTTGATAAGAATATGAAGAACCATTCCAAGTTCTCGTAATAGTGTGCTTTATCTCGGTTAGGATATTTCAGCCATACCAGTCATTTTTAATTTTCAATGTTCTAAATAATTATACTTCTTAAATTATAAAAAGTAATACTGCCGGTAGCAGGAATTGAACCCACAACCACTGCTTTACAAAAGCATTGCTCTACCAATTGAGCTATACCGGCTAATTAGCCCCACAGGAACTCGAATCCTGACTCTTTCCCGTGAAAGGGGAATGATTTAACCAGTTAATCTATAGGGCCGTAGAAGAAACACCTAGATTTACCTTGAGGGTGTTTCAACGAGTAATAATATCGATTCTAACTTTGTTTGATACTATACTTAATTTTCAATGTTCTATTTAATCATAAAATATCGACACCATTGTTGATATTTCCAATCTTTTGGTAAATTTGTATAAACTGAATAATCATGTATATCCCAAGTATATCCATTTTTCTTATACATGGATCCATTACATAATTCCATTTTACGCATCTTTTTATTGGACACTCTTTTCCAATATTTTCCATGTCCTGATGATTTCATGTAATCTCTACATATTTTTGATTTTCTGTAACTTCTACTCATTTTCTAAGTCTCCTTTATTAGTAACTTAGAAAACTGTCTCCTTTTTAATATCCATATTTAGTTCCTTTTCTTTAATAAAAATGGGACCTACTGGATTCGAACCAGTAACCAATGGATTATGAGTCCACTGCGCTAACCATTGCGCCAAGGTCCCTTACAGTGTACTGTAATCCGTTAAAGGTAAGTCTACTGGTATACATATTTTACGGATATCATTCTCCGTTAACTTATCAATAACTTCTTGAGTTAAATTTTTACATTCTTTTAATGGTATATGATATGCTTCATGATTAAACTGCATTATTGTATCCTGCCATATTGTATACCCTTCGTATAATTCTGATGGTTCCTGAAATATACGTTGTAATTCTTTTTTGTCTTTAGAATTTAACTTAAAGTTCTTTTTACCAGCTTCGTTTTTATGTATTTCATATTCAGCTTTTCTAAATCTGATTCTTGTTAAATCTTTAGCTTTTCTAAAAGAACTACCATGAAATACCTTGAAGTATTCGTTATTAAACAAGTTTCTTGAATCATCTGGGTTTACAATTACAGATAACTTTTCACCGGTATAGGTAGTTGCCATCTCGTTTAATATTATTTGTAACTCTTCATTTAATTGTTTTACTTCTGACATTGTCCTTTTCCTTATACACTGATTTTATGATAAAATCAACTTAAAATCAAGCCTTTTGTTTAACATTTTAATGTTTCTTAAGAATAAGACCTAATTTAGCTGTTTGTTTTTCTATTTGCGTAGCCAAAAAGCTATAAAGTACCATTAACTGTGTTAAGGTTAGTTGGTCTGTATCAAGACAAAAACCAGTATGTAAGGTGTTATCTTGTACTGTAATGTATAACTTGCTACCTTCTGTTTTAATATCGTAGTTAATCATTGTCTTTCCTCATGATAGGTTCCTTATAATCAAAGTATACTCCTTTTTTATTCTTAACCTTATTCATTGGTGGGAATTCATGTGGTTTTACTACCTTACGAATATATACCTTAGAATCTGGTCTTTTATCCTCTGGTATTGAACGTAACTTTTCCTCACTTATCTCTTTAACTTCTGTTTCTGGTCTAATGTAAACACCTCTCTTAAATTCTGAAGCTAGTTCATTCCAGTTAATACCTTCTTTTTCAAATAATAGATTTTGTAATTGTTTATTTGTTAGTCCTGTTATTTCCTCAGGTTTAAAATAAGTAAGGGCTAATGATTGAACTGAATTACGTACAGCATCAAGTTCTCTCCAAATAAACATATTGGCTAATTCAGTTGTATTTGGTAACTGTACCACTCTACAATCAAAGCTAGGATTTAATTTTCGTACTCTATCGTATAGAGGATACCAAGCATCACACTCCATTTTATAACTATATCTGCTACAATATGGATCCTTCTCATGGTCTAGCTCTTGATACTTACATAAATTACTATAGTATTGTTCGTTTATGTAAGTACAAAATTTACTAGTAGTCATAGAGGTTATTATACTCTCCATTTTAAATAGTCTACCTTCAAAAGGTGGGTTACTAAGCCAAGCTAAGGATATTTCATCAGATTGTACATATCCTAAATCTGCATTTAATTCATCCACCAAGTACATACAAACTTTTATCATTGTATCAAAAAATTGTTTGCAAATAGGTTTGTCTAATCCTTTAGTAAAGGTATGGAAGGCTCTTCCATCTATTCTTACATAAACTGGTAAATTTGGTATTAACCTTCTTGAGGTGTTTATTTCCTCATAGGACTTCATTCTTTTTCCTAATTCTGTATATCTCATAACTTGCTCCTTTTATTTTAATCTTACCATCTAAAATGTCTTCGTAGACAATTTACATTCCTCTACAAAGCACTTAATATCATAGATACGATAACTAATATTAAATCCATTTTAACACTCCTTACTTTATTTCAAAGTCTTCTTGTTTAATGATGATAAGTTGTTTATCCTTGACTACCATTACACAATCATCACCACGTTTCCATCCTAATTGTTTTATTTTTTCTTTTGGTATCACTATTGATATAGAACCTGAATTGTTTGCTTTATTTAATTTCATTATGATTCTCCAACTTTGGTATGTAATACTTATTTACGTGTTCAAAATAATCATCTGTCATTGGATACCACGGGTCATTATTAACTTTATATCTTTTGTTTTTCATATCGCAAAGAACAACTTTAACACTTGTATCAAACCAACCACATATAGTTTCTTTTACACGAATATAACCATTTTCATCTTTTGTAATATATAACATTATTCACCTGCCATTCTTAAATAATCTTTTATTTCCTATACCTCAATATCTTTAAAATATTTATGATACTTTTTATAGATTTTATCTAAATTTATTTTTGAGGATGTACCCATAAAAAAGATTTTAACAAATTTATAAGCTTCCCAGTGGTTCAAGTTATATCTTTCATTTAGATAATCTTGTAATCTTGCCGTACAACCACCATTTTTGATATGTAGTATTTCACCAGTTGGTAAATACAAAGTATAGTGGTAGTAATCCACTGGTTGATTTGGTTCCTTATTATTTAAATCTATTTCTTCTATCATAATTTGGTCTCCTTACATATTTGATTATAATATATTATAATCAAAAAATCAAGCCGTATGAACTACTTTTCTTCTTTTACTGGATTTTCTAGTTTTGTAAATTTCTCATGGAATTCTTGTTTTGATCTGGTGAAAGTTAAATCACTTCCTTCTACCTTGTAGATATACATTTCTTGTCCATCTTGAGCATTAGTACAATTTAGACATTCTCCAATAATTTCATAAATTTTTCCATTCTTTTTATTTCTATATTGTTTATCTGGTTCTGTAAATTGTATTCCTTTATCCAAACATTCTTGATAACTTAAAAATTCATTATCTATATTATATTTAACTAATTCAGTTGTTTCCACATAATCTCTATGAGCTTTATTTTCTTCTATATACATATAGGAATCTCCATACTCAGAACATAAATTTTGTGCTATTTCTTCTGTAGTGGCAACTCCTAATACTGTATTATCATTTTGCCAACATAAATACATTTTATTTCTCCTAAGTTAAAAATTCTGTAAACAAAATTGGATTTATTGTAAGATATGAACCTATATACATATTACCATTGGTATCTATGCGTTTAATTATATCTTTACAACCAGGTGGTCCTTCTTCAATAATTACATGGGTGCCATCTGCTTCATAATATTCACGGATTATATCACCTAACATTTTCTCTACCTATCTTTAAAAACTTAACATATATTCTACATTATGTTCCCCACTTGGATCAATCAAATGAGATATATCCCTTTTAGCATGAGGATCTTTCTTAGAGTCTGGAACATAAACACCTGTACTGATTTCTAATTGATCTGCTTTTTCTTGATTACAATTATAACGCATGGTTTGATAATTTTGTAACCAATTTTTACCACCCTTACTTCTTGGTAATATATGGTCTTTTGTAAATAGCATAGTGTTATTACCATCCACTCTATATAGATTAAAATGCCATGCCTTTGCTGTATCCTGTTTTTCCAAAATATAACAATTAGCCTCTAAACCACAATTAACACATTTAGTGTTTGTTAAAAATAATTCATATCTTTGAGAATATACTTTACAGGGAAATCCATCAAAATATTCCACTATTTTTTGTAATTTATGTGGATTCTCATAAACTAAATTCCAATATTTATCTTTCCAAATATTAAATAAATTATGGATTTCTTCTATTGTATATAATTTATTATTCGCTCTTTGTAAATTATTGTTTTTATGAAATATTAACATTTTTAACTTCCTTTAAAATAAATTCATTCCAAAATTCTTCATCATATTTCCATCCAAGTTCATTTAATTTTACTTTTTCTAATATACTGGATAGTTGTTTATTAAAGAACTCATCTATTACTTCTCTGCTTATTTTTCCTTGTTTTATTCTTAACAAGAATCTGTTTTCAATACAAGGGAATGTAATAATACCATCTTCTAAAAGTTGTTTTACTTCTAATAATATTCTTATAGCATGAGATAATGCTTTCCAATCATTACCGCCGTCTTTTGCATCTATAGCTCTTTTAGAATATTGTTTTATCTTTGATTTAATTCTTTCTTCAAATGTTCTTATAGACAAATTTGCTTGATGTTCTACACCTACGACATTTAAGTATGTTTGTATTCCGCCTTTTTCTTTTGTATCTCTTGTAATTGGACATAATTGGTGTGTCCAAAAACCATCATTATTCTTTTCTCTTAAATAGTTCAAGCCATTCTTATCTGTATATTCAATAAGATTTAATACCGTCATATCATCTGTGAAACCTTTTGTTATATCTAACAATTCATCATATAAATTAAGATAATCTCCCTTCAAAGAATACTTGGTCGCTTGTTTAAAAGCATAAGTAATTGGAGATTCCAATCTATCTGTATTTATTAGTTTATCTCTATTTTCTAATAAATATAAAATACCACCTACATTACCATATTGTTCTATATAAGAATTATTCACGGAAAATAATAAATCTAAAGCATTTGTATCTGCTTTTGAACATAATGTAATAAACTTCTGTAATGAGAATATTTTTACATCTACTTTTATAGATTCAACTCTATCTACTTCAGTCCATACATATTCACCATCATTTTTTATTTCTCTATCTGGTAAATGTCTTGTTATCCATAATTCTTCATTAATTTCATCTTTATCTTTATGTAAAATAATATCATCTAATGTAGGAATATAAACACCACGAAAATCTAGATCCGAATTTTCTGTATTTAACCCATATAAGTGACTTCCATATTGAGAAAGATATATTAACTTTCCATTTATTAATGTTTTTAATTGTTTTATTATTTCATCTATCATTTACTTACTTTTACCTTCCCAATTAACTATTTCATTCCTTCTAAGCTTTATAATTATAAACCGGTATTAGGTGGTCATAAATATTTGCTGTAGGTTGTATTAGTCTTTCTATTTCATCACCATCTTTGTATGCCATTGGTGCTTCGTCCAATGTACCTGTTGTAATACAACAAGAATGAATACCTTTCATTGATTCCTTATAATCTTCCATACTTAGTGTATCCTTTGCTTTGCTTCTTGATAAAACTCTACCAGCACCATGTGGACCAGAATTATTCCATTCAGGATTACCTTTACCAATAGCAAGAAAACTACCATAAGCCATATTTATTGGTATGATTACCTTTTCATTTTCCTTACACGAAATAGCACCTTTCCTAATTATATTATCCTCAAGGTTTATATAATTATGTACCGTGGTTATAAGAGCCTCGGACTCCCAGTTCATATTACTTAATATTTCGTCTACAACTATTGCATGTGATAAATCTGAATATAGATTACAGATATGAGCATAATATAAGTACTCTTCGGCATCCTTACCGTCTAGAAATGACAATTCCTTTTCAACACCATCACCATAACAGTGTTTCTCAATCGCTCTTTTTTGAAATTCTATAGCTAGTCTATTACCAAAATTTCTTGAACCACTATGTACTAGTAGGTATAATCCGGTTTTACCCTTTTCTAATGAAACAAAATGATTACCTGAACCGGTAGTACCTAATTTAAGAAAATGGTCTTCAGGATTTTCTTTTAGTATATCCTTACAACCTCTTACAATACCCTCGTTTAATTCGGGTACTGATTTTGATAATCTATGTAGTTCTTTTCTCTTACCACCTGTTCCAAAAGGTACAAATTGTTGTATTACCTTATCTAGTTTTAGGTAATCCCTTGTAGTTTTACATTCTTTTATTTTTATTGCTGAGATTCTACAAGATTGGTCAACACCTATGATATTAGGTATTACTTCCCCACCTTTTGGCATTTCACTAGTGAAACCTATGGTACAGCCTTTACCCACATGAACATCAGGCATTATTCGTACTTTACAATCTTTGAAAATTGGATGATTAAGTACCCTCTGTATTTGTGCTACTACACCTTCTTCTATCGTATCAGCATATATTACTGCATTTGTATATTTTCCTTTTAACTCTATCATTTTTGTTCCTTTATTTTATGTTTTTTAAGTCATGAAGAAATATTACTTCATCAAAATCCCAAGTACAACCTTCGGCTCTTACTGTTTTTTGTTCTAAGTCTATTAGTTCTACCTTTTTAACCACTTTTAGTACCTTTATCATTACGTATACAGGTTTATCCAAATCTATTATCATAATATGTCTCCTTTTTAACTACACAATAATCATAGTATAAAAGGAGACATAAATCAATACTTATATTAAACTTTTTAATATTTCTTAAACCGACCACATATTTATTAGTCTTATACTTTCACCTTCAAGTGTGTATTCAAATCTAATTTCTTGTCCTTTTTTAAAGAATTTAGATAAACCTAAATGGGAAGGAGCCGTACAGTATGTAACAGATTTATTACCAGTAACTTTAATACAAAAGCATAAATCTGATTTTGACTTTCTATGTTTGTATCCTCTTGTATTATTAACATTAGTAATTTTACCTGTACCATCGTACACTACTTTTGGTACTTCAACAGCTTTTTGTTTAATCTCTTCTTTAGTTTGTTTATCCTTAGCAACTTCTTTAATCTTTTCTTTTGTAATCAATTTTGGTTTTTTACACTCAATTAACATTTCCATTCTATTATAGATATTTCCATCATTACCTACATAGGCTGTTGCTTGTCCCGTAATTGTATCACCTACTTTGACACTCTTCTTCATGATATTATCCAAAACATTATCATAAGCACACATTGAAATAAGTGACTTATCAGTAGATATAATACGTAATAAAGCATATCTACCTACTCTATTTCTTTTGTATTCTAAATAAACAACTTTACCAGTAAATTTAGTATTTACATTAACAGGTAGTATTGTAAAGTTTACTAACTCACTTTGTTTCTTTCCTAATCCTTTAGTAGCTTTTGTCATGTAACCTCCTTTTAAAACATTTTTAAAAAACACTCTCTTTTTCTCCTTTAACTAGTATATCTTGTATATTACGTGCATAATCATTAAGGTCTAAACCAAAACCATATACGAATTTATCCTCTATCTCAAAACCCACATAGTCAGGTTTAATCTGAACTTCTCTTCTTGATGGTTTATTTAACAATGTAAGAGTTTTCAAGGAATAGTAAAAATAGTTATTCTTAACATATTCTAATAACGTTTTTAATGTCCTACCACTATCACAAATATCATCTATTATAAGAACATTACCTAACAAGTCTCCTTTAGTGGATGAACAATATTTCATTTCTACAACACCATTACTAAATTCATTATGTCCATAACTTGAAACTTTAATAAATTCTAATTTACATGGTATTGTGATATATTTAGATAAATCAATAGCTGTATAAATACCACCTGTTAATACAACCATTAAGGTAATTTCATCGTATTTTTCGTTTATTTCTTGAGCAATTTCTTTTAATCTTTTTTGTATATCTGAACCTTTTACTAATATTTCGTCTGACATTTTAGCCTCCTTTTTTACATCTTACTACTGATATCGTTGTTTTATTAAATCAAAAGGAATTGGTGTATAATTATTTACTTCTACACAACAATTGTAATACCAAGTATCTGAAAGTGAGTTAGCATGTACATGACCGTGCAAATTAGCTTTAAATCTACTCTTACTCTCCGGATGTACTGGTATGTGTGTTAACAAGAAGTTATCCAAATTATGACAACCACGAATATCTTTAAAATGCTGTAAATAAAACTTTGGTTTAAATTTATCGTGATTACCTTTGATTAAAATCTTTGTACCATTCAACTTGGGCATTATTATATCCAATTTAGTTCTGTTAAAACCAACATCACCTAAATTAATCATTATCATTGTAAATTGAAACCTCCTTTAAATCATTATACTTTATATTTTGTTTATAATCCATAAACTTAATAAATTTATAACCATTCACATCTGCTATTTCTTTACGTAAATGCTTATTAAGTAAATAAGGTGAAATATTTAAATGGTTAATAGCATCTTTTTTACTCTTGTATATTGTATTGTTATGTAGGCATATAAGAATGTCTTTACGACCTTTACCTCCTTTTAAAGTTATTTCAAACAAATCTAATTCTGACATAGTAACAAATTCATCATAAAATAACCAATTTGTTCCAAAAGAGCTAACCCCATGACTATGTAAAACACCAAAAATATAACCATAATCTAAACCGGTTTTCATACTAGCAGTTCGTATGCTGCCATATATTTTTCTAGTTTGTAAACAAACTACCTTTTTAGCGTTAGGATTATTTTCACCTCTTTGATTAGCATTTATTCTATCTAAGTGCCTTCTTTGTAATATACTTAATGGTTTTGATTTTCTTATAAGACTTAATTTTTGACACACTTCCTTTGGCCTTTTACGTCCTTTTAGTTTATTTGAAATTTTCTGTTTATGCTCTTCGGTAAATTTTCTACCTTTACGTATTTTACTAAGATGTAGCTTTGTTTCTTCGCTATGTTTTCTACCAAACATAGGAGCAGTTGCTTTTAGTGCTATATTATAGCCAAATTTAGAATTACAAACATTTAATTTATCTATCCAATATTGCTCTCTAATCCTTAACACGTTAACATCATTAATATATTCTATAACTACAAATAAGAAATTATTCTGACCATATCTGTTATAAGCTTTTTGAAGATGGTCAGAATGATGTGAATTATTTTTCAAAGACTTAAAATGCTCAAATTTTCTACTTAATAAGTTAACACTACTACCGACATAACGTTTTCCATTAATTAAATTCTTAATTTCATAAACTCCACAATTCTTAAACTTGTCCATTATGCGCTTCCTTTCAATAGAAAAGGTTACACGAAGCGCATAAATGTGTAACCTTCCCATTTAATTAAATTCTTTTATTATGCGCTTCAATTTAATTAAAAAATTTAGTGCAATGAATTTAATTAAATTAAACCTTGCTCAATTAACTTTTTTGTTTCTTCTTTTATTACCGAAAACTCTATAGGTGTATAGTTAGTACATTCTACACAAACATTTTTATAATATAAATCTATAACTTCTTTACCTTCTTCGTTTAACTTAGTAATTTTATTATAGTGACAATGTCCATGAATATTCCTAATAAAACGATTTTTACAAGAAGGGTGTATTGGAATATGTGTTAACAAATAATTATCTCTATTAAAGCAAGCCCTAACATGATCAAAGTGTTGCTTATAAAAAGTTAAAGAAAATTTGTCATGATTCCCCTTTATTAATACTTTTCTTCCTTTTAGTCTTTTTAAAATACTCTCAGTTTTTAATTTATTAAACCCTAAGTCTCCTAATAAATAAATACGATCACCAGGGCGTACAATCTCATTCCATCGTTCTATCATAATTTCATCAGCCTCATCACAGTTATCCCACGGTCTCATTTTTGTACCATCGTAGTTTATAAATGAATAACAATTTTCGTGTGCAAAATGAGTATCACTGATTAAGAATATATTCATCTTTTTCCTCCAACTTATTTTACATACAAAAGGACTAGTTTTTAAAAACTAGTCCTTTATTCTTAATGGAGGCTTTAAAATTGTTATTTAATTATACCTCTACCTTTTAAGGCTGTAATCAAACCGTTAAGGGCTGTTACAACTTGTTCCGTAGTAGCATCAGTTGCTACGTCTGTAATTGTTGTAACTGTTCCTGTTAGTAAATTGTCTGAGGCTTCAGCTACAGCTGATAACTGTGTTACAATATTTTTATCAGTTACTAATGTAGTTCCGGCTTCTTTAGCTACGTATTTTTCGTCTGCTGTTTCTGTTTTTAGATAATCTGTTAGTGGTTGATGTTCAGTTAAATAATTTTTAGCTTCCAAAGCTGTCTCTGTAACAAAATTACTATCATTAGTCAGTTGTGATACCTTAGTAGGTACGGTAACTCCAGCTATTGCTTGATTCATTGCTTCTGTAGTAGCATAAGCTGTTAAAGTTGTGTTAAGTGCCTCTGTTGTTGTATAAAGTGCAAACTTACCATTTACATCTTCTTTTGTATAGTAGCCACTTAAATCGACTGTGTCTGATAATTTATCCCATTCTTTACCTGACCAGGCATAATTACCACCTTCATCTGTAACATTATAAGTGTCACCAACTTTAGCATTCTTGATTTTTTCTAAATCTGTATAAGTAGCAACTGTACCTTTATAATCCAATAAAGTACTTACTTGTTGTGTTAGGTAGTCTATTAAATCTTTTTGATTTTTAATATTACCTTCGATGTTACCCCAATTAACTGTAATACTGGCATTTCCTGTTGTAATAATATCCAAATTTGCTTTATCTTGTAAAGGTATTATTCTTGCATTTGTGTCATCGTCATTCAATGCATAAAACATATCTTATCCTCCTTTATTTTAATTAAGAAGTTTTAGAAGAATATGCTATAGCATTAGCCATTGCTAGGGCTGTTTGTTCATTTTTAGGTTTACTATTACCAATCTTACCGGTTTTGTGGTAAGAATTCATGATTTCCTTCACTATATCTGAGTGACTTTTTCTCTTGTCTATCGGCATCTTGTTCCTTTATTGGTGTGAATGTACATTTTAATTTTAAACTATTTACTTCTTCAAAATCTCTTTCAATGTCCAGTTTAGATATCATGTTCGTAGCAAAGAAACCACCTGATAACTTAATCTTATCTAACATGACAACGTAACTATACAATTATCTGATACCAACATATTATTATAGGCACCTTCTAAGAATTGAATAGCACCTTTATAATCACCCCACCCATTTTCAGGATTTAATGGTAAATACTCTTCTGGATTACTTTTAAGTTCATCTAGTATTGCTTTTAGTGCACGTAAAGATGTTGGCTGTGGTAGTTGAATTACTTGTTTCCAATCATCCTTATCATAATTACACCAAATATTTTCGTATACTATTGAATCTTTTACTTTATCCCAAGCCTTGTAATACATTTCGGCTACATTACTGGTGTAGTTGTTTCTGTATAAACACCTTATTAAATTTACTTCAATATCATAACTCATTTAACTTCTCCTCATCTATAATTACTTGTTTTCTCTGTACAACTAGTTTATCAGGTAAGATAATGAATGACAAATTTAAACACTTACAGTAACCTCTTAATTCAGAACATAACAAACTAAATTTTTCTGAAGGTTCCTCATACCTAATCATATCTGATTTATGATTAATTAGGTAATGATACTTAGAAATTCTTGAAAGTGTTTCTCGTATATAAGATTTATCATCCTCATTTAGCTTACGGTTGATCATCAAAATATTCCTTCTTAGTTTCTTCTGACAATTTTATTTTTCTATCTTCAGGTACGATATATCTATATGTTTGTTTTTTATTCCATTTTTGTATAAAGGCATACAATTCATCCAAATCCTCAAAGACATCCTCTATATATGGTTCATCCTCTAAACACATATCTTCTATTATAGCTTCCAGGTAACCATCTATTTTAAGGGGTTTAATCTTTTCGTATCTTGCTACCTGAACATAGTCTGGTGCCTCCTCATAATCACCAGCAATGTATTCTAATAACCCATATAAATCTTGTTCAAACTCATCATCAAGACAAACAGGACCATAATTAGGGTCTTCCTTTGATAGTTTATTATAAGCTTCTTCTGTAATTACCGGTAGATTGTTCCATTTTTCTTCATCATGACAGTTTGCACATTTTATGTTATCACCTTCACCGTAATACCGGTCGTAACATTTATAGCGTTCTCTACGAATTTCCTTTCCACATACACTACATGTTAAAGGTTTGCAACATTCCTCAGCGTATTGTTTGTCACTATAAATTGTATTACAACAACCACATTGGTAATACTTAGGTTGTAATTCCTCATTTTCTTTTTTGTATAGAATATTTACATTCATGTTACTCTCCTGTTATTATCTCTGATATAATATGTAAATTAGCTCTTTTTAATATAGTCAATGCATTTACTTTTGTTCACTTAAAATTTTTCTTACTTGCAAAGCCTTTTGTGGACCATATTTCTCGTTTAAATAACCTATTAAAACGATATCTGAAATTAAACTTTTATCTACCGTAGAGTGTTGTGATCTAATTCCATGTCGCTCTTCTTCAATGTATAACAAAAAGTCATTAGTTTTCTTTGCTTCTTTATAGGCTTCTAGTAATCTTTTATAATTTTCTAGTTTATCCTGAACCTTCATTACAGTATTATGACAACGTTCATACTCGGATAAAACACAACCTAACATCCACTCTTGTGTCTTAATTTCTTGTTGTAGTATTTTACCTTCCTTATTAGCTTCCCAATTAAAATCCTTATTATATTTATCTCTCATACTTGGTGTGTTATATTTGAATAAGGCACTATCTACAGGTATAACACCACCACTATATGTTTTTCTAATTTGAGTATCTTTTTTCATAATTCTCCTTCAACAGTCCATTATCTTCGTAATATTCCTCTTCATTTTGTAAAAATTGTTTGTCGACATGAACAACTATGTTTAATTCTTTACATAGAAAGTCACATACTATATTAGCCGTACAATTCTGGGATTCTAATAATTCTGCAATTTCAGGGTAACCTGTCATTTCGTTAAGCTTAGAAATATTTTCATTGATGTTTGCATACATTTGTAAATATGTTTTAACATTTTGTGGTATTCTTATTTTTATTCTAGGACGACCCATTAAATACTTCCTTTTAACTTTATCTTACTATACTTATATGCTTTATTAGTTTCATTCCAATGTTTGTTAACTCTTTGTAGGTACTTTTCAAAATGTTTTCTAGGAGAAATATATTCCTGTCCTGTTTCTTCCGAACGATACTTCACTTCCTTATTATCTACTTGGATTACTGTAAATAATTTACCTTTTGATAACCCTTCTATTGCTTTAAACTTTGTACCTATTTTTATTTTCATTTTTCTATCCTATTTATTTAAGTTCGCAGTTAATCTATCAGTGTATGTTGTATAAATATATCTATCATACATTCTAGGATGTTCCTCTTTAAAGATCTTGCTATTAAAGTTTATTCTTTCATATGAACTATACTTAATTTTATACTGTTTAGTAGTAAGTGTGTCCAAAGATTCAGTTATCATATACTCTTTTAATTCAGCTGTTAAAGCATCCTTTTGTTTTGTTAAATCAGCGATTTGGTTACTTAGTTTAGCATATTTGTTAATCTTAGCTTGTAAAGTTCTTTTGTTCATTTAATGTACCTCCTTACCTGTACAATATAAGTATAGCATGACTGAACTTAAAAATCAAGCCTTTTCTTTAACATTTTGTTAAACATTTTAATATTTCTTAATCAAAAAGAAAAGGGTCAGAAGGGATAGCGTCCGACCCAGTCAATATTGGAAATATATCTTGATTTTCTTATTTTTACTATCTAATTTACTAAAACTTCTCCTATCTTGCAATAAAGTGGTCTAATCCTTAGATCTAGATCCAACTCAAAATTTTAGTCTCTATATAATAGACTGTCTTACTCCCTGTTTCTTGTTTGTAGTAATATCTACGGATGTTAGATCTAGCTTGGGATAATCCTCTTTTAGCTTCACCCATATTTTTATATATAGCTGTAGTCTGTTTTAAAGGTTTTAATGTTTTATCTACACGATTATAATACAAGTCTCTTATTGTATCCCAAAGTACATAACCAAGTAGTTGTTTCATGACAATGTAACCTTTACATCCTTTTTAGGGTATTCCAAATCCAAGTAGTCTGTTAGATTACCAACAAATTGTGTTTCACTAATGTACACAATCTGCCCTGTTTCTCTTATGTTATCACTATCAATAAAGAATACTGGACTTTGTATTATAATTTCTTTTCTAAGCTTATAATAACTTTTAACTAGATTTATTATATGTTTTTGCTGATCTGTTCTTAATGATTTTAACTCCGTATATTTAAAATCATGTAATAATACTGGTAAGGAAGTGTATTTTAACTTAAATAATTCATTTTTACAAAATTCTATTTCTGCATTCAAATCTCTTATATAACTATTCTGTGTTATAAGCACATTACAAACTGTAACCACAAACTCTTTTAGTACTTTCCATCTATTTATTTTCTCGTAAAGACTATTCCATTCAGGTTTGTTCCACATTATTTTATCTGGTAGTTCTTTTATCTGCATTACTTACCTCCTTAAATTTATATAACTACTATATTTTACTTTCAAAAAGTTGTCATAACTTCTCAATTTAGTAACGATATTATGCTATTAAAGTTTGACCTTAATATAATTAACATCATATCTACACCTCTTACCTTCCTCGTACTCAAACGTTTATATGCTTATTTTTACTTATTATCCATTAAAGTTAACATACCCTCACATGTATTTTTAAATTTGTTATAGATAAGTTTTACCTCTTTAATTGTTGGTTTTCTACCACAACATTTATCCTCAAAACATATACCATTTATTTCACACGTTGGAACAAGATATTTAGCTAATCTAGGTTGAACATTGACTACTTCTGCTTTTATTAACTTAAATAATTCCCTAATTTCTTTTTGTGCTCTTGTACATAAACGAAGATTACATAAATGTATTAGTTCACGTAAGTTTACTGACATTGTAATATTTGTTTTTGTTGAATTTGGAAGGATTGCCCTTGCATCTTCAGGAGCCATACCCTCTTCCTCAATAAGTCGTCTATATTCTATAAGACAATCTAATTCGGCATATTTTAAACCAGACATTCCATCTTGATTACGAACAAAATATTTTTCAACAATGCCGGCTGTGTTAGCGACACCACCGTGTTCTCTTATATCTCTAAGTTCCTGTAATGACTCTTTAATCTCTACATATCTTTGAGATTGTTGAGAAAATACTATACCTGCTCTATGTCTAACTAATTGATGAGAACAAGCACGAGAAATTCCTTCAATAGCAAAAGTAAAGTAAACATGTTCTGCTACGGATTGATGACCTGAATCCAATACTTTTGTAACAAGTTTCCAACGTTTATCTGTATCTTTTCTTAATTCATCTATTAAAACTCTTTCACTATCGTCTTTATGTTCAATAGCTTTTTGAGAAATTTTAGAGCCTAAATCTTCCCACATTTGAATTGGACCTTTACTGTTATAACATGTTCTTGCGGCTGTCCACATTACTTCTACTGGATCATTTGTCATTGATATTAACTTTACTTCCATATTGTCTCCTTAATTACCTCAAAAACTATTAAAGGTAGTATTAAGAAACCAAATGTTAGTAATATTAGTAATAAAAATGGTTCATTACCACTACTTTTAATAGCTTGTAGATATACTCTTAAATCATTTATTTCACTTTGCCAGTCTTCAGCTATTATATCAGGATGATTACAAAAAATATTACAGGCTATAAAGTAACCTAACTGTATTAAAACACCTGATACTAACCAATATACCACAAACCAAATCATTCTTGTTCTCCAAAATTCTTTACTCTGACTTCATATGGTACTACAAGTAATAACTCTGCACATTTTTCACAAAGAGTCTTTAAAACAATGTCTTCCTCTTCTGGTATTGTTTCTCTCTGACAAAAATGTATAGATGTGTCTTCTAAATTAAAATCATCCAAGACAACATGTAATGGACCACCCACATATGATATTTCATATATAGCATGGATTAGTTGTTGTATATCTTGTAATGTTTTATCTAAATTCTTATTCTCTTCCTTTTCAAGGTATTTTTTGTATTCTTCTGTATACATTAATCTTCTCCTATGCAAAAGTATTTAGTTCAAAAAAGTACAAACATAAAAATAGTATACTCATTAAATTAAGTTTATCCTGAATATATTTTTTAAATTCCTTATCCTTAGATTCTTGTAAAGTGTATCTGTATAAATGTTCTTTTATCCATTTTTCTATATTATCTTTACTAGTACCTATTGTCTTTGCAAGACTCTCTAAATTCATTATCTTATCTCCATAAAATATTCTTCAAAGTAATCACTTGTAAAACTATATAGATGATAATCGTCATTGGTAGAGACTATATACAATTTTTTGTTATCTGGTTTTAAATATGTTACTGTTACAAGTTTGTATATCTTTGTATCTAGTCTATAACGATACTTCTTTTCCTCTACTACACCATTTACAACGTCAAGGGTATTACTAATTTCTTGTAAACCTTTACAAGGTGAGAAAGAACATAATAATCTTTTTATAGGATTACATGTCTTACAGTACTCCTCGTTTGTTAAGTTTTTTGTTAATTCGTCAACAAACATACTTAATGACTCTATCATTGTCCTTTTTAACATTACATATCTCCTAGAAATAAGGTGTTTTTACCTATTACGAAGAAATCACTAAAATGATCTTCTAGTATACCCTTTACAGCTTCAACACATTCATCATCCAAGTCCATTTGTGTTACTGTTTCTTCATCACAATATTCACATAAATACTCTTGTAATGATTCTTCTGATATTTTAACTTTAACTGTATAGTACTTATCCATTGTAACTCCTTTTTAGTTCTAAATACATACTTGTCATTTCTAACAAATCTTGTTTTAATTTATTATACTTTAACTCTAAATCATTGTATTTTTCGTACGGTACATCTGCTTCTTCTTTTAATTCTACTTTTTCCTCTTGCATGTTCCTCTCCTCTTGTACTTGCCACAGTGGTTTTTTAACTTGTACCCAATGGATACATTGGTATTGGTCATTGTAACAATATGGTAGTTTACAAACATCTTCACACTTTAAATCACAAAATTCATCTACAGTAACCAAATCGTTTAATCTTTTGAATGCCATGACAAATAGTACCTCAACTCTTCTTTACGACTTTTAGATTTTTGTTTTGCCCATTCGTAAATTTGTCTACGTGTTTCTTTATCCTCTACAAATTCAATAGGTATTAGACACATACCATTTGCATCAAAATATTCTTTTGCTTGAGCTAAATTGTATATAAACATAACTACCTCTTTTGAATTTTATCCATGTAGAATTGTACAACCAAATCAACTATTATGGTTAAACCTAGTAGAAGAAAACCTAATACTAGGAACGTACCTATTAAATACCCTATATGGACTAACAAATAATTTAACATTCTCTTTTTCCTTTAACTTAAAGGGGATTGAACAATCCCCTAATCTAGATAACCAAATTCTGCTAATACTTTAGTTAATTCTTCATCAAACTTATTTATAAGTGGTAATAAAGCTTCTTGTAATTTTACGGTATTCACATTAAGTTGTTCTATGTTCACTTTTAATTAAAGTTCTTCTGTACCTAAAATTTTATTAGCTGTACAACTTCTTAAGCTTGTCATTGTATCTGTTTCATTAAGACAATGAATATATGAAGAAACCATCCATTCAGGTAACCTTTCAAGATATTTATTTTGCATATTTAGGGCTGTTACCTGATTTCCATAATCTTTCATAGTTCCATACAAATTAGCTAGGACTAATGTGTATATAACTATTATAACAGTGAAAATAGCTGTTATAGTTTTAAATTCTCTCATTTTTGTACTCCTTACCCTTTGTAGTTGTTTTTATAAAAATATAACTCAGCTTCTAGTTCTTTAACTCTGTTTTCAAGCTGTTCACATTTTATTTGATATTCTTCCATATCTTTTAATGCTTGGTCATATAAATCTTGTTCGTGTTTATCCATTTTATTTCCTCCTACTACATTTTAGGATATATCTTTTTAAAAATCAAGTCTTTTCTTAAACATTTTGTTTACTATTTTAATGAATTTTAATACCATAGTAATCCTCAAGGTATTGTATACCCTTTGGTGTTAACATAAAAAATCTCATACCATCGAAAAGGCCTAAACCTTTCATGTAACCTAACTCAACAAGTTTCTTTGTATCTTCATTAGGTTCAACTAGGTATGAATTGGTACGAAGCTTATATTCTTTTTTACCCTTTTCTATCTTCAACCCAATTGTCTTTGTTAAAATCCATAATTGTCTATTTAACATTAGTTTTTCTTCTTTCAGCTGTAATCTGTAATACGGGTTTATTTAAACTTTCAATACATGCTATGTTACCTTTACAAGAATATATTTCAAATGCATGACATACAATAAAAGTACAGACTATAAACGCTGAAACTACTATAATCTGTATCATAACTGGTAATAACTCTGGACTTATTTCTATTTTCATTTTTCAAACCTTAACCTTTCGTTCTCTTCTCTTAACACCTTATTCAATTCTTGTGCTATGTTATTAGCATTCTCAAGAATTTTAATGTAATTTTCTAGTTATTTTAGCTCCTGAACTTCTAAATTATTATCATCGGAACTCAAGTTCTTTATCATTTTATCCAACATATCATCTGCTTTTGTCTCTTCCATTTTAGTCCCTCACTATTTGTAGTATCTTTTTAAGTTTTTTATCCATTTCTATTCTACAACGATAACAACTCCATTCGTTTTCATACCACGGTAGAACTATATTTCTTATCTCTTGTAACTTTTCTTTTAATTTTTTATTCTCCTCAAGGTAATGTTCATTCTCTGTCCATAGTGTAGCTATTTCGTTAGCATAACCTAATGATGTTCTTAATTGTTCATTTATTTGTTTCTCTTTGACATACCTCTTTGTCATACAATCTTGTATTTCATTACATCTTAAAGGTTCGTTTAACTTACAAAAATAATAATATTGACCATCTTCTTCTAAAGAGTTGTCAATATAAGGGCATATTTCTTCTAAACGTGAGTCAACGTACATAATTTTCAAACTCCTTTTAAATAACTGAAATACTCTATCATATCTTTCCAAAATTCTTTATGTCCTTCAATAACATTAAAATCTAAAATCCAAGACATTGGTATACTGATTAAAAATACAACTATATACAACAGTACCAGAAACGGTAATAGGAGTAACATACTAATGTACACTGGACTTAAAAGTAAATGTCCTAATAACTTCTTCATTACCTATCACCCTCTAATAATTGTTTACCTATCATACCTAGTAATACTGGTAAACTACAAGTTAATAAGCATTCTAACATTCTTCTTTCCTTATTTGTCTTTTCCACCAAACTCGTTCCCACTGTCTTTGAAACTTTTTCCACCATCCTTTATTCGGGTTCTCGTATGGAATATCAAACTCATACCACGGTATTCTTCTACTCGGTTTCTTCTGTTTCATAAAGGGACTCCAATTGTCTACCTAATTCCATCTTACTTTCTTTTTCTGACTTAAAGATATTTCTTTCTTTGTTAACCTTTTCGGATAAAACTTGTTTAGTATACTTTATCAATTCTTTTATTTCAGTAACGTTCAAATTTAATGTATTTCCAATTTCTAGCTTGAAATTCTCGTTTACATAAAAATCTAATTTACCTATTTCAGTAGAAAAAGTCACCTGACTTCTATCAAAATCTACTTCAGGTTGATAATAATCAGAATGTCCATTTATATTTATAGGATTTCTAGCTTTAAATGAATACCACTTATCACGGAACTTAATCTGTAACACTTTTGTCGAATGATTTTCAAGATACTTACATTGTAAATAAGTATCCTTAAAAGGTACTAGGCTTTTTACACATGAGTAAAAATCCACAATATCTAATAATTCTTTTTGTAGTGGTGTTATTCTTTTTCTTCTTTCTAGCTTTTCTTTTATAAAATCAATTAACATTTTTCTTCTCCTTAAATTTAGTTATCGTTGCTTAGCTATGTTTACACAAGTAACTATATCCCTTGACATATTACATTCAGGATATTCTGAAGCTTGTTTGTAATACCAATTACAGTACCAAATAGCATACCCTAGTAAGGATACAAATAAAACTATAACTACTATGTTCTGTATTGTGTTGTCGTCTTCGTACATTTATGCTCCTCTGTTACTTTATCTACTGTAAAATCATGATGCGTGTCTAAAATTCTTCATACTGATATAACAGTTTCATCTCTTCATACTTTATTTTACGATAAACTATCATCTTTACACCAACCATTATTGAAATATTTGCACTTACTAACATTAATTTCCTCTATCATATTTTTATCAGACATCTTACTACCCCTTTGTTTTGTTAGTGATATTTTGAATCTCATCTGAAAACCAACGATTTTTACTTCCTAAACAGTCGTGATTTTACTTACAAAACTCTTCAATTTTCTTGAGTGTTTTAACTGACTGCTGCATTTGTTTAAAACACTCAGTTACCTTATCGTAGCTAGTCCAAGTACGTAAGTTTTCATGTTGAAAGTTATATATGTCATCACTATCATAACACTCTCCAAAGTTCCATATTAACCTCGAGCATTCACATAAAATATCTTCTTCTTTCATTATTCACCACGCTCAAAAGTTCTTTGTCCAACTAATTGGTATTGATCCCAAAGAAGTTTTTGCATTTGTTCTTTTTCTTCCTTAGATAAAATATCATCAGAATCATGTTCTACTATATAAGAATTATACATATCCATTATTATGTATAATCTATCTAATAGCTCATGATGAAATAAATTACTTTTATTATTCATCTTTGATAAACATTTTTTAATTTTTCTCATTGTTATCCTCCATTATACGAACAATATCATCTTCAATACCTAAATCTGTATCATAATAATCCTCATTAATTGCTTTTATCAAATTTAAAATTGTTTGTCTTAAGCCCACATCACCAACAGAAATATCATCATATATTGGTTCTCCATCTTCAGCGTATTCTATATGAGGATAATCTTTACAGACTATACTAAATTTATTAGGATACCATTGGTCTATATGTATACCATCTTGTCCTATAATTAGTTCTAACAATTTGATATATTGTGTATCTGTTGGTAATTTACCAAATCTTTCTATGAACCAACTTTCACTGTTAGACATTAATAAGCACCTCCTCATTAAAATTGAGTATAATTTTTATACCATCAAAATAAAAAGAAATGAAGTTACCTTTATCTGATAAATACACATGAGAAACTTCAGGGAAGGCTTCAATCAAAGCATGACAAAATTCTATACCATCTCTACCTATTACCTCATTCTTATGCTGTTGTAACCAATCTTGTAGTTTCTTTAAGTTTTTCATCTAGTATCCTTTATTTCTATTAAAGTGTTCTTCTTTTAATATCATACCGGTCCTCTAAATACTCATTGATAATATTTAAGGCTTCTTCGTGTACTTTCTTTTCTTTTGTAAAGAATTCTTTTGCAAATTGTATAATAGCACATGTTGACATACCACTTTTTAAATATACTCGTTCATTCCTACTTAAATCACTAGGTATCATTTATTTGTCCTTTTTCTTGTATAACTTCTTCAATAAGCGTTTTGAGGTCGCTTAGTTCTTTTAATGTCAATCTTTTAAAAGTTTCCTTGTTTCGTAATTTAGATATTCTTAATGTCCATTCTGTAGCAATTTTATTTCTTTGCTCGTTAAGTTCTTGAAAGATTATCTCATCATCTTTGCGGATAGTTCTGTATTTGTATGACGGTGAAAATTTATTCTTGTTATGGTCAAACATTTTATTTACCCCTTTTACCAAGTCATAACATCTTCAATTAAATTGTTAAAATTAGATACTAATTTTTGAATACTTTTTAACCACCATAAAGGTATTGTTATAAGTAACACTGTAAGAAATGTTAGTTGTAATAAAATTAAAACCACTAATTTAAATAAACCTAAACAACCATATCTATATACGTGTAATAACTTCATTTCTCTTCCTTTTAATATTTCTTTTTATCCATTCTTTTCTGCTTCTCCCTGTAAAATAGTTTGTAATACCTTATCGGCATAAGGTTCATCTTTATTGCAAATTATGTATTCATTATAATTTTCTTTAGTAATCATATCAAGCAAAGCATAAAATAATTCTCTATCTTTTTTACATAATCTTTCATTTATTAGTTTTCTTTTAATTACTAAGTGAGTATTCTCTTTAATTTTCATTTGTAACTTCCTTTCTAAAGTTAATTAACTTAATATCCCAATTGTAAATTACATCTCTATTCCAGAAACCACAATCGGAAAGGATTATATCTTTTAATCCTTCTAATTATTTTATACCAGCAAAATGGTTTGTTTTCACAATTGTCATAAGGTTCTTTGTAACACATATTAGTATATTGATATAAACCTTGATATTCTATTCCATTGTTTTCTAAGTAATACTTACAATCTGCAACATTACATTTATCAATTATTATTTCTTTATCTGTCATTGTTTAGCGTCCTTTAAAGTTCTATTTATCTGTTCTAATATTGTAAACATATCTATTCACCTTCAATTATTCGTAGTATCTTAGTAGTTAATAAGTAAACTCCATTATTAACCATGTATTCCATTTGGTATGTATTGCAAATATCTTTTATTTTCTCCAGTTTCTGTTCTTTGTGTTTCAGTTGTTTATACTGACAATTATAACCTTCACATTTTAAATCAAAACTAGCCATTTTGATTAAACATTGTGCAAAGTTACAACCTTTATATTGTAGATACTGACACTCACTTACATCTATTCCATCGATTATTTTTTTATCTGTCATTAGTCACACTCCTGTAATAATTCGGGATTTTCATAGATATTGCCAACAACTTCACATTGATCTATACAATTTCCTTCGTTTTGGTATTCAAAATAAAGTTGAGATAATGGATACACGTTATCATTCCATACATTTTTGAAGTCAAATATTTCATCTTGTGATACCAACATAAAACTTCCTATTTCGTATTTAACTTGATACCTATAAAGTTTTTTAGAACTGACATAAAGATTTAAAATATCACCGTCATAAATTTCTCTGCCATTTTTGTCCATTAAACCTGTACATTGCATAAACACAAGTCCATTTCCTACATGATTATACGGTAAAG
>OBLI01000010.1_pt1 | contig 169653 bp, 145 predicted proteins | sample 1519701 | NCBI WGS metagenome assembly OBLI01 (sample SAMEA3663005, study PRJEB22513) | pig gut metagenome | biome: pig gut; feature: pig-associated habitat; material: faeces | place: France | collected 2012
AAGATAGAAGGCAACCAGGCTATCCTCACTTACGTTCCGCTTGCGGAAAATGATGAAACTGAGGGCTGGAAAGTCAGAAGCGAAACCCTGCGCATTGGAAACGAGGCTCTCGGCTACAAAAATGTCGTGGTCCACGTCTCAAGCGCGCCGATCACGGTTGCCTTCCTGAATCCATTCAATGCGGCTGTAATCTCCGACGATGCCGTATTGAATGTAGATGGTCAGCAGCAGGCTGATGGCTCATATTCCTTTGGGATTATTGCTGCAGTCAACCGCAGCGACATTGATGGACATAGTCTTGATCTCACGGAAGAAGAGTTCTCCTGCACAGTCGATGCTCCTGCAGACAAACTTATTTCCAATGAGGGGGCTATCTCAGGAAGTTTGCACGCCCTGTCTTTGAACTATACCAAGGGTGTGGCGGGAGAAATGAAGATAGCTTACAAGTTCACCGACAGCTACACCGTGGCCGGCCTGGAGTTCGCAAATGAGTACCGCCTTTCGCTTTCCATAGTGTCGGAGATGGAGTATGTCGATCTCGGCCTGTCCGTAAAGTGGGCCACCTGCAATCTGGGTGCATCCAAGCCGACGGAGTACGGTGGCTATTATCAGTGGGCGGGGACAAAGGATGTTTCCGATAGAAAGATTAAGCTTGGTTGGAGCAACTGCCCTTACCACACCGGTTCTGACGGCGACTCAGGTTGGACGAAGTACAATATGAACCCTTCATACGGTACGGTAGATAACAAGACGGTTCTCGAGGCAATGGATGATGCCGCTTCTGTCGCCATCGGCGGGAAATGGCGTATTCCTACGGATGAGGAGTGGACGGAGTTGCGTAATACTGACAATTGTTCCTGGACATGGACGACCATAGATGGCGTCAACGGTTACAAGGTCCAGTCAAAGAAGTCCGGTTACACGGATAATTGGATATTCCTTCCTGCTGCCGGTTATCGGTACGAAGGCAGACTTAAAAATGTCGGATCCCAAGGCCAATATTGGTCATCGTCCCTCTTTACGGGAGATCTTCTGTATATGTATAACGCCTACGAAATGCTGTTCTATTCGGGCTACGTCGGCTGGTTCGGTATTTTCCGGTATCACGGCCTATCCGTCCGTCCCGTCTCAGAATAAAAACTAAGGGGGGGCTCAGCCGTCCGCTTTAGCGAAGCGTCAAAGCCGTGGGGATGCAAGGCGTCAGCCCAGCATCCCCATGTATTCCAGAACCCCTCAAAAGCGGTAAGGAACCCTGACGAGGTGTGTCCAGCCATGGAACTGCCAATAATCTTTGCCATAATATGTGTGTTTAAAGTGCTACAGATATAGCAAAAATATCAGCTGTAGCAAAATAAACGGCCACTCGCCTCTGGAAAGCAATGGTATTGGCATTACCTGTTCCGGATATGATCACAGCCGTGCAATGGCTTATGCTCTGATTTGTTGTGGGCGTTGAGTATTGGGAATTTAACTAATTATCTACCCGAGTTTCTATCCGGTAAATCCACAAGAATATTGACCTTTTTCAACATTTTCGGATATCCTGACGGAAAGATTGCTAAATTTGCGGGACTTTATCGGACAATAAACTTCATCTGATAACATTTCGGACGATGACATCACTCTGGAGCATTTTCAAGGTATTTTTCAAGATAGGCGCCTTCACCATCGGTGGCGGCTATGCGATGATACCGATCATAAAGGACGAACTAGACAGGAGGCATTGGATAGGCGAAAACGAACTGCCGGACATATTGGCATTGGCACAGTCGGCGCCCGGCATACTTGCCGTCAACGTCTCGATTTTCACCGGCTACAAGATCAGAGGAGTCAAGGGCAGCATTGCGGCAACATTGGGTTCAGTGCTCCCCTCATTCCTTATCATTCTCGCCATCGCATTGATGTTCAGCAACTTCCGGGACAATGCAATCGTCATGCGCATCTTCAGCGGCATCAGGCCGGTGGTGGTCTCCCTGATTGCGGCCCCGATGATCTCAATGGCCAGGAACGCCAACAAGACCTGGTGGGCATGGCTCATCTGCATCCTCTCGCTCATTGCCGTTGCCTTCCTCAGATACTCCCCTGTCTATATCGTCGCCGTGCTGATTGTTCTCGGCACCGCTATCACCTGGCTCAATGAAAAGAAGGAGGGGAAATGCTGACAGGTCTCATACTTCAATTGTTCGCGACATTCTTCGTGATCGGCCTCTTCACTTTCGGCGGAGGCTATGCGATGCTGTCACTCATTCAGGGCCAGGTGGTGGTAGCTCACGGCTGGATGGCCGAGAGCACGTTCACCGACATCGTCGCAATCTCCCAGATGACGCCGGGGCCAATCGGCATCAACTGCGCAACGTACGTGGGTTATGATGTCGTGGTAAAGGCCGGAGGAAGTCATCTGCTCGGGATAATCGGCTCATTCACAGCGACTGCGGCAATCGTTCTGCCTTCATTCATAATCGTTCTGGCGCTGGCCCGCTTCTATATGAAATTCAGGAACAACGCCTTCTTCGACGGGGTGATGTCATGGCTGAGGCCTGCTGTTCCGGGCCTCATCGGGGCGGCTGCCATCATTCTGATGTTCGATACCGAATGGGCAGGTCTGCCGGGATTTTCTGCATTCGACATCAGCATTGTCAAGGAGAATTTCCCGGACTGGAAAAGCTGGGCACTCTTCGGCGCGGCCCTCATTGCCTCGATGAAATTCAAGGTCGGGCCTATTCCAATCATTCTGGCAGGCGGAGTGGCGGGGCTGCTGCTGTATTGAATTGTCACTTCCGCCAGGGAATGCCCCGAGGAGGCAATCATAGAAAAAGGGTGAACAAGGCCAATCGACCTGTCCACCCTTATTTATCTGTCAATACAGACCGGCCCGCAAAGACCGTGTCCGGAAATTATTCAGCCTTTTCCTCAGCCGGCTGCTCCTCAATCTTCACATAGTCCATTCCGTACTCGCCCACGACAGCCTTGCAATAATTGAGGCCCATCACGTCATAGATGTCGAATGCGTGCTGGAGAGAAGCCTTGAAGCGGTCGTAATCCTTGTTCTCAAGGCTGCACCACTGAACCTCGCTCAATGCTGCCATACGAGGAAGGAGCATATACTCGAGATACTCGTCGGTGGCAATGTACTCTGTCCAGAGGTTGGCCTGAACGCCGAGAATATGCTTCTGAGCCTCCTCAGGAATACCGTCAGTCGGGTTGCACTGGTAAACTGTCTCGACAGGGAGATAGCCTCCGATGGCAACCGGTTCAATGTCAGTGTGCTTTGACTGATAATAGTCGAAATACATATAGGTATTCGGGGTCATGATCACGTCGAAGCCCTTCTTTGCAGCCTCGATTCCGCCTGCAGCACCGCGCCAGGACATCACTGTAGCACCCTCTGCGAGCTCGCCCTCGAGGATCTCGTCCCAGCCGATGATCTTGCGGCCGTGGTCATTGAGATACTTCTGGACACGTGCGGTCACATAACTCTGGAGATACTGCTCGGCAGTATGCTTCTTGTCGGACTTGAGGCCGAGAGCCTTGATTCTCTTCTGGCAGTCAGGACATGCAGCCCAGCACTTCTTAGGACACTCGTCACCACCGATATGGATGTACTCTGAAGGGAAGAGCTCCATAACCTCGTCAAGGACATCCTCGATGAACTTGAATGTAATCTCCTTGCCAGGGCAGAGAACCTCGTCGGCAACGCCCCAAATCTGGCGCACGTGGTAAGGACCGCCGGTGCAGCCAAGCTCAGGATAGGAAGCGAGAGCGGCAACCATGTGACCAGGAAGGTCGATCTCAGGAATAACGGTAATACCGAGGGAAGCCGCATATGCAACCACTTCCTTGACCTCTTCCTGAGTGTAGAAGCCGCCGTAACGCTGTCCGTCGCACTTGTCCCACTGCTTGTCAATCATGGTGCCGTCCCTGTATGCACCGATCTCTGTAAGCTTAGGATATTTCTTGATTTCAATGCGCCAGCCCTGGTCCTCTGTAAGATGCCAGTGGAACCTGTTAAGCTTGTAGGCTGCCATCACGTCGAGGTACTTCTTCACCTCGTCAACGCTGAAGATATGCCTGCCGACATCCAGATGCATGCCCCTGTATGCAAATCTAGGCTTGTCCTGAATGGACACGACAGGAAGTATCCACTTTGCTCCTGCGGCAGCCTCTTTGCCGAAATACTCGGCAGGAAGCATCTGTCCGATTGACTGTGCAGCATAACGGAAACCGGCAGCGGAAGCGGCCTCAATGCGGACGCCCTGCTTCGTGACATCAAGCTTGTACTCCTCCTCGGCAAGCTCAGGGTTCATTGCGAACTCGACAGCCTTCCCGGCAGCGGAAGCAACAACTTCGGATTTTCTTCCGGTAACAAGGGTGAGATGCTGGGCGAAGGTGTTGGCTACGACTGCGCTCTCAGCATCAAGTTCCTCACCGGCAACGATTGAGGCGCCTGCAATCTTGAACACGCCCTCGCCTTTGACAAGGGATTCAGGATTCGGCACAATGTGAATCTCAGGTGCTTCTGAGCAGCCTGCAAGTGCGGCAATGAAAGCCGCGCAAAGGATTTTTGTAAATTTCAGCCTCATAGAATGGGTTATTAGTATTATGCCACGAATATAGCATAATTATTCAAGTTATACAAACAAATCTCAGATGCCCTGGATATCTTCAGGCAATTCAGCCCTGATATAGACGGAGACGTCCTCAGGGTCCGAAACCGACGTCCAGACCATGGAATCGGCATCCTTGAGAGTGACGATGTAGTCATTGGCCCAGAGTCCGTACTCGTGGTCATAGATGCCGCTGATGACATTGACGCCCTCATCTTCATCGTATTCCATCGAGAATGTTCCCGTGAGGCTTATCGGCCTGGCCGAGTCGAGATTGTGCCAGATGGTGAACTCTGCATCCTTGCTCACCAATGTCATGTAGAAGAATCTGCCGTCATTCATGTCCGCACCCTTCCACTCCGAAAGCTTCCAGGTACCGGCAATCTGATAGTATGAGAGGACAGGGTCGTCTGTCGACTCGTATGAATGGTCCACCTCGCAGGCCTGGAATGCCAGGATGGCGGAAATCAGGGATATAAATCCGAATATCTTTTTCATTGTCAATATATTATCTAATCAATTCCACTTCAATGCTGCGCTCGGACGGCCTGCCCGGAAGCCCTTCGATGATGACATTGGCCCGGAGAGGTCCCGTTCCGGACGGAAGTTTGTCCCGGTCAACCCGGATGACAATGTCGCCAGTCCCGGAAGGCTCGATGACAGATGGCTCTGTCCTGAATGAGAGCCAATCCGGAAGGAAATGGCTGAGAGCTTTCAATGTCAATGCGACGGACCCCGTGTTCGAAACGGCTATCCTCTCCTCGGATGCCTGGCTGAAAACCAGTTTCCTCCGAGAAAGGCGAAGCGCCCCCATTGCGACGGGATAGCCCGGAACTCCTCCTTCAGGAATAACTGTTCCTGTGACGTTGAGCCTGGCCAGAAGAGTATCCCCATAGACGAAAATCCTCTGTTCGAAAGGGCCTTGACGATGCTCCGGATGGTAGCCGGCGGTAATGCTCACTTTCTCACCGGGACCGATGACGAGTTTGTCAGCCCTGGCCGTGAGGCAGCCGCAGGAGGTGTTCAGCCTCTTGATCTCCAATGTCCTGCCGGAACGGTTGACAGCCGTGAAACAAACCGTCTTCACTCCGTCCCGCTCCCCGACACTGCCAAGGTCGGCATTGACGGAGCCGAAGACAAGGTCCTTCGAAATAACCGGCGCATTCAGTGAATCCAATACTCTCTCCGGAATGAAGATAGTCCTCCTTTCCTGCGCCTGAGTTGACAAGGCCAGGAAGAGAGAGAGTATGAGGATCCGCAGTTTCATCAGAGCCAGCCTCCCTCGGAAGCATTGTTCCTCACTGTCACCACAGATGTCTGGCTCTTGCCGGAAGCGTTCTTCACAGTAAGCTTGGCAACGCCCTCGGAAAGGCCCTCAACCACAACATAATCTCCTGATACCGTGGCCTTTGCAACAGAAGAGTCGCTTATCTCCGCAGTGAACGGACCGGACTCGAAACAGAGGGCGGCATTGACCTTGCGCTCTGCTCCGGTCGCAACATAAACATTAGGCAGCACAATCTCGGAGCCGCTGTTCTCAATATTGTTCAGGAGGAGAAGAGCATCGGCGGAACCGGTACCCATATTGTACCTGTAGCTCTTGCCGAGATCCACGAGGGTAGGACATATGTCGCCGACATTGCCCCAGTTGAAATGATAGAGTTTTGTCCCGGTGAGACGGCTGTCAAGCTCCCTGGTAGAGTTCAGCACAAGGTTCATGAACTCCCTTGAGTCATAATGCTTTCGGAGCTTTGTGGCGTATGATATGCCAAGGGCGACGAGGCCCGAGACGTGAGGGCAGGCCATTGAGGTGCCTTCCATATATCCGTACATCAGGCCGTTGCTGGCAACAGGAGTCAATGTCGAAAGGATGCCTCCCTTCTCGGAGCAATGATAGTCAGTGTCTCCCCCCGGAGCTGCGATGTTCACGCCCGGTCCATAATTGGAATAAGTGGAAGGAGTGAAGTCGCCTGCAAGGGAGGAAACACAGATATAATCCTTGTACGCACCCGGATAAGATGCCATAGCTGCATATTCATTTCCGGCAGCGAATACCACCACGCCTCCGTCAATGACTCCGTTCCTGTCACCTGCGTGATGGATGAAGTAGTCGAATGCCTCTTTCTCAAGCGGGGAATATTCCTCGTATTCCTCATCGGAGGCAAATCCGCGGGAGTAGTAGAGCGGGTCTGCCAGGGCGGAATTGTATCCCCAGCTGCATTGGAGAACGACGGCACCGTTGTCAGCGGCATACTTGACTGCGCGGACCTCATTGGCAATGGTGCAGCCCCTGTCGCCTGCGAAAATCTGGAGTGACATAATCTTCACTCCGTCCCCGTTTCCGGTCCCGCCTGCAATTCCGCAGATTCCGGTACCGTTGTTATTGACAGCGGAAATTGTGCCCGCAACGTGGGTTCCGTGACCTGTATCCGCAACATTGGACCAGGAGATGACTCCGGTATTGTCCACGAAGTTGAAGCCATAAACGTCACCGGCGAATCCGTTTCCGTCATTGTCCTCGGTGGACCTGAGTATTTCATTCTCATTCTTCCACATATTGGCTTCAAGATCAGGATGCGACCACATCACACCCTCATCCATCACGGCAACAATCACCGAAGGGTCGCCAGTGCACTTCTTCCAGGCCTCGGCGCAGTTCATATCATCACCGGCCACAAGATGCTGAAGGTCCTCACCAGGGATCGAACCTGTATTGATACAGTCCCACTGGTAAGGCAGGCCCGGATCATTGAAAACTGATTCGGAAGATGCTGAAGGCGAGAATGGTACAGGCTTCGAATCCGTCATCTTGCGAAGGGTCTTGCTATATTCGATCTTGGAGAGTTCACCGAGCTCCGAGAGCTTGCGGGCAGCCTCGACCACATCCGTCTTCTCGTCGAAACGGACAATATACCAGAGATGGAGGCCTTCCTGCCTCGCTGTCTCCTCAGTTCTCGGATCCACAGGGAATACTCGCTCGAATTCATATCCGCCGATGATTTCCATAAGGTCATCCACCGTGTTTATGCCGAGTCTTCCGAAGCGGCGTTCTCCTGCTGCAGATCTGGTAGCGAGCCCAGCCTTGTCAAGCAGGTCGCCCAGCTCCGGACGGAACTTGATGACAAGTTCGCCGCTTATGGCATCTTCCGGGGAATTCACAATGGTGGCGCACTGCCCCTTCGCAGGCCGGAGAGCCTCCGAGGAGTCACAAGCGCCGGCGATTATTGCCGCTATGACGGCGGCGGCTGTATATTTGATAGAGTTTCTCATCACAGTTGGTCGTAATAATCCGGTTTCAACAATGGATATGCATCATAATAGTAGTCCGGGGATACAGGGATATTGCTGAAGCCCGGTGTCTTGCCGTCAGCCCTCACGGTCTCGCCATCCTGGTTGAAGACAAGGATGTCCGGCGCCCATTCCATCAGATGAGGATGGTAGAGAATCCACTCCGGAATCTTGCCGGTGTAGAGATTGAGGTTGATGGCGAAATATCTGGCATTCGGAAGCACTTTCGGCTTGCCTATGATATTGTAACCCGCAGGGTTGTTGTTCCCGCGCGGGAGAGTGTCATTGGCAGCAACCTCCTCTTCTGTCCAGCGGACTTCATAATCCTCCATATCAGGAATTTCGCCCTGCATATAGTTATTGGAGAGGCGGAGATACTCCAGATTCTCCCACTTCAGGAGCCAGGTCGGGAAGTTCGTCCCGTCATTCTTGTAAAGACCGCCCCATTCTTCCTTGTCGGCCGTGGTAGTGGTCATATCGAAGAGCACCCTGACACGGTTTGCAGCCAAATCCAGATGCTTGAGATTCGGGAAGTTCTCCGGAGTCAGAATCGGAGGAACCTCATCGAAGTTGTTCGCGGCGAGAATCAATGTCTCCAGATTCCTGAGGTTCTTGAAGTCCTCGTCAAGTTCGGAAAGCCCCATCGCAAAGCATTGGAAATGCTTGAGATTGGTCAGTTTGGAGAGATACTCTCCTGAATGGAAGCGGTAGAGGAAGGAATTCCCGTTACTGTAGAGGACCAAAGTCTCCAGTTTGGAGAGGAACTGAATCTCGTAAGGAATACCGTCCTTTGTGAAGAAATATGAGAAGGCCAAAGCTTTCACGCGGCCTCTCTTGTCCTCAGTGAAGCCTTCGTCCGTAGGCTCCCAGAGCTGGACAATGTTCCAGTTGGACATATTCTCACCTTCATATTTTCCCATATCGAAGCCGAGGCTCCTGGCGCATCCGACAATGGCAAGGGAGTCACCCTCCCTGCTGTCAGGAATGGCCGCTGCAGCCTCCTGGACTACCTTCAAGACATCCTGTCGGGCAAGTTCTACTCCGGATGCCGGAACGAACCTCACCTCGGCAAGCCTTTCCTCCGGCCGGTTGTTGGACTCCCAGTCAATGCGGAGCTTGACTGTACGCGGACGTGAGCCCCTGTCAAGATTGAGGTCAAAATCCGCAACCTTGAGCCATTGGGCATCATTCTCCACGGTGACAGGGACATTGGATGTGAGGCTGATCTCGAAATATCTCTTTCCGTATGCCTCATAGCTCGGAATCTCGACCTCTGCCGAAGAGAGGGAAATCACATTGTCATAGCCGGTCTGGATGACAGAAAGGTCCTTGCTTTCACCGGAACGCGCAGTGAAGCGGACAACTCCCCTGCGGACATCTCCTGAAATCAGGGTAGTGTCCACCTTCACCTCACAATCTATGGAGCCGTAGCCATTGGACGGGGAAACCACAATCCACGGCACTGTGGAATTGGCAATCCAACCTTCTTCAGCCTCGAGGCTGACGATTTCAATACCGCCTTCAGGACCGAGAGTGATTGTGTCGGTTCCGATTCCGAAGCCGACGGTCTTCTCATCCTCCTGGCAGGAAAAAACTGCCGCAAGGAGGGAAATAATCATCAATGCTGATATTATCTTCTTCATTCCCAAGTCCTCCTATTTATTGAGTTTAAGATACTGGTCGCAGCCTCTGATATCCTGGTCCGGACTGTAAATCAGGTTGAAATAGCCGGCTCCGATGTAGGAGCAGATGTTGCTTACGTCAATGCTGATGTTCGGATTGTCGCTGATATCGAGATTGTAAATCAGATAAGACAGGTTGTCATTGACCGCCCTGATATCATTGGAACCAAGGTAGAGAGCTCTGAGACCGTAGAGTGCGCCGCCGATTCCGGTAGGCCACTCGCGCATGCATCTGTTGCCCGCCGCATCCCTCTGGTGACGGAAGATGAATACCGTGAGATACTGGTTGTTCACCGCCGCATACGGAAAGGCAGGGAACCTGTTGTAGCTCAGATCAAGACCCGTGAGATATGGGAATGTGGTGGAGTTGAAATTGTCCGGAAGGGAAGTCAACTTGTTGTATGACAGGTCAATGGTGGTGATCCTGTTGATATAGTCGCTCTTCAGTGCATCCTCTGAGACTTTCTCGATTCCGTTGCCCTGAAGCTGGATATATTTCAATGCGGAGTTGCTCGCAGCGATTTCCACAGGGAACTCGGTGAGCTTGTTGAAAGCGAGATTCAGGACTTCGCAGTTCACTCCGCGGTAACCGCTTCCGTCGTAATTGTCAAAAGAACTGATCAGGTTGTTGGAAAAGTCCACTGTTCCCATACTGTAGGGGGATTTGGCCTCGAATATGTCAGGCATTGACGTGAACTTGTTGCCGGAGAAGATCAGTTCCTCGGTATTTCCGTCGTAGCCGAGGAAATAGCCGTTTTCATCCACCGGAAGGGATGAAAGATTGTTGTTGTTCGCGAAGAACTGGACGAAATAATGCTTCTTGCCGAACGGGGCCTCGAAGGCACTGACTCCGCAGTTCTGGATATTGAGGACAGACATTCTCTCGCAATTCCTGAGGTCAGGAATGCGGTCCATCTTCTGGTTGAGGAGATAAAGTCCCTGTATGGAGGATGCGGCGGCACTTGAATTGAGCGCTACAAGCCCGTCATACATACTCTGCTCCGTGACTGCATAGTTGCAGGCGAAGGTAATCACCTGGAGTTTCGGGAGCGTGGCGAAGCCTTTCGGGAACTCAGTGATGTCAGGGAGATAGAACATCTCCACGTCCGTAAGAGACTCCAGTCCGGACATATCCTCAGGAAGGGTTGTGAGAGGAGAGTATGCGGCATAGAGATACTGGAGTTTCTTGAGATTGTTGATTTCAGCCGGGAGGGATGTGATGCCGTTGGAATAGTTGACGGCGTGGTCAGGCCCCGGGAGGGTCCTGAGAGGCTCAGCATTCTCGACGAGAGGAACGTCCCTGAGTTTCAATCCCAGACGCATTTCCTCCGAGAAGCAGTCATACCGGTCGGTGTTCTTGACGAATGTCCTGGTGAATGACTCCCGGAGTTCCTTCCTGCTCTCAGGAGTGAACCCGGTGTATTTCTGGGACTTGCCGGTAACAGACGTACCCTCGGAGTATGAATGGGTACCGAGAATCAGCATCCTGAGTTCGGACAAGTCGCCGATTGCTGCGGGCATAGGGCCATGTGCGCCGGTATCCTCAAAATTGAGGGAGGCAATGCGGCCATCCTCGAGAATCTGGACTCCAGGCTGGGCTGTCCAGATATCCACATCGGCATCAAAATTCCATTTAACCTTCCAGTTCGGTCCGTCGAGGCCCTCCCAGATTTTCTTGAGGGCAATCGCATCACGGATATATCCTGCCGTAAGGTCGAGAGTTACCGGGACTGATGCCTCGGCAACAGCATTATCCTTGACAATGAAACTGTTCGTTTCCACATTGGAGCAGGTCTCCTTGACCTTCCTCTTCTTGTCGAAATATGTGACAAACTTCGTAACCTCGTATGTTCCACCTTTGATGGTGACGAGTGTGTCCGACTCGCATACAGCCGTCATATACCCGTCCTCTCTCTCGACAAACCTGTGCTCGACCGCAAGGTTGGTGAATGTCGTCTGCTCGTGGGTCAGAGTGTTCCTGACTGTGACGTCCGCCGACATTATCATATAGAACGGATAGGAATCCACGCCGGAAGCCTTGACTTCCGGGGAATTCTTCACAAGGGTGAAATGAACTTTGCCTCTCTCCGTGACATTGACTGTAAGATCCTGTGTGACAAGTCCTCCGGCGACTACGCTAATAGTCGTTTCCTCGGTAGGCTCTCCCATAAATACAGGGTTGTCCAAGGCATCGAGAACCTGGTACGAAGTAATCTTGTAGTCCCCTGCCAGCAGCCTGAACTTGTCAGTCTGCATACCATACTCGGCCAGAGACTTGTCGGAAGTCTCCACAGTCACGGTAGGGGTGATGATGTCATTGTCATTTGTACGGAGGGCCACTTTGAGTTTTGCGGCATCGGCAAGAAATTCCAACTCGTTCTGGCCCGCCTTCGTATAGGAGGCATCCTTGAAGAGATAGAACTGTACATATCCATAACCCGGCACCACATCCGATTCCTCGTCACGGCATCCGGTGAATACGGATGCCGCGGCGATAACCGGTACAAGTGACCGCAAAATACGGTTGAAGAATTTCATTATCAATATTTGTTTTATTTCAATCTAATCGTAGCCAAGGCGGCTGATTACATCTTGACAAGCACCAGAGCTGCTGATGGCTTGTACATCCCCAACTCAGACATATCCTTATAGAAAGAGATGAGAAGGTATGAACTGTTTGGTGCCGCCTTCATGGCTGCTTCTGAGTATGAGAGAGCCATATGAGGCTGCCAGCTGGAATCGTAAATATTTGCAGCAACGTCGAAGTTGGAAATATCGGAAGAGAAGCCTGAACCTGTAGCTTTGAAGAGATATGTTACAGTCTCGCCATTGGAAACACCTGCCCTCCAATCTGAAGGGAAGCCTTCCGGGAGCATTGCCAGAGGACCGTCTATCTCGGAAGGAAGCTCATATACCCAGGTATTGTCATCAGGAAGACCAGACTGGAACTCAGACGGTTTCATTCCTCCGAAACCTTCATAAGAGGTAAACGGTACAGCCTCGCCCTTTGCCATAGTCCTGGTCCAGGACAGCATGAAGCCGCCGGCTGTTGCTGCAGGAGCATCCACGGTCACCTCGATCATATAGTCGCTGTTCTCGAACTTGGAAGAATTTGTTCTGAACCAGGACTGGCCGAAGTCAGCCGGATTCTCAGGGCAGAGAGCCTTAGGGACAATGAGGATGTAACCCTCGAATCCCTCGGCCATTTCAGGATTCACGGAAACATTCACAGTGCCATTCTTGTCGTCAGTGACGATGAGCTGCCAAGGTTCTGTGAACCACATCTGGCCCATTCCATAAGGGTCCTTCTTCTCGAGAGTCATCACCATATATTCCATATTCCTGGTCATGATGGAAAGGTCCATCGAGGTCCTTTCAGACTCCTCCATTCCGGAAGGCCCCATTGTCTTCACAAAGTGATTTGCTGAGAATGCGATAGACCATACATCCTTCGCACCGTCACGGATAAGAATATCCTCTTCGCCCATTCCGGTGAATGTGGCAGGGAAGGTGATCTCGTGCTCACCGCTCTGGTCAGAAATGACGATATTTCCTGTCTGCTCATATGGATATGCCTCCTCCTTGACACCGTAATATTTGTAATTGGCGGCATCGCAATCCCCTGCTGCACCTGAGAAGAGATCTCCGTCCATCCAGTCCGGAATAGACTTTACAACCCAATCGAAGTTTGCAGAGAAGGTTACCTTGGCAGTAGAGACTGAACCCGACTCATACTTGAAGTCAAGGCTGGTGATTTCCTCACCCTCCCCGGACCAAGGCAGGCTCCACATAGTGGCAGTGCGCTCCTCGGCAAGTCTTGTGACAGTGCAGAGAGTCTGGGTCTCAGTACCCATGGTAATGTCAATGGTTGCGGTCTCCTCGTCAAAGATGGAGGTCACGTCAGCCGTGGTGAGAGTGAGGGACACAGGACCTGCCACACCGGAAATCTGGGATACCTGAGCCTCGCCATCCACGAACACAAGCCACTGCTTGTCAATAGTAAGCTTCCAGTCTGCGTCTGCCTCAAAACTGAGAGGCAGGGTCTCGTCGATGGAGATCTGAAGGGCCTGGGCCTCCGGGAAGGTGATCTTCTTCACAGGCTCTTCCTTCTTGCACCCCGCAGACGCAAAAATCGCTGCGGTCAATGCCAAAACGGCAAAAAATCTGTTCGTTTTCATATTGAATATTGTTAATAAGGGTCAATTATTGAAGTTCGGCGACCTCCTCGTCGGTCAGCCACTCTATTATGTTCACATAAGTTCCGATGGTACCTACATTCTTGACATACAGGGTCATATATGTGATGGCAAACCTTCCGCAAATGTCGATGGACCAGTCAATCGGAGCCTCATAAGCGCGGATGTAACCGTCACCGTAGATGTAGTTGAACGGTACCCTGGTGTCACCGATAATCTGCTCGTCACCCATAGTGATCACAGGATTGACAATGTCGGAGTTGTCGAATGTCATCGTGATGTCGAAATCGTCCATCAAGAAATCCTTGATTACCACGGTATGGTCATCCACGACCTCGGCCTTCACAAGACGGCTGTAGTCCAATGATGAGGAATACTGGAGCCAGAATGAGGATGTAACCCTGCACCAGCCCTCGAAATTATGAATGTCGAAAGGACATATCTTCTTCAGGAGAATGCGGGTCTGCTGTCCGTAAAGCTCCCAGTTTTCATCTTCTGCTGAAACGAGGGACAATGTCACACTCAGGGAATCATCAGCAGCCACATTGTCGTAATTGCCTATCACCCTGATATTTGCGGTACGCTCTCCGGCAGGGATGACAACAGTCTGGGATTCCAGGCGGTAATGATGTCCGTAAATGGCATTGGACTTGGAGGCCACCACCTCCACTCCGAACGTGCGGTCGTGGTCGGAAGTATTGGTAGAGGCTACCACAAGGTCGAAAGGCACCCCGTTCTGCTGGACAGGGCAGATGCTCAGTGTGTCCGGGAATGCAATGTAGGACGGGCCGGAATAAGTGATGTACTTCTCCTGGCAGGAGGCGAGCGCAAGCACTGCGGCTGCCGCCAATGTTATTATATTCAAATGTCTCATTGTCATTCGGTTTTATCGGTTGCTCTCATTAGGCTGTACTTCCGAGCCTGGAGAATTGAGCTCATGCTGTGGAATCGGCCATACGAAGAGAGGGTCGTCCGCCTCTATCTTGAGGCTGCTTCCCTTGGCCACGGTATTGCTCTGAGGGGTGCGCTCGAAGCCCTTGTGCCAGCGCTTGAGGTCCTGGAGACGGAAGCCTTCCATATAGAGTTCCCTGACACGCTCGTCGCTTATTGTCTGAAGCCAGTTGTCTGCACTGATGCTGGTGGAACTGTAGTCGCTGTAACGGGCCGTTCTGAGCGTGGTGATATCCTTTGCTGCGATGCCGAACTCTCCCCTGCGGCATCTTGCCTCGGCACGGATGAGATACTGCTCGGAAAGGCGGAATACCTTCGGCATTGACACATGGAGAATGCCGCTGCTCAGGAACTCCTTGTTGCCCATATACTTGGTAAGGAGAGGCCAGGTGAGGCCGTGGGCATAGCCCGTGGTTGTCGAAGTGAAGAAAGAATTGTACCTGAGATCCTTTTCGGTGTAGAGATTCAGCGCCCAGGAAGCAGGAACGTAGTCCGGACGGTAATATGCGTAGTTGTAGTTCAGGAATACCTGGCCGAGGGCTCCGCCGTAGGAGGTGGTAGTGAAGCCGACCTTCCAGATAATCTCGGTGGCAACGTCGTTGGTCCACATATAATCGTAGAAGGACACTCCGGCCGAGCTGTATATTCTGGATGCGCTCGAAAGGGAGAGGGCATCATCCTCGATAACCTCTGTGGAATGCTCAATGGCCTTGTCCCAGTCCTGCATATATAGGTAGGTCCGGGCATAGAGAGCGTGCACCAGGCTCTTGGTGAAATATACGGAACTGTATGTGTCACCGAAAGTCACGAGTTCCTCAGCCTTGGCCAGGTCATCCAGCACGAACTGGTAGGATTCCTTCAATGAAGACCTTGTGAACTTGCCCGGATTGTGGTAGCTGTCCACGAGAATGACTCCGAGTTCGTCCCCGGCAGTCTCCGGCTCGTACGCCTTGCAGAAGCATTTTATAAGTTCGGAGTAAGCCAATGCTCTCGCAAAATGGGTCTCGCCGCAGAGCTCGTTCAGCTGCTCCACCTCCTCGTCCGAGGTCAATGAAGCACGCAGTGCAGGCTCATAGTCGAAGAAGAAGTTGCAGTCTCCGATAACCCCGTAAAGGGCAGCCCATACCGAGGTGATTTCATTGCTTGTAGGGAGAATCTCCCATCTCCAGATATCCCCGTAGGTATTGGAATAGCCGTCGACGGCATAGACAAGGTCTGCCTGGATGTCCGGGAGCAATGTAAGCAGGCCGCTGTACAGGGCGCTGCTCTTGAAATCGGCGTAGATTCCCAGGACGAACTGGTTCGCCTCGTCCACCGTTGTCAGGGCCTTCTCCTCGGGAATTGCCTCCTCCGGATATTTCTCGAGGCAGGAGACAAGGCAGAGAATCGACGCCGCCAGGGCCATCGCCCTGATATTGTATTTGATGAAATTTGTCATATCCTAGAAAGTAAGTTCAAGTCCGAATGTAAACTGGCGGGCAAGAGGATACTGCGCCTTGTAGACATTGCTGCTCGATTCCGGATCAAGTCCGGAGAAACCGGTGAATGTCAACAGGTTCTGCGCCTGCGCATAAACCCTGATGCCACTGAAGAAGCGGGTCTTCTCCATCCAAGGAGACGGGAGGGAATAGGAGAGCATAAGATTCTTGAGCCTCAGGAATGAGGCATCCTCGAGAAGATGTGTGTCGAACTGCGGGGACACGCCGTGTCTCGGTACATCGGTCACGTCACCAGGCTTCTTCCATCTGTCGTAAAGCATTCTCCTGGACTGGTTGTAGGCGTCGAAGAGTCCGCCGCCTTCCTCGAAGAACCTGTCGTTGTTGACCATCCACCTGTCAGCCACCCAGCTGAACTGGGCGGAGAGGGAAAGTCCCTTCCAGGCCAATGAAGTACCGAAACCGCCCATCCATGGAGCGATGCAGCTCTTGCCTACCATCACCTTGTCCGAATCCCTGATCTCATTGGTGATGTTGCCGTCCTTGTCATACCAGAGGGCGTCTCCGTTGACAGGGTTGACTCCGGCGAAGCGGTTCAGGAAGAACTCACCGTAGGAATGGCCTACCACGAGCTTGGTTCCGGTAGTGGATACCACGTATTCGTCAAGGCCGTTGTAAAGTTCCTTGATTGCGTTGTAGTTGTATGATACATTGGCATTCACGTTCCAGTGGAAATTCCTGGTAGCGATGACGTCCACGCCGAGATTGAGTTCGACTCCCCTGTTGACCATGGCTCCTACATTGTCCCACTTGAAGCCGTAGCCGCCGTCGGCATAGGATACCGGAACGGACATGAGCATGTTGGTGGTCTTCTTGTTGTAGAACTCGGCATCGAGATTGATCCTGTTCCAGAATCCGAGGTGGAGGGCCACGTTGGTGGTCATCAGCTTCTCCCACTCGAGATTCTCATTACCCTTCGAGTACGGGCCGATTGCCGCCTGACCCCAATATTCCTTGCCTCCTGACACGAGGGCAAGATGGTCGTAGTTCGGGATGGAGGAGTTGCCGGAGGTTCCGGTACTGACTGCCAGCTGCGCATTGGTGAGCCAGTCCACGTCCTTGAGGAAGTTCTCCGACTTCACGTTCCACATCAGGCCGACTGACCAGAATGCCGCCCAGCGTCCCTTGGAACCGAATCGGGAGGATCCGTCTCCACGGACTGAAAGATCGGCATAGAGGCGCTGGCCCCAGTTGTACTCTCCTCTTCCGAAGAATGAAACGTATGAATATGAGGAGTTTGTGCTGCTCCATCCTGTAGCCCTGGTGGCCGAGGACACGTCCGTAAGCCAGTCGTTGGACTGACCTGCTGTCGATACGCTGAAGCCCTCAGACCTGTAGTCCACGCCTTCCTGGCCAAGCATTATGTTCAGATGGTGGTCATCCTTTACGTCAAAGCCGTAGTTCAATGTCGTCGTGACGGTAAGGTTGAACGCATCTGAGGAGTTCCTTCCGGCCTTGCCCTGTCCGTTGTTCGGAAGATAGCTCGGAGTGCTGGTACTCTTCACCGCACCGTGGGTATAGTCCACACCGCCCTGTACCTTGAGCACGAGGCCCTCAATGATGGTAGCCTCAGCGAAGAGATTGGCTATGGCCTTGTATTTCTTTGTCGTATACGGGTTGTTGCGGCTCCACTCGAGAGGGTTCTCGCCGAGCCCCTTCCAGGAGCCGTCATTGATGGAGGCGATGCTTCCGTCCGGGCGGTATGGATTCCAGTAAGGCAGCATGAAGCGGGCTGCCGCAATCGGGGTATTGACCGCATAGACTCCCTCTACCGACTCGTCGTACTTCTCGTAGGCCAGCATGGAGTTCGTGCCGATTTTCAGCCATTTCTTGGCCTGAGCCTCGAGGTTCACCCTGAAGCTGTACCTGTTGAAGTCGGAATCCGCAGTGGTTCCGTCCTGGCTGTAATAGCCTCCGGACACGTAATAGTTCAGCTTGTCGGTGGCTCCGCTCGCCTGAATCTCGTAGTTCTGGAGAGGAGCATATTTGTTGAACACTTCGTTAAGCCAGTTCACGTCCGTCTTGGCTAGTTTCTCGTAATTCTTGCCGTCTGTCAGTCCGACTTCCTGCTCGTACTGGATTCTCTCGGCCGTGTTCATCAGGTTCCACTTGCTGCCGGCTATCTGGGAGAAGCCCGCCTGGGTGCGCAGGGTAATCCTGGCATCCTGGGCGATGCGTCCGCGCTTCGTGGTGATGACGACGACTCCGTTGGCCGCACGGGCACCATAGATGGAGGTGCTGGATGCGTCCTTAAGCACGGATACGGACTCTATGTCATTCGGGCTGATGGCATTGAAATCGGATGCGGAAATCGGAATGCCGTCCAGGATGAAGAGAGGCGAGGTGCCGGAGTTGATGGAATTGGTTCCGCGGATCTGGAAAGATGCGGTGGCGCTCGGCTCTCCGGAATTGGACAGCACCATCAGACCGGTGGCCTTTCCCTGAAGGGCCTGGTCAAAGCTGGCTGCAGGAGTATCTGCGATGGCATCCGACTTGACTGTGGATACCGAACCTGCTATGGTTCCCTTCTTGCGCACGCCGTATGCGACAACGACTACATCCTCAAGAGCCTGTGCATCGCTCTCGAGAGTGACATTGTGAACGATCTCCTTCTGCCCGGAAGGGACGAGGAAGGTCGTCGGCTGGAATCCGATGAACTGGAATGAGAGAGTCGTTCCGGCATCCACAGACACTTCATAAGTGCCATCAACTGAGGTTGAGACTCCCGAGGAAGGACCCGTGACCACGAATGCTCCGATGAGCGGTTCGCCAGTGTCGGCAGCGACCACTTCGCCTCTGACCGTCACTTTCTGCTGAGCCAACGCCGTCAATCCGGACAACAGGAAGAAAGCGACAATCAATGACTTGAAAACTTTCATAGTTATTGATATTTATATTTTTTGCAGGCAGGTTGGTATCAAATCTTCGGTAAACCACAGAATCTAAGTTACAATCTGTAACTTTTCGAGATTTGACCACAATTTTTGCAGGCGCAAATATAGGCAAATCGGAATAAAAATTCAACCTAAGATTCGCTTATATCCAGCCAATATTCACTATATTTGACTTTTGTCAAATTTTTAATCGTTTCAGACGAAAAAAATAGGCAATTTATTCAATACGGTTTAATCTGAAACCACTTCTGAATATGTCGGAGGAAGCAAAAACGTCATCAATGAGCTATCTGACAATAAGTTACGCAGAATCAAGTCCAAAACCGCCGATAGCCTGGAGACATTGTTCAAGAGCATGATGTCCACACCCTGCATGACGGCCGTCCGCCAAAATCAAGAAACGCACCTGCCGGTAGCGGCATCGTACCTTCCCCTGAGCAGAAAGGCTGCCGCCCCCATGTAAAGCAGTACAAGGAGGGTGTGCACGGCGAACTTCAATACGGACGCACCCGCCGGGGAAGTGCCGATGACAACATCCGGGAAAAAGGCATTGTCAATGAAAATTGTGGCTGCGCAGACGAGAGCCATCGAAAGCATCAATGACAATATTCTCTTCCAGTCGTACGGAATCGGATAATATTTCGCACCAAGAACGGCGCTGATGACGAACATCACCAGATAGCTGGCGAGATGGCCGAAGGCGGCGGCCCAGAACGAGAACTTCGGCATGAACGCCACATTGACAATGATGGTCACTGCAAGACCGGCCAGGGTTATCCACAGGGCCATATTGGTCTTTCCGGAAAGCTTGTACCACATCGAGACATTGAAAAGCATCCCGAGGAGCATATAGGACAGGAGCATCACCGGGACCACTCCCATTCCGGAGCGGAAATCCTTTCCGATAATGAGGGAGAATATGTCCAGATAGAGGAATACCCCTATGAGAATCAGTCCGCAGAAAGCCGTGAAGAACTCCATCACGATGGCGTAGAGCTGCTTCGAGCCCTTGTCGCGGGCCCTCTGGAAGAAGAAAGGCTCGGCTGCGAAGCGGAACATCTGGATGAAGAGGTTCATTATGACGGAAAGCTTGACCGCAGCCTGGAATATGCCCAGGCTGGAACGCCAGGTTTCCGGGTCAGTGTCGAAATATCGGAAAAGAATCCTGTCGAGGAAGTCATTGACAATACCCGGCAAAGCGGCAATCATAAGCGGGATGGAATAGGCCAGCATCTGCCTGAGCAGTTTCGCGTCGAACTTGAAGGAGAACTTCACAAGGTCCGGGATGAAGAGGAGGCCGCATATTGCGCTGCTTATGAAAATCGCGAAAATGACATAGGTGAAATCCGGTGTCGGGGAGATGAAGGCTGACATGGCCGGGCTGACGTGCGAAGGATACCAGAAGAAGAGGATCATGTTCGCAGCAGTCTCCGTGAGGATCTTCACCGTCTTGAAGATGGCGAAGCGGAAGGCCTTGTGCTCCTGCCTGAGCTTGGCGAAAAGTATGGCCGTGGTGCAGTCCAGTGCAAGAATGCCCCCAATGTAAATGATGCAGTTGCCGAAGCCCTGATACCCGAGGGCGGAGGCGATTCCGTCCCGGAACAGGACCAGGAAGGCGAGGAATGAGAAACTGGTGCCGAAGACCGCCGCCAGGGCATTGGAATACACCTTGCGGGCATCCACCCCTTCGCGGTTGGCGAAATTGAAGCACCCGGTTTCCAGGCCGAGCACAAGAACCACCTGGAGCACGGCGATATAGGCCATGAACTCCGTGACCACTCCGTAGCTGGAAGTGGTCAGGAGGCGGGTGTAGAACGGTACGAAGAGGAAGTTGATTATCCTCGCCAATATGGTACTGAGGCCATAGACTGCCGTCTCGCCGGCAAGTTGTTTGAGCGGATTCGCCATTGCATCTTTTGTTTCCGGCGCAAAGATACGACTAAAAGGCAGGCTGACAATCAAAATCTTGGATAATTTATTTTGGCAATAGGGATTTAATGCCTACCTTTGCCCGCAAACTTAACAATCACAGGTATGTATAAAGGAAAACCACCCGTCCTGGTCATTGCAATTCTGGCAGCGGCCATTTCTTCCTGCATGAATTCCGACTATGACCTCACCAAGGACATTGACTCCACAATCCGGATTGACGGCGACATCAGCGCACCTATCGGAAGCACCGAGATGATACTAGTCGAGGACTTCCTCCACCTCATCAACCTCCCTTTCACTCCGGAGGAGGACTACCATGACACGGACAGTTACGAAATCAACGGATGGAATGAGACCATCAACGGGGAGAATGTGACTTTCGATATCGACAGGCTGACATTGAAGGCAGACTTTGAGAACCAAGTGCCGATGAGATTCTTTCTTTCAGCGGAAGCCATTGATACTGAAGGAAATGCCATTCCGGAAATCACCACGGAGCTGGATGTGGAAATACTTGCCGGCACATTGGGGAGTCCCACGACCTCGCCCATCACCATCATTGTCTCCGGAAACGGGGACATTTCCCGGATGGACGGGCTCAGGCTGCTGATTGACTGCTACGCTCCTGGCAAAGACCTTCTCGGCACTCCCCTCGACCCTGCTCAAGGGGTAAGAATGTTGAATATCAAAGCCCGGCTTCAGGGCAAGGCTGACATAGAACTTTAAGAAAATGAAAAAGCAATTGGCTATTCTTGCCGGCGGGATTCTGGCATTGTCTTCGATGAACGCCCAGACGGGACTGCAGTCGGCATACTTCCTTGACGGATACAATATGAGGCGCAGCTTCAATCCGGCATTCGCCTCGGAAAGAAGTTTCTTCTCGCTGCCGGCTCTCGGAGGATTCGGAATGGGGCTGAATTCCAACATGGGTGTGAACACCTTCCTTTTCCCTACATCGGACGGGCAGCTGACCACGTTCATGGGACCCGAGGTCTCCGCATCCGACTTCCTCGGCAGGCTCAAGAACAACAACAGGCTGAACGTCAATGCTTCAGCCTCACTCCTAACCTTGGGAATATGGGGCAAGAACGGTTTCTTCAGCTTCGATGCCAACGTCAAGGCGGACGTGACCGCGAACATTCCATACGAACTTCTCGAGTTTGTGAAGAATCCCGGGAAATCCCAGTACTATGACATCTCTGACCTTGCAGTTGGAGGAAATGCCCGACTCGAACTGGCATTCGGATACAGAAGGACGATAGCGGACAGGATCAATGTCGGAGCGAGGCTCAAACTTCTTGCCGGACTCGCCGACGTGGATGCCCGGGTAGACAAGATGCGGATAGAGATGACGGAAGACCGGTGGTCCGTGCACTCGAATGGTACATTGAAGGCATCCTGCGGCTTCCTGGACATAAAGACCAAGGGTGAAAGCGGCACAGCCGAGTCCTCCGATGAGAACGACATCATCGATTTCGGAAACCTCGGCACCACCGATACCTGGACATATGACAAGATTGTCTCCGGCTACGGAGCCGCCCTCGACCTCGGAGCCGACTTCGAACTCATCCGCGGACTCAGGCTCTCGCTGGCCATCTGCGACCTGGGATTCATTTCCTGGAAGAACAGCACGCTTGCCGAGACAGGAGAGCAGGGCTGGGTATTCGACGGATTCGAGAACATAGCCATCAACGGTGGCGAGGAAAACAGCATTGACGAGCAGTTCAACGCCCTCGGCGACGGCCTTGAGGATCTGTATGAATTCCGCAGGACCTCCACAAACGGCAAAAGGAGCGATATGCTGGCCTGCACCCTGACCGCAGGAGCCGAATATACGATGCCGTTCTATGACGGCCTCAGCGTCGGCATAATGTCCTCGACCACTTTCAAGGGTCCCTACACCAAGACGAGCAACCGGCTCTACGCCAATCTTAAGCCCTGCAACTGGTTCTCCATGAGCGTCAACGGAGCACTTTCCTCATTCGGGGGCGGCTTAGGATTCATCCTCGGCCTCCATCCGAAAGGCTTCAACTTCTTCATCGGCTCGGACTACCTGATGACCCAGTTTGCAAAGGCTACCGACAACGGCATCCCTTACCCATACGGAAAGCTCAGGATGCAGATGAACTTCGGAATGTCATTCAGCATCGGCAAGCGTCACGACCTCAGGTCCAAGCTGCCGCTGATTGATCTTTAGGATTCAGGCATAGCTGTGAAGTCCTCCCAGAAGGCAGTTCACACCGAAATAAGTCATCAATACGCAGGCGAATGCGAGAAGCGTGAAAACGTGGAAGTCAATTGGCCTGCGCATTGTTTTCAATGAGCTCTGATGCAGGCCGAAAGAATATACGAGCAATGTAATCAGGGCCCAGGTCTCCTTCGGGTCCCAGCCCCAATAACGGCCCCAGGAAATATTGGCCCAGATTGCCCCGGTGAAGATTCCCGCCGCAAGAAGGAACACGGCGAAATAAAGAACCACTGAGTCAATGTGATAGAGCCTCTCCACCATCGGGTCCAGGCCGTCCGGGGCAGGTGCATTGCCGGAGACATTGCCCGAGGCATTCAGAATCAATGCGGCAGCCCCGCCGACAGCCATAAGTGCGAATAGCATGTAGGCAATCATCACCAGCATCACGTGGATGCAGAGCAATGGGGAGTCCAGCACAGGGGCAGGCTTGCTGACATCAGAGCCCGCGCTGCTCATCACGGCCACGAGCAATGCCGCCCCTGCTATGACGAGGAGGGAAAAGGAAGCCCATCCTCCCCTTCTGTCCAGAGTGCACAATGATGCCGCCAGACAGGAGCATAGAGAAAGGAACTGCATTGTACTGTATCCGTCGGTCAACGGGATGGTCCCGATCAGTCTCCATTGGAGCAGGAATCTGAAAATCAGATAGATGAGAATAATCCCCGATGTCAGGGCAGCGGCAATGCGGATAGTTCTGCCGGGCCTGCGGAAGCACAGGAACAAGCCGGCGATTCCGGCGGCGAGACAGAGCAGGGCGGCCGGAAGATTGAAATCGGACATTCCGTAAAGCCTCTCCGCCTTGTTCCCGGGCTCGGATGAGAGTTTCATCTCCTGGTACTCCACAAGCCGGTCAACGGCCGAGCTGAAACTTGTCCAGTCCTGATTCAGGGCAGACTGGGTTATCCGCGCCAGGCTGCTCTCGAAGAGCACAGTCTCCATCTCGGAAGGCGAATCCCCATTGTAGGCGATCTTCCACAAAATGTCCAGACTGACTTTACCGTCGCGGAGGCAGTTCTTTCCGAACACATCCCCAAGAGGGCGGATCCTGCCGCCGTAACGCACATAAATGCGGCCTGCATTGTCAGCCTCTTTCTCCGGCAGCCCGCGGCTTTCCTCAACAGCAGGCATTTCCATTTCCTGCGCCCGGGCCTGACCGGGAACAAGCAGGACAATAAGGGCAGCCATCTTCGACAATGCCGCAAGATGCCTCCTGAAACCGCTGTCCTTCTGAAAGAAGAAGGAAAGGAAACCTATCAGCAGCAGAATATATCCGGAGCAGGTCACGGCAATCCCGGCCACGTCCCGGCTCACGGAGTAGGTCGCCCCTCCAAAATCATTGTCGAAGCCGGCCTGACAGAAGCGGTACCCCTTGTATTTCAGAACTTTATTCATTGACACACGGGCCTCGGAGCCCCCGGCTACGATCATTGTGCTGACATAGTCGGACGGAAATTCCGTACCCTCGTGATATTCCACATTGAAGTCCTTCAGCCCGATGCTGAACGGCATTCTCTCCATTCCGCTGCCGGTGTCGAAAATGTCGGACGACTCCCCTTCACGCAGATGGATGGTCCCGTGCCGCCCAGTCACGAAAGTCGTCGCAGCCCCGGCAAGTATGAGACCGAAGGCAATGTGAATCAGCAATGCGGGAGTCTTCAGGCGGGAGAATGCAATCAGACAGAAAGCGGACACCGCCACGGCTCCCCAGAGGATGACCGTGTACGGTGCCCGATAAAAATATGTTCCGGCGAAATCGTGCCCTTCCAATGCCTCAGCCACCGATGCCCCGACAAGCAGGACAATCAGGAGAGCAAGAAGCAGAAAGGGCATTTTTCTGAGCCGTGCCTTCATGTCAAGCCTGTTCCCATTGGCTGCGGAGGAGTTCCACTGCGGCAGGAACCACCACATTCCTGTCAGCTGCGGTGCCGCATTCAAAACTTATATAGTTCTGATAATCAAGTTCTTTCAGAGCCCTCATGCCATCAATGTAATTGTCCAGCTGACCATCCTCACCAGGCATTCTTCTCTGCCCGCGGCTTGCCACGTGAACGTGCTGGAGATATTGGCCGGCGGAAATGAATGCGGCATAGTCTGAGGTCTCCTCCTGCATGTGCCAGAAGTCCCCCATGCATCTGACGCCCTCGCTGACAGCGTCACGGCAGATGGCGGCGGCATCGGAGACAAGGCGGAGATAGAAGGCCTCCTTCCTGTTGAGCGGCTCCAGAATCACTGTCGTATTATGCTTCAATGCATATTCACCGAGCTCGTGAAGCTGTTCGCAGAGATAATCCCTGGTCTCCATCGTATGAGGCCTGCAAGGTTTCTGAGCATTGAAGGCCGGAACCATGATCACGCCGGTGGACCCGATTTCCCCGGCAGCGGCAATGAGTTCACGCATTGAGGAGTCAAACGAGGCCTTGACTGCCGGATCTTCGGCAAGGATGAATCCGTCAAAGCCCGCACAGATGGCCGAAACCTTGATATTCCTGCCGCTGAGAGCCTGGCGGAATTCCTCGGCCCTCTTCAGAAGCTGCTTCCCGTGAGGCTCGAAGCCCACGATTCCGAGCTTCTCCATATAGTCGAATTTCTCATTGAGGCTCTCCCCCGGAGCGGTGCCTTCCTGGAAGGAAAGCCTGAGCTCAGGAGACTTCTTCGTCCCTGTCCCGGAAGCGCAGGATGTCAACAATCCCGCCGGCGTGGAAAGAACTGCAGCCCCGGCAATCCCTGCCGCAGCGCTGCCAAGAAAACTTCTCCTGTCCATCCTACTTGGCTTTTCCAGGTACCTGAACTGTATAATCCGACATATCCATTGGACCTAGCTCCAGCTTCTCCGGGAGATAATCCAGCTCAGACTGGCTCATTGCGTCCCAGGTTACGGTATCTCCGGTATAGGCAGCCGTCCTTCCCATCACGCCGGCCAGGGTGGACATTGCGCAGGCAGTGGCCTCGTCGATCGGCTCGCCCTTGCGGATATGGTTCACGAGGTCAACGTGCTCGAGAACGTATGGATTATGCTGCCGGAACTCAGTCTCAGCCTTTTCATTGTCGAACTTCCAGACCACATTGCCGTCGAGATCCTTGATCTCGTGGTCAAAGCTGTTCCAGGAACCCTTGGTTCCATAGATAATCTCGCCGACAGCATTGGAGCAGCCGTCAATCTGGCGGCACATGCTGTGGAGATGAACTCCGTTCTCCATCTCGAAGTCAATGCTGAACTGGTCATACTGGTCGCCGGTAATGCGGCGGTGACGGGCTCCGAAACCAGTTGCCTTTGCAACCTTATAGCCTGACATCCAGAGGAATACGTCAATGTTATGAACGTGCTGCTCCACGATATGGTCACCGGAAAGCCATTTCCAGTTCACCCAGTCGCGGATCATCCATTCCATATCGCTCCAGCCCTTCTCCCGGTTCCTGTACCAGAGCATTCCCTGATTCCAGTACACATTGCCTCCGGTGATTTCACCGATATAGCCTTCCTGAATCTTCCGGAAAGCCTCCACGTAAGGACGCTGGTGGTGGCGCTGGGTTCCGCAGACAACGCAGAGGCCCTTGGCCTGAGCCTGCTTTGCGGCAGCCATCACTGTCCTGTAGCCCTTTGCATCGACAGCTACCGGTTTCTCGAGGAATGAGTGCACGCCTTTCTGTACTGCATATTTGAAATGGTCAGGCCTGAAAACCGGAGGAGTGGTGTCAATGATCATATCCACACCGGAGTCGATGACCTTCTGATATGCGTCAAAGCCGATGAAGCAGTTCTCGTCCGGAACTTCCTGCCCCAGTTTCTCCGAAGCCATCTTGCGGAGGCCTTCAAGCCTGTCAGGGAACACATCTCCGAGGGCGGTCAACCTGATTCCGTCAGCTGCATCGAATAAATTCTGAATGGCACCCGAACCGCGTCCGCCACAGCCGATAACGCCGACCTTGATTTCCCTGCCGGGTGCAGCCTTGTCCGGAAGCTCCGGTATATAATACTCTTCAGGCTTCCTCAGAGGGACATATTTCGGTCCCTTGCAGGCGGAGGCAAGGGCAGATACGCCTACAATTCCGCCGACTCCGAGAATCGTGGATCTCTGGAGGAAGTCTCTCCTGTTCATCTTGTTCTTTTCCATAGTTGTAATGTTATTAATATTTCAGTCATTATCACTTAAGGTTCTCAGGCACCTCGCAGACCACCCTGAAGCCGATACCCTTGAAATCGGAGTACCACCATATGCTCTTCGGGTTCTGAGGGTCGGTCCTGAGCCAGACATCGTGCTCGGTATGAGCCCTGGCGGCACAGCGGAGGTCCGCAGCATCGCTGGCATAATTACCTCCTCTCACGACATATTCCTTGCCCTCCTGCGGCCCCTTCGGGTCCAATTCTCCTTCATTGATTTCAGAATATGCCTTCTCAGCATAAAAGTCAGAGCAATATTCCATCACATTGCCAAGCATATTCCTGAGCCTGAATGCGTTAGGCTTCACGGACGACGGTTCCTGGGTACGGTTCGAACTGTTCGCACCGTAGATGGCGTAGCTGTTTATGACCGTCGTGTCCGCCCCGAAGACCTTGTTCCAGAAGCCCTCTCCACTATAGTCAGACGGCTTGCCCTCAAAGAAATAAGCACCCTCCGATCCGGCCCTGGCGGCATATTCCCACTCGGCTTCGGTAGGCAGCCTGTAAGTCCTGCCGGTCTTGAGACTGAGCCATTGGCAGAATGTCTCCGCAGCGTAATGGGTCATTGTGATGGCAGGCCTGTCACCCATTCCCCAGCCCTGGTCCGGGAAGCCGAACGGCGGGGTCGGGCCGCTGACTGCATCAAGGTCGGGTCTGGTATTGTTGGCGTAGATGACGGACGGCTGGGTGCGGCCCTCCGACATTGTCTCGGAATAGAAGGCCCAGAACTGGTCCCAGGTAACCTCTGTCTCCCCCATGAAGAACGGGGATATCCTTACCCGGCGGCAAGGCCCCTCGTCATCTTTCCTGAACTTCTCGTCCTCCGGGCTGCCCAAGGTGAATTCCCCGCCCGGCACGGCTATCATCCTGATGGATGCGGATGTGCCCGGTACTGTCTCCGTGAAGTCCTCGAAGGAAACTACCACTGCGGCCGCTGAATATTTCTCACCTGACTGCGGAGGGGCTTTCTTCAATGCCGTATGGCTGTAGTCCGGATTGAAATGCCCGGCATCGAGATGGCAGCTGATGCACTCAAGGCCGAGTTTTTCCTCATTGTCATCGTAATAGAGATGGGCAGTCACCCCGTCGTCGGAAATGCCTTCCGGATAGAGATTGACGTGGCATTCCCTGCAGGATTCATTGAAGACAATGCGGGAGGCGTACTCCAGCTCGCCCTTGCTCTCCCAGTCGATTTTATCCTTGTCCTTGAATGCATAGGACCAGAGATCCTTCATTCCCATCCTCATCTTGGCCCGGACGTAGGCGAATGAGCCCTTCGGCGGCAGATGGCAGGCGGCGCAGTCGGTCTTGGTCCCGCTCCCGTTGCTGTAATGCACCGACTGTTTCCAGGACATCTCGGAATCCGGATGGACGTGGCAGGACATACAGGACTCCGTGCTGGAGCTCCTGACCCAGAGGCTGTTGAAGGCAATCATCAGGACGGCGCCCGAGAGGAGGCCGGCAAGGACTGATATCAGTATTATCTTTTTCTTATTCATGCTCAATCAAATCCGGCAGGCAGCCGGAAAAATGGTCTTACATCAGTTTCTCGGACCGTGTGTCAATGGAATCCTCCATCATGTCGCCGTCCTTCTTGGACATTATGCCGTCATAGGTGAGATTCCTGATGACGTGGCGCTCGTTGCAGAGCATCATGCGCGCAGCCTTCATTGTCATTGCCTTGGAATATTCCTCCGGATAAGCGGCGGCAAGATCATCCAGACATTTTCTCATCCTGTCGATGTTGACCCTTATTTCTTCCCCGAGGATCGAGAACAGCTTCTTCTGCAGCTCCTCCGGAATCTCGGCTGACTTCATATCCGCAATCTCGTCCTGCGAGTCCCTCTGAAGGCTCAGGAATCCCCTACCTATATCGCTGAGTTCCACCACTCTGCGCTCTATATACCTGGCGAAGAGACGACGTGCCCAGCGGTGGCCCATGACGAATTTCACGAAGCGTCCTTCCTCGAACAGGCTGAATATTACCTTGCGGTCGGAAAGAGGCAGGGAGCCGTTGCTGTCGAAGTGGCGTTCCTGGGAGTTGACCAGCTTGTGATATGAGCCCGCGGAAATGGTTCCGTCTGCATAGAGCTGGCGGACGAGCTGGCATTCAGTTCCGTAAATGCGCACCCTGAGATTGCGCAGGAGTTCCTCTTCGGAACAGCCGCTGATATCCGGCTTCGTTTCCCTGGCCGGCAGGAAATCCCTGACCCTGTCCCAGTCCGCACAGGCAAATGCATCCCTGTGACTGATCTTGTCGTAATACTTGTCGGCAGAGTCAACCACCCTCTTCCTGATACTGTAGTCCACAAATGACTGGACTGCAGGCACATCCGTAAGCCCGAGCTTCTGGAGCATCTTTCGGATGGTAGTGGCGTTCACCGTCAGGGTCAATGTCACCACCCCTGCCGTAAGGAGAAGAATCTGCTCCCTGATGTCCTCCGGGATTGACAATGTGGATGTCACCATCAACGCCAAAGTGAGTCCGAGGGCTCCCCTGAGGCCTCCCCAGCTGAGGATTACGGCATCCCTCATCGAGAGTCCGTAACCGCTCCGCTTCATTATCGGATAGAAGACGAAAATCACTATGGTTCTTATGAGATTGACCCCGAGATATACTCCGAACATCACTGCCAGCCCGGTCCAGGTAATGTTGACCTGCACGGCGATGATAATTCCTACTATGATGAATACCAATGTGTTGGCTATGAACGAGGCGAGGTCCCAGAACTTCTCCGTGAACTCGTTGGCCTTCGGGCTGAAAAGGAGTTTTCCGTGATAGGTCATCTCCAGGCCGAAGGCCACGAGGGCAATGACTCCGGAAAGCTGGAGATAGGCCTGGGCCAGGATGAATGTGATGTAGGCCGCAAGGATGATGACGCTGTTCTGCACCATCTCGTCACCCCTGAACCTGGTGATGAAGAATATGCACAATACCGCCGCAAGATATCCCAGCAGGGCTCCGCCGCCGGCCACGACAAGGAACTCAGCAAACGGAGAACCGGTTAACGGAGTGGCCCCGGAGAAGGTCCCGAAGAAGAGCATGAAGAGGACGATGCCGGTTCCGTCATTGAGCAGGGACTCGGCGTCCACGAGGGTGGAGAACCGCTTGCTGGTATTGAGCTCCTTGAGCAGGGCCACCACGGCCACAGGGTCGGTGGCGCTGATCAGCGCTCCGAACATCAGGGCTAAGGTCCAGCTCCATCCGGAAAATTCAGGGACAAAGTGCCCGATGCCCATCATCATTGCGGCGACAAGACCCATTGACAGGATCACTCCCGGCACGGCGAGAATCGTGGAATTGACGAATATTTTCCTGAACGTATGCAGGTCCAGTTCATAGGCCGCACTGAAAATGAGGACAGGCAGGAATATGTACAGGAGCATGTCAGGATTGATGTTTCCAGTCACGTCCACAGCCCTTCCGAGAAGTCCGGCTTCAGGCAGGAGGTCCTGTCTGTAAAGCACTCCGACAATGAGGCCGAAACAGAAAAGGCCTACGGTATATGGAATCTTGAGCTTCTTGAGCAAAGGCTTCAGCACCGCACCGACGAGCAATGCCGCAAGCACGAAAAGCAGTGGAACCAGGGAATATTCGTTTTCCATCGTTTATGATTATTCAGCGGAAATCAGACTTCCGCAATGAATGGCGAATTTACAAAAAATTGCCGTGAATGTGAATGGTTTCAGGATAATTTGCTACATTTACGGAACTCGAACTTGACATTGTCCCCGGAGGGGACCCAGCCTACTAAATGCAGCAGCGCCGCGCAGGAAAAGACCCCGTCTTCAGGCGCACAATGATGCCTGAGGACGAGGCCGATATCGAATGCTGGGAATGAGGTGCCGGCGTCTGCCGGAACCATGACGGGAATCCCTCTCTCAGCGATGCGCCTCAATGAGAAGGTCTCCCAGTTCCCGGACGTCCCTGACAATGAGATCAGGAGGGAAGAATTCAGGCGCAGGATTGTTCCGGGCATCCTCCGCCACCTTCAATGCAGTATCGAGGGTGGTCTCGCCTGAGAGCACGAGGACTCCGACGGCTCCGGCATTGTGGGCCATTGCGGTATCGGTATAGATTCTGTCCCCCGCCATTATGATTTCGTCCGCCTCCAGGCCGTGACGGTGACGGATGCCGTCCAGCATTGTCGGGTCAGGTTTTCCGAGAACGATGTCCGGTTTTCTTCCGGTGGCGTGCTCTATGCATTTCTGAAGGGAGCCGCAGTCCACCAGAATCGTCTTCCTGTCCGTAGGGCATACCCTGTCAGGATTGGTTGCCACGTAAGGAACGCCCTGGGAGGCCCACCAGGCTGCGCGGCACAGCCTTGAGTATGTCAATGTGGTGTCGAATGCCACTACAAGCACGTCAGGGACATCATTCTCATCGTCCGCACAACTCTCGAAACCGGCCTTCTCAAACTGGCTGACCATGCTCGGGGTGCCCAGCATATAGAGCCGCTTTGCATCCGGCCATTTCTCCTTGATATAGTCAATGGCAGCGAGCGAGGTCGTGTACATATTGCCCTCGTCTGCGTGAATGCCCATTCCCTCCAGTTTCTTCAGATAGTCGGCCACGGAACTGGTAGGATTGTTGGTGAGGAAGGAATATCCGATGCCGGCCTTCTTGAGGTCATCGAGAAAGCCTATCGTGTACGGAAATATATTCTTCCCAAGATAAATGGTGCCGTCCATATCCAGGGCAACGTGTTTGATGCGGGCGAGTTTTGCCCTCATTTCGGGAGTCAACTCCCTGTTGTAATTTTCTTTCATATCTAATTTCATTTGTTTGCAGCATTGCGGCTTTTCGCAAAGATATGAAAATTATGGCAATGTTGGAAGAAGGGCAGAACTAACGGAGATACTTGCTGAAGAAATTCCAGATTTCCTGATATGTGTCCATATCCCTGTCGGACCAGCTGTGACCGCCGCCCTGCACCTCATAGAGTCTGACCTCGGTTTCCGGGCCACCATCGTATGCCGGGACGCCACCGAGATAGCGGTGGAGAATGACTTTGTTCCGCTCCCTGCCGGGCTGCACGACGGCAGGCTCCTGGACATGTTCCGTGCTTTCCACATGGGTGCACCTGGCCTCGTCAGCCCATCTTCCTATCGCCAGCGGCACGGAAATGTAGGATCCCCAGCCGCCGGCATTGTCAGGATCTCCTTCCCATTCCGAGGTATGGTCCTGAGTCCCGTGGACTTCCATCATCGGCACCGGACCCTTGGCTTTCAATTCCTTACGCATCCACTCCATCGTCAGTCCGGCAATCGGGGCAATGGCATTGAAGAAGTCCGGATGGGTGTAGGCCATCAGGTAGCACATCTCCCCGCCGTTCGACATTCCCGTAAGGAATACATTGCGCCTGTCGAAGCCTTTCTCCCGGCAGAGTTTTGCGGAGAGCTTCAGGAGAAAGTCCACATCATCGGTCTTCAGCCCTTCCTGAAACGGATAGCCGACGTTCCAGCAGGTTTTTCCCCTGCCGTCCACAGCTCCCTGAGGATAGCATACCGCAAATCCTTCCCTGTCGGCGATGCGGTTCATCCCGGCTCCGCTCTGCATCGCCCTGCCTCCGTATCCGTGAAGGACGAGAACCAGGGGCGCATTGTCCCTGAGAGATGCCGGAAGGTAGAGAACATATTCCCTGTCCATCCCCCTGTGGCGGAAACTGTCTCTTATGGCTCCGTCAGGGAGAACTGTATCTGAGGCTGCGGACATCTTCGCAATCGTGCCGAACATCGCAATCATTACAACGCCGGCAATCATTTTCAACTTTTTCATAACAGGTATATCAAAGGGTTGACCGCTGACAATGCGGACACCACCGGGAGACAAATATAGTGGATTCTTCAAAAGTGTGGTGGAATCATCCGGAAAAATTTAAAATTCATGAAAATCGATACCACCTTCACGGGAAATGCTGGCATATTCCGTCATTGCAGACTAACTTGCCGGACAGGCAATGCCCCGTAAAAGCAGGAAGAAGCGTGAGGGACATTGTCAGGAACAACAGCCCGGGAATTGTTCCGGGGCAAAAAACGGCAATGATGAAACTGAAGGAAATGAATCTGGAGGACCGGCCGCGGGAGAGGCTGGTGGCTAAGGGGCCCGGAGCCCTGGGGAATGCGGAACTGACAGCGATCCTGCTCAGGACCGGAGGTGGCGGATTGAACGTGCTGGAGACAGCTCAGGCCCTGCTTGCATCGGCAGGCAGCCTGTCCGGACTCTCGGCGATGTCGCTCGAGAAAATGATGGAGACCAGGGGAATAGGCCTGGACAAAGCCGTTACCGTCAGCGCGGCTTTCGAGCTCGGCCGGAGATTCGCTGCAGAAAAGGCGGAGTCTCCGGAGCAGATTACCTCGGCAAGGCAAATCCGGGGAATGATGCATCCGCTGATGAAGGGGCTGGACCACGAGGAGTGCTGGGTATTCTACCTCAACCGGGCAAACCGCATCATATACAGGGAGAAACTCACTACAGGCGGGCAGTCCAGCACTGTGATGGATCCCGGCATGGTCATACGCAAAGCATTGGAAAAGAAGGCATTGGGCCTGATTCTCTGTCACAACCATCCCTCCGGCAGTCCCATGCCGGGCAATGCCGACATCAAGCAGACGGAAGCATTGAAGAAGGCGGCGGAGACGTTCGGAATATCCCTGCTGGACCACGTCATCATCTGCGACAACTGTTACTACAGCTTCGCAGACGAGGAAATATCGTGGCAATAGCAAAGCTGCAGGGAGCATCGCTCTATTGGAATGACAGAGGGCGAGCCACGCAGGCGTGCGGGACTCTCAGACCCGCTCGCAGATCAATGTCGCCGAAGTGCAGGAGAGCACTTTGACATTGACATAATCCCCTGCCGCACAAGCGGATATGCCTTTCTCCGGAACGGCTGACGGGAAGACGCACATCTTGTTGTTGGATGCCCTGCCGCAGCTGTCGGCCGGGTCCCTCCTGGACGGGCCTTCGACAAGGACCTTGAAAGTCTTGCCTACGTCGCGCCTGTTGCTCTCGAGACTGAGTTCGTTCTGCAATGCGATGATTTCGTTCAGGCGGCGGGTCTTCTCTTCAGCGGGGATGTCGTCGGGATATTTCAATGCGGCAAGGGTTCCCGGCCTTTCGGAATACTGGAACATATAGGCATAGTCGTAGCCCACCGCCCTCATTACCGAGAGCGTATCCTCATGGTCGCTGAGAGTCTCTCCGCAGAAACCGGCGATTATGTCGGTGGTGATGGCGCAGTCCGGCATGACCTCCCTGATTTTCGCGACACGGCCGAGATACCATTCCCTGGTATATCTGCGGCGCATCTTCTCCAGCATCACATCGCTGCCGGACTGGACAGGGAGATGGATGTGGCGGCATATATTGCCGTGCTCCGACATTGTGAGAATCACCTTGTCGCTTATATCCTTCGGGTGTGAAGTCGAGAACCTCACCCTGAGATCCGGGCTTATGGCCGCCACCGAAGCCAGCAGATCCGCAAAGTCCACATCGCCGTCCGGACTTTTCCAAAGATAGGAATCCACATTCTGTCCGAGCAGAGTCACCTCCTTGTAACCCTTCGAGAACAGGTCGCAGGCCTCCCTGACAATGGTCTTCGGATCACGGCTGCGCTCGGCTCCGCGGGTATAGGGAACCACACAGTAGGAGCAGACATTGTTGCAGCCCCTCATTATGGAAATGAAGGCCGATACCCCGTTCCTGTCAATGCGTACGGGCTCGATGTCTGCGTATGTCTCCTCGCGGGAAAGCTCCACATTGATCTGTGGAAGGCCGGGACGGACGGCGGCGAGCATTGACGGAAGCGACCTGTAGGTATCGGGACCGGCGACGAAATCCACCCTCCCGCTCTCCAGGAGCTTGTCCTTCAGCCTCTCCGCCATGCATCCCACAATGCCGGTCACCACGCCCTCGCGGAGACGCTTCTGCCCGTAGAACTGGTCAATGCGGCCCCAGATGCGCTGCTCGGCATTGTCCCTGACCGAGCAGGTGTTGGCCATCAGCACATCGGCTTCTTCCATATTTTCGGTGCGCTCATATCCGGCTTTCGCAAGGATTGAGAAAATGACCTCGGTGTCATTCACATTCATCTGGCAGCCGTAGGTCTCGATATATACTTTCCTGTGTGACATCTGTTCTTGGTTTTTCAGGTGCAAAGATAGGACATTCCGCCAAATTTATCTATATTTGTAAAACAAGTTCCACGTCCGCAAGGCGGCATTTTTCGCCCGGAATAAACAATTGGAGCGGTTTTTGATAATGAGAAGATATTTTGCAGTGCTGCTTGCCGCAATGCTGATTGCGTGCGGCTGCGGAAAATTCAATGAGATACGCATCACCTCAGCCAGGATTGTCTCATTGACCCCGTCGGGGCTGAGAGCCGTCGATGCGGTATTGGAAGCAGGCGTCGACAACCCTGCGATGGCATTTACGGTGGCATACGCCAGGGGTACGGTTTATTATGACGGAGAGCCGCTGCTGGATTATTCGGCCGAGCCGGTGACCGTGAAACGCCGCTCTTCCGGGACGTATCAGGTCAATGCCAGAGGCACCCTGGCCAATGGCGTTTCAGTGCTCCAGGTGCTGGGCATTGCCGGAAAGCTGGATGTAAACCGCTTCACTGTGGACATTGACGCCACATTGAAGGCTGGCGGAAGGAAGAAGGACATCTCCCTCAAGAGAGTCCCGCTCGCCAGAATAAAGGAGGCCGCCAAGGCTCTCCAAGCGAAACAGTAAGGGAAGAACATGAAAAGAACAACTATTCTTGCCGCAGTGGCGGCACTTGCGGCAATCATCCTCTCCGGACACTCTTCCGGTGCTCAGGAAATGAGGGACTCAGTGGTCTATCACCAGGCTGCGGCATTGGACTCCGCCCTCCTGGGCCGTTCTGTGTTCAACATCATCTCCTCACGGAGGCCGGGCGAAGGAGAGGTGAAAGTCCATCAGTCTCAGGCAATCTCCGCCGCAATGCAGAGTCACATCAACGGCAACCGGGACCGCAAGCTGTCCGGATTCCGCGTCAGGATATTCTTCGACAACAGCCAGAATGCCAGGAACGCCTCCGAGATGACAGTGAAGAGATTTTCTTCGTCCCATCCCGGGATTCCTGTCTACAGAACCTATCAGAACCCTTTCTTCAAAGTAGTCGCAGGCGATTTCAGGACAAGGTCGGAGGCGATGGAATTCCTGCAGGGAATCAAGGGGGAATACCCGGGGGCATTCGTGGTAAAGGAAAACATTTCCTTCCCGGCCGCAGACAGAAAACACACTTACGAGACCGATACGGTCAAGGTCCAGATATACCCGAACTACCAGTAAACAGAAAAAACAGAGAAGATGCTGAAACAGGAACTAAGTCTTAAACAGGTACAGAGACTCTCCCCGCTCCAGATTCAGACCATAAAGCTCATCGAGCTGCCGGTTCAGGAACTGGAGCAGAGAATCCGCAAGGAGCTGGAGGAGAATCCCGTGCTTGACGACAGCGCTCCTGCGGAGAAAGAGGACGGCGACGATCAGCAGCCTCAGGAAATCTCCCTCTCCGAGCTCAAGGACGACGACTCCATACCGGACTACAGACTGAGGGTGAACAACTACGGCAAGGACGAAAGACCGCAGTACAACACCTTCTCGGTCAAGGAAAGTTTCACCCAGAGTCTCATGGAGCAGCTGGGCTTCAGGAATCTGAGCGAGCACGAGCATGACGTGGCCGCCTTCATCATCGGAAGCCTTGACGACGACGGATACCTGCGCAGGGACATCGGGAGCCTCGTGGACGACCTGGCTTTCAGGATGAACATTACCACGGACGAGGAGGAGGTGGAGAGACTGCTCCGCATCATCCAGGATTTCGAGCCGTCAGGCGTCGGGGCAAGGGATCTCAGAGAATGTCTTCTGATACAGCTCAAGGCATTGAAACAGAGCGAAGACGTCGTGAATGCCGAAAGGATATTGACCGACTGGTTCCACGAGTTCTCCACCAAGCATTTCCAGAAGATAATGATGAAGCTCGGCCTTTCCGAGAAGGAGATGAAGGCGGCAATGGCCCGGATCGTGAAGCTGAATCCTTCCCCTGGCGGACAGATTGACGATTCATACAACGACCAGGCCCAGCAGATTGTGCCTGACTTCATACTGGATATTGAAAACGGCGAGCTCAAGCTCTCCATGCCGAGATTCTCCATTCCGGAAATCCGCATCAACCGCAAATATGCCGAGCTCCTGATGGATGCCGCCAATTCATCCGAGAGGCAGAAAAAGGAGGCCGCCACATTCGTCAAGCAGAAGATGGACTCCGCAAAATGGTTCGTCGAGGCCCTGAAGCAGAGGCACAACACATTGCTCAGCACAATGCAGGCCATCGTCGATTACCAGCACGACTATTTCATGAGCGGAGACGAGGCCAACCTCAGGCCTATGGTGCTGAAGGACATTGCCGGAATCACCGGATTCGACATATCGACCATCTCCAGGGTGGTGAACAGCAAGTACATCGAGACGCATTTCGGCATTTTCCCGTTGAAATATTTCTTCTCCGAGGGACTTGAGAACAAGGACGGGGAGGAAGTGTCCACGAGGGAGCTCAAGAAGGTGCTCCAGGAATGCGTGGAGAACGAGGACAAGCACAAGCCGCTTACGGATGACCAGCTCGTGAGCCTGATGAACGAGAAGGGATACAAGGTGGCAAGGCGCACCATCGCGAAATACCGGGACCAGCTCGGCATCCCGAAAGCGAGAATGAGAAAGGAACTTTGATGCCTGGACAGGCATATCCCGGCGCTGCCGGCATATTTAACCAAAACCACGATACACTAAGATGGAACAGTACATTCTAGCCCTGGATCAGGGTACAAGTTCATCCCGCGCCATCGTTTTCGACAGGCAGGGAAAGATACGGGCCTCTGCCCAGAAGGAATTCCCGCAGCATTTTCCTAAACCGGGCTGGGTGGAGCACGACCCGAAGGACATCTGGTCTTCCGAGGCGTCCGTGATAGCCGAGGCCATAACGTCGATGGGCATCAACGGCCTCAACATTGCCGGCATCGGAATCACCAACCAGAGGGAAACCACGATAGTATGGGATGCCGAGACGGGAGAGCCCGTCCACAACGCCATAGTATGGCAGGACCGCAGGACTTCGGATTACTGCGACTCCCTGAAAGCCAAGGGTCTGACCGACATGATCAGGCAAAAGACCGGTCTCATCATAGATGCATATTTCAGCGCCACCAAAATCAAGTGGATTCTGGACAATGTCCCGGGAGCAAGGGCCAGGGCTGAGGCCGGGAAGCTGAGATTCGGAACGGTGGACACCTGGCTCATCTGGAACCTGACAAGGGGCGGCTGCCACGTCACCGACGTCAGCAACGCCTCCAGGACAATGCTCTTCGACATCAACAGCCTCACCTGGGACAAGGAGCTCCTCGAACTCTTCGACATTCCGGAGTCAATGATGCCGGACGTGAGGTCATCCAGCGAAATCTACGGATACACCAAGACCACAATCTTCGCCCACCCTGTGCCGATCGCAGGCATTGCGGGAGACCAGCAGGCCGCCCTTTTCGGGCAGATGTGCACCACTCCAGGCTCAGTCAAGAATACATACGGGACCGGCTGCTTCCTCCTGATGAACAGCGGAACCAAGCCAATAATCTCCAGGAACAATCTCCTCACCACGGTCGCATGGAAAATCGGAGACGAGGTCAACTACGCCCTTGAGGGCAGCATCTTCGTGGCCGGATCAGTGGTCCAGTGGCTCAGGGACGGCCTCGGAATCATCCGTTCATCCTCCGAGATAGAGGCATTGGCAATGACGGTACCGGACAATGGCGGAGTATACTTCGTGCCTGCCCTGACCGGTCTGGGAGCTCCTTACTGGGACCAGTACGCCAAAGGATGCATCTACGGAATCACCCGTGGAACCACTGCAGCCCACATTGCCAGGGCCGCACTTGAAGGAATCGCTTTCCAGACAATGGACATTGTCGGCGCAATGGAGAAGGATGCCGAAGTCAGGCTCACCGAGCTCAAGGTGGACGGCGGCGCATCCAGGAACAACCTCCTGATGCAGTTCCAGGCCGACATTCTCGGAGCCAAGGTTGTCCGCCCGGCAGTGACCGAGACCACGGCGATGGGAGCCTGCTATCTCGCCGGCCTTGCAACCGGGTTCTGGAGCAGCCTCGACGAGATTCGCAGACAGTGGTCATCGGATGCTGTATTCAACCCTCTCGCCCCGGCAGGAAAGACAATGAAGCTCAAGGACGGATGGAAAGACGCCGTAAGCCGCGCCCTTTCAGGAGAATAGTTCCTGAATATCAATGAATTCTAATTTAAAACACAATGGAAATCTCATTATTTGACAAATGCCTTTTCGAGTTCATCGGAACGATGGTGATGATACTGCTCGGTGACGGTGTATGCGCAGCCTGCACACTTGAAAAGTCAAAGGCCAAGGGAGCGGGATGGATAGTAATCACAATGGCCTGGGGCTTCGCAGTCATGTGCGGAGTCTTCATTGCAGGCCCGTATTCCGGGGCCCATCTCAACCCGGCCGTGAGTCTCGGCCTCGCCATTGCAGGCAAGTTCGCCTGGGCGGAGCTTCTGCCTTACGCCGCAGCCCAGATGCTCGGAGGATTCTGCGGGGCATTGCTGGTCTATGTGTTCTACCAGGACCATTTCAAGGCCACCACGGACAATCCGGACGGCCTTCTCGGCCTGTTCTGCACAATGCCGGCCATTGAGCACAAGAGCGTCAATCTCCTCAGCGAGCTCATTGCCACATGCGTTCTCGTATTCATCATACTGGCTCTCGGAACCTCCGGCAATGCCGCCAGCGTCTCCGGCACGGCAGTTTCCACGGGAAGCCTCGGAGCTTTCCCTGTAACCGGGCTTATCATGGCCTTGGGAATGTCACTCGGAGGAACTACGGGCTATGCAATGAACCCTGCGAGGGATCTCGGACCAAGGATTGTACACAGCATCCTTCCGCTGAAAGGAAAGAGAGACAGCGGCTGGGGCTACAGCTGGGTGCCGGTCGCAGGGCCTCTCGCCGGAGCCGCCCTCGCGGCAGGGCTGTTCCTCCTCATTTACTCATAGCATATGCAATGGCTCTCCGGCATACTCTACACCCTCTTCGTCCTGATTGTCCTCGGGACGGTGATCGTCATCATCTTCGATGACGGGGACTCGTCCAAGAAGATAGCCTGGATACTGGTCATCACGATTCTGCCGATTGTCGGACTCCTGCTCTACTTTATGGTGGGCATCAATGTCAGGCAGTCCTGGTACTTTGCGATAAAGCACAGGCGGTTCATCAGAATCTTCGGGGAAAGGGCGGACAGAAGGGTTCGGGAGCTGCTTTTCGGGCATTGCAAGGATGACCTTGTCCGGGATGACTACAAGTCCTTGGCAAGGCTGCTGGCTACCGACGGCTCGACCTGCGTGACCGACGGCAATGATGTGGAAATCATCACATCGGGACACAGGAAGTTCGAGCTGCTGATGGAGGATCTGAGGAATGCGAAAGACCACATCCACATGGAGTATTTCTATTTCCGCCAGGACAAGGGAAGCCAGCAGATCAAGGAAATGCTGATGCAGAAGGCCCGCGAGGGGGTCAAGGTCAGGTTCATTCACGAGAATATCGCCAATATCGCCATCCGCCCGAAGTATTACAATGAGATGAAGAAGGCGGGTGTCCAGGTGGAAAAGTTCACGAAGTCGCACTGGCCGCTGATGAATCTGTTCACCCAGCTCAATTATCGCGACCACAGGAAGATCGTCGTCATCGACGGCAAAATCGGCTACACCGGGGGAATGAACATAAGCGATGATTATTTCATCAGATGGAGGGACACGCATCTGAGGATTACAGGCAATGCCGTGGCCGGGCTGCAGTACAGTTTCCTCAACACCTGGATAACGGCAGACGGGGAGATTGACCCGGACTTCGGCAAGTATTTCCCTATGTGCGGGGAACCGCAGGAAGCGAATGTTCAGGGAAATGCGGAAAGCGGACCGGGCAGGACGGAGAAGAATGTCCTTATGCAGATTGTCCCGGACGACCCGGAATCAGCCTGGCCTATCATCCATATGGGAGCCGTATGGGCAGTCCAGCACGCCAGGAAGTACATCTACATCCAGACTCCATATTTTGTGCCTCCGGAGCCGATGCTGCAGGCCCTGCAGTCGGCGGCGCTCAGCGGAGTGGATGTGAGGGTGATGGTGCCGAAGAAGGCGGACCTCTTCTTCATGGGCCCGGCCAACAGGTCCTATTTCTCGGAATGCCTCAGAGCTGGAGTCAGAATCTTCGAGAGAGAGGGCAGATTCATCCACTCCAAGACATTCGTAAGTGACGATTACCTGAGCGAAATCGGCTCCGCCAATATGGATTTCCGCAGTTTCAACCTGGACTACGAGCTGAATGCCTACATCTATGACGAGGAAACCGCCCGCATCAACAAGAAAATCTTCGAGAAGGATATGGAATCCTCCACCGAGGTGACTCTCGAGGAATGGCTCAGCCGTCCATGGTACAAGAAACTTGTGCAGAGAATCATACGTCTCTTTGCCGCATTGCTGTAGCTGCGTGCTTCACTCGACAGTGATATGAAAAAAAAAAGTTGCGTCAGATTTGTATTGGATTTTCGAGGTAAGATTTTCAACGTTGATGCTTCTTATAATCAGTATATGTTGAATATGTGACAATTATGTTCAATATACCTAATAGGCTCCAGGTGATTTTCGCAATAATGTGTGCATCAATAAATATCCATGCAAAAGGCAGAGAAATGATAAAAACAGCCGTAATTGCTGTCATCAGTCGGATCTTATTCATGGCGTCTGCAGTTTAAAACTATAACAATGCAAGAAACCGACCCTTTTGGGTCGGCATCTTGCAATTTTTTATGAAATAACGTTAGAATGCGTACCTCACGCTGAGCGTAGGAACGAATCCGTAGGTTACTCCGTCCATATAGAATTCCCCGTCGCAGAAGCCGAACTGAGGTCTCAGGTCGACTGACAGCTGGAGAGGGAACCAGAACTCGTATTCAAGTCCTAACTGGCCTGCGATTCCGGCGAAGAACTGGCCGTTCTTGTCATTGTAATGAGCTGTTCCGAGAGAGACACCGGGACCGGCATACCAGGCCCAGGAACCTCTCGGGGTCCAATTCGGCTGTGCGAACACGAAGTTGTAGAGTCCGGTGAAACGGAAGCCTACGTGGTTGAGGCCGAAGATACCCGCATTGAGCTCAAGGAAATGGGGAGCACCGAGAGTATGCTGATAGCTGGCCTCGATTCCGTATCCGAGCCGTCCGCCAATAGCCTTTGGCTGTGCGGAAGCCGCAAATGCAAATCCGAGCATCACGGCAATAATGATAATAGTCTTCTTCATTACATTAAAAGTTTTGCATTATACCGCAAATGTACTGAATAACTCCGGTACATCCATGTTCAAAATGTCGCAACAATTACTATACCATCCCGGAGAAGCCCATGAATGCCATGGCGAGGATGCTGACGGTCACGAGAGCAATCGGAACACCCTTGAATGCCTTCGGAACATCATTCATTGCAAGCTGCTCCCTCATTCCGGAGAAGAGAATCATTGCAAGTCCATAGCCGAGAGAGGTGGCGAATGCATAGAGCACTGCCTCTCCGAGATTCAGCATGTGGGCAGGAAGACCGAAGGTGAACTCCTTGGTAACCACTGTAATGGCCACACCGAGAACGGCGCAGTTGGTGGTGATGAGCGGAAGGAAGATGCCTAGAGCCTGGTAGAGGGACGGGCTGACCTTCTTGAGCACGATTTCGACCATCTGCACGAGGGCCGCAATGACAAGGATGAACGAAATGGTCTGAAGGAACTGCAGCTGAAGCGGAACCAGGACCAGATTATTCAGAAGATAGGTCACAATCGTCGCAAGAGTGATCACGAAGCATACCGCCGCAGACATTCCGGTTGCGGTGGAGAGCTTGTTGGACACTCCGAGGAACGGGCAGATGCCGAGGAACTGCGCCAGGACGATGTTGTTGACGAATATAGCCGAAACTATGATGAGTAAAATTTCCATAATCCTTTAGTCTTTCTTGGCGATTTTATTGAACAGAACCATCAGATATCCGAGCACGAGGAAGGCTCCCGGAGCCATCACGAAGGCCAGGATGCCGTCACCCGGAAGGAAGTGGAAGCCGAATGCTGAACCGGAACCGAGTATCTCCCTTACAAGACCGATGACGGTGAGAGACAACGTGAAGCCGAGACCGACACCGATTCCGTCCAGTGCGGAGTCAATCACGCCGTTCTTGCTGGCGAAAGCCTCTGCGCGGCCGAGCACGATACAGTTCACCACGATGAGCGGGATGAAGAGACCGAGGGAAGCATAGACGCCTGGAACATATGCCTGCATAACCAGCTGGAGCACTGTCACAAAAGTCGCTATGACCACGATATACACAGGGATGTGCACCTTGTCTGGAACGACAGGGGCGATGGCAGAGATCACCATATTGGAAAGCACCAGCACGAAAAGTGTGGCAAGGCCCATGCTGAGTCCGTCAATGGCCGACGTGGTGGTGGCCAGTGTAGGACACATTCCAAGCAGAAGGACGAATGTAGGATTGTCCTTGATGAGGCCCTTTGTTATAAGCTGCAATTTTGTCATTGTAATGTCCTCCTATAATTCTGAAATCGGCATCGGAAGAGCCGCAATTGCCTCAGCCGCATTCCTGACTGCGAGAGCGTATGCCCTCGAGGTGATGGTGGAAGCGGTGATGGCGTCCAGATTGCCGCCGTCCTTCTTGACTGTGAGAGCCTTGGACGAGATTGCATTCTCCGCGTCGAAGATTTTCAGGTTGCGGAACTGCCCGTAGAATTTCTCGTCACTTGTACACTTGGCTCCGAGACCCGGAGTCTCGCTGTGGGAAAGAACACTGGTATTGTAGATCTCGCCTCCCGGGACAACGCCTACCATAAGGGTCAGGGCGCCGCCGAAGCCTGTCACGGTGGACTTCACGGCATATGCGATGACATTGCCGTCCTTTACGCATTCATAATATTCCGAAAGCATTCCGCCTACCTCGATCGGCTTTGATGCTGAGATTTCCCCCTCAGGGAGCACCTTTGCCACAGAGGCCTTGAGGATGGCCGCATTGGTCTCCTCGATAGGAGCCTTGGTCACGGCATACACTCCGCCGAGCACACCCGAGCATACGAAGCAGGTGGCGAAGAGGCAGAGGGCCATATTCTTGAGATTGGATACTGCTGCCATTATTATTTCCTCCCGTATCTTTTCTGATGGAACCACCTGTTGATTAGCGGAACCGTCGAGTTCATAATGAGAATTGCGAATGACATTCCTTCAGGATATGCTCCGAAGTAACGGATCATGATGGTGAGGAAGCCGATTCCTATTCCGAAGATAATGCCGCCCTTGTCGGTCATAGGAGATGTCACATAGTCAGTGGCCATGAAGCAGGAACCGAGAATCATACCGCCGGAAAGAAGGTTGAATACCGGATCGGTGAAGCGTGACGGGTCTGCCAGCCAGAAAATCAGTGAAACCAGGGCGACAGTGGCCCAGATTGAAAGGGTGATGTGAGGTCTGATGACCTTGCGGACAAGGAGATAGACAAATCCGGCGAGGAGGGCCAGGGCGGAAATCTCACCCACGGAACCTCCGACATTGGCAAACAGCATCTGACCGTAGCTGATACCGTTCTCGGCCATGATGCTCTGGATGCTCTGACCGGACATTATGCCCTCATTGATAAGGCCGAGAGGTGTTGCTCCGGAAACCGCATCGACTCCGAAGAGTCCGCCCGGAATCTCCCAGTTCGTCATATAGGCAGGGAATGAGATGAGGAGGAATACGCGGCCCGCAATCGCAGGGTTGAAAAGATTCTGTCCAATGCCTCCGAATGTCATCTTGGCCACTCCGACAGCGAAAACTGAGCCGATGAACACTACCCACCATGGAGTGGTGGAAGGGAGGTTGAGTGCAAGCAGAAGTCCTGTCACCGCGGCTGACCAGTCGCAGATGGTGGAAGGCTTCTTGAGCAGGAACCTGGTAATGAGATATTCCAGGAGCACGCAGGAAATGACGGATGTCGCAAGAACCGCGATCTCGCCAAGGCCATAGAAGATGACCGAGACAATCACCGCAGGCATCAATGCGATCACCACGTCACGCATAAGCGACTTGGTGGAGACCGGCGCATGGAGATGCGGGTTCGGGGATACCAAAAGTCTGTTCATTGTATTTCAATGGTTTATTGTTCAACTTATTTCTTCTCTGCCGGTGCGGCCTTGGCGGCTTCAGCGGCTGCCCTGGCGGCTGCGGCGCGGGCCCTGATAATGCCCATCACCTTGACCTTCCCCTGGCGTATGATGTCGAGAAGAGGAATGTATGCAGGACAGCTGTAGAGACAGCATCCGCATTCGATGCAGTCCTGGACCGCATTCTGCTCGAGAGCCTCCGCATTGTCCACGAGGGTGAGCTTCCTGAGGAGGAACGGCTCAAGACCCATAGGGCAGGCCTGCGAGCATCTTCCGCAACGGATACAGTTCGTCTGAGGCTGACGCTCAGTCTGGGCTGCGGTCAGGAAAAGCAGGGCTGAAGTTCCCTTGAGGGTCGCTGCATCAAGATTGGCGATTGCCTTACCCATCATAGGGCCGCCGCTGATTACCTTCACGGCATCCTCCGGCATTCCGCCGGCCTGCTCGATAATGAAGGAAATCGGTGTTCCGACACGGACGAGATAATTGTGCTGCCTGTCCATAGGGAGGCAGTCTCCGGTGACGGTCACTGAGTTGTCCACAATCGGCCTGTTCTTCTGGACTGCGTCATAAACTGCCAATGCGGTGGCAACGTTCTGAACCACAGCACCCACATCAATCGGAAGGGCTCCTGAAGGAACCTGGCGGTGCATGACTGCGTCAATGAGCTGTTTCTCACCACCTTCCGGATATTTCTTGAGAAGGCTGAGAACCTCTATTCCATTGAACTTCGGAGACTTGGCCTTGAGAGCGGCAAGCACCTCGCTGATATGGGCGATGGCCTCAGGCTTGTTGTCCTCGATTGCAATGGTAGCCTTGTCCACTCCGAGAACCTGCTTGATGATGGCTGTTCCGATGACCACCTGCTCCCCTTTCTCGAGAAGGGTGCGGAAGTCGGATGTGAGATAAGGCTCACACTCGCAGCCATTGATGATCAGCATCTCGCATTTCTTGCCCGGAGGAGGGGAAAGTTTAACGTGGGTAGGGAATGTGGCTCCGCCAAGTCCGACGATGCCGCCGAGCTTGATCTTGTCCATTATCACCTTGTTGTCATCTGTAAAATCGGTGATGAGGGTATCTGTAGTGTCGATTCCCTCTGCCCACTCGTCGCCTTCGACCTGAATCTCGATGCAGGTCTGCATATTGCCGGCGAGATCCTTCCTCGGACCGATGGACTTCACGGTTCCGGAAACTGAAGAATGTATGTAAGCGGAAACGAATCCGCCCGGCTCTGCGACCGGCTGTCCGACCTTGACCTTGTCCCCGGGAGCCACAATCGGCTTGGCCGGAGCTCCGATATGCTGGGATACGGAGATATACACTGTCGGAGGTATAGGAAGCGCCTCAATGGCGCAGTCGCGTGAAATCTTGCTGTCAGCAGGATGCACACCGCCTATTGAAAAAGTTCTTCTCATATTGTTTTCCTCCTTATTCTTTTACGGTTGGTTTGGCCTCGGCCTCGACAGGCCTTGCTGCCTCGACAGGCTTTGCGGCCGGAGCGGCATCGGCAGGAGCAGGCTTCGGAGCAGCGGCAGGGGCTGCAGGCTTAGGGGCCGGCTTGGCCTTCTCCACCGGCTTAGGGAAGTTCACGTCGTGGATGGCACCGGTAGGACAAACGGCCACGCACTTGCGGCAAAGCTTGCACTTCGCATAGTCAATGTATGCCACATTGTTCTCAACCACAATGGCATCGTGAGGGCAGTTCTTGGCACAGAGACCGCAACCTATGCAGGCAGCCTTGCAGGCCTTGCGGGCAACGGCGCCCTTGTCCCTGTTGATGCAGGACACATAAACCCTGAGGCCGCGGATTCCCTTGCCCCTGAGCTCGATAACGCCCTTAGGACAAGCCTTTGCACAGGCCCCGCAGGCAACGCACCTGCTCTCGTCCACAACCGGAAGTCCGGTCTCCTCATTCATCGAGATGGCACCGAACTGGCAGGCCTCCACGCAGTCTCCGCAGCCGAGGCAGCCGAATGCGCATCCGGTGTCGCCGGCATAAAGCGAAGCCTTGACCTTGCAGGACTTGTATCCGTCGTAGTCATTGGTCTTTGGCCTGTTGGCGCAGCTTCCGTTGCAACGGACGACAGCCACCATAGGAGCCTTCTCCGCCACTTCATAACCGAGAATGGAGGCTACCTTCTTCATGACGTCGTTTCCGCCTACAGGGCAGAAATTGGCGCTGAGGTCAGAAGCCTTGACGGCGGCCTCGGCGAAAGCGCGGCAGCCCGCGAATCCGCAACCGCCGCAATTGGCGCCCGGCATCACCTTCTCCACCTCGTCAATCCGTGGATCTTCTTCCACCTTGAACCTTTCGGCAACAAGGTACAGGACAACCGCCAGGACGAGTCCCAGAACGGCGATTATCACTACTGTCCAAATAATTGTTGAAGTCATTTCTTATAAGTTATGTTTGTTTTCCTTGATTACTCTGAACTCGTACTCCTTCCCGATGAGGTCCCTGAAAAGATACAGGACCACATAGTAGAGAGCCATTGTGCCAAGCCCGACACCTCCTGAAAGCAATGCCCCGCATCCTGCGAAGGACATCGGGACACATACGGCAATGAGGAGGACTACAGGCAGGAAATAAGCAAGAAGTGCGGCCTTCAGCCCCATGGAAGGGGAAAGCAGCACCTCAACTTCCTCTCCTGCAACATATTTCTCTCCGGGGGCCGGTCTCACGTCCACAGTCTTTATGGTCGATTCCGACATACTGCACATTGAGGCGGCCTTGCAGGAAGAGCAGGCTGACCGGGACACAATCTCCACCGTCAGACTGTCCTGCGACACTGACACCACCCTGCCCCTGTGAGCTATCTCTGTCCCTTCAGCCATAATTACCTATTCTCTTCAATCAACGAGTCGAACGGATGTTTCAGATTCTTCCATCCCGTCAGCCTTCCGCTCGCCACTCCCACCTTCAGGGGAGCCTCGAAACAGATAGGGATTCTGTTCTCGTCATCGGACACCCAGACGGACATGTCCGTATCTCCGGAGAACACCTCGCCCGCCACCAGCTTGGCGGCGAACTTCATTGTCTTGACAGTGCCTATGCCCTTGACATACTTCTTCTCGCGGCCAAGCCATATGAAATACACGTTGGTGATGTCATTGTCAATGACGAATGTCATCGGATACTTCGTGTTCGGCTTGACCTTGCTGAAATTCATGTTCCGCGCCATATAGAAGAGAGCGGGAAGGTCGAAGGTGCAGTCAGTAAGGGGCAATGTCTCCGTCCAGGCTCCCCTCCTCGATGTCTCCAATGATGCAATAATCTGATGCTCAGCACCATCCCTGCGGTAGTCATATTCATTCCTTGAATAATAACCTCCTTCACGCGAATCCCTGTAGAAGCGCTGCGGGACAATGCCGTCGCGCGAGAACCAGCTCTCGAACTGCTCCCTGACCTTGAAGAAGATGTCATAGAACCTGGCCGTGCGCCCGTAGACCTTTGAATGGAAAACGGGAACCCCGTTCATGGTCAGCGTGTCCAGGGTGACATTGGCCTTGGCCACGTCCGCATTGATGGACTTCCACCTGTAATGTATCTCATAATCGAGCGACTCTCCCGGTCCGAATGCGAGCCTTTCCTCGTCAAGACTCCTGACGGGGATGCAGAAAGTGCCCTTGGACTGCCCTGAGACCGGAAATCCCGAGCAGAAAAGCATCAGGGCCGAGACCATTATGAGAACCCTGCCCGACATCATTGGAAACTGCTGTTTGAGAAATCATCCCCGGAAGGGAAAGGAGAGTAATCGGACTGTACCGAAGCCTCGCTGTTCATGGCGGATTCGAAAGTGCCCGAAGTATTCTCCACGAAACGGAGCTGGCCTCCCTTGAATCTCATCGGGATGGTGTCAATCTGACCGTTCCTGTTCTTGGCTATGATGATTTCCGTATATTCCTTGTCCTCCACGGTGTCACCCAGACCGATGGCGTCCGGCCTGTGCACGAAGAGTACGATATCCGCATCCTGCTCGATTGAACCCGACTCACGCAAGTCGCTGAGCATAGGTCTGTTGTTGCTGTTTGTCCTCTGCACGGAGTTTCGGGAGAGCTGGGACAGTGCCATGATCGGTATGTTCAGTTCCTTCGCCGTTCCCTTCAGCATCCTGGATATGGCGGCGACTTCCTGCTCCCTCATTCCCCTGAGTTCCGGAGGCCCCTGCATGAGCTGGAGATAGTCCACGACGATGAAACGCACTCCCTTGGAGCGGACAAGACGCTTGGCCTTGCTCCTGAACTCCGTAATGGAGATGCCCGGAGTATCGTCAATGTAGATGGGCGCCTTCGAAATGGCCTTGAGACTGTAGTTCAGCTGATCCCAGTCCTGCGGGTCCATCTTTATACCTCCCTTGATCTTGTCTGCGGGAAGACCCGACTCGGTCGTTATGAGACGCTTCACCAGCTCGATGGCGGACATCTCCAGAGAGAAGATGGCCACCGGCATGTTGCTGTCAACCGCAGCGTTGCGGAGAACATTGAGGGCGAAGGCCGTCTTTCCGACCGAAGGACGGGCACCGAGTATTATAAGGTTGGATTGCTGCCATCCGAGAGTATATTTGTCCAGCGTCTCGAAGCCCGAAGGCACGCCGCTGATGCCGGACCTGGTCTGGAGAGCCTCCAGATCGTCGGTCGCTTCCTTGATGACAGACCCGATATCCCGGAAATCCCTCTTGACATTGTTGTTGATGGCGGCGTCAATCCTGCTCTGGGACATGTCGATGAGCTCATCGACATTGGCCCCGTCATCGAACGATCCCTTGAGAATCTCGTATGCGGCGGAAATCAGCTCCCTCTGGATGCACTTCTGCTTCAGGACCTTGACGTAGTATTCCACGTGAGCCGCAGCGGCAATCCTCTCCGTCAGGGAGACAAGGGCAAGGGTGCCTCCGACCTCGTCAAGCTTGCCCATAGCCTTGAGCTTCTCGCCCACGGACAGCAGATCCAGGGCGACGTGCTCATTGACGAGCTTCGACATCGCCTCGAATATTGTCCGGTTCCTGGGTTCATAAAAGCAGTTCGGCTCAAGCTCCTCCATCACGTCCTCGACGCAATTCGCATCTATCAGAAGGGCTCCGAGCACGGCTTCCTCGAAATCGACGGCCTGAGGCGGCTTGTTTCCCAAGCCTGCCCCAAGATTGTCAATGGTGGCCTTTTCGTCCGTCTTCTTCCTGGACTTCTTAGCTTCCGCCATGCTGCAATCAGGCCTCCTCAGCCTCTATTGTATTGCTTACGATGATTCTGCCGCAATGCTCGCAGATGACGAGTTTCTTGTTGGATGCTATCTCAATGAGTCTCTGCGGAATGATCGTGTTGAAGCAGCCGCCGCAGGAGTCATTGTTGAACACGCTCACGACAGCAAGATGATTGCGCTCGCTGCTGCGGATGCGCTCATAGGCGCTCATTGTACGGGCATCAATCTTGGAAGCGCATACCTCGCGGGCTGCGAGAAGATCCTTCTCCTCCTTGGAAGTGGACTCTACGATGGTGGAAAGTTCCTCCTTCTTGGCCTTCAGGTCCTCGTTCCTTACGGCAATGTCATCCTTGAGAGCCTGAAGTTCCTCCTTCTTCACGAGAATGGCTTCCTTGGTGTCAGTCACATTCTTCTGGGCAATCTTCCTGAGGAGCTCGTGGTTCTCGACCTCCTTTGAGAGAGAGTCATACTCGCGGCTGTTGGCGATGCTGTCCATCTGTGACCTGTATTTGTCAATGGCGGCATCATATTCCACGATCTGGTTCTTGAAATTGGAAATGGAGGCATTGAAAGCCTCAATCTCTGCTGTAATCTGCGCAGCCTTCGCCTTCATCTCCGAAACTTCGCTCTCGAGATTGGCTACCTCTACCGGAAGTTCGCCGCGGAGCTGGAGAATCTTGTCAATTGCGGAATCCGCCTTCTGAAGCGCATACAAGGTGCGGAGCTTTTCCTCTACGGAAAGTTCCGAATCCGCAAAATTTTTCTGGATTGATACGAAAGTCTCCCTCTGATCAATCGGAGTCTCGACTTTCTTGAGTTTCTTGGCCATATTTGATATAATTATATAATTCGTTCATTATCAATCAGATACACCTTACGGGGCAATTTTCCCGCAAATGGCGGCTCTTAAAGACTGCAAAGTTAGGAAATTTTTTCCTTATCAAAGAAAATAAAATATCCACGACATCCATCTCGCTCTCGAAATGCCCGATGTCCATTATCATGAAATCCCCGTCGATGAAGTAGTTGTGGTACGACACATCCCCAGTGACATAGAGCTGGGCTCCGGATTTCACCGCGGCCCCGATGAGGGATGAGCCGCTGCCTCCGCAGACTGCAATGCGCTTCACGGGCGAAGAGCATGGAAGGGAGCATCTCGCATGGTCCAGACCGAATTTTTCCTTGACCATCTTCACGGCCTCCCCTGCAGGCAGAGCCTCCGGAAGATTGCCTACTATTCCGAGACCCGTGCCGTCTCCATCCTCATCGAGAATACAGGTGTCCAGCAGTCCGAGCCTGGATGCCATCGCCCCGCTGACTCCGTCCGGAACCTTGTCGGCATTGGTGTGGGCTGCATAAACGGCTACCCCGGATCTGATGGCCTTGATTACCGCCCTGGTCACGGGATCATTCCCGTCAATCTTTTTCAACCCCCTGAATATCAGAGGATGATGGGTAATGACCATATCCGCTCCGGTCTCCACCGCCTCGTCAATGAGCTCAGGCGTGCAGTCGAAGCCCACGAGCACAGCCCGCACCTCGTCCTCGGGAGAGCCGATTGAAAGGCCGCTGTTGTCCCATTCTTCCTGCAGGGACAGCGGAGCAAATTCCTCGATGCAGGCAGCTATATCCTTGACTTTCATAATGATTCCCTGATTTCAACAAGTTGCTGGCGAATGTCCTTGAGATAGTTGAGCGCCTTCACGCGGGCCTCCACGCTCTTGCGCTCCGAAGCCATTTTCGATGCGGCTCCGGCAAGGGTCATCCCGTTGGACTTGACCAGCAGATGCACCTGCTTGAGGGTTTCCACATCCTCGGCTCTGTAGAGACGGTTGCCCTTGGCATTCCTCTCAGGCTTGATGAACTTTGAGAAGTAGTCCGACCAGAAACGGATGAGCGAGACATTCTCTCCGAGAATCTCCGCCACCTCACCGATTGAATAGTATAATTTTGACATGTATCAGAAGGGATAATCGTATTATTGACAGGACTAATCCATTGACTGTCCGGTAGTTGCAGCCAGATATGCGGCTCTTGTATATTCCTCCGGGGAAAATGATGCGAAGAAGAAGTTCACCGGATCCAGCACCTCCCCGTCACGCCTCACCTCATAATGTAGATGAGGGGCGAACGAATTGCCTGAAATACCGACCCCTGCCAGCTTCTTTCCTGCCTTGACCCTCTCGCCTTTCCTTACCACAATGTCCTCGAGATGTGCATAGACCGTCACATATCCGCCATCGTGGGTTATTTCCACGACATTGCCCAGACCCTTGCCGGAACGCCTGACATCAGTGACCGTCCCGTCTGCCGCTGCAATCACCGGAGTACCCTGGCCGACAATCAGGTCAATGCCGTCGTGCTGTGAAATCACCTTGTAGAAAGGATTGATTTTCTGACCGATGGAGGCTCCGACCTGGGCCGGCTTCAATCCCGCCACCGGCACAATCATCGGAGGCAATGCCCCCTTCCGGGAGGAAATGTCACCGAACACTTCCAGGAAGCCTGACTCTATTCCTGCCGCTGCAGCGGAAAGGGATGCGATTCTCCCCTCCGAATATCTTACAATGTCGCTGTCGGGTATGGAATCGTCTCCGAATGTGAAAGACATCCTGCCGAGCGGGTCCATCTCGGGCGCATCAGCATTGAAAAGTTTCTCGTATATGGCATTGTCCCTGGCCTCTAGACCCCTGACCACATCCTCAATCAGACGCTCCTTCTCCTGCATTTCCGGATACAGCTTCTCGTACATCCGGTTTTCCCGCTTCAGCTTCTTCTCCTCGTCGGTGGAAATCAGCAATGAAAAGCAGAGATAGTAGAAGGCTGCCATGGACAGGGTGGCAATGAGCCATTTGAGTGACGTCATCAGAATCCCCCTGACCGAATTCGTCACTTTCCTCAGATTGAAATCCTTGTCGAATACGTACCTGCTCATCTCGAGGTCCCCCGTTTGAGAGTCTCCCTGAAGTTCTCCTCCGTGATGTTCTCAGATTCGGCGGAAGACTTGGCCACCATTGACCTGTATTCGTCGAGCGGCATTCCCATATCGAAGTAGTTGTACGGATTGACATATCTGCCGCGGTATATCACCTCGTAATGGAGATGCGGGCCGGTGGACCGCCCTGAATTGCCGGTCTCGGCGATGCGCTCGCCCCTCCTGACCTTCATTCCCTCGCCCACGAATACCGTCTTCAGATGGGCATATCTTGTCTTGTATCCGAAGCCATGGTCGATAACCACGGAATTGCCATAGCCGAAAAATTCGAAGGTGACAGACTCCACCACGCCGTCACCCGTGGCATATACGGGATTGCCCGGCTTGCAGGCGAAATCGAAGCCCGTATGCATCTTGGAAACCCTGGTTATCGGGTCGGAACGGTAGCCGAATGAGCTCGAGAGCCTGTAGGTGCCCTCCTCCGGGGCAATCGGCGGGACTGCCGGGATGCAGGAGGCCATGTCTCCAGCCTTGTTCGACATTGCCAGCACCTCGTCGAGAGACCTGCTCTGGACATAGGTCTTCTTGGTAAGTATGTCGAGCCTGACTGCGGTCTTCTTCAATATGGAATTCTCCGGGAGCATGTCCAGATAGTCATACCTGTTCACTCCTCCGAAGCCGGCATTCCTGACCTCGGCGGGTATCGGGTTCATTCCGAAAATGTTCCTGTAGATCTCGTCATCCCTGACCCCGAGCCCATCAAGAGTCGCCTCGCAGGCATCAAGCTGCCTGTTCATGAGCTCGATTCTGGATGCCCATCTGGCATTGGCCATCTTCAGGACAGCAGTCTTCGGGAGCACGATTCCGAAAACAGACGTGGCCAGCCAGAAATATACGAAAGACAGGGCAATGCTGAAGCACATCAGCAACGCCAGCTTTATGAATCTCGCCCGTGGAGACACTTTTTCAATTTCGTACAGAAGCGTCTCAGGGTTGAGTTTATATCGCTTGAAGTCAGACATATTTCGCAAATATAATCTTTTTTGAGAAAAAAGTTATAATTTTGCCGTTTGATTGGGGAAGAGGCCCCGGACCGTAAAGGAAAAACCGTGCCATACCCCGCATGGGAATGAATGGGAATGAAAATATTTATATGATGACATCCAACGAAATAAGACAGAAATTTCTCGATTTCTTCGCTTCCAAGGGACATCAGGTTGTCCCGTCAGCGCCAATGGTGGTCAAGAATGACCCTACTCTGATGTTTACCAATGCCGGAATGAACCAGTTCAAGGACATATTTCTCGGCAATGTCACTCCAAAATCCCGCAGGGCGACCGACTCGCAGAAATGCCTCCGCGTGAGCGGAAAGCACAATGATCTCGAAGAGGTAGGCCACGACTCGTACCACCACACGATGTTCGAGATGCTCGGAAACTGGAGTTTCGGGGACTATTTCAAGACCGAGGCCATAAGCTGGGCCTGGGAGCTCCTCACCGAGGTTTACGGCATTGACAAGACCAAGCTCTACGCCACCGTGTTCGAGGGCAGCGCCGAGGACGGCACCGAACTGGACGAGGAGGCAAGGCAGACCTGGCTCAAGTATCTCCCGGAGGACCACATCCTCCTCGGAAACAAGCACGACAATTTCTGGGAGATGGGCGACACCGGTCCTTGCGGCCCCTGCAGCGAAATCCACATCGACCTGAGGGACGAGGATGAAATCGCAAGGATTCCGGGACGCGAGCTCGTGAACAAGAGCAACCCTCTCGTGATCGAGATATGGAACCTCGTGTTCATGCAGTACAACAGGAAGGCCAACGGCGAACTCGAGGCCCTGCCTGCCCACAACATTGACACCGGAATGGGCTTTGAGCGTCTCTGCATGGTACTCCAGGGCAAGAAGAGCAACTACGACACCGACGTATTCACCGGGATGATCTCCAGAATCGAGGCTCTTTCCGGACATTCATACCACGAGTCGGAAAAGACAGAGGTGGCAATGAGGGTCATTGCGGACCATATCCGCGCCATCAGCTTCTCCATTGCAGACGGTCAGCTTCCTTCCAATGTGAAGGCCGGCTACGTCATCAGGCGAATCCTCAGAAGGGCTGTGAGATACGGCTACACCTTCCTCGGATTCAATGAGCCGTTCCTCTGCAGGCTGGTTTCCCAGCTCGCCGATGACATGGGCGGCGCCTATCCGGAGCTCCGCAGCCAGCAGACCCTCATCGAGACCGTAATCCGCGAGGAGGAGTTCGCATTCCTCCGCACCCTCGACAGGGGCATCAGGATGATGGACGACTATCTCGCCAAGGCTGCCGACACGAAGGTAATAGACGGGAAGGATGCGTTCGTGCTCTATGACACCTACGGATTCCCGATCGACCTCACCGAGCTCATCGCATCGGAAAATGGCTGCAGGGTGGACCTCGAAGGCTTCAATGCCGAGCTCGCCAAGCAGAAGGAAAGGGCCCGCCAGGCCACTTCCAATGAGTTCGGCGACTGGGTTCAGTATCACGACGCCGAGGGCAGCGAGTTCATCGGCTACGACTATCTGGAGCTCGAAGGAGCCAGCCTCATAAAGCAGCGTACCGTAAAGCAGAAGAACAAGGTGATGTACCAGCTCGTCTTCGACCGCACTCCGTTCTATGCGGAGATGGGAGGACAGGTAGGCGACACCGGCTACATCGAATCGGAGAGCGGCGAGAGAATCAATATCCTCAATACGGTGAAGGAGAACGACCTCACCATCCACATTGCGGAGAGGATTCCTTCAGACTGCTCGGAGTCATTCTCCCTTCACGTGGACAGCGAAAGAAGGCTGAAAATCGCAGCCAACCATACGGCGACCCACCTTCTCGACCATGCCCTGAGGGAAGTTCTCGGCAAGCACGTGGAGCAGAAGGGCTCATTCGTGGGCCCGGATTATTTCCGCTTCGACTTCTCGCATTTCTCCAAGATGACAGACGAGGAGCTCGAGAAGACAGAACAGCTGGTCAACAGGCTCATCCGCCTCGACTCCCCGCTTGAGGAAAACAGGGAGGCCACGATGGAGGAGGCCAATGCAATGGGCGCAATCGCATTGTTCGGAGAGAAATACGGAGACAGGGTAAGAGTCGTCAAGTTCGGTGACTCCGTGGAGCTCTGCGGTGGAACGCACGCTTCCGCAACCGGACGCATCGGAATGTTCTCAATCGTGTCCGAGGGAGCGGTTGCCGCCGGCGTGAGACGTATCGAGGCATTGACCGGAGAGGCTGCCTGGAGGCATTTCAGGGCTGTCCAGGACTCAATGAAGTCAGCCAGGGCATTCTTCAACAATACTCCTGACCTCACCGAGGCCATCAGGAAAATGGTTGAGGAAAATGCCGGATACAAGAAGGAGATCGAGGATTTCGTACAGGCCGAGACAGCCAGAATCGCCGAGAAGCTCGAGAAGGAGGCCAAGGACATCAACGGCATCAAAGTTGTGTCAATCTCCGCCCCGATGGACCCGGCAATGGTGAAGAATGCCGCAGCCATCCTCCAGAAGAAGATGCAGAACTTCATGCTCGCCGCTGCAGTCGAGTTCGAGAAGAAGCCGGGACTTGTCCTGATGTATTCTCCGGACCTCGTCGAGAAGGGAAAGAATGCAGGCAATGATATCCGGGAGGCGGCAAAGTGCATTCTCGGAGGCGGTGGCGGACAGCCTGGTCTTGCAACTGCAGGAGGAAAGAACACCGAGGGTCTGAAGGACGCTCTCGCCAAGATGATCGAACTCGGTACCGCATAGGCGACCGGGGACTGACACGCACACAGGTATTGGAATGAAGAAACTGGACAGATTCATCGTGAAGTCATTTGCAGGACCTTTCGTAGGCATCCTGCTGATTGTGGTCTTCATCATGATGATGCAGTTTCTCTGGCTCTACATTGATGAACTCGTAGGCAAGGGACTGGGACTCAAGATCATACTGGAGTTCCTTGGCTGGGGAAGCGCCACGATGCTCCCCCTCTCGCTTCCGCTGGCGACATTGCTCGCCTCCGTGATGACCGTAGGCCAGCTGGCCGAGAACAACGAGCTCATTGCAATGAAGTCGGCCGGAATCTCCCTTACGAGAATACTCACGCCTCTGATCATCTGTGCGGCCGTCATCTCCGTCATCGCATTCTTCACGGTGAACAATCTGGTCCCTGTGGCCTTCAACAAGATTTACACCCTGAGGGACGACATCGGGCGCACCAAGGAGGAAATCAACATTCCAACAGGCACATTCTACGACGGCATTGACGGATATGTGCTCCGGGTGGACAGCAAGGATGACAAGACCAAGATGATGCACGGAGTGCTGGTATATGACCATACCGGCAACAAGGGCAACACCAGCGTGACCATAGCCGACTCCGCCATGATACGGATGTCCGCAGGCAAGGACTACCTGACATTCAAGCTGTTCAGCGGCATCAACTATCAGGAGACCAATAAGATCAGCTACCGGGATACTTCCCTGCAGCTGCAGAAGATCACCTTCGGGACGCAGGAGATGATAATCCCTCTGGAGAACTACGCTTTCCAGAAATCCGAAGGGGCCAAGTTCGGGGACCAGGTCAAGGCCAAGAGCCTCGGCCAGCTCAGGCACGGAAAGGACTCGCTGACCCATCTCAATGACTCGGCGCATGCGGTCAATACCGAGGCCTTCTTCAAGAAGAGGCTTCTCAGATACGCCAGCCAGCTGGACACGGCAACCCATTTCCAGGGAACGACGGACTTCACCGACGAGAAGCTCTGCAGATGGGAAAGGCCGTCGGACGAACTGGGAGCATACCAGAACGCAAAGAATATCGCCGCGGATTTCAAAATGCAGATAAGCAGCTATGAGAATGATGTTTACAGCTACATCTACCTGCTGCGGAGGACTGATGTCGAGCTGCTGAAGAAATTCGCCGAGGCATTGGCCTGCTTCATCCTCTTCTTCATCGGTGCACCTCTGGGGGCCTTCATCAGAAAGGGCGGACTGGGAATCTCGGCCATCATTGCCGTAATGTTCTTCGTCCTTTACTGGGTCATTGACATCACCGGAACCAAGCTCGCAAGGGACGGAGCCGTATCGGCCGCATCCGGAGTATTCATTTCCACTGTCATTCTCTTCCCGCTGGGACTGTACTTCACCTGGAAGGCGGTTCACGACTCAGCCATCATCAACACGGAGAATTTCGGAACCTGGTGGAGAAAAATCAAGAGCAGATTCATGACAACATTCAGAAAGACAAGAATCGTATATATGGGCACGCCGGAATTCGCCGTCGCCCCTTTGAAGGCCCTCATTGACAGCGGGCACAATGTAGTGGGCGTCGTCACCGTGGCGGACAAGCCGAGCGGACGGGGCCTGAAGGTGAATGAGAGTGCAGTCAAGCAATTCGCCGTGGAGAAGGGCATTCCTGTTCTCCAGCCGATCAGGCTCAAGGACCCGGAATTCCTGAAGGCCCTGGCCGATTTCAAGGCCGACCTTTTCGTGGTGGTGGCATTCAGAATGCTTCCCGAGAAGGTCTGGACTATGCCTAAGCTCGGCACTTTCAATCTCCACGCTGCCCTCCTGCCTCAGTACCGGGGAGCCGCCCCTATCAACTGGGCGGTAATCAACGGTGAGAACATGAGCGGTGTCACTACATTCATGATTGACCATGACATTGACACCGGAGGCATCATTCTCAGGCAGGAATGCCGGATTGCCAGGACCGACACGGCCGGAGACCTTCACGACAAGCTTATGTCAATAGGTTCTGAACTGGTCGTCGAGACTGTAGAGGGAATCATCGAGAAGAATGTGGAGACCCGTGTACAGAGGAGCTTCATCCAGGGTTCGGAGGTGCTCAAGCCGGCTCCTAAACTGACAAGGGCTCTCTGTCACATTGACTGGAACGACACTGCAGCGGCCATCTACAATCTGATCAGAGGCCTTAGCCCATATCCGACGGCATTCACCGAGCTTGTCCGCATTGACGGGACGGGTGCGGCCCAGCAGCTGAAGATATTTTTCGGCGAGCCTGTGACCGGAGATGAGTTCGAATCATTGAAACAGAGAAGCATAGGCGGCCCTGCGGACCGTCCGGGAAGCATATTGTCAGACGGAAAGACCTTCTTCGCCATAACTGCCGTGGATGGTGCAGTCTCGATAACTGACCTTCAGCTCTCCGGCAAGAAGAGGATGGACGTGAAGGCCTTCCTGGCAGGTTTCAGGAACCCTGAGCTGTTCACGACCACTGCCGGAACCTCCAGGGCGGAAATCCAGAAGACAAGAGGTTGATTTTCAGAACAGTTTGTTCTTCGGCAAGGTAGGGATGAACTGCTTGAGATAGAAAGGTTCGGAATATGCGGTGTCCAGGAAGTCGGATGCCGCATATTTCATTTCCGCAGGGTGGAGCATCGAGGCGGCCTCGGGGCAGGCATCGATGAATGTCGCATTGGCGGACTTTATGACATCGGAGCATTTGCGGGCTCCGTCGCCTATGAATAGAACCGGTCCCTCCGCAAGAATGTCAGCGAAACTCTCCTCCGTCACTATTTCCGGAGCGGTCTCGCGGACCTGCTTTCCCGTAACGTCGAACACTGCGCTGTACACCTCCATTCTCCTCGCATCTATCATCGGCACGATGTGGCGGCAGCCCTCAGGAAGCAGATTCCTGTCGATGGCCTGCCATACGAGAGTGTCCAGCGAGCCGACCCCGATCATGGGGATCCCAGCCCCGAAACAAAGTCCCTTGGCCGTGGACACACCGACCCTCAGGCCGGTGTACGAGCCGGGGCCCATGCTTACGCAGACGGCGTCGCAGTCCTTGACGCCGAGACCCTGCCCGTCCAGCATTTCCTTGACGAAAGGCGCTGTCAGCGAGGCATGCCTGCGCCCGTCATCTGAGCGGGTCGCGATAATCTCACCGTCTCTGGAAAGGGCGGTGGAGCAGAGGGCTGTGGAAGTCTCTATGTATATGATTGTAGCCATGTTACGAAATCAGATTCTTAAGATAGGGGAGGACGGCGAGCGAGGCGTCCCTGAGGTGAATGAATACGGGCGAGCGGGACAGAGTCTCCTCGCCGACAAAGTGGAATGTATTGTTGATGCTGGTGAAAAGGACGGCGAGAATGCCGAGGACAATGGCAGCCTTGAGCAGTCCGAAAACGGCCCCGAGCAGCCTGTCCAGCCAGCCGAGTGTGACGAAGTTTATGCTGGCCTTGACGAGCTTGCCTATGAGCTTGAGCAGCAGTACGACCAGCACAACCATCATTATGAATACCAATACTTTAAGGAAGCCGGCAGGGGCCCCGAGATATGGCTGGAGGAAGGTGCAGGCCAGGTCCGTGAACTTCAATGCCGCCCAGGTCCCGGCAACTATGGCGACGATGGCTATTGCCTGCTCCGTGAAGCCCTTGAAAAGGCCATGCAGCAGGGAGGCGGCCAGCATGAGGGCCAATATGATATCCAGAATGCTCACGTTTTGCTAAAAATCCAATATTTCACTATCTTTGCAGACTACTATACCCGGAACTGTGTTCCGAAACGCAAAATTAGACAAAAAATATGACATTCAAAGAGTACAAGGGTCTAGATCTGGTCGGCACCGGCAATGAGGTGCTTGAAAGATGGAAGAAGAACCGCGCTTTCGAGAAATCCCTCGAGGTGAGGGAAGGTGCGCCGGAATTCATTTTCTTCGAGGGTCCGCCATCCGCCAACGGCATGCCGGGAATCCATCACGTAATGGCCCGCTCTATCAAGGACGCCATCTGCAGATACAAGACTCAGACCGGCTTCAAGGTGAACCGCCGCGCAGGCTGGGACACCCACGGACTGCCTGTCGAGCTGGGCGTGGAGAAGAAGCTCGGCATCACGAAGGAAGACATCGGACACAAGATCAGTGTGGAGGAATACAACAGGGCCTGCCGCACCGAGGTGATGAAATATACAAAGGAGTGGGTGTCGCTCACTGAGCGCATCGGCTACTGGGTGGACATGAATGATCCTTACATCACCTATGACAACAGATACATCGAGACCCTCTGGTATCTTCTGAAGAAGATTTACGACAAGGGCCTCCTCTACAAGGGATTCACAATCCAGCCATACTCCCCTGCCGCAGGAACCGGACTGAGCTCCCACGAGCTCAACCAGCCGGGATGCTACAGGGACGTGAAGGATACCACAGCCGCAGCCCAGTTCGAGGTGATCAAGGACGAGAAGTCCCAGAAGCTCTTCGGCTGCGAGACTCTGCCGGTATTCTTCATCGCCTGGACCACGACTCCATGGACATTGCCTTCAAACACAGCGCTTTGCGTCGGCCCCAACATTGACTATGTAAGGGTTGCCTCCGCAAATCCATACAGCGGAGAGGAAGCCATCTACATCGTGGCCAAGGCACTTCTTCCGGTATGGTTCAACGGCAAGACCCCATTCAGGGTACTCGATGGCGAATTCAAGGGCAGCGAGCTCGCAGGCATCTCATACCACCAGCTCATCCCATGGTTCAAGCCTGAGACAGACGGCGCTTTCAAGGTCATCCTCGGAGACTATGTGACCACCGAGGACGGTACCGGAATCGTGCACATCGCCCCTACATTCGGTGCGGACGACGCCCGCGTGGCCAAGGCTGCGGGAGTGCCGGGCATCTGGGTGAAGGACGCTGACGGCAACCTCTCGGCCCAGGTGGACAAGCAGGGCCGTTTCTTCACTCTCGGGGAAATGGATGCCGAATACAGGAAGAACAATGTCAATGAGGAGCTTTACGGCGAATATGCCGGGCGCTTCGTCAAGAACGCATATGACCCGAATCTCAAGCCGGACGACCCTACCCTCGACATTGACCTCTGCGTAATGCTCAAGCAGCAGGGCAAGGCCTTCCGCATCGAGAAGCACGTCCACAACTATCCGCATTGCTGGAGAACGGACAAGCCGGTGCTCTACTACCCTCTCGACAGCTGGTTCATCAAGGCCTCCGCAGTGCGTGAGGAAATGATGAAGCTCAATGAGACCATCACCTGGAAGCCTGAGGCCACCGGAACAGGCCGTTTCGGAAAATGGCTGGAGAACATCCAGGACTGGAACCTCTCGAGAAGCCGCTTCTGGGGCACACCGCTCCCTATCTGGCGTACGGAGGACGGCAAGGAAGAGAAATGCATAGGCTCCGTAAAGGAACTCAATGCCGAAATCGAGAAGGCCGTGGCTGCCGGGATAATGGCAAGCAATCCATTGAAGGACAAGGGATTCAATCCTGAGGACATGAGCAGGGAGAACTATGACCTCATCGATCTTCACAGGCCTTACGTGGACAACATATTCCTCGTTTCCGACTCCGGCCGCAAGATGGTCCGCGAGAGCGATCTCATTGACGTGTGGTTCGACTCCGGTGCCATGCCATATGCCCAGGAGGGTCTCCGCAACCTCGGCTCCGACAAGTTCGGCTGCACGGCCGACTTCATTGCCGAAGGCGTTGACCAGACCAGGGGCTGGTTCTACACCCTGCATGCGATCCACACGATGATCAGCGGCACCCCGGCATTCAGACGAGTCATCTCCAACGGTCTCGTTCTCGACAAGAACGGGGACAAGATGAGCAAGCGTCTCGGCAATGCCGTGGATCCGTTCTCCCAGATCGACAAGTACGGTGCCGATGCGGTGAGATGGTATATGCTCACCAACTCCCAGCCTTGGGACAATCTCCGCTACGATGAGGCGGGAGTGGACGAGGTCAGGAGGAAATTCTTCGGAACCCTTTACAATACATATTCATTCTTCGCCCTCTACGCCAACCTTGACAACTTCGACCCGAAGGCTCCGGCAGTTCCGTACAGCGATCGCCCGGAAATCGACAGGTGGATCATCTCGCTCATGAACACCCTCATCAAGGATGTCAGGGCAGCCTACGAGGACTATGATGTGACCCTTGCCGGCAGGCTGATTCAGGATTTCGTCTGCGACCACGTCAGCAACTGGTACGTCCGTCTGAACAGGAAGCGTTTCTGGGGCAGCGGCTCCGACAGGGACAAGCTCGCCGCTTACCAGACATTGTACGAGGTGCTCAGGAACATTGCCGTACTCTCCGCCCCTATAGCCCCGTTCTTCATGGACAGGCTCTATCTCGACCTTGTTCCGGACGGGGAGGAATCCGTTCATTACGCAATGATGCCGGAACCGGACTGCAGCCTTATCGACAAGGACCTCGAGGAAAGAATGGAACTTGCCCAGAGGGCATCCTCAATGGTGCTCGCCCTCAGGCGCAAGGTCAATATCAAGGTGCGCCAGCCGCTCTCCAAGCTCGTCATCCCTGTCATATCCGACAAGGTGAGAGGGCAGCTTGAGAAAGTAAAGGACATCATCCTCGGCGAAGTCAATGTGAAGGAAGCCGAGTTCATCTCCGACACCACAGGCATCATCACGAAGAAGATCAAGCCGAACTTCAAGACTCTCGGCAAGGTTTACGGCAAGAGGATGAAGGAGATCGCCTCCGCATTCGCCGCAATGGACCAGCACGTCATCAATGCCATCCAGAATGCCGAGACTGCAGGTACGGCTTACAGCCTGAACCTGCCTGAGGGAGAGGTCGTCCTCAATCCGGGAGACTACATGATTTCCTCCGAGGATATGCCGGGATGGCTCGTGGCATCAGAAGGCTCCCTCACCATCGCCCTCGACATCGAGGTAAGCGAGCAGCTCAGGAATGAAGGCGTCGCCCGCGAACTCGTGAACCGCATCCAGAATCTCAGGAAGGACAGCGGATTCGAGGTGACAGACAAGGTGGACGTAAGGATTTACGCCGACGGCGAAGCATTGGAAGAAATAACCGCTGCGCTCGCATCATACAAGGACTATGTCGCAACCCAGACCCTCGCTCTCTCCATTGAGACCGGGCCTGCTGCTGAAGCCGGCGAAAAGGCTGCGGAAGTGGAGTGGAATGAAGGCAAGATTCTTGTGGAGGCAACACGCAGATAAACATTAACGTTATGGAAGAGAACAAACTGAATGGCAGCGAGGTTTCTGAGAAAACCCGCTACAGCGATGAGGAACTCGCCGAGTTCAAGTCCATCATCCTTGATATGCTTGAAAAGGCCAAGCAGGAATACAATACATTGAGGAAGGTAGTGATGAACAACGGCAACAACGACATCGAGGACACTACCCCTTCCTTCAAGACAGTCGAGGACGACGGGGCTATGCAGCTCTCCCGGGAGGAGGCCAGCCAGCTCGCACAGCGCCAGTACAAGTTCATCCAGAACCTCGAGGCAGCCCTCGTCAGAATCGAGAACAAGACCTATGGCGTATGCCGCGTGACCGGAAAGCTCATCCCTAAGGAAAGGCTCCGTCTCGTGCCGCACGCCACCCTGACCGTCGAGGCCAAGGAGAAGATGTCCAGGAAATAAGGCTATGAAAATATCCAAGGGCAGGTGGCTGCTCATTCTCGGAATCGTATTGGTAGTCATTGACCAGGTAATCAAAATCCTGGTCAAGACCAATATGTCCATAGGAGAGCATTTCAGCGTCATCGGGAACTGGTTCCAGATACTGTTCATAGAGAACGAGGGAATGGCATTCGGAATGAAGTTCGGGGGAATGTTCGGAAAGTTCCTCCTCACCACCTTCCGAATCTGCTTATTCGGCTTCCTCTGCTGGTGGATTACCGGTCTTGTCCGCCGTGGCTACTGCGCCGGAAAAGACAGCAACGGGGAGAAGCAGTATATAAAAGTACCGACAGGAGTCCTCGTCGGCCTGACCATAATCACGGCCGGGGCCCTGGGCAACATCATCGACTGTCTGGCGTACGGACAGCTTTTCTCCGAGTCCACAAGGACGGCCGTGGCCGAATTCGGCGGCAGCTATGCCCCTGTGATGTTCGGCAAGGTCGTGGACATGTTCTACTTCCCTCTCATCGACACCGTATGGCCGGATTGGATGCCGGTGATCGGTGGCAGGCCATTCAGGTTCTTCGAACCCGTATTCAACTTTGCAGACAGCTGCGTCACAGTGGGTGCCGCATACCTGATTCTCTTCCAGTACCGGTTCTTCACGACCGAGGCCGAGGGGAAGGTTACAGATTCTAACAATAAAAAGCAGGCAATATAATACGTTCAACTGCTTGATTCTGCGATTTTTCGCAATTTTTTCAAAATTCACATTCTGCCGATTACATAGAGTTCTATGTCATCTTCTCCGATGATGATAGTATCCCGGAGGAGTATGACAAGCTCAAGATATCCGGCTACAGGTACACCGGACTTGTAAACGACGATTAATCCTATCGTTGGGGATCTACGCCAATGTCGTACCAATCCGGATGGGCAGATGATCTTCAAGAGTATGTCGATTTCCTTGAGAATGCACTCAGCTAGCAAGGATTGACTACCTGAAGTTTTGTTTAACAATTATTGATGCACCCGGCTCCTGAAGTGATTCAAGAGCCGGGTTTTTCCGGCCCTGCCCGAGCGTGAAAGCCCGAGATCGAAACCGGGCGGAAAATCATATAATTTGACTATATTAGCATCGTAAATCCGATTGTAATATGAAGGGGCATTTCAAGAGTTACTTATGTTTTTGCCTGGCGCTGTCAATCTTAGGGATAGCAGTACCTGGAAGATTGGCACAGGCACATCTGGTTGCAGGGATTGAGCCAGTGCTCACTGCAGAGCCTGTGCGGGAGGGTGAAGAGAGTAAAGAAGTGAGGATGCGGCAACTCGACCCTATAGAAGAGGGAGCGCAGGTGCATGGCAGCGGCTGGGCGAGTCTTGCAGGAAGCTTCGTAAGGCTGGAGGAGAGTGCGGAAGGCCTGGTCAGGAAACCGCTGTGGGACCTGAGCCGCAATAGTGCGGGGCTGAGTCTGGTATTCCGGAGCAATACGAGAAGGCTTGATGTCAGTTTTGATGTTTATGGCGGGAGTGGTATGAACCATATGCCTGCAACCGGGGTTTCGGGTGTTGACCTGTTTGCGTATAAACCTGATGGCGAAGAACTTTGGTGCGCCGCGAAGTTTATGCCGCAGTTTAAAGAGGAGTATGTCGAGGCACAGGCCACCGGCGGCCAGGCTAAGAGAATCCGGGTTACCAGGGTATCATACTCTTTTGAGCAGATAGACTACGAGGATGGCTGCGAGGAGTACGAGTGGCATCTGTATCTTCCTCTGTATAATACAGTGGAGAATTTCAGGATAGCGGTCGAAGAAGGTTGCCGGCTGGAGTGGGTTCCGCGCGATTGCAGGCAGCCAATAGTAGTTTACGGTACCAGCATTGCTCAGGGAGCGTGCGCAACGAGGCCGGGCATGGCCTGGACCAATCTTGTCGAGAGGGAGTTGAGATATCCTGTAGTGAATCTGGGGTTTTCGGGAAACGGCAAGCTTGAGCCGGAGTTGTTCAGCCTGCTGGATCAGATAGATGCTGCAGTGTATATCATTGATTGTCTGCCGAATATAAAAGTCTCAGACACATTGGAAGATAAACTTGAAGCAGGTATCAAACTGCTGCGGGAGCATCATGGCTGTCCAATTCTGGTGGTCGACCACAGCGGGTATACCAATGAGAGGACCAATTTTTCGCGGGGATTTACGGAAGAACTTAACAGGCGGCAGGCGGCAGTGGTAAAACGGCTTCAGAGGGAGGGTATAAAAGATCTTTACTACCTGACCCGCAATGAGATAGCCTGGGATAAAGACAGTATGGTCGAAGGAGTTCATCCCAACGATATAGGTATGGTGCAACAGGCCGGCGCCGTATGCAGGAAGCTTCACCATATCGACCGCAAGAGCAGAGAAATGAACCTCAAGGGTAGATAGAAGAGTATTTAAATGTCATTGAACTATGGCGAAAAACAATCCAATCATAACCGAAGAAAGGCTCCAGAAATATCAGGGCCATTACTCAGAGGAAAAATTGTGGCCCAAGATGAAGAAGTTCGCCGCCAGACTGGGAGGCAAGGCCACATACTACGTCCTGGTTCTCTACTATGTCCTCCAGTCCCCGGATGTCCCTCTGAGCAACAAGACAATGATTCTTGGCGCCCTGGGCTACTTCATTCTTCCGCTGGACCTGATTCCGGACCTGATTCCCGCATTGGGGTTCACGGACGACATTGCCGCCCTGACATTGGCCTACAAGGCTATCCAGTCCTCCATCACCCCGGAGATAAAGGCCCGGGCGGAGGCCAAGGTCAAGGAATGGCTGTGATGACCGGGTACAGAGCTGAGCAACTGGAAGAGCTTGCCAAAGGATGGACAATTGAAAAGATGACAGGAAAAAGAATATGATACTTACAACTACACCGGCCATTGAAGGCCACACAATCAGGGAATACAAGGGAGTCGTCTTCGGAGAGGTTATCACCGGAGTCAATTTCCTGAAGGACTTTGCCGCCAGCATACGCAACATCGTCGGCGGACGTTCCGGATCTTATGAGAACGAGCTTGTAGAGGCACGTCAGAAGGCGATGGATGAGATGGCTCAGCGTGCCCGCAGCATGGGAGCGAACGCAGTAGTCGGCATTGACATTGACTACGAGGTACTCGGAGCAGACAACGGTATGCTGATGGTCACCGCATCGGGAACGGCGGTGATCATTGACTGAGGCAGGGCTGTTATACTTTATGATTGCGCCTAAGATAGACTACTCCACAAAGGAGGAAAGGCTCGACTATGTCAGGGAACGCTTCCACTGCAAGGCTCCGGCATGCGGCGGCTGCGGGAGCTGCAGGATGCCGGGCGGAAAGCCTGCCCTGGATGTCTTTGCCGACTATATCGACGGGAAAGTGGAGTTCGTGACCATCTCATCCAGACTCTGGAAATGAAGATAGAGGAAGCCATACTGTACGTCCTTGCCGAGCGAAACGGAGGCCTTCGCACCGAGCAGATAGCGGATATCATCAACCGCAGGAAGCTGCACGTGCGAAAAGACGGCCGGCCAGTCACCTCGGCCCAGGTATATGCCGTTGCAATGCAGCATCCGGACACCTTCGTCAAGGCCGAGGGTAGGATAATGCTGATGATTTGACAGATTTCCGTTTGCAATGGGGCGGGGTACCCCGGCCAGGTGAATGTCACGAAGGCACCGCCGCCGGAATATACGTTCTCCGGCGGCAAAAGTTCAAGCGCTGCGGGGAGCTCGTCCTAACAAGAATCAATTTACTTGTAATTGATGTAATCATTGCGTTTACACCCAAATATGCCAAACCTAATTTTGAGTTTCACGCAGATAGGCTCACCCGCTTGGATGACAGCGAGAGTGAATACATCATTTCGGTCCTGAATGATGAAAGAACCGTCCTGATCAACGGATATAGTCAGTACGACGCAAGATATCTTGACGGGACAGGAGAATATTTTCTAATCCTCCTCCGGAGTAAATCTCCGGACCTCTGTGGAAGCCGCGCTGACCTCGCGGATGTCCGTGTCGAGGACGCCGGCGGCACGGGCCTGGAGAAGGGCATTGCCCATGGCGGTACCCTCTACGGGGCCGCAGATGACAGGGATGCGGGCGGCATTGGAAATCTGCTGCATCAGGTAGGCATTGCGGGAGCCGCCGCCTATTACGTGGAGAACGTCTATCGGATGGTCGCTGAAGGTCCTCAGGCAGGAAATCATCTCGGCGCAGCGGATCGCAAGGCTGCGGAAAATGCAGCGGCAGTAGTCGGCAGGCGTTTCAGGCGCCTCCTGGCCGGTGGCACGGCAGTATTCACGGATAGCCTGCGTCATTGACTCAGGATGGCTGAAAACCGGAGCATCCGGGTCTATCAGAGCACGGCAGGAACTCGTCTCGGCACTCTTCACAAGACTGACCACGTCGGTCGGCACGCCCTTGAACTCCTTTCTGGACTGCTCGAAAATCCAGAGGCCGCAGATATTCTTGAGGAAGCGGATCTTGCCGTCAATGCCTCCCTCATTGGTAAAATTCAGGGTGAAACTCTCCTCACTTACAACAGGTTCGGAAGCCTCGATGCCTAGGAGCGACCAGGTACCGCAACTCAGATATGCGAAGTTCCGGTCACGGGCCGGAACGGCTGCCACGGCGGAAGCGGTGTCGTGACCGGCCACGGCAATTACCGGAACAGGACCAAGACCGGTGGCTTTCTGAACCTGTGGCGATATGGTACCCACAATGGTTCCCGGCTGTACAAGCCTTCCGAACTGCCCGCGCCGCAGACCGAGGATGGAGAGGATTTCCGGGTCCAGATCCCTCTTTCTTACATCCACAAGCTGGGACGTGGAGGCAATGGTATATTCGCAGACAGCCTCACCGGTAAGCATATAGGTCAATGCGTCAGGGGTGAAGAGAATCTTGTCCGCGATGTCCAGAGCCCGGCAGCCGTTGCGCCTTAGAGTGTCGAGCTGGAACACGGAATTGAAGTTCATGAACTGGATTCCGGTACGGTCATACAGCTCCCTGGACGGCATTTTCCCGAAAAACAATGGCTGTGCCCCGTCCGTATGCGGGTCACGGTATGAATAAGGCAGACCCAGGAGCTGCCCGTCGCTCCCGAAAAGGGAGAAATCGCAGCCCCAGGTGTCGATGCCGATCGATTCTATTTCAATGCCTTCCTGTGCGACACGGCCCAGGGCCTTCAATATCTCATTGTAGAGATGCGGAAGGTTCCAGAACCAATGTCCCGAAATCGGGAGAATGGGATTCTCGAAGCGGCTGAACTCGGTCAGCGTCATCCGCCCGCCTTCCAGCCTTGCGAGGACCGTACGCCCGCTTGTGGCGCCCAGGTCGACAGTGAAAAAGGTATGCATCCGGGGCTATAGTCTATCCTTGATGAAACGGCGCAATGTAGCCTCATCCTTCACGCCCGGAGCCGGGGTGAGCTTGCCGTCGACAATGAAGTAGGAAACAGGAAGAGACTGCACATTGTAGGTGGCAAGGGCCAAGGAAGCGCTGCCGTTGCCGTCGCAGACATTGATCCATGGAAGCTTCTGGTTCCTGACCACAGATGCCCAGGCTGACTTGTCCACGTCGGCGCATACGCTGTAAATCTCGAAACCGCTGTCCTTGAAGTCCTCATATACAGGAAGCATCACATCCGTATTGAAAAGGGTCTGGGCAGCGTCGGTGGAAGTCCAGAAATAGAGCATCACAACCTTGGACGAAGCCACTGCGGAGCTGAGCTTGACCTTCTCGCCCTTCACATTGCCCAGTTCAATATCCGGATAACCTGTCTCTTCGGCATTGCTGATCCTCGTGCTGAGATTCAGATACTGCTGACGTCGTGCAGCTTCCTTCTGGAGAGCCTTGACATATCTCGAGTCGGGATACACAGTCCTGAGAGAGTCGGCCATATTGCTGAAATGAATGGCGTCGGTAAGCTGCCCAAATACCGGAAGTTCGTCTCCTACAACCTGATAGAGAACCGGAATGACGGTGAGCGAATGGGAGTTCGAAAGGATGTACTTCACCCTGCTCCTGTAATATGAAACATAGTCCTGTGTCATCTTCCTCCTGAGTTCGGCGGCAGCGTCCGAGTTCTCGGGAAGGTCGCGGAGCCTGTACGAAGAAGCGAGAAGCCTGTTGGTGAAATCGGCTTCGTCCTTCTCCACGTCCATAAGTTTCAATGTCTCGTCAGACCCGGTCACGGAATATGAGCCTAGAGTGTCCGAGGAAACCTTGACCCTTTCTCCGGCCTGAAGTAGGAGAGAAGCGATCTTGGTATCCCTGTAGAAGAGATATATGAACTCAGGCTGGCCCTGAGCCACATTCACCTTATATGAATAATGGCCGGAAGCATCCGTCTTCACCGTGTCCAGAATCTGGTATCTGTTGACATCCAGGAGCTTCACGACAATCTCCGAGGAAGCCGCATCTGCCAGTGTTCCTTCAATCTTCGCCTGCCTTGAGCAGGAAGCCAGAGCCAGAACTGCCGCAAAGGCAGCCGCCATCTTACTGTAACTTCTCATATTCTGCCAATATTGAATCTGCAATGGATTTGAACTCTTCCGGGGAAAGCTTCAGCTTCTCCCTGCGGAAATCCACGTCGCTCTCCTGCTGGAGAGGAATGAGGTGGATATGGGTGTGGGGAACTTCGAGGCCGAGCACGCACACCCCGACCCTCTTGCAAGGCACGGCTGCCTGGATGGCCAGCGCAACCTTCTTCGCAAAGGCGCAGAGGCCTGCGTAGGTAGCATCATCCAGATTGAAGATATAGTCATTCTCCACATTCCTCGGAATCACGAGAGTATGGCCCTTGACGAGAGGATTGATGTCGAGGAAGGCGTAGAAATCCTCGCTTTCCGCCACCTTGTATGACGGAATTTCGCCCTTGGCTATCTTGGTGAATACAGTTGCCATAGACTTAGAGTGAGATGTCCAGAATCTTGAACTTGATAATGCCTGAAGGCACCTGTGCCTCCACCACGTCACCCTTGGAATGTCCGAGGAGTGCCTTGGCGATAGGAGTCGTGGATGCGAGCTTTCCCTTGGCGAAGTCAGCCTCGGTCTCGCCGACGATGGTGAACTCCATGACCTTCTTCATGGCGAGGTTCTCCACCTTGACCTTGTTCATCATCTGCACGCGGTCGGTTCCGATCTGGGACTCGTCAATGATCTTGGCGTTGGCCACCAGATTCTTGAGATTTGCTATCTTGAGCTCAAGGAGGGCCTGGGCCTCCCTTGCAGCATCATATTCGGCGTTCTCGGACAAATCGCCCTTCTCTCTCGCCTCCGCAATCGCTGCGGAGATGACAGGACGCTGGGCCAATGCTTCAGCCAGGTCCTTCTTGAGCTTGTCAAGCCCTTCCTGAGTCATATAATGATTCTCTGCCATAATATAAATTTTTATGCTTCAAACAATTAAGTAATCCTCAAAAAATAACCTGCATCATCTTTGAAAGTCTTTTCGGTCCATATTTCCTCCCTCATCAGTCACATAGCTACGGCTATGCTCCTTCTTCGGGTGAAAATCTGACCTCGAAAATCCAATTCAAATCTGACGCAACTTATTTTTTTCATATTACTAAAAAGGAGTCCTGCCTGCCGGCAGAACCCGTTCGTTTTATGCAAATATATGAAAAATCTTTCAGAATTCCTTGAATTTCGGTGACATTATCTCGGAATAGATCACAAGCTTTTTAGGGTCAATGGCTTCGCGCCTGTCTCCTTCCGGGATGGCAGGAGACTTCTCCCCGCCTGCAGCCCCGGCCGGCGTTTCATCCTCCGCGGATTCATCAGGCACTTCGAAACTTCCTGATACCACGGGACTGTATGTCTGAGGCAATGCCTCCTCAGTTTCTTCCGCAAAAAGAGGCTCCCCGGCCTCCTCAGCAGCCGGGACCGGCTCCCCAGATTCCCCGACAGGTTCCTCCACTTCTCCGGTCAGATCCTCATCCTCCCAGGTCAGATCCTCATCCTCTCCGGCAGGCAACGGCAGGTTGGACACGGTGGGGAACTCCGGCACAGACGGCCGGGCACGCTTTTCCGACGATGCGGCAGAACGCTTCTTCCTGCGGGACTTCACCCGAAAGTCAAGCAGGATTGAAAGGCCGATTATGACCAGCAGAAATATTTCGTGGGCGCTCATTGCGAATTATCAGTTCCGACCGCTAATATAATGATTTTTCAGCAATCAGAGAATAACATTTCTCCCTGTCCCTTCCGAGCTGGGCTGCGAGTCCCGCCATATCGGGGAATCTGGCCTCGTCTCGGATTTTGGTGATGAAGGTCAGGGTAATGTCAAGGCCGTAGATATCCTCATTGAAATCGAAGATATTGGTCTCGATGGTCATCGCATTGCCGTTGCCGACAGTAGGGCGGACACCGATATTGCACATGCCGTAGAACTCCCGGCCCACGGTCTCGACGCGGACCAGGTAAACTCCCCCTGCGGGAATGAGCTTGAGCGGCTCATACAGCTGCATATTGGCCGTCGGGAAGCCCATGGTGCGTCCCAGGCGGTTTCCGGCCACCACCACTCCGTGGAGCTGGTAGCCGTATCCCAGCATTGCATTGGCCTTCTCGACCTGGCCGGTGGCAAGAAGATTGCGTATCTTGGTGGAGCTCAAGACAATGCCTTCAGGCCCTGTGTATCTGTCGGCCCTGATGACCTCGAGTCCGAGTCTCTCCGCTATCCCGGCTGTCTCTTCAGGCGTCCTGAGGTCGGAACCTATCCTGTTGTCATAGCCGAGCAGTATAGTCCTGCCGCCAAGGCGTTCGGCTATCCATTCTCTAAGATATTCCTCGGTCGTCATCCGGCTGAAAGCCCTGGTGAACGGAATGACCTCGACATAGTTGACTCCGATTCCGGTAAGGATGCGCTTCTTCTCCTCCATGGTGGTGAGCAGCCTGAGGTTGCGGGCGTCATCCTGCAGGACATTGCGCGGGTGAGGCCAGAACGTGACGACCATGCTCCAGTCGCCGCGCTCCCCGGCAGCTTTCACCAGCTGCTCCAAAAGAAAACGGTGCCCGAGATGGACACCGTCAAAAAATCCTGTGGCTACAACCATCTCACGAGTCCGAAGTCCTGTCTGTGAGGCAGGAGAGGATTCTTTGGATAGATCCTCGCGGCTACCTGGTACATTCCAGTACGCTCAGGCAGGATTGAAGCCTGGTACCTGACAACGCCGTCCTTGCTCTCGACTACATTGAACTCGCACCTGTCCTGGATGTGGAGCTGGCCCTTCCTGTCGGAAACGGCGAAGAGCATCTCGACTCCGATATCCTCCGGATTGAGGTTGCCGATATTGAGAACCACCTCTGAATTGAAGAGGCTGTCCGGGGACAATGTGTATGAAGAATCAGGCTGGGTGTATGAGATGACCTCGATGGCAGGCCACTCCCTGCGCACATTCTTCTTCCAGGCGGAGATCTCGCGGGCAAGTCTGAAGTTGTCGGCGATCATCTTCCCGGCCCTTTCGGACTGAGGGACATAGTACTGGTTCACATAGTCGGTGAGCATCCTGTTCGTGGTGAAGTTGCATGCAACCTGGGCCACCGTGTTCCTGATATATTCAATCCAGCCGGCAGAACGTCCGGTCTTCTTGTCAACGTCGTAGTAGAGAGGGGCGATCTCGTTCTCGATGGTGGTGTAGATGGTGGCGGAATCGAGCTCGTTCTGATACTGCTGGTCGTCGTATGTCCTCTCGAGAGGCAGAGCCCAGCCGGCGCCCTTCCTGTAGCCCTCGACCCACCAGCCGTCGAGCACGGAGAAGTGCATCACACCGTTCATGGCAGCCTTCTCTCCTGATGTTCCGGAAGCCTCCTGAGGACGGGTAGGATTGTTCATCCACACGTCAACGCCCTGCACAAGCCTCTTTGCGAGGGAGATGTCATAGCCCGGAACGAAGACGATCTTTCCGATGAACCTCTCGTCCTTGGAAATCTCCACGATCCTGCGGATGAGGTCCTGACCGGCCTTGTCTGCCGGATGGGCCTTTCCGGCGAAGAGGAACTGGACAGGCATGGCCGGATTGTTCACAATCTCGCTGAGCCTGTCGAGGTCGGTGAAGAGGAGAGTTGCCCTCTTGTATGTGGCGAACCTTCTTGCGAAACCGATTGTGAGCACATCGTCACGGAGTGTCTCCTTGATGGTCACGATCTCGCTAGGAGAGTAATGGCTGGTGACGGAAGGGTTGGAGAGTTTCTCCTTGACCACGTTGATGAGAGTGGTCTTGAGCTCCTTCCTGGTATTCCAGATTTCCTCGTCATCTATCTTGTAGATGCCCTCGAAGCATTTCTTGTCATAGTGGTGAGTCTGGAACTCAGGGCCGAACACCTTTGCGTGGATGGCCTTCCACTCCTTCGCAGCCCAGGTAGGATAGTGGACTCCGTTGGTCACGTAGCTTACGTGGAGTTCCTCCGGAAGATATCCCGGATACATGGATGCGAAAATGTCCTGGCTTACCTTGCCGTGGAGCATTGAAACTCCGTTGATATTCTGGGAAATGTTGGCTGCGAGGTTGCTCATCGAGAATTTCTCGTTGACATCGGAGCCGTTGAGCTTGCCGAGACCCATCATTGTCTCCCAGTCGATCTTCAGGAGCTGAGGGAAATGGCCGATATACTTTCTGAGAAGTCCTTCTTCGAATGCATCGTGTCCGGCAGGCACCGGAGTATGGGTGGTGAAAAGGGATGATGCGCGGACAACCTCGAGGGCCTCAGGATAGTCGAGGTTGTACTGCTCGATGTATTCGCGGAGTCTCTCAAGTCCGATGAAGGCGGCGTGTCCCTCATTGCAATGATAAACCTGAGGGTTGAGTCCGAGCTTTCTGAGAGCGCGGATACCGCCGATGCCGAGGAGGAGTTCCTGCTTGAGACGGTTCTCCCAGTCGCCGCCGTAAAGGTGGTATGTCACCTGACGGTCCTCGTCAATATTGGCCTCGTAATCGGTGTCGAGGAGGTAAAGGTCTGTACGTCCGACAGCAACCTTCCAGATGCGGGCAGTGAGATTCCTTCCAGGGAATGCGACACTGGTGGTAAGCCAGTTGCCGTCCTTGTCCATAACCGGCTCGGCAGGAATCTTGGTGAAATTCTGGGCATCGTATCTGGCCACCTGGTCTCCCTGGGCGGAAAGCACCTGGGTGAAATAGCCGTAACGGTAGAGAAGACCTACAGCCACGAGGTTGACGTTCATGTCGCTGGTCTCCTTGAGGTAGTCTCCGGCCAGGATGCCGAGTCCTCCGGAATAGATGCTGAGTGATGAATCCAGACCGTACTCCATGCAGAAATATGCCACTGAAGGGTCCTTGCGGTCCTTCTTGAGGGACATATAGTCATTGAAATCCTTCATTACGCTCTCGTACTGAGCCATGAATGAGGCATCCTTTGAGAGAGCCTGGAATCTCTTGAGAGTGACTACGTCGAGAACGGCCATAGGGTTGTGTCCGGAGTTGTGCCATACTTCGGCGTCAACTGACTTGAAGAGTGCCTTGGCGTTCTCGTTCCAGCACCACCAGAGGTTTTTAGAAAGGGTTTCAAGGCCTTTGAGGGCCTCAGGAAGGTGCCTGGTCACCATTACACTTTTCCAGGACGGGTTGTTGATCGGTAACATTTCGTATTTCATAATCCTTTTTTCTTTTGATTCAGGGAATGCTCCCTTGGCGGCCACCACCTTGTCGAGGGCCAGTGAATATGCTTCCTGATAATAGCGTATCTGATTCTCCCACAGTGCTATTTCGGAAACCTCGCGGGCATTGGCCATATATTCGGCACGTTGCTCGTCGGAGATGAGGGCAATCTCCCTGATGCGGGCGGCAACGGCATCCACCACCTCGAAATAATTGTTGTCATCCCTGTCCACGACTGTAATGCCCGGATGCTCCTTGCCATAGTGGGTTCTCACCCACTTTCCGAAGCCTGCCAGGCTCGTGGTCAATGTAGGCACCCTGAATGCGAGGCTTTCGAGAGGGGTATATCCCCAAGGCTCGTAGTATGACGGGAAGAGCGTGAGGTCCAGACCGATGAGAAGGTCGTAGTACTTCATGTTGAACACTCCGTCATTGCCGTTGAGATAGGATGGGATGAAGTAGACTTTGATATTGGAATCCTGTGTGTTGGCCAGGCCAAGCTCGCGGAACCTGCGGGTGATGGTGTCATACTCCGGATTCATGAGGTAATGGGACACCTGCGTGCGGTATGACTGGTCACCCTTGCCTGAAAGCTTTGAGACGAGGCTGGCATCGGCTCCGTTGTGGCCTGACGGAATCATTATGAACGCATGGATGTCCCGGCCCTTGAAGTCGGACCTGCGGATCTTGTCCACTGCGTCAATGAACACGTCAATCCCCTTGTTTCTGTATTCGTATCTGCCACCGATGCCGATGAGAATGGCATCTTCGGCTACCGGCATTCCCGACATCGCCGAGGCGACCTGCCTCAATCTGAGCCTCGCGGCCGAACGCTTGGAGGCATACTCCTCCTCCGTCGCCGGAGTGAAGCTGTTCTCGAAGCCGTTAGGCGTCACCACGTCGATTTTCCTGCCGAGGAAATGACCGCATTCTTCTGCGGTGATCTCGCTCACTGTCGTGAATACGTCTGCGTTCTGCGCCGACTTTGTCTCCAGGGAATGGAGAGCCATCACATTGAACTGCCTTGCCTTTTCGTCAGGGTTGTATGCATTCATCGATTCATACAGCCTCATGTTGTTGCCGGCGAGACAACGTCCCACGACAGTGGCGTGAGTCGTAAAGACAGTAGCAACAGGCAGACCGGTGTATTTCAGATACAGGAGTCCCGCTCCCGTCTGCCATTCGTGGAACTGGGCGACGACCTTGTCGGATGCGTCAAGGAAGAACTTGCAGTAGCTCTCGATCACCTTTCCGGCCACATAGCCGAAGAGGGCTGATTCCTTGTAATCCCAGTTGCCGGTGATGGAGTCCACCCCGAACCTTTCCCAATATTCCGTCAGGATATCGTTCTGACGGGTGAGGAACTGCTTGAAATCCACAAGCACCGCCACGGGGCTTCCCGGCACGTTCCACTTTCCTATTCTCAGCCTGAGGCCCTTGGAGGCGGCATCAATCCGCCATGCCTGCCAAAGCAGCGGGTCTTCCTGGAAATCAGGATTCGCATCCGTATCCATCCAGACGTCAGGACCGATGAGTATGTGATGTCTCTTGAGCTGAGACTTGAGGAAGAGGGATTTGGTCGCAATCACGGTGTAAATTCCACCAACTTTATTGCAGACCTCCCAGCTGACCTCAAAAAGATAATCCGGTCTGTTGTTAAATTCTGTCGCTGTCATCTAATTATTTTTTCCTTTTTACTGCCGGAGCCTCCTTCTTCTCCGCAGCAGCCTTCTTTGCCGGCGTTGCTTTCCCTGCAGAAGCCTCCTTCTTGGCAACGGCCTTCTTCACAGGCTTTGCAGCAGCCTTTCTGCGGGCTGGAGCAGCAGTCTTTATCTCCTTCTCAGGCGCAGCCTCCACCTCTTCGGCAGCCGGCTCCGCATTTGAAGCTGCAAATTTAGCAAGGTTTGTCGAATATTCCTCATTTACGCGGATAATAAAATCGCTCAAAACGTTCATATAGTTGATGAACGCCTCGTAAGGGGTGTCGTAAGGGTTGAAATATTTGTGAACCTCTCCGTCGGAGAAGAACTTCGTGCACATATAATAGAAGTGGTCGCTCTCCTGGAGATGTCCGAAGTCATTGAAAAGGGCCGGATCATTGATGAGGGCCACCTTCTCATACAGGCCGTAGAGCTTGTTGAAGGCCTCCTGCTGGAGCTCGTTGCCGAGCCATGCTGTGACGTCGCGCTCCTCATCAGCCCATGAGATAGGCTCTGCCACCTCGAGGGAGGATATCGGATTGTGGGCAGCGGCTGCCTCTGAAGGGGTTGCAAAGGCGAATGTGCCGTCCTTTATGACCGCCTCAGGAAGATAGCGCATGAAGTCGAAGATTCCTGAAGCCGCCTTCTGGTGCTCGCCGAAGGTCTCGTAGTCCATGAAGAGATTTATGACATCGCCGTCCTTTGCGTCGCTCTTCAGCCAGCCGAGATATTTCTCGCCGGTGAGAGGCCACTCGCTCCAGCCCTTGTTGGAGAACCTGAAAGCGATGTCGTCGCTGAGCTTGTAGTTCCTGAGAAGGAGCCTGAGGCCTTCCTGCCTGTCATTGACATAGACGTAGTCCGGGCTTCTCCATCCGAGGATGTGCTTTGCGCCTTCGGTAAGCATTGTATTGAATCCGAGCTCGTGAACCCTCTCCCCGATGGCATCGGAGTAGATGAGCTCGGTATTCCTGAATGACACAGGAGTCACTCCGAAATAATGCTCGATGGCAGCCTTGTGCTTGAGAACCTGATGCTTGAACTCAGCAGGTGACGCAAGGGATGCAAGGGAATGATAATATGTCTCGCAGAGGAACTCCACGCAGCCGGTGTCCGCAAGCTTGCGGAAGCTGTCGATCACTTCCGGAGCATATCTCTCGAACTGCTCGAGGGCGGATCCGGAGATGGAGAATGCCACCTTGAACGCTCCCTTGTGCTTCTTCACGAGGTCGAGAAGGAGGCTGTTCATCGGAAGGTAGCACTGCTCGGCAACCCTTCTGAGGATGGTACGGTTGGTGAAGTCATCGTAGTAATGCGAATCCTTGCCTATGTCGAAGAACCTGTAAAGCCTGAGTCTGGCAGGCTGGTGAATCTGGAAATACAGGCATAAGCTTTTTGACGGTTTCATATCTCTTAAATTACTTAATCACTGATTCATAAACTTTTTTGATCTTCGCTGCCGCATTGTTCCACTTGAGGGTATTGACCTCGTCGTAGCCGTATTTGGAAGCGAAATCGGCGAGCGCCGGATATTTGAGGAGGGCGTAGATCTGGTCAGCCATCGCATCGACATCCCAGAAATCGACCTTGAACGCATACTTGAGCACTTCGGCGGCACCCGACTGGTGCGAAATCACCGAAGGCACTCCCGAGCGCATTGCCTCAAGAGGGGAAATTCCGAACGGTTCGGATACTGAAGGCATCACGTACACGTCGGAGAGGGCGAACATCTTCTGCACATCGGTTCCCCTGAGGAAGCCGGTGAAGTGGAACCTGTCGGATATTCCGAGACGGGCCACCTGCCTGATGGAGCGGTTCATCATATCTCCGCTTCCGGCCATCACGAAACGCACGCCAGGACATCTCTTGAGCACCTTGGCCGCCGCCTCGATGAAGTACTCCGGGCCTTTCTGGAAGGTGATTCGGCCGAGGAAGGTGACGACCTTGTCATCCACTCCCCTCTCTACCTTCATCTCGCTCCTTCCGCTGAAATCCACGGCATTGTGAACGGTCACGACCTTGTCAGGATTGATTCCGTACTTGGTGATGACAATGTTCCTGGTCAGGTCGCTGACGGTGATGACCCTGTCGGCCGCCTCCATTCCCTTCTTCTCGATCTCATAAACCCTCGTGTCAATGTTCTGGTCGCTGCTCCTGTCGAAGGATGTGGCGTGAACATGGACTACGAGCGGCTTGCCCGTAAGGCGCTTGGCGGCTATGCCTGCCATATATGTCAGCCAGTCGTGGGCGTGGATCACATCGAACTGTCCCTTGCGGGTCATCGCTATGGTGCCGCCCACCATCGCATATCTCGCAACCTCCTCCATGAGGTTGGAGCCGTATTTTCCGGAGAATTTGTATGTGCTTCCGTAACTTACGGAGAAATCCTTGACCTGGCGGTGCCTGTCAGCCTCGACGAGGTTGTGGAACTCCTCCGGGTCAAGATAAGGTACCATATTGGTGCCGATATGCACGAACTGGACCTTGTCGAGGAAGTCATCGACAGTCATCGAGCCGGTGACCTGCACAGGCACATCGCTGGCATTCACGATTTCAGCCACCTGGCTGTCCTCATCTCCGGATGCGGAAGGCATCACGAAAATCGACTCCACCCCGTTCTTGACGAGGCCTTTGACTATACCGTAGCAGGCCGTTCCCAATCCTCCTGCAATGTGAGGGGGGAACTCCCATCCGAACATAAGTACTCTCATCTCGATTCCTCCTTGTATTTGTTTATCAATCTTTCAACACTGATGAGCGAGGCGGTGCTCATTGCCGAGGAGATGGCTCCGTGCGCCTCGTGAGGCGGGTCTCCGTCATAAAGCTCGGAGAATGCGCCGACGCCGTGCTTGTTGAGGTCCGCGAAGAATCCCTCGATCAGCCATTCGGCCTTCTTGCAGAACGAGGAGCCCCTCATCCTGAAGGCTACCGTTGCATAAGGCAGGAGCAATGCCGGCCATGCACATCCCTGATGATATGCAAGGTCCCTGTCCCGCTGGGTACCCTCGTAAACACCCTTGTACTTCACATCGCGAGGGGAAAGGGTACGTACGCCCCTTGCAGTGAGGAGCTCGCGTTCCACGATGTTCATCACGCTTCCCGCAATGTCGTCAGATACCGGCGAAGCGGCCACTGACAATGCGAACAGCTGGTTCGGGCGGACATCCATATTCTGCCCCCAGTTGTCCACGTAGTCGGCGAGATAGCCGCAGGACTCGTTCCAGAATGTCTTCTGGTAGTTTTCCTTCACGAGATCCCTCACCGGAGCCCAGGCGGCGATGAACTTGCTGCCGCGCTGTCCGTAGAGTTTCTCATTCTCGAGGGCGAAGCAGAGAGTGTCGTACCAGAACGCATTGGTCTCCACCTGATATCCGGCCCTTTCGGTAACCGGGCGGCCGTCGGTGTAGGCGTTCATCCAGGTCAGGGCGACATTGTCCTTCTGTGCCCAGAGAAGCCCGTTCGGCTGGAGGGAAACTTCCTTCCTTACTCCCGGCCTGTAGCTTTCAATGATACCTTTGACAACCTTGCCGTATTTCTTCCAGACATCCTTTGCCGATGCGCCGCAGGCAATATATTCGCGGAGAGCTCCGGCCATAAGGAGAGGAGCCTCGACCTGGGTCGTCCTGGAATAGAGACGCTCCTGGTTGTGGGCGATGAGATCGTCCAGAATCTCCTCGAATGCCTCCGGACGTCCGGCGTGGACAGTCAGGCCCGGCAATGTGTAGAGTGTCTCCCTCAGGAGTCCGGTGTAAAGCCAGGAGAATCCGGCCGTGACAGTCTTCCTTCCGTTCCTGTCCCTGATGAGGACATCGGCGCAATGGATGAGCTGGTCGTGAAGGCTGACGATGCCCGGCATGGACTTGAGGGCGGAGGCATAGCGCCTCTTCATTGTTGACGGAACTTCCTCCGATACAGATGCGGAAAGCACTATGGAGTCACCCTCGCCCATCGACAGCTCGAAGCTTCCCGGGACGAAGAGGTCCTCCTTGCAGGCAAAACCGCGACGGGCCTCGTCAGAGTAAGTGATCGCATTGTACCAGCAAGGTGCAGACTTGTACTTGAAAGAAGCCGTGCTGAGCTGGAGATTGAGGTCAGGGAAACCCTCGTACATATTGAACGAGACTCCGTTCTTCACCTGCCTGTAGCCGGTCCTCGCAGACAGATTCTGCGATGTCAGGCTGTGAACGCTCCTGAACGCAAGGAAAGGCTTCAGGCTGAGACGCAGCCTGGCAGGGGATTTCGTCACCTCGTAGCGGATCATCACCTGGTCCTTGTCAGGTACCAGGAGAATGCTCTTCGTGAACTCTATCTGACCCACCCTGTAGGTAATCACAGGTACCGGGTCGGCCTCGAAGTCAACGATGTACTTATGTCCTCTCGGTTCATAGATGTCCCCGTAGCGGTGGATGCCGAGATTGAAGACCTTGCCGTTTACCTCAAGGCTTTCATCCACTGAAGACAGCAGCATGTACTTGCCGCCTCCGAAATTGTCCACAGGAACGCTCAGAAGGCCGTGGTATCGACGCGTATTGCAGGCTACGATGGTAGTGTTGCAATAAGCTCCCGTCTTGTTCGCACAGATAATCTCCCTCTTGAGAGAATAAGACAGGTTCACGAGTTCGGCCTTGTTGAATTTCAGAAATGCCATATCGCAAATATTAAAGTTTTTCCACTTTTCTCAGTACAAAAGCGCACCGGCAAGGAAGATATACGGACATTTTTCCGTCGGACCAATGCCTTTCTCCGTTCTTGAGCCGGCTGAAGCCGTCATAGTCTTTGTCATCAGAGTCGAAAATCAGTTCCCAATCACCTTCCGGGGCATTGAAACTGTAGCCCTCATAAGAGGCGGAGGGGCTGAAATTGAGCGCAAAGATACAATTTTTCCTCCTGAATATCAACACTTTTTTGGCTTCGTCGGCCACAATATGCTCCGGAGGAGAGGAAAGCAGGTCCTCCTTTTTGAAAAGATGAATCATGTCCCGGTCGAAGTCCTTGAGATACTTGTAGCGGAGATAATCCGGCTCCGAGAGCGACCACTGACGCCTTGCATACTTATATGACCAGCCGTTCCCCTCGCGGGGGAAGTCGATCCACTCCGGGTGGCCGAATTCATTGCCCATGAAGTTGAGGTATCCGTCTCCGGCCGTGCCTATGGTGGCAAGCCTTATCATCTTGTGAAGCGCAATTCCCCTGTCCACGACGAGACTCTTCGAATCCTTGTTCATCGAAGTGTACATCTCCTTATCCATCAGCCTGAATATCAATGTCTTGTCCCCGACAAGCGCCTGGTCGTGACACTCTGCGTAGCTGATGGTTTTCTCATCCTTGCGCTTGTTGGTCAGCTCCCACCAGATCTCGCCCATGCTCCACTGCTCGTCGCTCTTTTCCTTCAGCCATTTGATCCAGTGGTCGGCGACACCCATTGCCATCCTGAAGTCGAAGCCCAGTCCGCCGGCCTCGTATGGAGCCGCAAGCCCGGCCATTCCGCTCATGTCCTCGGCAATGGTGATGGCATCCGGGTTTATTTCCTTGACCAGCATCGCCGCAAGCGCCAGATAGGTGACGGCATTCTCGTCCACGCCGGAATTGAAATAATTGTCATAGCCGCAGAAATCCTTGCCGAGGCCGTGGTCCCAGTAAAGCATGCTGGTGACCCCGTCGAAACGGAATCCGTCCAAATGATATTCCTGCATCCAGAACTTGCAGTTGGAAAGGAGGAAGTACTTGGTCTCGTCCTTTCCATAGTCGAAGCATCTCGATCCCCAGGCCGGATGCCTGCCCTGAGGGCCCTTGTAGAAATAGAGGTCTTCCTTTCCGTCGAAACGCCCAAGGCCCTCAGCCTCATTGTCCACGCTGTGGGAATGCACTATGTCCATAACCACCGCTATGCCCCTGGAATGGGCGTCGTCCACGAGATGCTTGAATTCCTCCGGAGTGCCGAAGCGGGAGGACAGCGCATAGAAATTGGATACCTGATATCCGAAAGACCCGTAGTACGGATGCTCCTGGAGAGCCATTATCTGCAATGTGTCGTATCCCAGCTCCTGCACCCGAGGGAGAACACCGGTCCTGAACTCCTCGAATGTGGCCACCTTCTCCTGCTCGGAACTCATCCCTATGTGGCATTCATATATGAGAGGATGGGGTCTCGGACCGGGAGAAGGATTCTTCCAGACGTAAGGTTCCGCCGGTTCCCAGACCTGTGCGCTGAACACCTTGGTCTGCGGGTCCTGGACCACCCTTCTCACATAGGACGGGAGACGTTCAGCACCCCCGCCCGGCCACTCGATGAAGAGCTTGTACAGATCCCCGTGGCTGAGGAACATGTCCGGAAGGCGGAGTTCCCAGTTGCCTCCGCCGGCGGGCTTCAACTCGTAGGCGGTGGTCCGCTTCCAGTTGTTGAATTCGCCGATGAGATAGATTCTGCTGGCATTCGGAGCCCATTCCCTGAAAATCCAGCCGCCACCGGCATCCCTGTGCAGACCGTAGTAAAGATGGTTGTTCAGTCCGGCGGAGAGGCTTCCGCCCACCGAAATCTTCTTGCGGCAGGCCTCGATTCTTTCGTGTCTCTCCAGAATCTTCTCCTTGAACGGGAGCAGATACGGGTCCGCATCGAAAATGTACTTCTTCTCCGCCTTTGTATTGTTCTCCTTCATAATCCCTCCTTTTTTAATCATCCAGTTTCGAGGCCTTGTCCCTCGCCGTGCGCAGATAAGCCCTGCAGCCGGCAATGAGCTCCTTTGACCTCCCTATGTACCTGTCAATGTCAGAGAGCCCGGAAGAGGGATCCTCCGCCTTTAACGCAATTTCTTCCAGTTCTTTGACAGCTGCCTGATAATCAAACTCTTCCATCATTATGCTCCTGTTTCAATTGTATTCCTGTCACCCGGCAGTCCAACGTGCCGTCGGCGAACATCACTTTAACATTGTCCCCTGCCGAATGCCCGGCCGCATTCTTCATCACCACCCCTCCGTCATCCACCACGAGGGCATAGCCCCGGCTCAGGATTCTGCGGGGGTCCGCCCCGGCGATTCTCGACTCCAGCACATCCACGCGGGAGCCCATATGGGAAATCTTGTTCAGAAAGGCTGTCTTGAGCCTGCCGGCGAATGAGGATATATACTGGTCCTCGTCCGCATATATCTCAATGAATGTGTCAGCCAATGCCGTAGGGGTCTTCACATATCTCCACGCCACCATGTCGCAGATGTGAAAGTCCTGGTCGTGACCGACTGCGGTAAGGATCGGCACGGGGCAGGTGGCAATGGCAGAGGCAAGCCTGTAGTCGTCGAAGCATGAGAGGTCAAGATTGGATCCCCCTCCCCTGAGCACCAGCACCGCATCGAAAGGCTTCTCAGCCGAAGCTGCAGCCTTCAGGGCATCACTTATTGACTCCGGAGCCGAGGCTCCCTGCATCACGGCCTCGTAGAGAACAGTCTCAAGGACAAATCCGTAAGCATTGCCCTTCAGATGACGCTCGAAATCCCTGTATCCGGCAGCATCGGGAGCCGAGACCACCGCGAGCCTGTATGGCAATGCAGTCATTTCCAAGGACTTCTGCCTGTCGAGGAGACCTTCCTTCTTCAGTCTCTCGATCGTGGCGAGACGTTCCTTCTCCTTCTCCCCCAGCGTGCAGGAGGCGTCGATGTCATCCACAATCAGGGATAATCCGTAGAGCTGGCTGTAGTTTACCTGGACCCTCAGCAGGACAGTTATGCCCGGCTGCAGCGGCGAGCCGGCGACGGATTCAAAATACGGTCCAAGCACTCTGTATCTGGATGCCCAGATGATGGCCGACGCCTTGGCAACGAGACCGCTTTCGTCCGACTGCGACAGTTCCAGATAGCAATGCCCACCGCCGCGGACCTTCACTGCGCTGACCTCCGCCCTGACCCAGACGCGGGCCGGAAAAGACGACTCCAGCGACTGCCTGACTTCCGTCTGCAGTGTAAATAAATCGATTACATTTTTCTCCATCATTCCTAACGGATAAAATCGTGTTCTAATTAATGCGGTCTGGATACAAATTTAATCTTTTTTCGTATCTTTGCGCAAATTTTCAGCGGCATAATCATTAATTTTCGAAAAATGAAGATCTCCAAGGCAATTTTCGCCGGCAGCAGCACACGGACAGAGCAGCGTCCAGCCCGCAGGCTACCCGAATTCGCATTCATCGGGAGGTCCAATGTCGGCAAATCTTCTCTCATCAACATGCTGTGCGGTTCAAGGAACCTGGCAATGACCTCCGGCACGCCCGGAAAGACGAAGCTGGTCAACCACTTCCTTATCAACGACAGCTGGTATCTTGTAGATCTGCCCGGATATGGTTATGCGAAGCTGCCCGACAAGGAAAGAGCCAAGATCAAGGATGTCATCCGGGACTATCTGCACAATTCGGCGGAAATGCAGCTGCTCTTCGTCCTCGTGGACATCCGGCACGACATAGGGAAGATTGACATTGACTTCATCAATGAACTGGGAGAGAACGGCATTCCTTTCGCCATCATCTTCACCAAGGGCGACAAGCTCGGACCTGTGGCGAGAGAGAATCAGGCTGGGAGGGACATGGAAATCCTGTCCGAATTCTGGGAATCGCTGCCGCCCTGCTTCATCAGTTCATCAGCCAGCGGCCTCGGGAAGGAGGAGATTCTCGACTACATAGGCTCAGTGTTGTCGGACGTGAAAAAAGGAACACAAACCAAAACAACATTATGAACACTGAACACAGAATGGAACTGTTTGCCTGCAGGGCATCGAAAGACTTCACTGAGAAAGTCGTTAAGGAGCTTGACGCTATCAGGGAACCAGGTACAAATCCTATTCGCCTCGGATTTTCAGAAGTCACAGCATTCAGTGACGGAGAATTCCAACCTTCATTCACAGAGAGTGTGCGCGGAGCCACCGTATTCATCCTTCAGTCCACATTTCCGCCGGCCGACAATCTGATGGAGCTTCTCCTCACCATCGATGCGGCAAAAAGGGCTTCCGCCTACAAAGTCATTGCCGTAATGCCTTATTTCGGATGGGCAAGGCAGGACAGGAAGGACAAGCCGAGAGTTTCCATCGGAGCCAAGCTCGTGGCCAATCTCCTCTGCGCCGCCGGAGTTGACAGGATAATGACCTGCGACCTCCACGCCGACCAGATCCAGGGCTTCTTCGACATCCCGGTTGACCATATCTACGCAAGCAAGGTATTCATCCCATATCTCAAATCCCTCAACATTGAGAATCTCGCGATCGCGGCTCCTGACATGGGCGGGGCGAAGAGGGCCAATGCATACGCCAAGGACCTCGCCTGCCCTGTGATCATCTGCCACAAATCCCGCGAGAGAGCCAATGTGGTGGCATCCATCACCGCCATCGGAGAGGTAGAGGGCAAGAATGTTGTGATCGTGGATGACATGATCGACACGGCCGGCACACTGACCAAGGCGGCCGATATCCTCATGGAGAAGGGCGCAAAGAGCGTCAGGGCCTGTGCGACCCACGCCATCCTCTCCGGCCCGGCTTACGACCGCATCAACAAGTCGAGCCTCAGCGAGGTGTATGTGACGGACACGATTCCGCTCACCACGGATCCTTCGGTTGACACCAGCAAGATCAAGGTCGTATCGATGACCGAGACATTCGCCAGGATCATCCGCAAGGTCTGCGACAACGAGCCGATCAGCCCTGAATTCATTTTCTAAGGCATTGAACCGCAGCTGCGGTATTGAGATAAATTTTTATGAAAGTCTTTCTGGCAGCATTGGTCCTCATTGGACTGGGAGTCTTCGGGATGTGTTTCAACATCATATTCCGGAAGGACGGCCAGTTCCCGCAGACAGATGTGGGTGCCAATGAGAACATGCGCCGGATGGGCATCAGATGCATGAGGGAGGAGGACGACGAGCGCTTCTCTTCCCGCGGCGACAAAGACTCCGGAGCGCATTGTTCCGGAGTTTATTCCGACTCCTGCGCTTCCTGCGGGCTGTACCCGGGAAAAGAGGAGAAATGAATAACCCTCGTGAGAGGATAAATGATTCTTGATTATGAGCCTCGTAGCTATTGTAGGAAGGCCGAATGTCGGCAAATCCACACTTTTCAACCGCCTCGTGGGAATGAGGCAGGCGATTGTCGATGAAACGGCAGGAGTCACACGTGACAGACATTATGGAAAATGCGAATGGTGCGGAAAGGAATTCTCGGTGGTGGACACCGGAGGATACACTTCCGGCTCCGATGACGTTTTCGAGGAGGAAATCCGCAAGCAGGTGGTCATAGCCATCGAGGAGGCGGACCTCATTCTTTTCATGACCGAAGCGGCGGCCGGAATCACCGACTACGACGCCGAGATCGCCGCCCTTCTGAGGAAATGCGGCAAGCCTGTCGTCACCGCTGTCAACAAAGTCGATTCCGGAGAGAAGATGTTCGACGTGTACCAGTTCTATTCAATGGGACTGGGCGAGATCTGGGCCATATCCGCTGCCAACGGAGGCGGAACCGGAGACCTCCTGGACGAGATCGTGAAGAAGCTTCCGGAGGACACGGAGGCCGAGGACGAGCATCCGGGCGTGCCGCGCATCACCATTGTCGGCAAGCCTAATGTCGGAAAATCGTCCCTCACCAATGCTCTCCTCGGCGAGGAACGGAATATCGTCACCAATGTCGCAGGAACCACAAGGGATTCAATATCATCTTATTACAATAAGTTCGGGCACGAGTTCGTGTTCGTGGACACTGCCGGCATCAGGAAGAAGAACAAGGTTCAGGAGAATCTCGAATTCTATTCCGTGATGCGTTCCATCAGGGCCATCGAGCACAGCGACGTCTGCATAATGATGATTGACGCCACCACCGGAATGGAGGCCCAGGACATGAACATCTTCAATCTCATCAAGAGGAACCGCAAGGGCTGCGTCATCGTGGTCAACAAATGGGATCTCTTCGAGAAGGACAGCAACACTCTGAAGGAATACACCGAGGGACTCAAGGCCAGGATTGCCCCGTTCAATGACGTACCGATCATATTCACTTCAGTGCTGAAGAAGCAGAGGATTCTGGACGTGATGAACGAAATCTCGCACGTTTACGAGAACTATTCCAGAAGGCTCTCCACATCCTCCCTCATGGACACCATGCTCCCTGAAATCGAGAACTACCCTCCTCCGATGTACAAGGGCAAAGTGGTGAAAATCAAATACATCACCCAGCTCCCTACCAAATTCCCGGCATTCGCGTTCTTCTGCAACCTGCCGCAGTACATCAAGGATCCTTACAAGCGCTTCCTGGAGAACAAGCTGAGATCCCATTTCGACCTGACCGGCTGCCCGATCCAGATTTTCATCAGACAGAAGTAGGGGGCTTCGGATAGCGGACAGTGAAGCAGGCTCCGCCGAGTGCGAAGGACCTGCTGTAGAATATCTCTCCGCCACATCTCTCTATGATGTTCTTGCAGATGGCAAGGCCCAGGCCGGTGCCGCTGCTCTTGGTGGTGAAGTTCGGGGTGAAGAGCCGGGCTCTGTTCTCATCCTTGATTCCGGGGCCGTTATCTTCCACGACAATGTCATAGAAACCGTCTTTTGAACTGTTCCTGAGAGACAGCACAATGTGTCCACGGAACGGTTCATTTTCATTGTCCCCGGCATCTGCGGTCCGGGAGTCAAGGGCCTGGACGGCATTGGTGAGGAGATTGACGAAGACTCGGGTGAGCTGCGGTTTCGGTCCCCTGACCACGGCCCCCTTCAGCCCGTAGTACTCGAACCTGATGTCATCCCTGTTGTCGAACATCGATATCTGGTCAGAGGCCAGGGCATCGAGGTCGATGTCCACCATCTCCTCGGAATAGAGCTTGGCGAAGGTGGAGAATTCATTGGCAGTGTCCGTCAGCACATCGATGCTGTCCAGAATCACCCTGGCTGCATCCTCGAACCTCAACTCAAACTTCGGGTCATTGTTCCGCTTCATCCTGATAAGTCTCTGAATCTCAAGTTTCATAGGCGTCAGAGGGTTCTTTATCTCGTGCGCCACCTGGCGGGCCATCTCGCTCCACGCCCTCTCCCTTTCCGCCTGGGCCACCTGCTTTCCGGACTCATAAAGGTCGTGCACCATCAGGTTGTAGGCCCTTACGAGGCTTGAGATCTCATCTTCCTTGTCGTATATGATGTATTCCAGTCCGCCGGTCCTGGCCGAGAGCATCTTGCGTCCCATCACGGACAGAGGACCGAACATCTTGTCCACCACCTTTGTCGTGAAGAACCTGGTGAGTATCAGGAGAATGAAGAATACAATGATGACGAAGATGGAGTGGAAGACGGCGTCGGACTTGAACGAAAGACCGGAGTCGGTGTACGGAGCGCCCAGAATCGCGAGAATATCGCCCTTGTCATTGATAAGCGGGGCATACATCGTATAGAACGGGCGGCCGGCTATCCTTTCCTTGTGGATATAGAACCTCTTCCGGTTGTACATTATGTTCCTGTAGGCCTCAGGGTTGGTTCTGGAGCCGATTATCATTCTCTCGAAAATCTCCGGAGATGTGGAATTGAACACCTTTCCTCCCGGGCTGTAGAGGGAAATGTCCGTCCTCGTGTATCTTGCCACCTCATCCAGGATGGCGGACACATCCTGCCCTGTCATCTCCGTGAAGGAGGAGAAGCCCCTCACCCGGTTCGCAACGAGAGACTGGATGGTGGTGATCTTGCTCGACATCAGCTTCCTGACATTCTCGTCATTGCGCTTGTACACGAAGAACACCATTATGAGGCTCATCGTCACGAGAGTCATTGTCATGGAGAGGAGAATCACCGCGTTCACCCTGGACTTGTAATAATTCTTCTCGAAGTCGGAGGTCCTTTTCCGCCCGAGGGTAAATGCGCTTATCCAGAAATACGCGAGCAGGAATATCATGCAGCCCGCAACCACATACCTCAAGACCCCGATTCTGGGCCTGGAGATGACAATGCTCTCTTCCGGAGACAATTCCTCGTAGAAATGCACATAATTGCCATAGGCCGCCCTTTCAGCGGAATTGGCAAGGGCAGACTTGAACTTGCCGCCGAGCACGGTCGGATAGGCATAGTCCCCCTTGTAGCTCACCAGCTTGCCGCCGATATACTTGGCATAGGAATACTGCACCGGTATCACGATTCCTCCCGGAGAGCTCTCATCCAGGATGAACGAATATCCCCTGTCCTCCTTGTCAGCCTTGGAGTTGAGGCCCACGAGCAGCCTGTACACGCCATCTTCCGGGAAATAGTACATGAACAGTCCCGTGTACTGGGGCCTTCCGGCACTGCTCCTGCCGTAGGAAAATCTCGACCCGGGAGCAATCGGAACCGCATCCCCGAACCTCTCATTGAAATATTTGAGAATCTGCGGGTCGCTGACATTGTCCCTGAAGAGGAACACCGAGACATCATATCCCTTGGAAATCCTGTTCAGATACGCCTCGGCAATCCTGTTGAGGACGACCTTGTAGTCTCCGGAGTTCCTGACCACCTCCGCGATGACATTGTCGGAGGCGATGGCGTTTTCCACTTCCCTGAGCCTCAGTTCAAGCCCGAGGTCGCGGTCCATGGCGAGACGGCTGGTCCATATCTCAGCCCGGTCCGCCTCCTTCCTGATGCCGAGAATGGAGAAATGAAGCAGGAACAGGACAACGCAGAATAATGCGTACATGCATCTTCCCCAGCGTGAAAACATATCATACCTGATGCCGTGGAAATGGAACGCCAGCCTCCTGACCGACTGGATCAGAAGCGGGATCAACGACAGGAAGGCAAGGTATGACACATATACATAGGCGGTGTACCTTGTGATGGATGAAAGCTTATAGAGCTCAAGGGTGAGGTTCGAGTTGAGCATCAGGCTCCCGAACGTATATATGACGTACGCGGCCAGCAGGACTGAGAATGCGACGGCAGACACTATGATGACGGATGCCTTGTGCCTGTCATCATTGGCGATGATCTCCTTCTCAAACTCTTTCCTGACGACCAGGAAACAGGCCACCATCAATGTTATCCAGAGATTGATGATGAGCAGGGCGCCGAGAGAGTACAGCACGGTTCCACCGGCATAGAGGTTCGGGGAGAACATTGTAGAGGTACCCTGCATCCCCAGTCCTATGAAGTAGAACACGGCCATCATCACCGTGAGGGCCAGCATCGAGCCCGCCATCATCCGGGGCTTCCTGTTGAAATGCAGGAGGCAGAGGGCAAGGCTGCCGAAGGCCACCATCACTATCCAGAGCAATGTCGTGTCCGGGAAAAGAGGATCGGCCACCGCCGACTCCCTGACCATCTTCAGCACAGGGACTCCGGAAACGGTAATGGCCGAGCCGCCTGTCGCGCTTATGGGATTGAGGGTGTACTGGTCTCCAATGCGGAATCTCGGATTGATACCGTTCACAGACCGCCTGTCCATGGTATTCCGGACTTCGAGGCCTCCGATGACTCGGCATCCCCTGCCGTCGTCAATAGCCTTGGCAAGATACCACTTCGGACCCATATTGATATATGAGACCGAGGTGTCCACCGAGGCAAGCGGGGATATGATATTGTACCTCAGATTGACGAATCTCTGGACCATCAGCTTCTTGCTGATATCGTCATTGTCCAGCGAGAACTGGTTGCACCAGGACTGGAGCGAGTCGTCCATATACCTGTAGATGACCATGTCGTCATCAAGCCCGTCAAGTTCGAGCCACTCTCCGCGGCTCTCGGTCACTGCCCTGCGCATATAGGACTCCAATGTGGCCATCCTGTCATTGATGATGCGGGAGACCCGCCTGGCCGACGCCGACGAAAGATCCGCCCTGCCGGTGGTTCCGAACAGGAGGACGAGCAGTATCACCGTGGCTGCTGCGAGAGCGGGCCAGGCCCCGCGGCCTGACACCACCTTCCTCATTTCCTGTGACAATCCCGTAAACATCGCTATCCCTCGTGATGATATGGCTCACCCCTGATTATGGTGAAAGCCCTGTAAAGCTGCTCTGCAAAAATCGTTCTTACCATCTGATGGGAGAATGTCATATCGGAGAGGGACATCATCGAGTCAGCCCTGGAATACACCTTCTGCGGGAATCCGTAGGCCCCTCCAACCACGAAAACCATATCCGCTCCCCTGTTGAGCCTCTCCCTGATGAAGTCGGCGAATTCCACGGAGCGGTATTTCCGACCTCTCTCGTCAAGCAGGACAACGAAGTCCCCGGGTGTCAGGGAAGACAGTATGAGCTCCCCTTCCTTCTCCTTGATCTGCTCCTTGGTGAAAGCCGACACATTTTTAAGTTCGGGAATTTCCTTCAGAGCGAATCTGACATAATGGGAGAGGCGGGAAACATAGAGTTCCAGACCCTCCCGCACCCAGCGGACATCCGTCTTGCCGACGGTCAACAAAGTTATTTTCATATAGTACAAATATACACATGTGGCTCAATATTTGCAACAAAATCGGCATCCTGCAAATGGTGAAAACATGAATCTTCGGACTACAATATTCATTGCTGTTCTTTCCGCCGCCCTCCTCGGAGGAGCGGACGCCGCAGCCCAGCCTGCAGGATACGACGTTTTCATTCCGATCTCAAAGTATATCAGGCTCGGAGACGCCGACAGGCTCTCCGCATGGTTCGACGACAATCTCGAGATTTCAATCCTCTCCAAGAGCAGCGATTCGAGCCGCAGCCAGGCTCTCCGCATAATCAAGACTTTCTTCAGCAACTACAATCCGAGGGAATTCGACATTACCCACACGGCAGGCCGTTCCAATATGAAATACGCCCTCGGCCGGCTCAATGCCGGAGGCGAGATTTTCGAGGTCACAATCTTCGTCTCCTGCAAGGGAGACACGTACAGAATACAGCAGATCAAGATCCTTAAGAAAGAGTAGGCGCCCCTATTGAAATAGTCCCCGGCCCTGTTGCGGAAAATCATTATTTTTTGTATTTTTGCAGAACACCAAAGGTTTTGCAATGCATATTCCGGACATCAAAATAGCGGTTGACGGATATTCGTCCACGGGAAAAAGTTCTTTTGCCAGACTCATAGCAAAAGAATTTTCTTTCTTGTATCTGGATTCCGGTGCACTGTACCGCGCCGTGACACTCTTCGCCATCCGCAAGGGACTGACCGGAAAGGGAGGAAGCGTGGACGCCGGGGCCTTGTCCGCATCGCTGCCTGAAATCCGTATAAGTTTCCGCAATGGCCGGGACGGAAGCCACACTTTCCTCGGTGACGAATGCGTCGATGAGGCCATCCGCACCATCGAAGTTTCCTCCTATGTCAGCCCGGTAGCCGTCATTCCCGAAGTCAGGGAGTTCGTGGACAGGATTCTCCGGGATTACGGAAAAGCCGGAAGAGTGGTTATGGACGGACGCGATATCGGCACGACTGTGTTCCCGGATGCGGAGCTGAAGATTTTCATGGTGGCCGACGCCAATGTCAGGGCGGCGAGGAGACTTAAGGAAATGCAGGCCTCGGGGTCGGAGGCGGACTTCGATACCGTTCTGGAAAATCTCAAGACCAGGGACTACATCGACTCCCACCGGGAGACCTCCCCGCTGAGGCAGGCTGAAGACGCGATCGTGCTGGACAATACCGATATGACATTGGAGGATCAGATGGTCTGGCTGAGGGACATCGTCAGAAGAAGATTCGGGGATTGATTTCATGGGAAATGGCATTCAATGTTGAAATAGACACGCACTCCGGATTCTGCGGAGGTGTAATAAGGGCTATAGGCAATGCGGAGAAATTCCTTGACAATTCGGAAGGAAGGCCCCTGTATTCTCTCGGGGCGATAGTTCACAACGATGCCGAACTTTCAAGATTGGAAAACAAGGGTCTGAGGACCATAGGCAAGGAGGATCTGGACGGTCTTCCAAAGGGTTCGTGCGTGATGTTCCGAGCGCACGGAGAGCCGCCTGAAACCTATATGTTGGCTGAAAATCAGGGACTTGAAGTAATAGACTGCACCTGTCCTGTGGTACTTGGCCTCCAGAGGGAGATCAGGAATGCCTACGAAAGGGTGAAGCCTGCAGGCGGACAGATCATCATCTTCGGCAAGACCGGCCACGCCGAAGTGCTGGGGCTGGTTGGCCAGACGGAAGGGAACGCCATCGTGATCGACAGCCCGGCCGCATTGAGGCAGGCGATTTCCGAAGGCAGGATTAGACTCCAGGGGCCGGTGGAACTCTTCTCGCAGACCACAAAGGGTCCGGCAGAGTATTCCGAAATCCAGGCTGTCCTCGAAGAGAAGATGGCATTGGAACACGAACTGCCGGTGGTGAGATTCCACGGCACGGGCATTCTCAAGGTCCACGAAACCATCTGCTCCCAGGTGGCTTTCAGACATAAGGAACTCTCGGAATTCGCATTGGGACACGACATCGTCATCTTCGTTTCCGGCCGCGACAGCTCGAACGGAAAGGTTTTGTGCGAACTATGCCAGTCATTGAATATCAGAACTTACCACGTATCCTGCGAGGATGATGTCAAGCAGATCTGGTTCCGCAAGGACGACCGGGTGGGCATCTGCGGAGCTACTTCCACCCCACAATGGCAGCTGGAGGCCGTGGCGGACAAAATCCGCGGATTCGACTATTTTTGAAAAATTTTGTAGTTAGCATACAAATATCTAAATTTGCAGCGCAAAATGCTCGGCAAATTATTTATACACAATTTATATGGCAACAACAGCTGATTTCAAAAACGGAATGTACCTGAATTTCAACGGCAAACCTTGTATGATCGTGTATTTCCAGCACGTGAAGCCGGGAAAGGGACCAGCATTCGTAAAGACTAAACTTCGCAACCTTGAGAACGGACGCATCCTCGAGAACACCTTCACAGCAGGTGCCAAGATCGAGACCATCAATGTGGAAAGGCGTCCATACCAGTTCCTCTACTCTGACGAGGACGGATTCAACTTCATGCACGAGGAGACCTTCGAGCAGATTCACCTCCCTCACGACGTTGTCGAAAATGCCGACCTCATGAAAGAGGGACAGCACGTGGAGATGATGTTCGTTGTGGATGATGAGAGATGCCTCACCTGCGAGCTCCCTACATACGTGACCCTCAAGGTTACCTACACAGAGCCTGCTGTAAAGGGCAACACCGCTTCTACCAGCGCCCTCAAGGAGTGCACCCTCGAGACTGGCGCGAAGATCATGGTTCCGCTCTTCATCAATCAGGACGATACCATCACCGTGAACACCACGGACCGTTCCTACGGCCAGCGCGTATAAGCTTCACGCTGAAAAAGATAAGGTCGGACGCCGGGCAGGCGCCCGACCTTTTTTGCTTATTGATGAATAAAATGCGATATTTGCGTGGATTTTGCACAGCATTACCCGGATTAACCTTATTTGAAAATGAAGATTCTTATTGTTGATGACGAGAGAGCCATCAGGAACTCGCTTGGAGAAATACTGAATGACGAAGGCTATACGACCGACCTGGCCGACAACGGGCAGACAGCCATCGAGATGGCCGGGAAGGAAAAGTACGATGCCATCCTCTGTGACATCAAGATGCCGGGGATGGAGGGTACCGAGGTGCTTGAAAGGCTTATCAAGGATGGTGTCGAGTCCGCAATCATCATGATATCGGGCCACGGAGACATCGACACGGCCGTGGAATGCATAAAGAAAGGCGCCTTCGACTTCATACAGAAGCCGCTGGACCTCAACCGGCTGCTTATCACCATAAAGAATGCCGCCGAGCGCACCACCATCATCGCCGAGAACACGACATTGAAGAAGAAGGTTCAGGGCAACAGGGAGATGATCGGCGAATCCGCTCCGATTGTCCATCTCAGGGAAATGATAGAGAAGGTGGCACCGACCGACGCCAGGGTACTCATTACAGGTTCCAACGGCTCCGGAAAGGAGCTCGTGGCCAGAAGCCTTCACCAGCAGAGCGCAAGGAGTTCAATGCCTTACGTGGAGGTCAACTGTGCGGCCATTCCGTCGGAACTCATTGAAAGCGAGCTGTTCGGACACGAGAAAGGAGCATTCACCTCAGCCATCAAGCAGCACAAGGGCAAATTCGAGCAGGCCGACGGCGGCACTCTCTTCCTCGACGAGATCGGAGACATGAGCCTCGCCGCCCAGGCAAAGGTCCTCAGGGTGCTCCAGGAAAAGAAGCTTTCACGCGTGGGAAGCGACAAGGACATCGAGGTGGACGTCAGGGTAATCGCAGCCACGAACAAGGATCTGAAGGAAGAGATTGCCAAGGGCAATTTCAGGGAAGACCTTTACCACAGGCTCAGCGTGATTGTGCTCCATGTGCCGTCCCTGGACGAGCGCAAGGATGATATCCCATTGCTGGTCAATCATTTCATCGGACAGATCAGCAATGAAACAGGGCTCCTTCCGAAGGAATTTTCTCCGGAGGCGATCAAGATGCTTCAGGGCAAGAGCTGGACAGGAAATATCCGGGAGCTGCGCAATGTCGTCGAGAGGCTTATGATCCTGGGAGGAAATCCTGTTTCGGAAGGAGACGTAAAGGACTATGTCTTCCTGGGCTGAGACCTTACTTTGTCCAGCTATATGTAGTCCATATCGCCCTGCTCAATGCTGCAGAGATGACGTCATCGAGCATCCGGATCAGCAGAAAATTATTGCGAATAGCTTCAATTCTTTCGCGACTTCTCCGCTAAAATTCCTATATTCGCGCCGTTTTTTGCTTATATATAGATGAAATACGTATTCCAGTTCCTGGTCATAATGGTATTCGCATTCGTTGGGGAAATGCTGCGATACTTCATCCCGCTTCCAGTTCCGGCAAGCATTTACGGGATTGTGCTCCTTTTTCTTGCATTGGAGTTCAAGGTCGTGAAAGTCAGCGACATAAAGGAAACGAGCAATTTTCTCATTGCAATCATGCCATTGATGTTCCTCCCTCCTGCCGTAGGAGTGATAGAGTCCTGGAGCCTGATCCGCGGAGCCTGGCTTCCATATGCCGTGATCACCCTGGTCAGCACCGTCGTCGTGATGGGAGTATCCGGCAGAGTGACCCAGAGCATAATCAGAAGAGGAGGGCGCAAATGAAAGAGTTGTTTGAGAGTTCGGTCTTCATAGGGGTTCTCATCAGCCTGGCCTCTTACGGTCTGGGCATGTGGCTCAGGAGAAAGACGCGGCTGCCCTTCATGAATCCTCTCCTTGTTTCCATAATCCTGGTGATTCTATTCCTTTCATTGACAGGAGTAAGCTACAGGGCCTATGCAGAGGGCGCAAACTCCATCAGCTTCCTGCTGACCCCAGCGACCATCTGCCTCGCGGTCCCCCTGTACCAGCAGTTCAACCTGCTGAAAAAGAATTGGAAAGCCGTTGTCGCCGGCATTGTATCAGGCGTAGTGTCGAGCCTCGTATGCATTCTGCTCCTGGCAATGCTTTTCAGATTCGACCATCAGACTTATGTGACCTTCCTTCCGAAATCCATCACGACCGCAATCGGTATGGGCGTCGCCGATGAGCTGGGCGGCTATGTTTCACTGGCAGTGGTGGTTATCGTCATAACAGGGGTAATCGGCAATGTCATTGCAGAAGGAGTCCTAAAACTGTTCCACATTGAAGATCCTATCGCCAAAGGCATTGCCATCGGCTCAAGCTCACACGCAGTAGGCACGGCCAAGGCAATGGAAATCGGCGCTGTCGAAGGCGCAATGAGCAGCCTGTCAATCGTTGTCTGCGGACTGCTCACCGTAATCGGTGCCTCGATTTTCTCAAATTTTATTTAAATGTTCCGCCCTGGCGCGTTCCACCGCCGGGGAGCGCTTGAGGACGAAGCCGGAACCGAGATATTTGGTACGCACATCCTCGTCGGCGGCCAGAACCTCCGGTTTTCCTGACTGGAGAATGGTACCCTCGTAAAGCAGGTAGGCCCTGTCAATGATGGCGAGGGTCTCACCCACATTGTGGTCGGTGATTATGACTCCGATATTCTTGTATTTGAGCTTGGCGATGATGTACTGGATATCCTCCACGGCGATAGGGTCCACGCCGGCGAACGGCTCGTCGAGCAGTATGAACTTCGGGTCTATGGCCAGTGCCCTGGCGATCTCGCATCTTCTTCTCTCTCCTCCTGAAAGCTGGATACCGAGACTCTTGCGGACCTTGGAGAGATTGAACTCGTCAATAAGGGACTCCAAACGGTCGCGCCTCTCCTCCCTGGTCATGTCCGAAAGCTCCATCACCGACATGATATTGTCCTCGACTGACATCTTCCTGAATACGGAAGCCTCCTGCGGCAGATATCCCACGCCCTTCTGCGCCCTCTTGAACATCGGCAGACCGGTGATCTCCTCGTCGTCAAGGAAAATGCGGCCGGCATTCGGGACAATCTGGCCCGTAATCATATAGAAGCTCGTGGTCTTGCCGGCCCCGTTAGGTCCGAGGAATCCCACGATTTCACCCTGCTCCACCTCCATCGAGACCCCCTTGACGACGGTCCTCACACCATATTTCTTGACTAGATTTTCGCAATGCAGTTTCATACTGGAATGTTGATTATGATTGATACTCGGGGACGTCACTTGACGTCGAGGCCCAGGTCAGTGACAAGGTTCCGGACTTCCTCATTGTCTGAAGCCACTATCTTCGCCTTGTCTTCGGCAAGGTATATCTTCTTCTCGACCGCTTCTTCCGGCATGACCTCTGGATTAAGCTTCAATTTATTGGTATTCAGCATCTTCCATAGAATGCCCTCGATATTGTGAAGGAGATTTTCCTCCACCCATTTCTTCTGACTGAGGTTCATGAGATAGAAGTCCACCCTCTTGTATCCGTCCATCTCCACGATTTCGACCTTGGCGGAGGCAAGAGTGCTGGCAAGTCTGGGACGGGAGGCGTACTGCTCCGGAAGACATTTCCATTTGGCCATGATTTCCTCGTCTGACGGGATTCTGTCGCTCATCCGGGAATCTGAGACGGCCTTGTCCTCCTCCGCCCCTTCATTGTTCCCGATCGAGTCCAGAGAGAGGCTGGCGGCGGCAGACTTGGAAGATCTCCTCCTTGCCGGCCTGGCTGTTTCGGCAGCTGCAGCATTATCTCCCTCAGCAGGTTTCTCCGGAGATGAGACGGCGGAGTCAGGTCCGGCAGCATCGGAAGAAGCCGCAGTCCGGGTCGCCTGCACTGAGGTATCGGAAGGCACAGTCTCTGTCCCCGCAGCTGATCCGGCAGGCCCGGCTGCCTGAACTTTCGCAGGCCCGCCAGCCGGAGACTTCACGCCAGCCGGAGACTTTGCGGCAACAGGAGCCTTCGCGGCAGAGACAGCCTGAACTGGCCTGAGTGACACTTCTCCGCCTGTAAGGAAGCAGAGTTTCATAAGGGCGAACTCAATGTGAAGCCTCGGATTGATGCTCTCCTTGTAACCGGTTTCGCATTGAACCGTGACGGAAAGAGCATCATAGAGGAACTGCAGCGGGCATTTGTCAGCCTGCTCCCTGTATTTCTTCTTCAGAGAGTCCGGAAGTTCCAGAAGAGCGTCCAGAGACCCGGTCTTCGCAACCATCAGGTTTCTGAAATGAGTGCTCAGCGAAGCTACGAAATACAATGCATTGAAACCTTTAGAAAGCACGCCGTCAAACTCCAAGAGCGCTGAAGGATAATCATTTGCCAGCATTGACTCCGTCAGATGGAAGCAATGCTCATAGTCCAGGACATTGAGGTTGCGGATTACGTCCTCGTATTTCACGTCATTGCCGCAGAAGGCCACGGTCTGGTCGAAAATCGTGAGCGCATCCCTCATCGCCCCGTCCGCCTTCCTGGCGATTATATGCAGGGACTCATCGTCGATGTGAATGTCTTCCTTCGACGCTATCTCCCTGAGATTCTTCACGATATCGGGAATGCTGATGCGGTTGAAGTCGTAGGTCTGGCAGCGGGAGAGGATGGTCGGAAGAATCTTGTGCTTCTCCGTGGTCGCAAGAATGAAGATGGCATGGGCCGGCGGCTCCTCCAATGTCTTGAGGAATGAATTGAAGGCCGCCTGGGTCAGCATATGGACCTCGTCGATGATATAGACACTGTACCTGCCGACCTGCGGAGGAATCTGGACCTGGTCCATCAGTGCCTTGATGTCGTCCACACCGTTGTTGGAGGCGGCATCCAATTCGTGGATGCAATATGACCTGCCCTCGCGGAAAGAAACGCAGGACTCGCATTGCCCGCAAGGCTCCATATCCTCCGACGGGTTGGAGCAATTGATGATCTTTGCGAAAATCCTGGCCGCACTGGTCTTGCCGACACCTCTTGGCCCGCAGAAAAGATAGGCGTGCGCGAGTTTGCCCCTGATGATGGAATTCTTCAGGGTCTTGACAATGTTGTCCTGTCCTATAAGGTCCTCGAACGAGTCTGGCCTATACTTTCTCGCCGATACTATATATTGCTGGCTTTCTGACATAGCTTATTGATTATCAGCATTTAACAATTCGTCAAGAGTCTTTCGCAGAGCCTCCGCCCCGGTGAATACGATACCCTTGATGCCGAGAGCGGACGCTGCCGCCGCATTGGCTGGATTGTCGTCGATGAAGACCGACTCTTCCGGCACGAGGCCGTATCTGTCCAGAAGAATCCGGTAAATCTCCGGAGACGGCTTGATGACGTGCTCCTCGCCGGAAACCACCTTGCCGTCAAGAAGGGAAAATACCGGATAATTCCCGCAGATGCGGTAGAATGTCTCCGCCGACCAGTTGGTAAGTCCGTATATTTTCAATCCTCTGTCTTTCAATGATTTAACCAGATCATACATGCCTGGTACGGCATCCCCCATCATATCTGTCCAGCGGTCCCGGTAGAGTTCTATCTCCTTCTTCCACTCCGGGTGGACAGCCGAAAGCTCGGCAACTCCCTGATCGAAAGGCTTGCCCGCATCCATCTGCGAATTCCACTCCATATTGCAGATTTCGGAGAGGAAACGGTCAGCCTTGTCCCTGTCCCCGAAATAGTTGTCGAAAACGTAATGGGGATTCCAGTCTACAAGGACAGCCCCGAAGTCAAAGATGATGTTTCTCGTCATATTCCTTTTGCACAGAATTCTTACAAATATACCTATAAATTTCGTAACTTTGCCTCTATGAGAAAGATTATATTGACATTGGCGATGCTCGCCATCTGTACGGCGGCATCTGCTCAGGCGCAGATAACGACAAAGAAGGAAAAAGTCAGCGACTTCATGGTCAGGACAATGAAAGTGGCCCTCACGGGCAATGATTTCATCGACATACCCTTCAAGGAGGCGGTGAAGAACACCTGGACCCTCTCCCCCTTCGAGTTCTGCACCATTGACGAGTTCAAGAAAATGATGGGCCGGGATGACCTTTATTTTCTGGTTCCCACAAAGGTCAAGTACAAGACGGAGGCCAGGCCCGGCACAATGATGCTGACACTGTACAAGGGCCGCTCTGGGGCAAAGGACCCGGGCAGACTCGTGGAAGTGGTCAGCATGCCGCTATGCTCGGCCGACAACCCTTCGGGAAGGGAGGCCGCAATGATGCCGGGAATAATGGACATACTCCAGAGTTATATATCCAAGTCATTGGCTTCCAGGTTCTCCCCAATTTCCACAATGGTCAGGAAGCGGCCTGCGGGATGCCGGGTATATTTTGCGGAGGACGAGATTTCACCGTCCATCAGCCCTGAGGCCGCCGGGAAACTCCGCCAGAAGGGAGCCTTGATTGAAAAAAGCGAAGTGGCCGACAGCATTTTCATAGAAGGTGAGGCAGGGACTGCCGTGAGCTATCTCATCAGTCCGGCGTTCCCCGAAAAGGGCTCAGTATGCTGGAAGATGATCATCAACTCCAGGACGCACGAGCTCCATTACATGAAAAAGGAAGTGTTGAAGGGAGAGAGCGCCGGCTTCACAAAAGGCGAGATTTCCAAATTCAGATAATCGGGGCAATGATTTCAGGGACAACAAGTTGCGGTATCAAATACGCTGTCCGCAGAAGCGGGTCGGCCGTGGCCTACTGTTCTCTGGGCATCAGTGCCGGGACCAGGTATGAGGACGGCTTCAGCAGCGGTATCGCCCACTTCACCGAGCACACCCTCTTCAGGGGAACCGGCAGGAAGAGCGCCTCTGTCATCAATTCCTATCTCGACAGACTGGGCGGCGAACTGAACGCCTACACGACCAAGGAGGAAATCGTGCTTCACGCTACCGTGCTGAAGGAGGATCTCAGGAAAGCGGGTTCCCTGCTGATGGAACTCGCCACCGATCCGAAATTCCCGGAAGATGACATCGCCACCGAGAGAGGCGTGGTGATCGATGAGATAAAATCGTACAGGGACAGCCCTTCGGACGATGTCTATGACCGTTTCGAGGAAATGCTTTTCAGGGGGCACGCCCTGTCAATGCCGATCCTGGGCACTCCGGAATCGGTCAGGGGCATCACTTCGGACGAGCTGCACCGCTTTGTCGGGGAGAAATTCAGGCCTGAGAGAATGGCATTCTCCATTGTCGCCGACATTGACGAGAAGAAGATGGAGGCAATGGTTCTCAGGCTCTCTGATAAATATTTCCCTGACTCTCCGGCATTGACTCCGGGCAATGTGGTCACTCCTGCAAAGGTGACATTGTCCAATGTGTTCAGCGAAACCATCGTCCGGAAGAATCACGAGGCCAACGCCGTATTCGGAGGGTATGCCCCGTCATTGTACGAGGAAAAGGCGAGGATGGCGGCAATCCTGCTGTCCAACATTCTGGGCGGACCGGCTTCCAACTCGGTGCTGAACAGAGAATTGAGGGAAAAACACGGATGGGTTTACGGAGTTGAAAGTTCCTATACCCAATACTCCGACACAGGTATAATGGCGATTTGCCTCGGCTGCGAAAAGGAGAATCTGGACCGCTGCCTGGCCGCAGTGAAGAAAGAAATCGTGAGAATGCAGGCTATCAATCTGTCAGACAGAGCCTTGGCCGCAGCCAAGAAACAGCTTCTCGGCCAGCTGGCCATCAGTTCCGACAATGGCGAGGCTCAATGCCTGAGTATGGGAAAGAGCCTGCTTGCATACGGCAGGCTGCAGTCCCGGGAAGAAACCGCACAGAAGATTGAAGCCGTTACCGCGGAAGAAATCCGCATGGCAGCTTGCTCGATTTTCTCACACGGGGCTACCAGCAGACTGATAATGATATAGTTATGGAAACGGCTCAGGACAAATATCTGGACTCGCACTGTTCCTTCAGGAATGATGCCCTGGACTGGCTGGAAAGGCAGACCAACATAAGGACCAACTATCCCCGGATGCTTTCCGGCAGGGTGCAGGGAGGTTTCCTGTATATGCTGTCAAGGATGATGAGGCCGGCCAATGTGCTGGAAATAGGCACTTTCACCGGTTATTCCGCCATCTGTCTGGCACTCGGACTTCCGGAGGGAGGCCATATCGACAGCATTGAGGTCAATGACGAACTCCAGGATCTGATCGAGGAAGGTTTTGAAAGGGCCGGGGTTGCGGACAGGATATCCCTGCATATCTGCGATGCAGTGCAGTATCTCAGGGATGAGTGCGAGGCCGGGAAGAAGGATGTCTACGACCTGGTGTTCATCGACGCCAACAAGAGGGAATATCCTGATTATTACGAACTTGCATTGACATTGACCCGGAGCGGAGGCTTCATCGCCGCGGACGATGTCCTCTGGGACGGGAAGGTTTATGCGGAAAATGTCCCGGGCGACAGGCAGACTCAGGGAATAGTGAGATTCAATGATCTGACTGCCGGGGATGAGAGGGTGGAGACAGTGATTCTGCCTGTAAGACACGGATTAAGCATTGTCAGAAAAAAATAATTATGGCTACAGCGGTTATAGTTGGAAACGGTCAGTTTCCGAAAAAGGAATATCCTCTCTATCTTCTGGAGAGCGCCGACTGTGTGGTATGCTGCGACGGGGCTCTCGACACGTATCTGAGGCATTGCAGTGGCAGGAATCTGCGCCGTCCGGATGTGGTGGTCGGGGATATGGACTCGCTGTCGAAGAAGACGGCGGAGAGGTTCAGGGACATTGCCGTCAAGATTGACGAGCAGGAGACCAATGACCAGAGCAAGGCCTTCCACTATATCCTGGAGCATTTTCCGGATGTTGACACGATTCACATACTTGGTGCGACGGGCAAGCGGGAGGACCATACAATCGGCAATCTTTCGCTGCTGATGGAATATGCCAGGGAGATGCGCAGGCAGGATTGCGGCAGGACGGTATCCGTGGACATCGTATCGGACTGGTCCACTGCCTTCGCCATTACCGATTCATGCACACTGGACGTGGGCGAGGGCCGGAGCGTATCCATCATATGCCCGGACAACTCATTGAATATCAAGTCAGAAGGTCTCGTATGGCCGACTGACAATGTCGTGTTCGACAACCTCTGGCAGACGACATTGAACCGGGCTTCCGCTGACAGGATAAGCCTGACATTCAGCCACCCCTCCATCGCATTGATAATACTGAATTAATTCATACGCAATATGCTACGCAAAATCAGAATCACCCTGGCGTCCATAGTCTTCATTCTATGCGCCGCACTGTTTCTGGACGGCTCCGGAACCGTTTCTTCCTGGTTCGGATGGCTGGCCAAGCTCCAGTTTCTGCCGGCCCTGCTGGCCCTCAACCTGGCCGTGGTCATTGTCCTGATTGTACTGACATTGATTTTCGGACGGGCCTACTGCTCTGTCATCTGTCCTCTGGGAATAATGCAGGACGGCATTTCCCACATCAGTTCGATGAGGAAGGGCAAGAAGGCGAGGTTCCGCTGGTCACCGGAGGTCAAATGGCTGAGATACAGCATATTGGCATTATTCATCATTGCCCTTGTCGCAGGCCTGACATCAGTGTCGGCGCTGCTGGCACCTTACAGCGCATTCGGCCGCATTGCGACATCTCTCGTCCAGCCGGTTCTCCCGACCGCCATCATTGCCGGAGTGACCCTTCTCGTGGTCGGCATTCTGGCCTGGATTGGCGGAAGAACCTATTGCAATACCCTTTGCCCGGTGGGAACTGTACTGAGTTTCTTCTCGAGATTCTCCCTCCTCAGGCCTGTCATCGATGCGGACAAATGCCGTAACTGCCGCGCCTGCGAGCATAAATGCAAGGCGTCCTGCATAAATATTGACAATCATGAGATTGACTACAGCCGCTGCGTGGACTGCTTCAACTGCCTGGATTCCTGCAGGTTCGGAGCCTTGAAATACCGGATGGCGTGGAACAGGAAGGCCTGTGGGGCAGCGGTTCAGGGCAATGCCGCAAGTTCGGCCAAGGCAGTGGCCTCTGATGAGGGGAAGCACAATGCCGGCAGGCGGGCCTTCATTTCCTCCTCAGTGATTGCCGCGAGCGCAATCGCCCTCGAGGCCCAGGAGAAGAAGGTGGATGGCGGATATGCTGCAGTCACGGCCAAGAAGGCTCCGGAGAGGACCAATCCGATCGTGCCGTTCGGAGCCGTGAGCCTCAGGCATTTCCACCAGCATTGCACCAGATGCCAGCTCTGCGTATCCCAGTGTCCGAATGACGTTCTTCGTCCTTCCACATCGCTCGACAGGCTGATGCTGCCTGAAATGTCCTACGAGAACGGCTGGTGCCGCCCAGAATGCACGAAATGCTCCGAAGTATGCCCGGCTGGCGCAATCCTGGAAATCACTCCGGAGGAGAAAACCGCCATCCACGTCGGAACGGCCTCGGTAGATCTAGATCTCTGCGTTGTGAACAGGGACAATGTTCACTGCGGCAACTGCGCAAGGCATTGTCCTGCGGGCGCAATCAAAATGGTGAGGAAGAATCCGGATGACGAGAATTCGCTCTGCATCCCGACAGTCCTCGAAGATAGTTGCATAGGCTGTGGAGCCTGCGAATTCCTCTGCCCGTCAAGGCCTTACAGTGCCATCCACGTAAACGGGCGCATTGACCACGTTGATAATAGATAGGCTTATGGGTAACGAAATAAACAGAAGAGATTTTCTCAAGGCGGCCGGAGCCGGAATCGTCGGAGCGGCGGGCCTGGGTTCATTGGCAGGTTGCGGAAACGGTCCCGCAAAGGAGAATGCTGAAGGCGGCCGGATGGAATACCGCACAGCCCCTGACGGCGGCAAGGTTTCCCTGCTCGGCTACGGCTGCATGCGCTGGCCAATGATAAAGGACAGCGAGGGGAAAGATGTCATTGACCAGGAAGCTGTCAACGAGATGGTGGACTACGCCTACTCCCACGGGGTGAATTACTACGACACGTCTCCGGCCTATCTCCAGGGCCAGTCGGAGGCTGCGGCAGGCACGGCCTTGAGCCGCTATCCCCGTGATACATATTACATTGCGACGAAGATGTCGAATTTCAATGTCTGGACCAGGGAGGCTTCGCTGAAGATTTACCATGACTCGATGGAGCAGCTCCGGACCGACTATTTCGACTATTATCTCCTGCACGCTATCGGGAGCGGAGGCGTCAAGGCATTCGAGGACAGATATGTGAACAACGGGATGATGGATTTCATGCTGAAGGAGCGCGAGGCCGGACGCATCAGGCATCTCGGCTTCTCCTTCCACGGCAAGCAGGAGGCCTTTGACCATTTCCTCTCCCTCCACGACAAATATCACTGGGATTTCGTGCAGATCGAGATGAATTATCTGGACTGGGAGCACGCCAAGGTTCCCCGCAATGTCAATGCCGACTATCTCTACGAGGAGCTGGACAAGAGGGAATTGCCGATTGTGGTGATGGAGCCGCTTCTCGGCGGCCGCCTCGCCTCTGTGCCTGAGAGACTTGCGGAAATGATGAAGGAGAGGGAGCCGGAGAAGTCCATCGCCTCCTGGGCCTTCCGCTTCTGCGGTTCGTATCCGAGAATATTGACGGTGCTGAGCGGCATGGCGTCAATGGATCCGCTGATTGAGAACGTGGAGACCTACAGCCATTTCCAGCCGCTGACCGACGAGGAGAAGGATTTCCTGAAGGTAATCGCCGGCCTGATGGCCGACTACCCTACAGTGGGCTGCACCGACTGCAAATACTGCATGCCTTGTCCTTACGGAATTGACATTCCCGGCATCTTCAAGCATTACAACACTCACGTGAATGAGGGCACGATAGCCCAGAGTTCCGAGCAGCTGGGCTTCGCCAGACTGAAGAGGAAATATCTGACTTCCTACGACAAGGCCATCGAGACTGTCCGCCAGGCAGACCACTGCATCGGCTGCGGCCAATGCGAGCCTCATTGCCCTCAGAGCATTCAGATTCCGCACGAATTGCACAGGATTGCGGCATATATTGAAAAACTGAAGCGGGGAACGTTGTAATTAACGGATTTTTTGTATATTTGCACTCCGTTTCCGATGAAACGGGGTTATTGGAGAGATGCTCGAGTGGCTTAAGAGGCACGCCTGGAAAGCGTGTATACCCCAAAAGGGTATCGGGAGTTCGAATCTCCCTCTCTCCGCAAACTATTTGAAGCTCAGCGCGCAGCGCTGGGCTTTTTTCGCACAAGGCCGTCAGGAGCTTGCTCCTGTAAGGACTTGTGCGGAAAAAGCTCTAAGGCCGTAAGGCCGTGAGCTTCAAATAGTTTGCAAGGGCCCCTCCGGCAAGGAGCCAGAGATGTGGCGCACAAAGTGCGGCACATCTCCCCCCCCGGCAAGGAGATGTGGCGCACGAAGTGCGGCAAATCTCCCAGAGACTCTAAGTAATGTAAACAATCACCTCATCAGCCTATTTAGAGTTTATTATAATTATTGATTACACTCTGATTAAGTGAACATCAAATACCAAAACTGTTTGAAGACAGAAAAATTCGCACCATATGGGACGATGAGGAAGAAAAGTGGTACTTCTCAATAATTGACGTGGCGGCTGTGCTGACGGATAGTATAGATCCCGCAGCTTATTGGCGAAAGTTGAAGCAACGATTGAAAAAGGAAGGTAATGAAACCGTGACAAATTGTCACGGTTTGAAACTGCAAACTGCAGACAGAGATTTCCATTACAATACGAATGACAAGCACCTTATCCGCCAGGAATGGTTTTTCACCAAGCTCCAATAATGATGTTCCTTCAAAAAAGTATTTGCGATTAGTTGTAAGATTACTAAATATTTGTATATTTGCGGATAGTGTAATCTAAAACGTGATCACAATTACTAATTCAACAATACCATGAAAGAGACAATCGTAAAGATCAATGAGGTTGTGGCCGCTCTTCAGGCTGACCTCGCAAAGGCAGCTGAGGGCAACAAGGCCGCTGCCGCACGTGCACGCAAGGCTACTCTCGAGCTCGAGAAACTCGGAAAGGCTTTCCGCAAAGAGTCTATCGCAGAGCTCAAATAATCTCTGAGAATACAGGCTGAATAACTGAGAGGGTGGCACAATTGTCTCCCTCTCAGTTTGTTTACGTCAGAATAATCCGAAAAGTTCCGCATCTATCTTGTCCGTGATCAATGCGAAATCCTCGGGGCGGTTCTGGAAATCCAGACCGTCGGCATCAATCGTCAGAACCCTGCCAGGATACTCTGAAATCCACTGCTCATATCTATTGTTCAGCCCCTCAAGATAGTCCAGCTCAATACTTTTCTCATACTCCCTGCCACGCTTCTGAATCTGGGAAACGAGATGAGGAACTGAACTGCGGAGATAAATCAGAAGATCCGGGGCCTTGACCAGTGACATCATCAGCTTGAAAAGATCCATATATGTCTCGTAATCCCGGTCGGAAAGATTCCCCATAGCCTTGTTGTTGGCTACGAAAATATACACGCCCTCGAAAATCGTCCTGTCCTGGATGATCACATCGTCAGAACTGGCGATTTCCAGCACATCCTTGAAGCGCTGCTGGAGAAAATATACTTCCAGATTGAAAGACCACCGCTTGATATCCTTGTAATAATCCTCCAGATACGGATTATAAGTCACCGCCTCATACTTGGGGGTCCACCCGTAATGCTCCGACAGCATCCGGGTCAAAGTAGTCTTGCCGCTACCGATATTTCCAGCTATTCCAATGTGCATTTCAGAAGATTTGTACAAATTTAACATTTTTTCCGCCACAAATACGGCATTCGCGCCACATTTATATGAATCTTTAATCATATGAACGGGAGACATTATTCCTTTGCGGAAAAAGAGGATGATGGTTGAGGAACTGGTAAGAACTGCGGGGAGAGTGGGCGACCTTCTCATTCCAAGGGAATGCGCAGTATGCGGACGAAGGCTTCTGGAGGGAGAACGGCATCTCTGTATCTTCTGCGAGGCGGATCTGCCTCTGACTTACTTCTGGAACTGGCACACCAACCCTATGTCCGACAGGCTTAATGCATTGATTCAGAGAGACATGGTCAAAGAACTCGAGGATGGCGGCCCACTTCCGGAAAGGATGGGCAGAGCAAGGGCAGCGGCATTGTTCTACTATATGTCGGAGGCCGGATACAAGAGAATCCCGCAGAAAGTGAAGTACTGGGGAGACCGGCCTGCGGGGAGGTTCTATGGCCGGATGTTGGGCAGATTCATTGCCCTTTCGGGACATTTCGGAGATATCGACACTGTCGTCCCTGTCCCCCTGCACTGGACAAGGAAGTGGAAAAGAGGCTACAACCAGGCAGAAGTCATCGCCGCCGGAATAGCCGCAGAAATCGGTGCGGAACTGCGGACCGACATTCTGCTTCGGGCCAGGAGAACGGATACGCAGACAAGGCTGCACGACAGCGAGAAGGCCCGCAATGTCTCCGGCGCATTCCGCATCAGGGAAAGATACCTCCATGAGGAGTGCCCGAAGTACGGACGGGAGAGGCATTTCCTCATTGTGGACGACGTGTTCACGACAGGATCCACCATAGCCTCCTGCTGTGACTCCCTGTTCGGACAATTCGGAAACAGCATATCGGTCAGCGCCGCCACATTGGGATTCGTGGACAGAGGCTGAATGAAAATGTATTGAATATTCAGGAATTTTTCGTATCTTGACGGGGTTAACAAGATTAATATCATGAGAAGTGAAATAAGAAATCCGGAGCTCTGGAAAGAAGGAGAACTGAAGATTGAATGGGTAAGGCGGCATATGCCCCTGCTCGACGGACTCGAGGCGGAGTTCCGCAAGGACAAGCCGTTCACAGGCAAGAAGATAGCATTGTCAGTGCATCTTGAAGCCAAGACGGCACATCTCTGCGAGGTGCTCGCCGCAGGCGGAGCCGAGATGTACATCACCGGCAGCAATCCGCTCTCGACGCAGGATGACATCGCGGCGGCGCTTGTACACGAGGGACTGAATGTATTCGCAGTCCACGGAGCCACCGCCGAAGAATACATGGACGGAATCCGCAAGGTCATCGCTGCCGGTCCTGACATCATCATTGACGATGGCGGCGACCTTGTGAACATGATTCATACCGAGTACAGGGAGTTGATACCCAATGTCATAGGCGGATGCGAGGAGACCACCACAGGAATCCTGAGGCTCGAGGCGATGGACAAGGCCGGCAAGCTGGAATTCCCGATGATGCTGGTGAACAACGCCGACTGCAAGCATCTCTTCGACAACCGCTACGGCACCGGACAGTCAGTCTGGGACGGCATAAACAGGACCACCAACCTCATCGTGGCCGGAAAGAATGTCGTAGTTGCGGGATACGGCTGGTGCGGAAAGGGTGTGGCAATGAGGGCCAAGGGCCTCGGCGCCGATGTCATTGTCACGGAAATCGACCCTGTCAGGGCAATGGAGGCCGTAATGGACGGATTCAAGGTCATGAGCATGGATGAGGCCTCGGAGCAGGGAGACATCTTCGTGACCGTCACAGGATGCAATGATGTGATCTGCGAAAGGCATTTCCTGAAAATGAAGGACGGCGCAATCTGCTGCAACGCAGGACATTTCGATGTCGAGGTGGCCGTCGCCAAGCTGGCGGAGATCGCCGTTTCCCATTCCCCGGCAAGGCAGAACATCGAGGCCTACAGGCTTGAGAACGGAAAGACCATATACATTCTCGCGGAGGGCAGGCTCGTGAACCTTGCGGCAGGCGACGGACACCCTGCGGAGATAATGGACATGTCGTTCGCCATCCAGGCTCTGAGCGCAAGATATCTCGCGGAGAATGCCTCCCGCATCCCTAGAGAACACGGGAAAATGCTCAACGCCGTGCCTGAAAGCATTGACAAAGAAGTGGCCCGCAGAAAGCTGGCCGACTGGGGCATACGGATAGACGTCCTCTCCGAAGCCCAGCAGGAATATTTATATGGAGGACATGAACATTAGGATGCATTGATATGTTCAGCAAAAACATCTACATCAGCAGGCGCAGGACATTGATGGAGAGAATGTCCGCCACTGCGCCGGAAGGTCAGAGGGGCATCGCGGTATTCATCGGCAATGCCGAAGCTCCGGCCCAGTACAGGGACAACTGCTACAAATACCGTCAGGACAGCACCTGGCTCTACTACTTCGGCATTGACCAGCCGCTGTATGCAGCAGTCCTGGATTTCGATGAGGGCAGGGAGACGATCTATGCCGACGATTTCGAGATCGGAGACATCATCTGGATGGGACCGCAGCCGAGCGTACAGTCCATCGCAGAGAGCGTGGGCATCTCAGAGTCAGCACCTTACGGTGCCTTGAACGCCGTCGTGTCCAAAGCGATGGCAGCCGGCAGGAAGGTCCACTACATCCGTCCTTCAAGATACTACAACAAAATCAGGATCGCCGAGCTCACCGGCCGCAAGCCTTGCGAGGTTGACGACAACTTCTCCGAGACTCTCACAAGGGCCATCATCTCGATGCGCCTTGTCAAGGAGCAATGCGAGATCGAGCAGATCGACGACGCCTGCGCTCTCGGATTCGAGATGCACACAACCGGCCGCAGAGGCATTGTTCCGGGACTTGTCGAGCAGGAAATCGTCGGCAGGATGGAAGGCGTGACAATGAGCAAGGGCTGGGGTCCATCCTTCCCTACCATTCTCACCCAGCACGGCGAGACATTGCACAACCACACCCACGACAAGATCATCGAGCCGGGCAAGCTTATGGTAATCGATGCCGGAGCGGAGAACAATATGCACTACGCTTCCGACTTCACCAGGACTTATCCGACATCGGGCAAGTTCACCCGGAAGCAGAGGGAGATATACCAGATTGTCTGCGACTGCAACAATCTCGCTTTCGAGCTCACCAGACCGGGCATCACCTACCGTGAGGTCCATCTCAGGACTGTGCGCCTGATGCTGGAGGAACTCCGTGCACTGGATATCGTCAGGGGCAATATCGACAATATGGTCGAAGCCGGAATCGCCGGACTCTTCATGCCTCACGGACTCGGTCACAACATGGGTTTGGATGTCCACGACATGGAGGACCTCAACGAGAATCTCGTAGGATACGACGATGACCAGACCCGCTCGACCCAGCTCGGTCTCGGAAGCCTCAGGATGGCCAGGAAACTGGTTCCGGGCAATGTGGTCACAGACGAGCCCGGCATCTACTTCATCCCTGCCCTCATCGACCAGTGGAAGGCAGAGAAGACTGACCACGGCTTCGTGAACTACGACAGGCTTGAGAGCTACCGCGACTTCGGCGGAATCAGGCTTGAGGATGATGTGCTCGTGACTGAGGACGGAGCCAGAAGGACTGGACCGGCAAGGCTTCCGATTACCCCGGACGAGGTGGAGGCCGCAATGGAGGAGGACAGGAAATAATGGACGTATTCATCTGCATTCTTGCCGTCCTGGCAGGCATAATAGGAATCATTGGCAGCGTGGCCCCGGCACTCCCGGGACCGCCTCTTGCCTGGATAGGATTGCTCCTGATGTATCTCTGGGGCGGGACCAACGGCGCAGGAGAGACGATGAGCACATCCACGCTGCTGATATGGCTGGGCATCACCACCCTCGTCACGATTCTTGACTACATTGTCCCTCTATGGTTCACCAAGCTCACCGGAGGCAGCAAATATGCCGGATGGGGAGCCGCCGTCGGACTTGTCGTCGGAATGTTCGTTCCGCCTGTCGGACTGATAGTGGGGACATTGCTCGGAGCATTCGTGGCCGAACTGATATTTGCCGACAAAGATATCTGGGCATCCGCAAAGTCTGCCCTGGGAGCATTCGCAGGCTTCATATTGGGAACAGGGGCCAAGCTTCTGTGCTGCGGCCTGATGCTCTGGCAGATAATCGTTTACATGTAGCATTGCAGAATGCGGCCTGAATGTCGGGCGCATTGTACCATACCGGGAAGTAATTGTTTGAACCCCGCCGGAAAATAGGGTATCCCCCGTGATTACCCCATCCGGCGGGAAATTTTTATCGAAAATTTTAAGAAAATCATTGTTTTTCGTAAAATTATCCCTATATTTCGGAAAATTAATTAAACCAATACACAATATGATCGCAGAATGGTGGTCAACACTTGACCTTTTCATGAAAATCCTATGGGGAATCGCCATAGCGACATCACTCATTTTCCTGGTGGAGACTGTATTGACATTCATCGGTATAGACCACGGGATGGATACTGATTTCGACGTGCCGGACGGCTCGTTCGAGGCTGACGCCTCAATGAACCTCTACACCTTCCGCAACCTTGTCAACTTCCTCCTCGGCATGAGCTGGACGACAATATTGCTGAAGGACAGCATCACCTCTACGGCATTGCTCATGATAATCGCAGTCATCGCCGGAGCCCTGCTCGTACTTGCGGTAATGTGGCTTTTCAAATGGCTCAGCCAGATGCAGCAGAGCGGCAACATCGACGTGTTCAGGCAGGCTGTGGGCTGCCAGGGCAAGGTTTACCTCACCATCCCGGCCGCAAGGTCAGGAGCCGGCAAGGTCCAGATAACCATCAACGAGTCCGTGCGCGAATATGACGCCGTGACCGATTCCGACTCGGCGATCAAGACCGGCACACCTGTCAAGGTGGTGGAGGCGATTGACGGTTCGACCCTCCTCGTGGAGGAACTGGATTCACTGATAGTATAATGATTTCCGGCCAGGACGGCCGGGACGGCAAAGACAAGTATAACATCTAAAATAATCGAAAATGGAAGCAATCTACATCATCGTAATCGGCGTTTTCGTGCTGATAGTCACACTCGCCGCAATTCTCAAGAGATACAAGAGATGCCCTTCCGACAAGATTCTCGTAATCTACGGAAAGACCGGCAGGAACAAGAACGGCGGAACATCGTCTGCACGTTGCATCCACGGTGGAGCAGCATTCATCTGGCCTGTGTTCCAGAGCTATGCATTCCTCGATCTCAAGCCGATTTCCATCGAGTGCAACCTCACCAACGCCCTCAGCAAGCAGAACATCCGCGTGGACGTGCCTTGCCGCTTCACCGTCGGCATTTCCACCGAACCTGAGAATATGACCAATGCCGCCGAGCGTCTCCTCGGCCTCAGCATTGACAATATCCAGAACATCGCCACCGACATTCTCTTCGGCCAGCTCCGTCTCGTGATCGCGACTATGGACATCGAGGAGATCAACTCCGACCGCGACAAGTTCCTGGCCAATGTCAGCACCAATGTCGAGGCTGAGCTCCGCAAAATCGGCCTGAAACTCATCAATGTGAACGTGACCGATATCCGGGACGAGTCCGGCTACATCGAGGCTCTCGGTAAGGAGGCTGCCGCCAAGGCCATCAACGATGCCAAGAAGAGCGTTGCAGAGCAGAACCGTTTCGGTGAAATCGGAAAGGCCGAGGCTGACAGGGACAAGGATATCCGAATCGCCGAGACCCAGAGGGATACCCGTATCTGCACCGCTGACGCCAATGCCAAGGCGGTTGAAGGAGAGAACAATTCCAAGATTGCCATTGCCAATTCCGATGCAATCCGCAGGGAGAAGGAGGCCGAGGCCGCAAGAATTGCCGTAGCTGCAGAGAAAGTCCAGGCAGCGAAGGCATTGGAGGAGGCCTACAAGTCCGAGCGCGACGCCGAGGCAGCCCGTGCCGAAAGGGAGAAAGCTACCCAGACAGCCAATGTTGTGGTGCCTGCCGAGATCGAGAAGGAGAAGGCCATCATCGATGCCGAGGCAGAGGCCGAGAAAATCCGCAGAATGGCCAAGGGTGAGGCTGACGCCATCTATGCCAAGATGGATGCTCAGGCGAGAGGTATGCTGGAGATTCTGTCCAAGCAGGCCCAGGGTTTCAACCAGCTCGTTTCCGCTGCCGCAGGAGACCCTCAGAAGGCCGTGCTCATGCTCATTGCCGACAAGCTTCCTGAACTCGTCAAGACCCAGGTGGAGGCTGTAAAGGGCATAAAGATCGACAAGGTGACCGTATGGGACGGAAACGGAACCGACGGCAAGACCGCCACTTCCAACTTCATTTCCAATATGATGAAGTCAGTTCCGCCGCTTGAGGATCTTTTCAACATGGCCGGAATGAGCCTTCCGGGATATCTCAAGGGCAATGAAGCCGCACCGGAGGCCGCCGAAAGTGAAACTCCAACTGAACATTGATGCCTATAATAGTTAATGTAGATGTGATGCTCGCCCGTCGCAAGATGTCATCGGGCGAGCTTGCCGAGAGAATCGGAATCTCCCCCACCAACCTTTCCATACTGAAGACCGGGAAGGCCAAGGCGGTGAGATTCACGACTCTCGATGCGATTTGCAAGGCTCTTGACTGCCAGCCTGGTGATATTCTCGAGTACAGGCCCGACAATAATGGATGATTCCGTGCAAGATTTCCGGAAATGTGCATTTAGTACTGTGGAGCCGGCTCCGGCACGGCGCCGGACAGGGGCACATGAACGAAAATCTTATGAAAATGAAAAGAACAGCACTTTGGATTGCAGCCATTTCCTGCATCATTACAATGATTTCCTGCGGATCGGGCAAGAAGGCACTGACCTCAGCCGAAATTGACGGGCAGTGGACCATAACCGAGGCAATGGGTCAGGCCGTGACCGGAAACGAGGGCAATGTCCCTTCCATCAACTTCAACATTGCCGAGAAGAGTGTGAGCGGCACCACAGGATGCAACAGCTTCATGGGCGGTTTCACATTGGGCGAGAACAATGAGGTATCCTTCTCCCCTCTCGCCGCAACGAAGATGATGTGCCGGGACATGAAAGCGGAAATGCTTATTTTCCAGGCCGCAGAGGCTGCCAGAACCGCAAGGAAAGACAATGAGGATCTGGTCTTCTGCTCGGAAGACGGCAATGTCGTCCTGAGAATGACCAGATAATCTCAGACACCGACCAGGCAAAACCTGGTTTTTCACAAAAATTGATTTCTCACTCTGCGGAAGCCTGACCGGTTTCCGCAGTTTTCTTTACTGCGTCGATGAGTTCGGCCCTGCTTCCCGGAATCTCATCCAGGGCGAAGTATGCGTGGTAGAGATTGCCCTTCTCGCACACGAAGACCCTCACGCCTGAAGGTGCCGCCCCGAGAGGCTTTCCCGTAGCGCTGGTGGTTATGTAAGGGATTTCCCCATCGGCAGTCACATAATTGTCGTGCTTGTGTCCGCAGATGACGGCCTTGACCCCTGCCTTCCTGAACAGATCCGTGTAATATGACCTGGTTTCAGGCTTGATATTGAAATACTCCTCCGGTTCATCCGCTGATTTCAGGAAGAAAGGATGATGGGCAAGGACCAGCGTCATCTCCCCCTTCTTTCCTTTCGCAAGTTCACCCTCGAGCCAGGCCTTCTGCTCCAGATCGGCCTCGGAGCCCTCTACATATTTGTAAAGATTGCTGTCAATGCCTATGAGACGGACATTGCCTATTTTCTCGCTGAACCTGTCCGCTCCGATGTACTTTTCCCAATAAGTCAGATCAACCCTGCCTTCCTTTCCGTGCACATCGTGGTTTCCGGGCAGGCTCAACTGCCTGATTTCCGGATTGATAGTGGAGGCAATGCCGAGAAAGCCCTCCCACTGGAGGCTGTCCTTGTGGTCGTGCACGATATCGCCGGTATAGATGACGGCATCCGGGCTGGTGGCATTGATGGCCTCGGCAGCCTTGGTGAATGTTCCTGTCTCATAGACGAAGTCGGCGTTCTTCGCATAGAAGCCGAACTGAGGGTCTGAAACCTGGTAGAGAACGATGGTATCGTCATTGCTGCAGGCTGTGAGAGCAAGCAGTGCCACTGCGGCAAAGTTCATTATGTGATTCATACTTGTACTTTAGTTTTTACAAATATATCGATTTTTGACGAGATATTGGGAATAAATAATCGCATGTTTTATTCTCCATCTCCGTTCCGGTTCATCACCGCAGGGGAAGGAAATCTGCAAGCTGAATTGGCAGGGCGGTTATCACCTGGGATTCGGGAAGGTGGGAGCAATGAAGAAGACGGCATCTGGAGGCTTTCCCCTGCATATGACATTACGTTTACAGTGAATTATAAGAACTCATTCATTGGAGACAGGCACGCAATGTCATTTATGGATCTCCTTCCAACATACCACGTCTGAAAAATGCGCTCATAGGAAAAGAATTGATTGAACTCAGCGGAAAAGGGATAATAATCGGCGACCCTGTCCTCCGTCTCTGGCTCAAAAAGATAATGGTCTTTTGATCCCGATCAGTTACAGAATTCGCTTCAAGACACGGGATTCCGGAAAGGACTGCAAGGAATGGAACAATGCTCCCGGTTATCTAATCGACACCTGCCTCACAGCCCAGGACAATTACAAGGCCCGGCTGGAGTACTTCAGAATCAAGCAATAGGCTTTGCAATCAGGCCTTTCTTTTCGAGCCAGAGGACAAAGAACTTGTCATATAGAGAATACACGCCTTTGTCCTCTGTCAGGAAATCCTTGTCGAGAAGGCCCTTGAGGGCTGCGCTTACGCTGCTGGCAGATAGGAGTGAATATTTCTTTACGAACTTTCCGCCCTTGATCTGCTTGGCTTTACGTTCAGAAGCAATTGCAAGAAGCAAATCTCTTTGTTTTACCGGCATTTGATACAACAAGGACTCATAGCTGTCCGATGACAGCCTCACTATGAAATCCACAGCTTCCTCAATCATACAGACACCGCATCTGCCACCTTCATCCGTTTTGGAGAACAAGATATTGAGTACCCGGTGAATGTAACTCGTCACCCCGTCGAACTGTTCATATAGGGCAGCGACCACTTCAGGGTCCAGTTCTTTTCCATTCTGCTCGAACTTTTCCACGGCGAATTCAGTGTACTTGTCAAGCGGGAGAGGCTGGAGATTGATTATTGTCACACTTTGATAGAATGGTCTTGACGGAGAGGTGAAGATCCCGTTCATCAAGTGCCGCTGACTTCCCGAGAAGATGAAATGAGCATTGGTGGTTTTCTGAACGTATGTCCGAATAGTAGCCTCGACCGTTGACTCAGGATATTTGGCAATCTGCTGAAACTCATCAATAGCCACAATGCAGGGCTTGTCCGCATTCTGGAGGTAAGTAAAAATCTCGTCCAATGTAGCCGCCGGGTTTCTAATCTCACCAAGGCCTACACTCCAGCTCGGCTGACCGTTAATATCGAAGGATATTTCAGCACGCAGAGAATTGACCGCAGAGAGGAATACCTCCCATACCGCCTTCCCTTTTGGCTTCAATGTATCCAGAACGGCTTTCCCCAACAGATTGACAAAATCGCTTAAAGATTTGGAAGCATAAACATCCACCAGAAAACAATAATAGTCGTTCCTGAATTCATCACAATCGAAGACGTGGTTAATCAACTCAGTCTTGCCGAGTCTCCTCGGTGATATTAATGCTAAATTGTTTTCATTCCCAAGCAAGTTCCTCAGATCTGCCGTCTCAGTCACCCTGTCGCAGAAATAATCCGCACCGGCATAACCATTTGTCACAAAAGGATTTCTCATTGTCTTGATATCTTTTGTGCAAATATAATCAAAAAAATAGATATTACTATTTTATAGTAGTCATAAAATGACAATCATAAAATAGTAGTGGCCAGACGTAGGGGGAATGGCAGTAGTGGGCCGGCACCGCACCTGCTAAAGGCTACAGAAGAATATCCTCCAGCACCAGCTTAGGGACATAGTGCACCCCGTCCTTGTCGTAGTAGGCCAGGAAGCCGGGAGCGGGATGGCCGGATTCGTCGAGAGGGGCGTCGGCCAATGAGACCGGCTTCAGGAAGGCGCTCTGGTCCGCCTTGCCCACTGCCAGAAAGACCAGGGGATGAAGGCCGGCAATGGAGGCGGCGCGGGCCGGGTCGCCGGCGGAATAGGCCTCGGCAAGCTCCTCAGGAGTGTTGCGGCCTATCATAAGGCAGTTGTAGCCCAGTTCCACGGCCTTCAGGGACATGCTCTGGAGAGATATGCCGAGGTCGATGTCAATGAACCGGCCTTCCGGCAAGGTGCTGAAAACCACAATGAAGGAGGATGGCGGGATGCGCCAGTCCTGGCCGTGGACATAGAGGTCACGGAGACGCCCGTATGCCGCCGGGTCATCCTCTTTCCTGACAATACCGAAGCGCAGGGTCTGCCTGTTCATTGCGGAGGCAATGCGGGTATTCACCTCGACAATTGTCCTGAGATGTTCAATGCTGACCTCGGCATCGGTACGGAATCGCCTGGTACTGCGGTTCCTGACAAGCAAAGTATTCAGGGACGGGCCTCCGCGCTTCTTGGAGTGGCCTGCTGCACCGGCCCCGAACACTTCCTCGTAACGTTTTTCCAGATAATTGTCTGCCATGACTATTCTGCAGGCAGGAAACCCTTCTGGAGAAGGACCTCAGCGATCTGGACTGCATTGGTGGCAGCACCCTTGCGGATGTTGTCTGAAACGCACCAGAAGTTGAGTCCGGACTTGACGGAGAAATCCCTGCGGAGACGGCCGACGAACACGTCATCGTGTCCGAGAGCGTAGAGAGGCATAGGGTAAACCTTCTCTGCAGTATTGTCCTGCACAGTCACGCCAGGAGTGTTCTCCCATATGCGGCGGACGTCCTCAAGCTCGAAATCCTTCTCGAATTCGAGATTTACGGACTCTGAATGGCCTCCGATTACAGGCACGCGGGCAGTTGTGGCTGAAACGCCGATAGTGTCGTCGCCGAGTATCTTGTGGGTCTCATTGACCATCTTCATCTCCTCCTTGGTATAGCCGTTCTCGGTGAAGTCATCAATATGAGGAATGATGTTCTGATCTATCGGATAAGGGAACTTGGCTGCATACTCACCCCACTTGGCTCCGCCGCGCTCGGCTTCCATCTGGGCCACGGCCCTGTTGCCGGCTCCGGTCACGCTCTGGTATGTGGAAACCACGATTCTCTTTATGCGGTATGCCTTGTGGAGAGGTGCGAGCGGAAGAAGCATCTGAATGGTGGAGCAGTTCGGATTGGCAATGATGTAGTCGTCAGCGGTCAGAACGTCAGCATTGACCTCAGGGACAACGAGTTTCTTGGTCGGATCCATTCTCCAGCAGGAGGAATTGTCCACCACGCGGCATCCGACGGCCGCAAACTTCGGAGCGAGTTCCCTTGAAGGACCGCCGCCGGCTGAAAATATTGCAAGGTCCGGCTTTGCAGCGATTGCATCATCAGCACTGATCACCGTGTATTCTTTCCCGGCGAATGTCACCTTGCGGCCCACGGAGCGCTCAGATGCTACCGGAAGGAATTCTGTTACAGGGAAATGCCTCTCTTCGAGGACCTCCATCATTCTGGTGCCAACCAAGCCGGTTACACCTACTACTGCGACTTTCATAATATTCGTTTTTATTTATTATTTCAACTGTTTTCCTTTGCAAAGGCCTCACTCCTACATCAAGATATCGTTGAGCGTACCCGAGGCGGTCTGGTAGGCACCGGCGCCGGCACCCTGTATGACGAGCGGAGACGGGTAGAACTCGGTCTTTATGATGGCGGCATTGTCAGTGCCGCAGAGCGAATAAAGCGGACTGTCCGGGCCCACGGCCTTCAGGCCCATCGAAGCCTTGTAGACCACATTGCCCTGAGCATCCTTCTCGGCCACGAGCGAAGCCACGAAACGCTGCCTCAGATCCTTGTCCGCCGCAGCCTTGTAAGAAGCTGCAAACTGAGCCTCATTGGCTGCCAGCTTCTCGAAAAACTCCGGAACCTTGCCCTCGAAGAACTCCGGACCGAGCACCGGATCAATATGGACATCAGCCTCGTCAATAGGTGCACCGGCCTCGCGGGAAAGAATCAGGAGCTTTCTCAGCACATCCCTGCCGCTGAGGTCGAGCCTCGGGTCCGGCTCTGAATAACCGGCCTCCTTGGCATACTTGACGACATCGTAGAATGTCTTTCCGTCCTCTCCGCCCTTGTATGTGCTGAAGATATAGTTCATGGTGCCGGAAAGCACGGCCTCGATGCTGACAATGGCATCGCCGCTGTTCACGCTCCTCGAAATCGACTCGAGAATAGGCAGGGCAGCACCGACCGTGGTCTCGTAACGAAGCGAAACCCTGTTCTCCACAGCACTGGTCTTCAATGCCTTATACTGCTTGTACGGAGCCGCGAAAGTAATCTTGTTGCTCGCCACGACGGAATATCCGCGCTCGAAAAGATTGAGATACTTGTAGGAAATGTCAGAGGATGCCGTGCAGTCCACGAAAATGGAATTCTGCAGGGAAACCTTGGCCATGGCCTCGAAGAATGCGTCATTGGCCGCGGACTTGCCCTCCGCCAGCTGGGCCTCGATATTGTCCAGCTTCAATCCCTGCTTGTCAAGAATGAACTTGCGGCTGTTGGAAAGGCCCGCCAGATGCAGGCGCTTGCCGGTACGCTCCGCTATCTTGTCCTTGTTCTTCGCAATGATGTCGATCAGGGCCTTGCCCACAGTGCCGTATCCGGCCACGAAAAGATTGATATCCTTGTACTTGGACTCCTCGAAGAACTCCTTGTGGATGTATTGGATGGCCGGTCTGGCATCCTCCGAAGCCAGGATCACGGAAATGTTCCTCTCCGAAGAACCCTGTGCCACGGCCCTGACGCCGATGCTCCTGCGTCCGAGGGCGGCCAGCATCCTGCCGGTCGTGCCGCGCTGATTGATAATGTCGTCACCTACCAGGCAGACAATGGAGTAACCTTTCTCCACCTTCAGAGGATTGAGTTTTCCAAGCGAAATCTCATATGCGAAGCAGGCATCTGCAGCCTCCTTTGCCAGGGCTGCGTCCTTCTCTGCAACGGCCACGCACATCGTATTGACCGAAGACGCCTGAGTGATGAGGATAATGCTGATATTGTGCTCGCTGAGCGTCTGGAAAAGCCTGTAGGAGAATCCCGGCACACCTACCATTCCGCTTCCCTCGAGGGAAAGCAGGGCAATGTTGTCCGAATTGGAAATGCCGATGATCTTGTTCCTGCTGCTGCCCCTCGGCGGATTCTGCTCGATGAGTGTACCCTCCCCGTCCGGGTCGAAGGTACATTTGACGTATATCGGAATGCGCTCGGCCACAACAGGCTGGATTGTAGGAGGATAGATGACCTTGGCCCCGAAATGCGAAAGCTCGAGGGCGGCCCTGTACGAAATATTCCTTATCAATGATGCCTGAGGCACGATTTTCGGGTCCGCCGTCATCATTCCCGGAACATCCTTCCAGGTCTCGAGGGCCCTGGCCTTGCTGCCGACGGCATAGATGGAAGCGGAATAGTCCGAGCCTCCCCTGCCGAGAGTGACCATCCTGCCCTTCTCATCCGAGGCAATGAAGCCCGGCACGATGAAAAGGGAGACAATCGGATTGGTGTCTATCATCGACTGGACATTGGCATAGGTCGTCTCTATATCGACCACATTGCGTCCGGCCTCGCCGTGAGTCCTGATGATGTCCATCGAGTTCACCCATTTGGTCGAAATGCCCACAGAGGCCATCTTGGTGGCGAGAATCCGGCTGGAAAGCAGTTCTCCGCAGCCCTGGATGGCATCCAGGCTGGCAGGGCTCAGTTCTCCGAGAAGGTAAACTCCCTGGGCGATGCCCCTGAGCGAGGCAAACAGGGAATCGCAGCTCTCCAGAGACTCCTCATGCTTCTCCACAGGCAGAAGTTCCCTGATGATGGAGTGGTGTCTGGTCTGGAGCTCGTCCAGGAGAGCGGTATAGGAGCCGTCCCGGGCTGCGGCCATGTTGCCTATGTCAATCAATGTGTCCGTGCATCCGAAAATGGCTGAGGCAATGACAATCGTCCTGTCCCTGTCGACTGCCCTTGAAATGATGTCTGCCGCCTTGAGCATATTGGCAGCATCTGCCAGCGAACTGCCTCCGAATTTGAGTACCTGCATAAAAATGTCGACTATTATATACTTTCAACAAAAGGTCCGAGTATCTTCTCTATCTGGTCATATTCGAGAAGGAAGCCGTCATGACCGAAATGGGATTTTATCATGTGGTATTCCGCTCCCGGAATCAATGCCGCCATCTTCTCGATCTCGCATGGAGGGAAGATGAGGTCAGTGTCGATGGAAACCACCATTGTCCTGGCCCGGATTCCCGCAAGTGCTGCCGGAACTCCCCCTCTGCCGCGTCCGACATTCTCGCTGTCAACGCTGTACGAGAGATAATAATAGGAATACGCATCGAATCGGGATGAGAACTTCCTGCCCTGATAACGCTGATATGAGCAGGCCCGTTCAGGAAACATTGTATCCTCGGACTCCTCCCACTGCTTCAGGTCATAACCCTCCTCGCATCTGTAGGATATAAGTGCAATGGTCCTGGCGCATTCCATACCCTTCTTTCCGCCTTCCAGACTCTCACAGGCGCGGAAGGTCGGGTCAGCGTCGAGAGCCATCCTCTGGGATTCCAGGAAAGCCGTGAGCCAGGGACGCACCCTCTCGAGCGTTGCCATATATACGGCATTCTCAATGACATCCGGATACATTATTGACCACTCGAGGGCCTGGAAACCTCCGATGCTCGCACCGATGAGGAGGTCGATTTTCTCAATGCCGATATGCCTGCGGACAAGGTCCAGTCCGTTCACTATATCCCTTACCGTAACCCTGGGGAAAGTCAGGTAATATGGCTTGCCCGTGGAAGGGTCAATGCTGGAAGGGCCCGAGCTGCCGTAGCAGGAGCCTATCATATTGGCGCAGACAATGAAATATCTGTCAGGGTCTAAGAACTTTCCGGGACCCACCAGGCCCGGCCACCAGTCCTGGACATCCGAGTCGGCAGTGAGCGCGTGGCATATCCACACCACCTTCATGCCCTTCCTGTATGGATACGGAGATGTATGATAAGTCAGCTGCAGTCCGTCAATGCTTCCGCCGGCTTCAAATTCGAATTTGCCTTTATGTCTATAGATAATTTTCTGCATATATATACGTAAGCCGAATTGCAAAAGTAAAAAATCCGGCCGTCATTTCAAATAGTTCAAGTTACTTATAGGTCTCCGGATTCATTCAGCAATCCAAGTTGTTGCCTGAAGATTACTCAGGGCACAGGGTCATAGCCGGAGCCTCCCCAGGGATGACATCTCAGTATCCGCCTGACCGCCAGCCAGGAGCCCTTGAAAAGGCCGTGCTTCCGGAGAGCCTCCAGGGCGTAGGCCGAGCAGGTAGGGGTGAAGCGGCAGGTCGGCGGCTTAAGTGGGGATATGCAGATTTGGTAGAAACGGATGAGCACAATCAGCGGGAAGATGGCCATCTTCCTGATTATCTTGAAAATACGTTGAAATGTATCATTCATGGCCGCCTACCGTCCTGAGAGCCGAAACCATCATCGAGACGATTTCAGACTGGGTTGATAATTCCTTGCTCCTGTAAATGAACAGGATGTCAGCACCTCCGGCCTCCCCGGGGACAACCAGGCCCTTGTTAAGTCTGTATGCCTCCCTGACACGCCTCTTGAGCAGGTTTCTCTTGACAGCCCTGCGGAAAAGCTTTTTCGGGACGGACACCATCATTCTGCTGTAAGGCAGTCCGTTATTCTTTCTATAGACATATTTGAGCACGCCCGAGACTCCGTATCTTCCGGATTTGAGCAGCATTTCCACAGCTCCCTTGGACGAGAGCCTTTCGTGCTTCCTCAATGTGCTCCTGACTTCCATCGGGGAATCAGTTGTGGCTGCCCAGATACAGTTCCAGCGCCCTGGCAACGGACGGGGCTTCCGGGGTCGGGGCCTGGATCTCCACAGGAAGACCGGCCTCCTCCATTGCCTTCACGATCTGCTTTCCGAACGTCACGAACCTGGCATTCCCCGGCTTGAACTCAGGAAAATTGGAGTAGAGCGACTTGATGTCGGAAGGGTTGTAGAATACCACGAGATCATAGGAGTCAATATCCACGTCCCTGAGGTCCTGCGGCACTGACTTGACGAATACGGATGCGGTATAGTCCAGGCCCTGGGCCTGGAACAGGCTTGTGATGGCCTCGACATTGCTCGAATCGGAAGTGGCAATGAGAAACTTCTCGTCCTTGTGCTTCGGTCCGATCAGGTCAATGACAGAAGACGGGGTGCCGTTGCCGTAGAAAATCTTCCTCTTCCTGAAGACGATATGCTTCTGAAGATACATCGCAACGGCTTCAGTGGTACAGAAATATTTCATTGTCTCAGGAACCTTGATCCTCAATTCGTCGCATATGCGGAAAAACGCATCGATCGTATGCCTGGCGGAGAAAACAATCGCCGTGAAATCGAGAATGTTGAGCCTCTGGGTACGGAACTCTCTAGAGGTCAGCGGCTCTATGAGGAAAAAAGGTTTGAAGTCTATCTGCACTCCGAATTTCTCCACAAGCGAATCGTACGGCGCCTTGTTCATCGGAGTCTCCTGTGAAATCAGAATCTTCTTGATTGCCATATCTACTTTACAAAAACATCATTGAGGCCACCAGCATCGCTGCCGGAGGAATTTCCACGGTGCAAAGATACAAAAATGCTCTTAAAAGTCCCGCATCTGCGGACAGAATCTGCATTTTACGCACCAGAAACAATACCCAGAACGACAGAATGACATATATGGAGACCTCCCCCATCAGCATTTCCCGGCCCGGGAAAAATGTCGCGGCAAGAAGCACGGCAGCCAGTCCGGCGGTCATCAGCAGGAAGAAATCCCTGCCCGCCCCGACGGACACGACGACTGCGTCGCGGCTTGTCCCCATGCGCCTGGAAGGTATTATCATTATCAACAGCCACTTGACTGTCAGCACGGAAGCGAAAAGCCCGAAGACGGAAAGAGTCTTCACTATCGGAGAGCAGGACAATGCCGGGGCCGGCATGAACACCGAGAATCTCGCAAGGACCGTGCAGAAAATGATGAATGACGGCAGGAGCAGCGAGTCCCTCAGCCTCGCCATCTTGATATAATGCTCCAGCTCAGCGATGAGTTTCCATCTGAAGAGACCTCCTGCGAGATACGGAAAGACCTTCATGAACTTTCTCATGTAGGCAAGCATGATGACTATGCACAGGATCATCACTCCTGTATTGGCCGGGGAATCGGTCCAGGATTCCTGCCGCGGTACGGAAGCCGGGACTGTAACGGCGGAACTGTCCGCAGGCAGGAAAATGTCCTCCGGAGAAGGCGCAAAAGTATCCTGAAGCAGCTGTCCCGAGACAAATGCTTCTGATGCGGGCAATACCTGAACGGTGTCAACCGATGTTATTCCGGAAGGGAGCGGCATTTTCAGTTCCCGCGTTTAGCATTGTAACCCATAGAAACAAGGATTTCGGTGACCTTGTCCCTGAAATCTCCCTGAATCGTGATTTCCCCGTCCTTGGCAGTGCCGCCTACGCCGCACTTGACCTTAAGGGTCCTGCCGAGTTCCTTCAGATCCTCCTCACAGCCCTTGAAGCCTGTGACAAGGGTAACCTGCTTTCCGGCCCTGCACCTGCGGTCAATGGTGACCCTGAGATGCTGGCGGGACGGTGGAAGTGTCTCCTCGACAGCCTCCTCCGCCTGCTCGTATCTGAAATCCGGATTGGTCGAATAAACCACTCCGAGACGCTGCTTCCAATCGTTCTCAGCCATATAGATGCCTAATTTTTTGCAAAGATAAGGAAATCTATTCGTATATTTGTGGGTTATTGCACTATTCTGAAATCTATACAGAAATGACAGATAAGAATTACAGACTGTGGAAAACGGTGACCGGAATCGTGGTGACACTCATAGCCGGATTCACCTACCTGTCCACCATCGAGCCGTCCGCATCGTTCTGGGATTGCGGAGAATTCATCGCCTCATCATACAAACTCGAAGTGGGCCACCCTCCGGGAAACCCTGTGTTCCAGCTGATTGCAAGATTTTTCACAATGTTCACCGACGGCAGTCACGCCGCCATCGCGGTCAACGTGATGAGCGCCCTCTGCTCCGCATTGACCATACTGCTCCTCTACCTGACCATCATCTTCTTCGCAAAGAGGATGGCAGACCGGCAGGAAAACGGGGAATACTCTGCAGGCCAAGCGATTGCAATATTGGGCAGCGCCGCCGTAGGAGCATTGGCATACTGCTTCTCCGACACATTCTGGTTCTCCGCCGTCGAAGGCGAGGTCTATGCGATGTCGTCATTGTTCACGGCCCTCGTCGTATGGGCGATGACCAAGTGGTACGAGCAGGCTGACGAGCCGTATGCAAACCGCTGGATCATATTGATTTCCTTCCTGATGGGTCTCTCCATCGGAGTGCATCTTCTGAACCTCCTCGCCATCCCGGTGCTGGTTTTCCTGTTCTACTACAGGAAGAGGGAGGACGGACATTACACCTTCACGGAGTATATCAAGATAATGCTGATCGCCGTCGCCATTCTCGGTGCATTGGTATTCGTCATCATACCTTACCTTCCGAAGGTTGCGGCTTATGTTGACCTGTTCTTCGTCAACTCACTCGGCCTGCCATACAACAGCGGAGCCGCATTCTTCATGCTGGCCCTCATAGGCATACTCTTCTACGGGGCATTCTGGACATTGAAGAAGGGCAAGGTGGTGCTGAACGCCATCATTCTCAGCCTCACCACCATCGTCATCGGCTTCTCGGTATTCGCCGTGGTGATCATCCGCTCCAATGTGATGCCTCCTACCAACGAGTACCAGCCGGACAATGCCTTCACCCTCGTGAGATATCTCTCCCGCGAGCAGTACGGCTCGACCCCGCTCCTCTACGGACAGTATTACGGAGCACCTTACTCATTGAAAAACAGCAAGTACTGGGCTCCGATCGGCGGCAGGTACAAGCACGTGGACTCCCCTGCCGACCCTGAATACTATTCTTCCGGAAAGATGCTCTTCCCGAGAATGTGGAACGGCGGAGACCAGAAATACATCCGCTTCTACGAGTCCTACACCGGCGGAAAGGGGCGCGTGATCCCTGATGCCGACTACAGGAAGCCTTCATTCTGGGCCAACATGAAATTCTTCTTCGACTTCCAGATGAACTGGATGTACTGGAGATATTTCATGTGGAACTTCGCCGGAAGGCAGAATGACATTCACAGCCCGAGCCCGGGAGAAATATTCTACGGCAACTGGGAATGCGGCATCAAGTTCATCGACAGCATCCGTCTCGGAGACCAGAGCAATGCTCCGGCCGTCCTTTCCGAAAACAAGGGAAAGAACCATTATTATCTCCTTCCTCTCCTTCTCGGCGTAATGGGCATATTCTTCCAGTTCGAGAGAGACAAGAGGGGCTGCTGGCTGACCTTCCTGCTGTTCTTCATGACGGGAATCGCCATTGTGCTCTACCTCAACCAGCCTCCTTATCAGGTCAGGGAAAGGGATTACGCCTATGCAGGCTCGTTCTACGCATTCTGCATCTGGATCGGCCTGGCCGTGATGGCTCTGTATGAATGGATTGGCGGGAAGCTCAAGGACAGATATCCTGCTGCGACGGCCGGGATATTCACCGCCGCCTGCCTTTTCGTGCCGGCTCTCATGGCACAGCAGAACTGGGACGACCACGACAGGAGCAACCGCCGCACAGCCGTGGAGATGGCCAGGAACTATCTCAATTCCGTAGGCGAGCAGGGCATCCTCGTGACCCACGGCGACAATGACACCTTCCCTCTCTGGTATGCCCAGGAGGTGGAGGACGTCCGCACCGACGTGAGAATCTGCAACACTTCCCTTCTCGGAACCGACTGGCACATCGGCCAGATGAAATGGGCCTGCAACAAGTCCAGGCCGCTGGATCTCAGTGTGGGCGAGGAGCAGTATCTCTACGGTACCAATGATGCCGTATATATCTATGACACAAGGAATCAGGTCATTCCGATCAAGGCAGTGATGGATGTGTTCAAGCACCCTGATGCCAAGCTCATGCTCGAGAGCGGAAAGTCCGTGGACTACATCGTATCCCGCAAGATCAGCATCCCGGTCAACAAGGAGAACGCATTGAAGTCCGGCATTGTGCCAGCGGAGTTCGCCGACCTCATCCAGGACGAGATCATCATCGAGATTCCTGCCAAGAAGTCCTATATCACCAAGCCGGAACTCTTCATGCTCGACCTGCTCTCCAACTATCAGTGGGACAGGCCAATACATCTGCTCAGCCAGGGCGGGGACATCAATATCGGCCTGAAAGACTACCTGATGTACGAGGGCTTCTCAAGCAAGCTGGTGCCTTTCAGGAACAAGATCGGAAACATCAACCCGGGCATTGTCTCGGTTGACAGCCTGTATGACAAGATGATGAACGTCTATTGCTGGGATGCATTGAAGAGGGACGATTATGACGTTGATTATCAGAACTACTACACCTTCCTCGGAGTGCTTCCGCAGAGGGAGCTTTTCGTGACCGCCGCCTCCGCACTCCTCAAGGCCGGAGACAAGGAAAGGGCAATTGCAATACTGGACAAATGCCAGGAATGCCTGCCTGCGAATGTATGGCCGATAGAGTCGATTCCGCTCGGCTTCACCACCAACGACTACATGGTGGTCAACATGGTGAAATGCTACTACGAGGCAGGGTGCCCGGAGAAGGCCACCGCACTGGGCGGACAGCTCGGGAACGAACTGCTCAAGTCAGCAGCATTCTACCTGGATTTCTTCGACTATGCCGACGGAGAATTCGACACGGTCTGCCAGTTCATGTCCTACCTCATCGAGGAGATGGAGAATGGCGGGGACAAGGTCGTATCCAAGAAGCTTAAGGACAACCTTCTGGCATTGCTCCACGCCGTAAGCGGAGATTATGAAGAATAGCATTTTATGAAAAATATCAGGAACTTCTGCATTATCGCCCACATTGACCACGGCAAGAGTACACTTGCCGACAGGCTCATTGAACTGACACAGACTCTCGGCGCCAGGGAAATGGAGAACCAGGTGCTGGATGACATGGACCTCGAGAAGGAGAAGGGCATCACCATCAAGAGCCATGCAATCCAGATGGAGTACACCTACAAGGGGGAGAAATACATTCTCAACCTGATCGATACTCCGGGCCACGTGGACTTCTCCTATGAGGTGTCCCGCTCTATCGCATCCTGCGAGGGTGCGCTGCTGGTGGTGGATGCCTCGCAAGGTGTTCAGGCTCAGACTATTTCCAATCTGTATCAAGCCATCGAGCACGGTCTGGAAATCATTCCGGTGCTGAACAAGATCGATATGGACTCGGCTCGTCCGGAGGTGGTTACAGACGAGGTCTGCGACCTGCTCGGATGCAAGCCGGAGGAGGTTTACAAGGTATCGGCACGTACCGGAGAGGGCGTTCCGGAAATCCTGGATGCCATAGTGGAGAAGGTTCCGGCCCCTCAGGGCGACCCGGAGGCACCGCTTCAGGCATTGATTTTCGACTCCGTATTCAATTCATTCCGCGGCATCATTGCCTATTTCAAGATCAAGAACGGCACTCTCCATTCCGGAGACAGGGTCAAGTTCTTCAATACCGGCCAGGAATACACTGCCGATGAGATCGGCGTGCTGAAAATGAAGATGTGCCCGACACAGGAAGTGTCCTGCGGCAATGTGGGCTACATCATTTCCGGCATCAAGACCGCGGCGGAGGTCAAGGTGGGAGATACCATCACCCATGTCGCAAGGCCTTGCGCAGAGGCCATTGCCGGCTTCGAGGAGGTGAAGCCGATGCTTTTCGCAGGTATGTACCCTGTCCAGGCTGACAAATACGAGGAATTGCGCTCGACTCTCGAGAAGTTCCAGCTCAATGACGCATCCTTCGTCTATGAGCCTGAGTCCTCACTGGCCCTGGGATTCGGATTCCGCTGCGGCTTCCTCGGCCTTCTCCACCTCGAAATCGTGCAGGAGAGGCTGTTCAGGGAGTTCAACATGGATGTGATCACGACTGTGCCGAACGTGTCCTACAAGGTCTATACGACCAAGGACGAGTGCATTGACGTGCACAATCCTTCCGGACTTCCGGCCCCTACCCTCATTGACCATATCGAGGAGCCTTACATCAGGGCCCAGATCATCACGAACACCGAGTTCTACGGCCCGATAATGAAGCTCTGCATAGACAAGAGGGGCACATTGATGGGCGAGCATTACATCACTGCGGACAGGGTGGAGCTCACTTACGAGATGCCGCTCTCGGAAATCGTATTCGACTTCTACGACAAGCTCAAGTCCATCTCAAAGGGCTATGCCTCATTTGATTACCACGTTATGGGCTACCGTCCGGCCAAGCTTGTGAAGCTGGACATTCTCCTCAACGGAGACCCGGCCGATGCGCTATCGTCCCTGATTCACGAGGACCACGCCTACGATTTCGGAAGGAAGATCTGCCTGAAGCTCAAGGACTTGATCCCGCGCCAGCAGTTCGATATCGCAATCCAGGCTGCCATCGGAGCGAAGATCATCGCCCGCGAGACCGTGCGTCAGGTGCGCAAGGACGTGACCGCAAAATGCTACGGAGGTGACGTGACCAGAAAGAGGAAACTTCTCGAGAAACAGAAGGAGGGCAAGAAGAGAATGCGCCAGATAGGCACGGTACAGGTACCTCAGAGCGCATTCATGGCTGTCCTGAAGCTGGATTCATAGGCGATGGGGATGAAAGTGGCCATACTTCTCACCGTCTTCAACCGTCGTGAGAAAACATTGGAATGCCTCGATATCTGCTACCGTCAGATTGATGCGATGAAGAGCGAGGGAACCTATGATTTTCAGATATATATGGTAGATGACGGGAGCAGCGACGGCACTTCGGACGCCGTCAGGGAGACCTTTCCCCAGACATCGGTGATACGCGGCGACGGAGGTCTCTACTGGAACCAGGGAATGAGACTCGCCTGGGATACCGCCGCCCTTCAGCATCCGGACTTCTACATCTGGATAAATGATGACACCTTCCTCCGGCAGAACGCCCTGCGCACCCTGATGGAGACATCCAGTTTCCTGAAACACAGGGCAATAGTGGCAGGCTCTGCGGAAGACTCGGCTGGGCGGCTGAGCTATGGAGGCAGGACTAAGTACGGGAAGCTTGTGACCCCCGACCCGACCATTCCGGTTCCCTGCTTCACCTTCAACGGCAACATTGTGCTGATTCCTTCCTATGTCTATCGCATCCTCGGCAATCTGGACGAGCATTACCAGCACGGTTTCGGAGATTACGACTACGGGGCCAGGGCTGCCGCCGCAGGCATTGTACGGGTCGTAGCTCCGGGCATTCTCGGAGAGTGCAACCGCAATCCCGGCGTACCTGCCTGGAGGGACCGGAACATCCCTCTCAGGACCAGGATAGCCAATCTCCACAGTCCGAAGGGCCGGCCGCCGAAAGAACAGTTCCGCTACGATGTCCGCAGCCGCGGAGTTCTTTTCGCATTGCTGCACGGGCTTTCAGTTGCAATCAAAGTGTTTTTCCCGAAAAGATAGGACAATGAATAAGCTTTCCGCATACATCAAATCAATGAGGCTCAGGACGTTGCCTCTTTCACTCTCTGGCGTTTGCCTCGGAATGATGCTGGCCTATGCAGATTACCGGTTCAAGCTTTCAACCGCTCTCTGGATAATGCTGACCACTGTCTGCCTCCAGATTCTCTCCAACATTGCCAATGAACTCGGAGACACCCTCAGCGGGGTGGATGGAGAGCAGCGGGTTGGCCCCCAGTATTCCCTGGGAGAAGGCGGACTGACAGTCAGGAATATGAAATGGTTCATCATTGTTGTGGCTATCTGCTGCATCGGAAGCGGACTGATGATGATAAGGAGTTCTTTCGGGACTCTATTCTCATTGGAATCCATATGCCTGATGATGCTGGGAGCGGCCGCAATGGGAGGTGCAATCAAATACACACTTGGAAGGAATCCCTACGGATACAGGGGACTGGGGGATATCTCGGTTTTCACCTTCTTCGGCATTGTCTCTGTGCTCGGCGCCTATTTCGTGGCCGCGAGGGAGATTCCGGGATGGATCATGATCCTTCCGGCTGCCGCAATCGGCTGCTTCAGCGTCGCCGTGCTGAATGTCAACAACATACGCGACATGAAATCGGACGAGGGCCTGAGAATCACGACGCCTCTCCGGATCGGCGAGAGAAATGCGAAAATCTATCAGACCGCGCTGATTGTGACTGGCTGGGCATGCCTTCTGGCCTATAACCTGCTGCGGTTCCAGGACCCGTGGCATTATGCATTCTTCATCACCCTGCCCCTTTTCGTCCTGCATCTTGCAGGAGTATGGAGGAGGACGGGCAAGGATCTGGACCCGATGCTTCCGCTTCTGGTCCTTTCCACATTCGCACTGGCTCTGCTCATGGGCGGGGGCTATATCATGTATCTAATTGAATTATAATACAATGAAACATCTTGAGACGATTTGTGTACAGGGCGGATGGCAGCCGGGCAACGGTGAGCCGCGCGTCCTCCCGATTTACCAGAGCACAACATTCAAATACTCCTCTACCGAAGAAATGGCCGACCTCTTCGACCTGAAGAAGGAAGGCTACTTCTATACCAGGCTTGCCAATCCTACCAATGATGCCGTGGCCGCCAAAATCAATGAGCTCGAGGGTGGAGTGGGCTGCGTCCTGACATCCTCAGGCCAGGCCGCCAATTTCTTCGCGGTGATGAACATCTGTTCCGCAGGTGACCACATCATTGCCGCAAACGCCATCTACGGCGGCACTTTCAACCTTTTCGGGGTAACATTGGAGAAGATGGGCATCAGCTGCACATTCATAAACCAGAACAGCAGCGATGAGGAAATCGAGGCTGCATTCAGGCCGAATACAAAATGTCTCTTCGGCGAGACCATCTCCAATCCGGGAGGCGAGGTCTTCGACATTGAAAGGTTCGCCGGGATAGCCCACAGGCACGGTGTGCCGCTTATTGTGGACAATACTTTCGCCACTCCGGTCAACTGCAGGCCATTCGAATGGGGTGCCGACATTGTAACCCATTCCACGACCAAGTATATGGACGGCCACGCCACACAGGTGGGAGGAGCTGTGATTGACAGCGGCAATTTCGACTGGAATGCGAATGCCGGGAAGTTCCCGGGGCTCTGCACTCCGGACGAGAGCTACCACGGCATCACCTATACCGAGTCATTCGGGAGAAAGGCCTACATCACGAAGATAACAACCCAGCTGATGAGAGACCTCGGTTCAATACCAGGCCCGATGAACTGCTTCCTCCTCAATCTCGGCCTTGAGACCCTGCACCTGAGGATGCCTCGCCATTGCGAGAATGCCATGACGGTCGCAAAGTGGCTGAAAGCCAATGACAAGGTAGCCTGGGTTCATTATTGCGGCCTGGAGGACGACCCATACCATGACCTCGCCCGGAAATATCTTCCGAACGGTTCCTGCGGCGTGCTTGCATTCGGCCTGAAGGGCAGCCGCGAGGATGCGGTGAAGTTTATGGACAGCCTGAAGTTCGTGGCCATAGTGACCCACGTTGCCGATGCCCGCACCTGCATTCTCCACCCTGCCAGCCACACCCACCGCCAGCTTTCAGACCAGCAGCTCAAGGAGGCCGGCGTGGCCCCTGACCTGATGCGTCTTTCCGTCGGCATTGAGAATGTCGAGGACATCATCGCCGATCTCAGCCAGGCGCTGGAGGGCGTTTAGAGTTGTTGCGAGGTTCACATTGAAGCAGCGATGATGCTGTACAGGATGGAAGAGGTGTAGAAGTTCCTGAATCCTACAGCAGCATGATAATCTGCGCGGAGATGACCCGGAGGAACATGCAGACCGGATAGACCGTGGCGTAGGCTACGGACGGCTTGTCATCGTCAACGGTGCTCAGGGCATACTCAAGGGCGATCGGGTTGGCCATTGAGCCGCAGAGCATGCCCACATTGGAGGAATAGTCCGTGCCGAGGAAGCGGGAGGCAATGTAGCCTACCAGCAGGACAGGAAGTATCGCCATCACAAGGCTCGCCCCTATCCAGAGCAGGCCTTCCGGACGGAAAACCGTGCTGAAGAAACCCGGACCGGCACTCAATCCCAGGCCCGCCAGATAGACCGTGATGCCTAACTGCCTGAGCATCAGACTGGCACTATGTGTAGTATAGGTCGTCAGATGAATCCGCGGCCCGAATGCACCCATAAGGATGCCCACTATGATTGGACCGCCGGCGATGCCCAGCTTTATTGGCGAGCTCATGCCCGGAATCATGATCGGGATGCTGCCGAGGAGAAGGCCCAGGACAATGCCGATGAACAGCGAGAAAAGGTTTGGAGTACGAAGCTCCTTCTCCTGATTTCCAAGCACTTCCGCAATTCTTTCAATAGCGTTTTCACGGCCCACGACAGTGAGTTTGTCACCCAGCTGAAGATGCAGTCCGGATGACGGAAGAATGTCGATACCGGCCCTGTTGACCCTTGTGATATTGACTCCGTAGAGATTCCTGAGATGGAGGTCTCCGAGCTTTACCCCGTTCTTGTCAGGCCTTGTCACCAGCACGTGGCGGGACACCAGAACCCCGTCGATGGAGTTCCAGTCGATATTCCGGCTGTTCCAGTCCTTATTGACCTTCTGGCCGAAAATCATCTCCACCGCATCCACATCCTTCTCCTTGGACAGGACCAGCACGTGCTCACCCTCCTCGAGCAATGTGTCTCCGTCCGGAATGATGACCTTGCCCTGACGCCCGTCATTCTCGTCCGCCCCGCTGCTGAATTTCCAGACCCTGGACACGACCAGGCGCAGCGGAACGGCATTCATTATTTCCCTGATGGTCTTCCCGAAAATGGAAGGGTTGCTGACTCTGAACTCGGTGACGAAGGTCTGGCTGTCGTGCTGTGCCGCATTGTTTCCGCTTCGTCCGAACAGCAGCCGAAGTATTATCACACAGAGGATTACTCCAATGACACCGAATGGATAGCCCACAGCGCAGGCCACGGCCATTCCGTTGGATTCTGCCAATGCCGAAGGGTCAGCCTGAAGGAGCGACTGCTGGGCGGCACCGAGCATTGGAGTATTGGTGACGGCGCCGGAGAACAGACCCATGGACAGGTGAAGGGGCATATTTCCGAGCCAGACGAAGGCGAACATCGTCAGTAGGCCAGCCGCGATCACTGCGAAAGCCAGAAGGTTCAGCTTCATCCCGCCCTTCTTCAGAGAAGGGAAGAAACTCGGACCCACCTGAAGTCCAAGCGAATAGACAAAGAGAATGAGGCCGAAATTCTGAGCGAGCAGGAGCATCTGCGGATCAATGCTGAGGCCGAGATGGCCAGCCAGGATGCCGGCGAAGAACACGAAAGTGACTCCGAGGGATACGCCCTTGAATTTCAGCTTATTACAGGCAAGTCCCGCCGCACAGATGAGCGACAGGACCAGTATTGCCTGAATGAAACTATGCTCCAGCAGTATATCTGCGAACCATTTCATTTTCGAGTTGGTGATTATTCGGACTCAACCTTCTTTACTACGTCGCCGTGGAAATGAGCCACAGCCTCTTTCCAGTACTCAGTGTAGCCAGGCTGGGTCAGCCCGTCCGGTATGCCCTCTGACTCAGGACTGTGCACGAAAGTGCCATCCTCATTCTGAGCCTTGACATTGCCGTCGATGAACTTGACGAGAAGGGTCTCCTCCATCTTCTTCCACGCACTGAAAATGGCATCCGCCGTGCTGACAGAATATGAGGTGAGATACTGCTTCACCTGGAGGAAGGCGTCACCGGTGTCAGTCATCGGGTCGTAGCCAGGATTCTTCTTTGACTGCTTCTTCATCTCCTTCTCGGCGATGTCATTGTAAAGTTCCAATGCCTTCGCATCGGTCTGAGGCACGCCCTCGGAAATCTGGCTGTTCTCGAATCTGTCAATATGCTCCCTTACGAAAGGAGCCATGTAATTGTACATCTTGTAGCAGGCATTTGCCACCCTGTTGTTGAGCCAGAATGAAGAAGTCGAAGAGTAGGTGAGCATATCGCCATTGCCCTCGCGGAAACATTCCGGAACAATCTCCGAATTGGTGTAAATAGGTGTCACATAGGAAGTTGCAGCATCGTCAGTACCGAACCAGATGATTCCTCCCAGCACGTCTGGATAATTTCCGCGGGACTGGCCCACGAACCAGAATGCGGTCTGCTGGGTGGCGATTGCCCTCTCGTTGGTGTATTCCTTTCCGTCGTAAGTGAAGCCCATCGGCCTCCATCTGTATGGAAGGGCATTGCCACCGGCACCGATATCCTGTGTCATGTCCATCGGAGTACCCTCGTAATGGTCTCTCATCACATCGGCTACATCCTTTACACTGACCTTGCCTGCAGGCTTGATCCAGAGAGGCATATTATTGGCCGGGTTGTGGCCCATCGCATAGTCCACATAGTCGTAGGAGTCCTTCTCCACGAGGCTGCCGCCATCCTCATAGGCGAACTTGCCCTTGCCGAGAATGTTGAAAGCGCTCCAGACCCTGGCCTCGCAGCCCCTGAGCCCGCCGAAATCGAGAGGGCAGTAGGCATCCCTGAAGCTGAATTCCTCATCCTTTCCGTCGAACCAGCCCATCTTCCTTGCAAAGCTGATTACATCCTTGGAATAGAGACAGTTGTCAGGATCGTCAAGAGGGAACGTAGTGATGCGGGACTGGTTGGCATGGCCGCTGACATATCCGTCCGGAATGCGGCGGGCCACCCATACGGAGCCCTTCTCGGCGCCCTTTCCTACCATTTCCATTATCCAGGCCTCCTCCTTGTCCGCAATGGAGAATGACTCTCCCTCGGAGTAATAGCCGTACTTCTGAGTGAGCTCGTCCATCAGCCTTATGGCTTCCCTTGCGGTTCTGGCCCGCTGGAGGGTGATGTAGATAAGCGAACCGTAGTCCATAATGGCGTCCGGATTGTTCAGTCCATGCCTTCCTCCGAATGTGGTCTCAGCGATGATGAGCTGATGCTCATTCATATTGCCAATGGTCTTGTATGTATGCGGAACCTGCTCGATTTCACCGAGATATTTGCCTGAATCCCAGTCACATACCCTGAGTTTCGACCCAGTCGCCCAGTCGGCCTGAGGCTTGAAATACAATTCCCCGTAAAGCCAATGGGAGTCGGCCGCGTACGAGACGAGGCAGGAGCCGTCGGCGCTTGCCCCACGGGTCACGATGACATTGGTGCAGGCCTCGGACCTGTTGCCTGTGGCGAAAAGAAGCGAGGCGGCCATTGCGGCGGCCAGGATTGTTCTATATTTCATGTTGCAGTTAAATTATTATTTGTTAAATTTGCTCAAAACGATTGCAAATCTATGAATTTTTTCGCTAAGAGACTGACCTTTTCGGCAGTATTGTCATTTTTATTGCTCATACCGGCATTTTCCCACGCCCAGGAGCAGCAGAAAGAGCCTACACCGGAAGAGATGGCGGCCAAGGAGGCTGACCGTCTGGCCGAACTTCTGAATCTTGACCCGGGGCAGGTATTCTACGTGGACTCGACCCTCCAGCACGACTATGCGGCCTGGAAGGAGGAAGTGATGAAGCTCCAGAAATCAAGGGTGGAGAACTACGATATGTACAATGCCACCCGCGACAAGTGGATGCAGCAGATTGACGATACATACCGCAGGATTTTCACCGACGAGCAATGGGCCGCCTACCTCAAGAGCGGGGCCGCCAAGAGCCAGAAAGCCAGGGAGAAACGCAAGGCCAAGGTGGAGAAGTCCAATGGAATGAGCCACGACGCGGCGGCAGGGAAGAAAAAGCCTGCGGGCAAATGATGAATGATTGCTGAAAAATCATTACATTTGCAATCTTGAAATATTGAATTTTGACAATGAAAGAGCAGATTGAACAGTTGCTTGCAGAGGTGAGGAATCTCACCTGCAAGACGGAGAAGGATATCGAGGACGCAAGGGTGCGTCTTCTTGGCAAGAAAGGCGAGATCACGAAGCTTTTCGACGAGTTCCGTACCATTGCGCCGGAGCTCAAGAGGGAATTCGGCCAGAAACTGAATGTCCTGAAGAAGGAGGCTGCAGCCAAGATCGAGGAGCTCAAGGCCAATGCCCAGGCAGCCGGCCAGACAGCGGACGATTCATTCGATGCGACCTTGCCGGGAGACATCAGGGATCTCGGTTCCAGACATCCTGTATCAATCGCCAGACAGCAGATTGTCAGCATTTTCCGCAAGTTCGGCTATGACGTGGCCGAGGGTCCGGAGATCGAGGACGACTACCACGTTTTCGAGGCGCTTAACTTCCCTCCGAACCATCCTGCCAGGGATATGCAGGACACATTCTTCGTGTCTGCAGGCCATCCGAACCCTCTCCTGCTCCGCACCCATACTTCCAGCGTGCAGGTCAGGGCAATGGAGAAGATGCAGTTACCGATCCGAGTGATCTGCCCTGGACGAGTATTCAGGAACGAGGCCATCTCAGCCCGCGCACACTGCATTTTCCACCAGGTGGAGGGCCTCTACATCGACGAGAATGTCACCTTCGCCGATCTGAAGCAGGCCATCCTGCTCTTCGCCCGCGAGATGTTCGGCCCTGATACACAGATCCGCATGAGGCCGTCATACTTCCCGTTCACCGAGCCGTCCGCAGAGGTGGACGTAAGCTGCAACATCTGCCACGGCAAGGGTTGCAACATCTGCAAGGGAACCGGATGGCTGGAGATTCTCGGCTGCGGAATGGTGGATCCGAATGTGCTCGAAGCCTCCGGAATTGACAGCAAGAAATACTCCGGATTCGCATTCGGAATGGGTATTGAGCGCATTGCAATGCTGAAGTGGCAGGTCAATGACCTGCGTCACTACTTCGAGAACGACATGCGCTTCCTCAGGGAGTTCTCTTCCTGCGTTGAGGTATAGATTGCTCAGCGTTTCTCGATGATGTTCCTGGCCAGGGTGTTGGAACACAGGAATTCGCGGAGCTGAGGACATTCGGCGGAGAGGATTGAATGGCGGTCGCCCTGCCAGATGATTTCCCCCTTGTAGAGGAAGCCGATATTGTCCCCGATTTCCATAATCGAGTTCAGGTCGTGGGTATTCATTATCGTGGTAATGCCCAGCTCCTTGGTAAGCGAACTTATAAGATGGTCGATTACAATGGCCGTTTCCGGGTCAAGTCCGGAATTGGGCTCGTCACAGAACAGAAAGGTCGGATTCAGGGCTATGGCTCTTGCGATTCCGACCCTTTTTTGCATTCCGCCGGAGAGCTCGTCAGGATATTTGTCCTCGCTGTCCTTGACATTGACCTTGTCCAGAAGATATCTGGCACGCTCCTCCTTCTCGGCCTTGCTCCAGTCGGTGAGGAAATCCATCGGGAACATCACGTTGCCCAGGACGGTGCGGAAATCGAAAAGGGCGCTGCCCTGGAAAAGCATTCCGATCTTCTGGTGAAGCATCTTCTTCTCCTCCCGGTTCATCCGTGTCATCTCCCTGTCACCGTACCATACCTCGCCGGAATCAGGCTCGACCAGGCCGGAAATGATGTTCATCAATACCGTCTTGCCGGAACCGCTCGCCCCGATGAGCATATTGCACTTCCCCGGCTCGAAATTCATATTTATATCTTTCAGGACCGTTTTCTCCCCGAAACTCTTCCTGACATCCTTCACTCTGATCATATTCTGTTCATCTTGAAATCAATACAGCATCAGATGGGTCATAATGAGGTCCGACATCAATATGAGGATGCTGGCGGCGACAATGGCCTTGGTGCTGGACTTGCCGACACCGAGGGAGCCATCCTTGGCATTGAAGCCGTGATAGGCCGCCACGGACGAGATTATGAAGCAGAACACCGATGTCTTGATGCAGCTGTAAACCATATAAAATCCTGTAAAACAGAATCTTAAGCCATCCATATACTTGACGAAGGGGATAATCTCCGTCAGCCAGGTCACAAGTCCGCCGCCGATAAGGCCCAGGGCGAAGCTCATAAGGCAGAGCAGCGGGCTGACCAGTGTCGCGGCAATGATTTTCGGCCTTGCCACGAAGGAGGCGCTGTTGATGCCCATCATCTCGATGGCATCCAGCTGCTGGGTAATCCTCATGCTGCCGATTTCAGAGGCAATGCTGGAGCCCATCTTGCCCGCCAGGATCAATGCCACCATCGTCGAGCTGAACTCCAGTATCATGCTCTCCCGGACCATATAGCCTATGAGCATCTTGTCCAGAATCGGATTGGACATATTCGAGGCCGTCTGGATGACCAGAACACCGCCCATGAACAGGGAAATCACCCCGACAATGACAATGGACGACAGGATCAGCCTGTCGATTTCCTCGATGACCTGCCTGCGGATCATCTTCCTGCTGTCCGGCTTGCGGAACACCTGCCTCAGGAAAATGCAGTACTTCCCTATTGAACTGAAAATATTAGCTGCCATACTCTTCCGATATTATCTTCCCGCCCGGCGGTTTCTCCCCATATTGCGGAATTACGCCACATTTGGAAGAATCTTAAATATTCCAATGCGAATTTTAAATTTTCCGGACGGAATCACGGCCTAAATTTATGAAAAATCTCAAAATTATGCTAATCAACATCAATTGTGCGAAATGTTCCGGCATCCAGGCGGTGCCGGTGACAGTGGAGGTGGACATAAGCAGCGGCATCGGAATCCATCTGGTGGGCCTGGCCGACATTGCCGTGAAGGAAAGCCTGCTGAGGATAATGACTGCGCTTCACAGCCTGGGATACAAAGTGCCCGGCAAAAAGATAGTGATCAACCTGGCGCCCGCAGACGTCCGCAAGAACGGAAGCGGATACGACCTGCCGATAGCCGTGGGAATCCTTGCCGCATCAGGTCAATGCGACATTCCGGATCTGGGCAAGTATCTGATAATGGGAGAACTGGGCCTTGACGGCTCGCTGCGTCCCGTACCCGGAGCGATTCCGATAGCGGAATACGCCTCCCTGGCCGGATTCGAGGGCTGCATTCTCCCTGCCGAATCGGCATGCGAGGCCGCTGAACTGTCCTCGGGCATCCTCTATGCGGCATCGGATCTGAGAGATGTGCTGCGGATTCTGGAAGAAAGGGAGGATACTTCCGGTATGATGCTGGAGAAAGGCTTCCACCCGGCTTCCATACTGGGCGGACCTTCCGACGAATATATGGACTTCTCCGAGATTGTCGGCCAGAAATCCGCCAAAAGGGGGCTTGAAATCGCGGCGGCCGGCGGACACAATGTCATCATGGTGGGCTCACCCGGCTGCGGCAAGACATCATTGGCCAAGGCAATGGTGGGGATAATGCCTCCCCTGCGCAGGGAAGAGGCCATCGTGACCAGCAAGATCTACTCCGTGTCGGGCATGGGAACCTGCGGACTGGTGAAGAGGCGACCGTTCAGGGCCCCGCATTACAGCGCATCCCTCGCAGCCATCATCGGCGGGGGAAACGGGGACAACATCCAGCCTGGGGAGGTCTCCCTCGCACATAATGGCATTCTCTTTCTGGACGAGTTCGCCCAGATGCCGAAAAGTGTCACCGAAGCCCTCAGAGGCCCTCTTGAAGACAGGAAGGTCACCATTTCCAGGCTGCGTTCCAAAGTGGAATTCCCGGCCTCGTTCACCCTGGTGGCAGCAGCCAATCCCTGCCCCTGCGGCTATTACGGAGCAGGTGACAGATGTTCCTGCACGCCTGCCCAGAGGCAGTCCTATATGAGCAGGCTCTCCGGGCCGATAATGGACAGGATCGACATCCAACTGTATATGGAAATGGTCAGCCCGGAAAAACTGGTGAACCGGGTCCGTGAAGAATCTTCCGCCGACGTGGCCGCGAGAGTGCTGGCTGCCCGCGACATCCAGATGGAGAGGTTCGCCGGCACGGAAGTCTTCGTCAATGCGGAGATGACGAATTCGATGATGGAGCATTTCTGCCGCCTCTCTTCAGAGTGCCGGGGAATAATGGAGAGAATGACTGAATCGATGGGGCTTTCAGCCAGGGCCTATGGCCGCATCCTCAAGATAGCCAGGACCATAGCAGATCTGGATGCTGTAAGGGACGGCCTTTCGCAGCCCGGCGACATCTCTCCGGAACACCTTCTCGAGGCTGCCGGATTCAGGTTCCTCGACCGCTTCAGGGGAATATGATGAGCGCCTCCAGCATGGCAGATGCTGCCCGGATGCGGGTATGGCAGATTCCGCCTGGAGCGGGCATGCCCGGAAACCTCAGCGGAGCCACGACTCCGGATTCTGAGGCTTGGTTCCCTGCCAGATCTGGAAATGGAGTTGATTGAGGTTGTCAATGGTATCTATCCTTCCGATGACCTCCCCGGTGGAGACCTTGTCTCCCGCCTTCACGGAAACGGAACCCAGACGGCAGTAGAATGAGAAATAGTTGCCGTGCTGGACCAGAACACATTTTCCATAGCCCGGCATCACCACAATCTGCTTCACGACGCCGTTGAACACGGCCTTGACTTCAGTCCCCTTCTCAAGGGCGATGTTGATGCCATTGTTGAACGGCAGCTTGACCTTGGTGAAGACCGGATGATAATGCTGGCCGAAATGATCCACGACAGGTCCTGAGGCAGGCCACGGCAGCTTGCCCTTGTTCCCGGCGAACTCCGCATCCAGCTTCACGTCCACAGGCTTCGATGTCTTGCCGGCTTTCCCGCCATTAACTGCCGATGCGATGATTCTCTCGATTTCCCTGTTAAGGGCATCCACCTGCTTCTTCCTGTCTGCCAGCTGCTGCTGGTAGCGGGTCTTGTTGCGCTGAAGGCTGGTTACAATAGATGCGGCCTCCTTCTCCTCGGACTGGAGCGATGCCAGGTCAGCCGCCCGGCTGTTCCTCAGGGCCTGCGCCTGTGATTTCATGACCATCAGGGAATCAGTCTCTTTACGGAGTTCCTCCCGGGTAGCCTTGATTTTGTCTCCCTGGCGGTTGAGGTCAGTGGAGAGATTGCGCATATAGCCAATGCGTCTGAAAGCCTGGCCGACATTGTCACTGCCCAGAATGTACATGTACCAGACCCGGGAATCCCTGTTCCGGTATGCGCTGGAAATCAGTCTGGAATAATAGGCTGAAAGCGTGTCCAGACGATTCTGGATGCGGTAAATCTCAGCCTGCTTCGCATTCACCGCCCTGTTTATCCGGGACAATTCCCTGTCGCTCTCCGCCAGAAGTTCCTTTCTGTCGGCTACCTTCTTCCGTATCAGTGTCAGGGAATTCAATGCCGAGAAACTCTTCTTGGAATTCTCCTTCAGCTGCTTGTCTATCAATGCTATCTCGCGCTCGAGGGCAGCCTTCCTGCTCTCCTGTGCCCTAATGTCCTGAGCAAAGGAGCGGGGAGCCAGGAAAAGCATGGCCATCAATATGAAAATGATTTTCCTCATTCCTCTTCCTCCCCTTTTCTGGCCTCGGCCTGCTTCCGATAGACCGCTGCCAGGTCATCCTCCCCAAGCGCCTCAAGCACAATGGAATAATGCCTGAGAATGGTAGCGCTCTCCTTGCCCCCGTACATCATCGCATGCTTGAAAAAAGGCTTGGCCTCCGCCGGTCGTCCCAGCAGGTAGAGAATCCAGCCGTAAGTGTCCAGGTATGTGACATTGTCCGGCTCCGCATCCACCGTCTTCCTGCTCATTGCCAATGCCTTCTTGAGCTTTTTGCCGTTTTCGGCCAGGAACCAGGCGTAGTTGTTGAGCGCAGGCGAATAGTCCGGATATTGCTTCAGCAGGGTGTCATAGGCCTTGAACGCACTCTTGTCGTCACCGAGCTTGTGCTTCATATCCCCGATTGTGCTCCAGCTTGACACGAAGACGGCGCTGTCCCCCGGACTCGCAAGCAGCATCCTGGAGCAGTTGTCAATTATCCTGTCGTAATTCTTCAGCTGGTACTCGGCCGTATTGGCGAAATCCAGGAAGCCCGGTTCACTGTCGAATTTCCGGAACGCCTCCTCACTCTCGGTCACGGCATTCTCCCATTCCCCGTTGAAAAGCAGGATCCTGATATACTCCGCCGCAGCCACAGGATTGTCAGGACTGAGCTCCTTCATTGTCCTGAATGCATCGGCAGCCTTCTCCTTCCTTCCGGTCGAGAAATAATACAGTCCGGCGGTCTCCAGGATTGAAGTATCATTGGGATGGACCCTTCCGGCAATGCTCACAGTCGTGTCGAACTGCGGTTTGAAGGTATTGATGAACTGCCTGTCCGCCTGCCTGAACACGGCCTGGAGATAGTCGGCCTTGGCCGCAGCCGGAACCTGAGGATTGGCGGAGAGAGCATCGAGTGTCTCGAAATATTCGCCGTACTTCCTGGTCATCCTGTAGGCCTCCGCCTTGCCGAGAATGGCAGGAGCATAGTCCCTGTCAATGTCCAGGGCGGCATCGTAGCGGGCCAATGCCGTAGAGTCATCATACATCCCCATGGCATAGTCGCCCAGGACTGCAAGCACCTGAGGGGAAGAATATTCCCTGCTGTATTCATCCAGCACCCTGAACGCCTCCTCGCCCTTGTCCTGACGGCGGAGAATATTGAATTTTGTCATCACAGTCCCGTCATTGCTGCCGAACTGGGTCTCGATCTTCTCAATGGTCTTAAGAGCCTCAGCTAGGTCATTCTGGCCGATGTAGATCTGCGCAAGGCTGTAGTAGAGATCCGTCTTCTTCGGAAAATCCTTCATCAGCTCCTTGTACATGTCGATGGTAAGTTCCGTCCTTCCGGTCATTCCGTAAAGTCCGGCAAGCATATACCTGTACCAGAAATTCCCCTTGTCCAGGGAAACCGCCTTCTTCAGGTCAGTCTCGGCTCCCGAGGCATTCTCAAGCTTGATTCTCGTCATTCCGCGGTAATACCAGGCAGCGTCGTTCTCCGGGAAAGCGGCAAGGATGCTGCCGAGCAGGGTCTCGGCCTCCCGGAGACGGCCCTCATTGTAGAGAGATACCGCATCAATCAATTGATTGTCATATATATTCCTGCTGTCCTGGGCAAATGCGGGGCAGGCGGAATGAAGCATTGATGAAATGACGGCCACTGCCGCCGCTGTCAATATCTTTTTCATTTATATGTTCCAATGTTAAGGCTCCTTCGGAGGATGCCGGATGACAAATATATGAATTATCTCCCAAGCCTCAAAAGATATGCCGCCACTCCATTGTGTATTCTCCGGGAAAATGACTATTTTTGAGGATGATGAAAGCGCAGGGGTTGACTGAAGGAATTCCCCATGCAACATTTCTGCATTAATTTGCATCTAATTAACCGGACTATTTCACCGAATGCCCCGTAGGAATGGAGAAGCCTGATTACACAGAGCTCATCGAAGGCTGCAGGAAGGGTGACAGGGCGGCACAGAGGAGTCTGTACAATGCTCTGGCACCCAGGATGTTCGCCGTCTGCATCCGCTATATGGGAAGCAGGGATGAGGCTCAGGACATACTCCAGGACGGCTTCGTGACGCTGTTCACGAAAATGGGAGACTATGACGAGAGGGGGTCATTCGAGGGATGGGCAAGGAAGATCTTCGTCAATACTGCACTTATGTCCCTGCGGAAGAATGACGCTCTGAAAATGAGCGACACCATAGAGACGGCATGGGGTCTTGGCGACAGTCAGCCCACTCCGGTCCAGGATATGGGATATAAGGAAATGATGCGTCTGGTAATGTCTCTGCCAGCCGGCTACAGGACTGTTTTCAACATGTTCGCGGTCGAAGGCTATTCGCACAAGGAGATCGCCGAAGCTCTCGGAATAACATCCGCCACTTCGCGCTCCCAGCTCAACAGGGCCCGCCAGATGCTGCAGGAAATGATAAGGAAAAGAAAGTGATGAAGGACAATTATAAAGATTTCGACGAATGCTTCAGGGCGGCGCTTGAGAATGCTGAGGAAGAGGTTCCCCGGCAGCTTTGCGATGCCGTCTTCGAGAGGCTGGATGCCGTGGAGCGCAGGCGTGTTCTGCCTCTGTGGCTTCGTCGCACATCTGCGGTGGCCGCAGCTGCAGCCGCCGTTCTTCTGGCCGTTGTCCTGTGGCCGGATAACAGTAAGGAAAGTCTTGTGTCAGAGGATATTGCAGTAGATGAAGGAAAGACGCGGGAGGCTTTGGCCGATGTACTTGAGCTCAACAGCGAGCCGGCCATGAAAGCCGCTTCAGACGAGACGGAAACAGGATGGCTGGCGGAGACTGCCGAACCGGTGAGGACACAGGCTGATGAAGGACAGAGGTCTGCTCCTGCACAGGCGGGAAGCGCAGTGGCCCGTAAGGCGGAAGTTCAGGCCGAACAGGCAGGTCAGGATGCGGCCGTAGAGGATGAACCGAAGGCGTATGAACCGGATACTTATGTGCCTGATGACGCTGAACAGGACGAAGCCGGAGAGGCTCTGAAGGACGAGGATGGGTCCCGCCCGGAGGAAATCATTGACAATGAAGATGCTGATAAAGAGGACAATGAGGGATATTTTGACTGGGAGGAACCGGAGAAGAGGCGTAAAGCCGGGAAGGCTTCCATTGTCCTGAGCGGGGATCTCTCCAGCAACGGAGACGCCAGATCTATCAGCAGATTCCACGGATTCAGAGCCCCGGCCCTCAATATTCAGGACCGCACATGGATAGAGCAGACAGGAGAAGATTCCAGGTACGCAATCCCGGTTTCTGTGGGAATAGGTGCAAGATACCAGTTCGCCAGGAGATGGTCTGCAGGTACAGGTATCAGCTACACTATGCTGAGCAGGACATTCCCGGGCGTATATTGCAAGAATGTGGGCGGCATTCCTATTGACAGGATCAGCACCGACATAAGGCATAATATCCATTACATAGGTATCCCTGTCAATATCTATTACGACATTATCGACTCGAAGAGGGTCAAGTTCTACGCTTACGGAGGAGGTGCGGTGGACTTCCCTGTTTCAAACGTCTTCAGAGTAAAGGCTCCGACGGAGGAAATCATATTGAAGGAGAAGGTCAAGGGTGCGCAGTATTCCCTGGGTGCCGGAATCGGAGTGGAGTTCATGCTGACCAAGTTCCTGGGACTGTATCTCGACCCGGGATTCAATTATTATTTCAAGGGAGACCAGCCTGTGAGCATCCGCACGCAGCAGCCTTTCATGATGAATTTCGAACTTGGTTTCCGATTCGACATTTAGTCATCTTCAAAGGTCAGCTGACCGCTATAAAAGGTGCAATTACTTGATTTACAATAATTTGCCGCAAATTTAACCACTACTGAAGACATAGTGGAAAAATTCTAACCTTTAAAAAACATACATTTGTGGTGTAAAGCCCCGTATATTGGTAAAATATTTCGGGGCTTTGTTTTTTATTCTTTTCTTCGTCAAAAAAACTTGACGATGAAGAAGCATTCATTATTTGTCTGCGGGACGGCGGCATTGGCCGTTCTGCTTGCGCTCCGCTCCTGTGCCTGGCTTGATGACGGAGCGGGTTTTTCAAGATCCAGGCTGGAAACCGGTCCCGCAGCGGGAGGAGACAGGGGAAATGCAGGAGGTTCTTCCACTGTGAAAGAAGGCTCGCTGATGGTCACCGCAGTGGAATATCCGGAGGGCTGTTTCTGGCAGAGGGACAGTTCCGGCGGCACCGGAGAATGTCATATTTCCCTCTATTGCAACGGGTCCAGGACTGTTTCGGTGCCTTCCGGAGCAGGATTTCCGGCGAGCCACGACCCCGACATGCACAGATGCATTGACGGGAAACTCTACACCGATTATTCCGATGGCGGAAGGACATATGTCTGCGAGAACGGGAATCTCCTGTTCAGCTACGAGGGCAGGGAGATGCTCTGCGGTTTTCTCATAAAGGATGGAGACATCTACACCCTGGGCCAGAACAGGGGCGGGGAGGGATTGTCCTTCAGGAAGAACGGCACGATGGTTTTCTCCTCAGGCACGGGCAGCGTAATAGGGTCGGCAGCCAGCTCCTCCAGCCGGACAGGCGCCCTCTATGAAGATGACGGGAGCATAGTCTTCTGCTTCCGGAGCACCTCGATATCCCAAGGCAATGCGCTGACATCCTGCTACATTGTCCGGGACGGCAAGTCCGAGAAGCTGTCATTTCCGGAAACGGTCAGTTCCGTGTATGACATAAGGCAGATTGGCGGGAAGGTAGTTGCCGCCGTGAAGCATGTCACCCCGGCCAAGTCTCCCGCATTGATCATGGAAGGAGAGATGAAATCGCTTCCGCTTTCGATCAGCAACATCGATATCGGAAGCTGCCTGCTGCGCTGGGACGGGAGCGGGAATATCGCACTCAGCACTGCTTTCAGCGGCGACGGATGGAAGACCATAAGACGGGCCATAGTAAGAAACAACGGCTCCAAGGTCCTGTTCTCTGACGGAGAGACGATAACCGACTTCTGGATATGCGGAGACGACTACGCATACCCCATCGTCAGGGAAGGAGTCCTCACATTGTTCTACACGGACGGATGGGTGAGAAAGTCGATAAATCCGGAAGGAAGATATTCGTTGATGAGCCCGGCCTGCATGACGTTCGACGGCAATTCGGTCACGGCAGGGCTGTCGCCGAAGGACTCGGCAGGTTTCCCTCTGATAATCAGGGGCTCAAGGATGGAAGAACTGCAGGTCAACGGATATGTGACTTCAGTGGGATATTCCGGATCTGATTAAGCCCTATTCCTCCCAGGACAATGTCCTGGACTCGTCGGGATTAACCCTGATATGCACGCGCAGAGTCTCTTCCGGAAGGAGTTCCTCGATGTTCTCCGGCCATTCAATAATGCAGAGGCTGCCGCTGTCCACATAGTCGTAGAATCCGATGTCAAGAGCCTCGGATGCATTGTCGATGCGGTAGAAATCAAAATGATACAGCGGCTCGCCGGATGCTGTCCTGTATTCGTTCACAATGGAGAATGTAGGCGAGCTCACCGCATCCTCATTGACCCCAAGGACTCCGCAGATTGCGGAAGTGAAGGTGGTCTTTCCCGCTCCCATCGGGGCGAAGAAGGCTATGATTCTCCTGTCCCCGATCTCTTCGAGAAAGGTCCGGGCAGCCCCGGCAAGATGAGCCGGGTCCTTGATGAGTATTTCGTGTTTCAATTGAAAAAACCTTATTCAGACTCTCCGACAACCCACACGAGAACGTGCCTGTCGAAAGTGGTGTATTCGAGGTCGAATTCCTCCTCGTAGCCGTCCTTGGATACGAATGTTGCCTCCAGTTCGCCCTCTCCTCTCGGATGGAAGCGCTCCACCTCGATCTGCTCGGCGAAGTCCACGTTGTAGAGGGAAACCCTCTTGAAGACTGCCTCCTTGGCGCACCAGTAAATGGCCAGCTGCTCGTTCCTCTTGTCGTCGTCGAGGTCGTCGATTTCGTCCTCGGACAATGCCTTGAGCTCCACGGCGGAGAAGTCACGGTCGAGGGACTCGATGTCTATGCCGACATCCTCGGTCTCGTGAAGGATGACTGCAACATACTTGTCCGTATGGGTGATGCTGATATTGGTCACCATATTCTCGAGGAAAGGCTTGCCGTTGTCGTGATGGCTGAGATATACCTTCTCGTCGAACATTTCGTCAAGCAGGGCCCGTACGGCAAGTCTCTGCTTGCGGAGAGACTCGCTCTTGATCCAGGAAATCTCCTCCATTTCATCATTGGGAACCGAACACAGGGCCTTGAGCTCCTCCTCGGTCTCCTCTATTTTCCAGACAGCAATTTCAGCTTCGTTTTCAAGTGTTTTCTTAAGATACAGTGCCATAATAGTCAATGCCTTATGATCCTATTTCACCGCCCTTGCCCATATACGTCACACCCGTGCGCGGGGAATAACCGCACACGACATAACCACCATCCTGAAGGGAATCAGGATGGCAGGTCACGATAAGATATGTGTCGCTGCATATGAAATCCGACAACGGATCGTCCGCAGGCTTGCCTGCCGACATTGTCTGATCGCTATTTACAGAACTGGGAGGTTCCATACTTTTAAAGGCGTAATTGTTACGTCTGCAAATATAGTGCTTTTTTCGTAATCTGAAAAATAATAACTTACTTCAGTCCTGCAGCAGCTTCTCCGGATCAGGATCATTCGCCCTCGGCTTCTTCCACAGCCTTGAAATAGCGGTAGGAATTGACCTTGAGCTCACCCACTGAGAGTTCGTCGCAGACAATCGTTCCGTCAGGATGGGCCTGGAGTCCGGATACGGTGCAGTAATGTGAATAAGGGCCCTCGACGGCATCCCTGATGGCACGGGCCTTCTTGCTTCCGAAGGCGAGAATGACTACTTCCCTGGCTCCGAGAACAGTGGCCACGCCTACGCTGAGGGCCTGCTTCGGCACCTGGTTCACATCATTGTCAAAGAAACGGGAGTTGACGACGCGTGTGTCATAGGTAAGGGTAACGACCCGGGTCCTGGACTGGAGTGAGGAGAATGGCTCATTGAATGCGATATGTCCGTCCTCTCCGATTCCGCCGAGGAAAAGGTCGAATCCGCCGGCCTCCTCGATGGCCTTCTCGTACCTCTCGCACTCGGCCTTGAGGTCCGGAGCATTTCCGTTGAGAATGTGAATGTTCTCCGCAGGCTCGTCAATGTGGTCGAAGAGATATTTGTGCATGAAGGAATGATAGCTCTCCGGATGTGATTCAGGGAGGCCTACATACTCATCCATATTGAATGATATGACATTCCTGAATGACACTTCTCCGGCCTTGACCATACGGATCAGCTCCGCATATGTCTCGATCGGGGTTGAACCGGTGCAGAGCCCGAGGACGAAAGGCTTGTCGCTGACCGCAGCCTTCTCATTGATTTTCCTGGCTATGTGATGTGCGGCCCAGAGTGAGCCGGCCTTGCTGTCATCTCTAATTATAAGTCTCATTGTATCAATATTTTATGGGGCTGTCCCAATAGTCCGTCACAGCGGATGGACTTGGGATCAGCCCCGAGTGAATCAGTAAAGTTTCAGGAATACCTCCATGGCCTGGTACTCGGCCATTCCGAGCTCGTCATAGATGCGGGCGGTATTCTGGGTACGGTCCTCCGCCCTCTGCCAGAACTCGCGAGGGTCATCTCCAGGGAAAGGAACGATGTCCTTCTGGGAAAGATGGCGGAAGATGGCGTGGCGCTTCTCCACGACCTCGTCCGGGCTGAGAGGAACGGCCATATCCACGCGGCCGATTTCCCACTCCATCCAGGCTCCCCTGTAGAGCCACACGTGGGTGTTCTCAAGCCAGGTCTCCCCTTCTTCCTTGAGCTGCTCGATAGCCTCCAATGCGGCTTCGGTGCAGACACGGTGGGTTCCGTGAGGGTCGGCCAGGTCGCCTGCCATGAACACCTGGTCAGGGCGAAGTCTCTTGAGCAGGTCCTTGATGATGTCGAGGTCAGCCTGGGTGCGCGGCATCTTCTTCACGCCGCCGGACTCGTAGAAAGGCAGGTCGAGGAAGTGGACATTGGTATTGTCATTGAGGCCGAACGAACGGTCTGCCCCGCGGGCCTCGCTGCGGCGGATGGCTCCCTTGATGGCGAGAAGTTCCTTAGGCTCAGGCTCTCCGGGCACCTTGGAGTCGATGATTGCCTTGATACGGTCGAACTCGTCCGCAAAGCCGAGCTGATGAGCCGCATCCATATGCTGAAGCACCACATCGTCGTGGACGGCGAGGTCTCCGGATGTCTCATAAGCCACGTGGACATCGTGTCCCTGATGAACCAGGCGGATGAATGTACCTCCCATGGAAATCACATCGTCATCCGGATGCGGCGAGAAAATGAGGACCTTCTTCGGATACGGCTTGGCAGAAACAGGCCTCTGGCTGTCATCGGCATCAGGTTTTCCGCCCGGCCATCCGGTAATGGTATGCTGGAGGTCATTGAACACGTCAATGTTTATCTTGTCATAAGGCCCCCTCCGGTCGAGCAGCTCGCCGAGAGAATGCTCGAGATAATCTTTCTGTGTAAGCTTGAGAATCGGCTTGTGAACCTCCTGGCAAAGCCATACGACAGCCTTTCTCATGAATTTCCTTGTCCAGTCGCAAGGTCCTACCATCCAAGGAGATACGACTCTCGTAAGGAGGGATGCGCCGGTCTCGTCGGTGTAGCAGGTTATGTCAGGATGAGCCTGTAGCAATGATGCCGGGTAATCGCTGTCCGGCTTCATCTCGGCAACTCTCTTCACCGCCTCCGCCTTGTCCTCGCCCCATGCCATTAGGATGATCTTCCCGGCTGTCATGATGGTGTCCAGACCTACTGTCAATGCGGCCGCCGGGGTATGCTTGAAGTCCCCGTTGAAGAATCTGCCCTGACGCTTCCTGGAGTGATAGGAGAGAAGCACTGTCCTTGTACGGCTCTTCAGGGAGGTTCCCGCTTCATTGAACCCGATCTGTCCCTGCTCTCCCATTCCGATCACGAGGAGGTCCAGGCCTCTGAAAGCCTTGTCATACTCCGCACAGTATTCGCTGATTCTATCCTGCGGAACACTGCCGTCCGGAATGTGGATGTTCTCCTCCGGAATGTCAATGCCGTCAAGGAGGGCGGAGCGGAGCCTCATGTTGCGGCTCTGCGGCTCGTCCTTGCCATACGGATAATACTCGTCAATGGAGTAGACCTCAACATTCCTGAATGATACCCTTCCTTCATCATAGGCCCTTTTGAGCCTTGTGTAGAGAGATGCCGGAGTGGAGCCGGTAGTGAGGCCAAGCCTGAAATTGCGGTTCTGGCAGGCGTTGATGGAGTTTACGATAATGTCGGCGATTTTGTCGCTGGCGGTGGAAGACTGGTCATAGATTTCAGTACGGATTCTCTCAAAACCATGGAGAATGTCTGCAGGAATCCCCTTTTCGATCAGACCACCTTCCTTTGGCAATGTAAAGTGTTTCATATATTATGCAATAATTTGCCCTCGGATAATTTGAGGTGTACAAATATATTGAAATAATTTGAATGATTATACAGATTGTTCAATGATTGGCATAAAAATCCGGGCGGAGCTTTTGCCCCGCCCGGAATGGTATGTTGCTTGTCAAACTTTACTTTGACCTTACATATTCAATCTTGGAGATCTGAATAGTACCGTTGTTGCTAGTCTGATCCAGATCAAAAACAAGTTTATAATATGCTCCTTCAGCTGGAGTAGAAACTACATACTCTTTCGCAACAGCAGCTGATGCGTTTTCAAGCGTCATTGGCACAGTCTCGAGAACTGTAGCATATTCAGCATCAGATGCGACAATCAGGCTTGCGCTCTTAATTTTATCAGATGCTGAAATCTTATCGAATGTGACAATAACCTTTGTCACCTTGTTAGGGATTGGAGTAGCGGTAGCGATAGTCGCAACAGTAGCAGCATTCTTGCTGCCACACCTGATGTATGTCCAACTGTTCCAATTGTTATTGTTGAACGAATTGATTTCCCATGTGTACTCGCCAGATTTAGCGGTCCATTTAGATGTATAAGTATTGGTTTTGTTATTCTCTTTGTTCTCATCCGGGAAAGTAAGAATGACTGACGCAGGTGTGTCGCTGCTGTTCTGGGTAAGGGTAACTGAAACCGGAGTGCATCCTTCAGCTGATATCGTGAAAGTTGCGGTGCGGGTATCTCCCGTATTGGCATTGAAGGTTATTTCAACATTGCCGTCTTTGCTTCCGGATTTTGTATAATCCGTAATCCAGGACTCAGAGCAGGTCACAGTCCAGTCAACATTGGATTTCACGGCGATTGAAGCAGATGTCACCGCTGCAGCGATTGCATCAGGAGTCTCGGCCCTCAGATAAGGTTTAGTCTCGACGCTGACCGGAATAACCTGATACCAATTGTTTGCAGAGTGGAAGCCGTAGATGTAACCTGTAACGGTGAACTCGGCTCCCGCAAGGTCAGCATAGTTCTCGTAGATATTGTTGAGCTGGATACGATGGTTGGCACCTTCCTTCGTGAGTACGAATCCTTCGCTCTGCATGACACCGGAAAGCTTGGCATAAGTAATCTTAATCTTGTTGGCGTCGATAGTGAATGCATTGAATGCCTCAAGGCCGGTGAGGTCAACAAGCTTAGGATAGGTCGGAGTCGCAGTAGCGCCGTCATTCTCATCAACGGTAGTGGATATGATCTGAACGGTTCCGTAATTGTTGGCGGTGGTACCGGAAATGAGAATCTTGTTGCCTACGGCGACAGCCGGTTCATCATTGGTATATACGTAAATGGTTCCGGTAGCATCTCCGAGAATAAAACCTTTCTTGTGAATCGCCATCACAGTAGCCTCTGTCTTTACAAGGGTGCCTGTTTCAGCGGCGATGATTTCGGCAATTGTGGAAACCGGCGTCTCAGACTGGCCATTGTCAGTCACCTTGACGGCCATCATATTGCGGAACTTGGCATTGTTGCCGCCGGCGAAATAGCCGTAAACGGTAATCTCGTGCCCTGCAAGGTCGGCAAGCCCGAGAGATTCGAGCGGATAGGAGATGGAGCCCTGGACAGTCGTGCCGTCGATTGAAAGGTTGTAGTAATAGCCTGATATTGAGAGGACTCCTGTCATCTTGATCGGCTGGCACTTTGTCAGGTCGAGATTCTCGATGTTGTCCTTGTTGACATCCAGCCAGTTCGGCTCAGCCACGGTAAGACCAGTCTCGAGGGTAGTCACTGAAGCGATGCTCAGCTGCGGAAGATCGCCATAGACGGCAGTTGTTCCGGCAACCTTGACCTTTGAGTTCAATTCAACTCCAGGTTCTGTATATGCAGCATTGAAGGCAAGGAGGTATCCGGTCTCGTCCATAATTACAAATCCCCTGTTGTAAGTGCCGACAACGACACCCTCGGTCTCAGCCTCTACGCCGGAAGAGAGAGCAAGCACCTCGGCAATGCTCTTGAGGTTGCCCAGGGAACCATCCTGAGATACAGTAACGATAGCTGTGAGAGTGGCGGAGGCTGTGAACTTGATGGTCGCAGTCCTGTTCTTGCCCTCATTCTTGGCCGCCTTCACGGTGATGGTCACAGGGTCATTGGAAGCCTTGCCGGAGAGAGGAGATACATCGATTCCCTCCACATCGCTTCCGATAATCTCGGCTGACCAGTCCCTGGTAGCCTTCAACTCGAATGTCTTGGTTTCACCCTCTGGCGAAAGGGTGACCTCAGAAACTTCAGCTTTCAAGGAGGCAGGTCCGAGAACCTCCTCCTCTTCCCCGCAGGAAGTCATTGCCGATGCAATCACGGCTGACATGGCGAGATAGAAGAATTTCTTCATTTTCATTGTAAAAATAATTAATTATTAGTTATTGTTTTCTTTCGCTTGCAAATTATCAGCCAGCAGGCTGATGACGGAAAAAAAGCACACACTTTACAAAGATATGAAAGAAAGATGAGATATCCAATCCGGGAAAATGACTACCTTTGCGGAAACTGAATGATTATGAGCATAGAATATCCGGGGAAATTTTGGAAAGACTACGAGCTGGTGGATTCAGGCGACGGGGAGAAGCTTGAGAGATTCGGCAACTACTATATGATAAGGCCGGAGCCCAAGGCATTGTGGTCCAAGACATTGCCTGCAGGAGAATGGGAGAGGGCGGCACATACCCGCTTCCGTCCGGGAGCAGGGTTCGGCAAGGCTGGCAAGGAGGACAGCGGCACCTGGGAGAGACTGAAACGGACTGATGACCAATGGTATATACGGTACAGCGGGGCGCAGAAGGGGCTTGATTTCACATTGAGGCTCGGCCTGACCTCGTTCAAGCACGTGGGCGTATTCCCGGAGCAGGCAGCCAACTGGGAGTACATTTTCCGGGAAACTTCTGCATTGGTTTCCAAGGCCGGGACTGACGCCGAGGGCAGGATCATCCGCCCTAAGGTGCTCAATCTCTTCGCATACACCGGAGCCGCCTCACTCGCCGCAAAGGCAGCCGGGGCTGATGTCACCCATCTCGACTCCGTAAGGCAGGTGGTCACCTGGGCCCGGGGCAATATGGAGAGCAGCCGGCTCGACGGCATCCGCTGGGTGGTGGAGGATGCATTGAAATTCGCCAGGCGCGAGGCCCGCAGAGGCAATGTATATCAGGGAATTATCCTTGACCCTCCGGCTTACGGCCACGGCCCGGACGGGGAGAAGTGGAAGCTGGACGAATGTCTCTACGACATGATGAAATGCGTGAGCGCAATCCTGGCCCCGAAGGACAGTTTCATGGTCCTGAATCTGTATTCCAACGGGTTCTCTCCGCTTCTCGGGGAGACCGTGGTCAGGGAGGCCTTCGGGCTGGGCGGCACGGATACCGGGAAATCAGAGCAGGGTGCCGGCGCAAAGCCGTCCGCAATACTGGAATCGGGCGAGCTCGCCCTCAGCGACCGCACAGGCAAGGCATTGCCTCTCAGCATTTTCGTAAGACTTAAAAGATAGCATGTATGCCCCGCAAGGAGAAGATTCACGATATGTTCAACAGCATTGCCGCAGACTACGACAAGCTGAACCATATAATGTCCCTCGACATTGACAAAAGCTGGAGGAAGAGGGCACTCAGGAGGATTCTGAAGTCCACCAGGGACGAGCGGAGGGCCGGAAGGGAGATTGATGAGAAACGGCGTCTCAGGAGCATTGAGGTGCTGGATGTGGCCTGCGGGACAGGTGATTTCAGCATTGCCATAGCCGAGGCGATGAGAAAGATTGCGAAGGACAGCTCTGATTCCGGCAAGGCCGATGCAATGGGCCACGTCACAGGAGTTGACCTCTCCGAAGGAATGCTGGAGGTGATGAAGGACAAGGTTGCCAAGGCCGGGCTGGAGGACTTGATATCCTGTGAGACAGGAGATTGCGAGAATTTAAGATTTCCGGACAACAGTTTTGACCGTGTCACCGTGGCATTCGGAGTCAGGAATTTCGAGAACCGGGAGAAGGGCCTCAGGGAGATGCTCCGTGTCCTCAAGCCGGGCGGAAAGCTCGTGATCCTGGAACTTTCGGTACCGTCCAACGCCTTCATGCGCTGGCTGTTCAACCTCTATTTCCTCCACATTCTCCCGCTGATCGGCGGCAGCATTTCCGGGGACAAGGCCGCCTACAGATATCTTCCGGCCTCAGTCCTGAACTTCCCCGGCAAGAAGGAATTCAGCAGCATCCTGCGCGACTGCGGATATGCAGCCGTCAGCCACAAGGCCTTCACCCTCGGCATCTGCAGGATGTATGTAGGCATCAAGCCTCAGGAATCAGCTCTTTAGCCTCTGACGGCAGCCTCGACCTCGGCGGAGAGACTCTCCCTTTCCCGGGCATCAGGGATGGCGGCAAGCACGGGAGCCAGGAATGAGATTATCTGAAGTATCCTGGCCTCGTTTTCAGGGATTCCGCGGGAACGCATATAGAACTGCTCATCCTCATTGAGCTGGCCCACAGTTGCGCCGTGGGAGCATTTCACATCGTCGGCATAGATTTCCAGCTGAGGCTTGGTCTCGGCATGGGCTGAGGAGGAGACCACCAGGTTGCGGTTGGTCTGATAGGCCTCGGTCTTCTGGGCATCCGGAGCCACCACGATCTTTCCGAAGAAGCTGACGCGGGAAGAGCCGCCGGCCACGCCGTTGAAAAGCTGGGTGGAAATGCATTCAGGCACACGGTGACGAAGATCGGTGCGGATGGAAAGCCGCTCTTCGGCATTGCAGAGATAGAGCCCTGAAATATTGACCTCGGAATGCGGGCCCACAATGTCGACGGCAATCCTGACATCGGCCGAGATGCCGGGCAGCACCACTACCACAATGTCGAGCCGGGCATCACCGCCCACCACGATATTGCTGAAAGGAAGTTCCGGAACCTGGCCAGACCCGGCATCCGGACCAAGCGTATAAACCTTGCTCAGCTTCTGACCATCAAGCACTTCCAATGTATCAGGGCCAATATAGACCGGAAGGTCCTGATAATGGCCGGCATCCTGTGCCGGAGAAGGGTCAAGGCGTGCAGGTATGGTATTGTCGTACTTTATCATAATCAGAAAATATCGTAGCCCTTTTCCTCAATCACGTCCACAAGCTCCCGTCCGCCTGTCTCGACAATCCGGCCCGCCTTCAGGACGTGCACGATGTCCGGGACAATGTAGTCCAGAAGCCTCTTGTAATGGGTAATGACAATAGCCGATTTCTCAGGAGTATGGAGCGACCTGACTCCCTCGGCTACAATCCTGAGAGCATCCACGTCCAGGCCGCTGTCGGTCTCGTCGAGGATGGACAGGGTCGGGTCCAGCATTGCCATCTGGAAGATTTCATTGCGCTTCTTCTCTCCTCCGGAGAAGCCTACATTGACCTCCCTCTTGGAAAATTCAGGCTTCATCTGGACGAAAGCCATCTTTTCCTTCATAAGTTTCAGGAAGTCACCGGCTTTCATCGGCTCCTCCCCCGCAGCCTTGCGTCTGGAATTGATGGCCGTCTTCATGAAGTTGGTGATGGAGACGCCCGGAATCTCGACCGGGTACTGGAACGACATGAAAATGCCGGCCCAGGACCTTTCCTCCGGACTCATTGCCAGAAGATCCCGCCCCATAAACTCAATGCTGCCTTGCGTCACCGTGAACGAAGGCTTGCCTGCCAGGACGGAGGACAATGTGCTCTTGCCGGCCCCGTTCGGCCCCATTACCGCATGGATTTCGCCCTTGCGGATGGTCAGGTCAATGCCCTTGAGTATTTCCTTGTCTCCTACAGAAGCGTGAAGTCCGCTGATCTGCAACAATATGTCATTTGCCATAAGAATATGCTGTCTGTTAGATGTTGTCTATGCGTTCTTGCGGTAGAGTCTTGCCCAGGTAATCAGCGACCAGATGCCGTTGATGAGGTAGAGGGAGCAGACTACCGGCATGAAAATGTGGCCTACGGATATGTGGAGGATGAGCTGGGAGATGTTTACCATCAGCCAGGCTATCCAGCAATCCCATTTCTTCAGGGCCGAGAGGAACTGGGCCACGAGAATCAGGATGGTCACGCAGGCGTCGAGGTACGGAACCGGGTCGGAAGGGAATCTGCCCGGGAATACGGCATTGCCTATGAGGCTTATGAACCAGCCCCATACGCCGGCGAGGATGAAGATGGAGGCTATGGCAATGATGCGCTGCCGCCACCCCAGCATTGTCACTTTCAATGCGGAACTGTCGTCGGAACTCTGCTCCCCGGACTTCGGATGAGTCCAGCGGTAATGCCCCAATATATTGATCCCCAATGATATAGGCTGAAGAATAAGATTGGCGTAGAGGTTCTTGTTCCAGAACATCAGGAAGAGGAGGGCGGAGTAGAGATAGCCCACCCAGAAATTGTACTTGCTGTTCCTTCCGGCAAGGAAGACGCAGGTCAGACCCGCCAGTGACGTGAGCAGGTCAATGAGAAGTACCGGGGTGTCTCCGCCGATTGTGAACAATGTGTAATTTATCCAGTTCATCATTTTCAATTATCTACGTTAATGCGGCCTTTGGCCTGAAGCCTATCCCACAGAGCCTTCCAGCGATACCTGAAGCAACTTCTGGGCCTCGACGGCGAACTCCATCGGCAGCTTGCTCAGGACCTCGCGGGCATAGCCGTTGACTATCAGGCCGACAGCTTCCTCCGGAGCAATGCCCCTCTGGTTGCAGTAGAAAAGCTGGTCCTCGCTGATCTTGGACGTGGTGGCCTCGTGTTCGACCACAGCCGTGGAATTGTCCGTCCGTATATCCGGGAAGGTGTGGGCACCGCAGAGCGAACCTATCAGGAGGCTGTCGCACTGGGAGAAATTCCTTGCTCCGGCAGCTCCCGGAAGCATTCTCACAAGGCCCCTGTAGCTGTTCTGGCTATGCCCGGCCGATATGCCCTTGCTGACAATGCGGCTTCTGGTGTTCCTTCCGGCGTGAATCATCTTCGTGCCGGTATCCGCCTGCTGGTAATTGTTGGTCACGGCCACGGAATAGAACTCCGAGGAGGAATTGTCCCCCTTCAGTATGGTGCTCGGATATTTCCAGGTTATGGCGGAGCCGGTCTCGACCTGGGTCCAGGACAGATGGGCTCCCTCATGGCATACTCCCCTCTTGGTCACGAGGTTGAGAATGCCTCCGCGGCCCTCGGCATCACCCGGATACCAGTTCTGCACGGTGCTGTACTTGACATCGGCATCCTTCAGGACCACGATTTCCACCACTGCGGCGTGAAGCTGGTTCTCGTCGCGCATAGGGGCTGTGCAGCCCTCCATATAGCTGACGTAAGAGCCTTCGTCGGCCACAATCAATGTCCTCTCGAACTGGCCCGTGCCCTTGGCATTGATACGGAAATATGAGGAGAGTTCCATCGGGCAGCGTACCCCCTTCGGGATGTAGCAGAATGAGCCGTCGCTGAATACGGCCGAATTCAGGGCGGCGAAATAATTGTCCCCGGCAGGCACCACCGTGGCCAGATATTTCCGGACAAGGTCAGGGTGCTCCTTCACGGCCTCGCTGAACGAGCAGAAGATGATTCCCTTGTCAGCCAGTTCCTTACGGAATGTCGTGACCACCGAAACCGAGTCGAACACGGCATCGACGGCAGCCACGCCGGCCAGGACCTCCCTCTCTTTCAGAGGAATGCCGAGCTTGTCGAAGGTCTCGGCCAGCTTCGGGTCAATCTCCTTCGGCCTGTCAGCATCCTTCTTCGGGGCTGCGTAATATATGATATCCTGATAGTCAATATGCGGCATATCCAGGTGACCCCATTCCGGGGCCTCCATCGCCTGCCATTTCCGGAATGCGTCGAGACGGAAGTCCAGAAGCCACTGCGGCTCCCCCTTCCTCTCGGAAATCATCCTGACAATGTCCTCGTTCAGGCCTTTCGGGATGAATTCCTGCTCGACGTCGGTGACGAAACCTTCCTTGTATTCCTTGGCGGTTATGTCCCGGAGCAATTCCTTTTCTTCGTTTATATCCATAAATGCTTATATTCTCTTCATCAAGTCGGCGAGGACGATTGCCGTCATCGCTTCCACTACAGGAGGGGTCCTGAGGGCGAAGCAGGCGTCGTGCCTGCCGGGGATGGAAAGTTCATCCATCTCACCCTTTGCAAAATTGAATGTCTTCTGCGGCTTCCCTATGCTGGAGGTAGGCTTGAAGGCTACCCTGAACACGATCGGATTGCCGTTGGTGATGCCGCCGTTCACTCCGCCGGCCCCGTTCTTGGACGGATGCACGCTGAGATGCAGGCTGACATCGCCGCCTTCGACATTGTCGAACGGGTCATTGTGCTCAGAACCCTTCATTCTGGCCGACTCGAATCCATCTCCGAATTCTATGCCACGGACTCCAGGGATGGAGAAGATGGCGTGGGAAATCAGGGACTCGACCGAGTCGAAGAACGGTTCTCCGAGGCCGGCAGGGACCTTGGACGCCACGCATTCCACTATTCCTCCGATGGAGTCACGCTCCCGCATTGCATTGGCAATCACGTCCTTCCATATTACGGAAGCAGGGATTTCAGACTCCGGCAATCCATTCCTGTCCTCGTCAGTCAATGTCTCCAGAGCCTCGGTCCTGGACATTCCGCCCACCTCGATGAGGCTGGCACGCACGTCGCAGACACACATTTTCTTGGCCACGACTCCCGCCGCCACGATCGGCAAAGTAAGCCTTCCGGAGAAATGTCCGCCGCCTCTCGGGTCGTTGAAATCCATCCACTTCACGCTGGCGGTATAGTCGGCGTGGCCCGGACGCGGCATGTCATTGAAAAGCTTGTAATCCCCGGAGCGGGTATTCCTGTTCCTGAAAATGATGGCGAGAGGGGCTCCCGTGGTGAATCCCTCATATATTCCGCTGAGAATCTCGGGTATGTCGGCCTCGATTCTCGGGGTCGTGCCCTTTGGCCCGCTTTTCCTGCGGAGAATGTCCTCCGTGAAATCCTCGATACCGAGAGGGAGGCCCGGCTGAACTCCGTCAAGCACGACGCCTATCGCATCGCCGTGGGATTCTCCGAAAATGGAGACTCTGAATTTGCTGCCGAATGAATCCATATCTATGTTCAGAATAGTTTGCCGAAAAGTTCCCCGAATGTAGGGAAGGATTTGGCAACACATTGTGTATCATCTATTTCTATAGGACTGTCAGCACCGATTCCGGCCACTCTCAGGGCCATTACCATGCGGTGGTCGTGATGCGAGGTGTAGCTGCCTCCCCTGAGCAGGGTATGCGTGAGGCTGCGCCTGGCGAGGGAATGTCCATCCACAATGAGCTTGTCCCCGGCTATTTTCGCATTGACACCCATCTTTGTGAGCATTTCCAATATTGCCTTGCCACGGTCGCTTTCCTTGTTGGCAAGCCTGCCTACACCGGCTATCCTGCTGGTTCCCTCACAGAATGCAGCAAGCACTGCTACTATCGGGAATAGATCCGGGCAGTTGGCGGCGTCCACCTCGAATGCGCTGAGCGGCGCTCTCTGCACGTGAATGAGGCCTTTCGGGTCGTCGTCCCCCAACTGGGAGAGGCTGGCACCGGCCTCCATCAATATGTCCATAATGGAGAGGTCCGCCTGCAACGACTTGGTATCCAGGCCGGTAAGTTCAACTCTTCCGAACACGGCACCGGCCACGAGGAAGTTTGCAGCCGAACTCCAATCCCCCTCGATATCCATATCCGCGGCCTTGTAGGCCTGGCCTCCCTTGATGTGGAAAGTGATGGAGGTACAGTCGCTCCAGTCCTTGGACTCGGCGAATTCCTCCCCGCCTTCCATATCGCACCAGACTTTCACGCCGAATGCCTTCATCACGTCCATTGTAATGAAGAGGTAAGGGATGCTTTTCGGATTGTTCAGTTCAATGACGGTATCCTCGTCGAGAAGTGGCAATGCCATCAGCAGTCCGGAGATGATCTGGGAGCCGCTGGCGCCTGATATTGAGGCTTTTCCGGCATTGAGGGAGCCCTTTATGTCGAGAGGCACGAAGACTTCGGCGGCATCGGCCGGCCCGGAAGCGGGATTGGCGGCTCTTTCGCCGGCCTGGACGAGCCTGACCCCGAAGGCAGACATTATCTCCGGAGCGCCCTTGAGCGGCCTTCCGGTCAATGTCTTCTCGCCGGTCACCCTTATGTCGCCGTCGTTCAGAACCGAAAGAAGCGGTATCATCATCCTCGTGAGAAGGCCCGATTCTCCCGTATGCAGAGTATTGAGTTTCAATGAATTTCTTTTCGCACCGATGCCCTTGATGGTCAATGCCGACCCGTCCTTGGCCACATTGCCGGAGGCGTATGAAAGCCCGACTGTTACCTCTGCGCCGAGAGCCCTGGCGACCGCGATGGCAGATTCATTGTCCCCGCAAGGAGAATAGCCCCTGAGGACGGAAACGCCTTCAGACAATGCTGCGGCAATGATGGCCCGCTGGGCAAAACTCTTCGAACAAGGCATCTGGACAGGCTCGGCGGAAGGATATCCGATGAACTTCCTGCCGCCATAGACATTGGCCCGCATCGAAGCCGTGGACATCTGGCCCGGTGCGGCGGCCTCCTCCTCATTGAGGGCGGCGTATGTATGCGGAGCGCCTTTGGCAAGGCAGTCTATACGGCTGGACCGGCCTTTCTCCCCCATTGCGAATGCCACGAGACGGCCCGGGTCGAAGCTTTCATAGAGTTTCAGCACACGTGCGGAGTCATCGTCATCATTGGCGGTGACAACTATTTTGGCAATGTCTGCCCCGAGGGCAAAACACTTCTCTGTCAATGCTTTAAGAGCCTCAAGGGAGTCTGTGCCGGAGAAATCGTGATATGAGCGGATGAGGACTGTGCCGCATTCCCTGGTCTCCCGGCGGATGCGCTTGGACATCATTGCCGGGGCCTCTATTTCGAGGTCGGTGTATGCCGCTCCGGCGTGGATGGCGGTTATGAGCAGGGACTCGGCTTTCTGGGATGCCCTGGAGTCGAGCTTGCGGTCGTCCGTGTTCCCGTCGTCGAGGGAGGCCCTGATTTCGGACACCCTGCAGGTGGCTATGAGGGGCACGTCGGAGGAGGAGAACAGCTCTTCCACCTCGTCCTGGGCCAGGTTGCAACGGTCAAGCCGGATTTCAGCCATCTCCACCTCCCCGGATTCGAGGATGGCGAAGATTTCGTCAAGCGTCCTGTTCTGTATTGATGTGCAGATCATATAATTCTGTTGTTTGCCCGGGGCCTGGGACAGAATGTTTTTCTGACTGGTCCCGGAACTTACAAAGATACAAAAAATACCGGCAGCTTCTCAATTCTTACGTCGCCAACAGCGTGAATGAGCACGAAATTCACGCCTTCGCCCTCGGCTTTCTTGTCGTATTTCATTGCAGGGACCAGCTCTGATATGCTGTAGGGGCATTCCACGGGCAGGCGGCAGGCGGCGAAATCCCGGCGGAGGGTGGCGGCGAGATGCGGGGCGGCCGTTCCCGGGGCAGCTGATTCCAGGGCAGCTGATTCCTGAGCAGCTGATTCCTGAGCAGCTGATGCTGCGGCAATATCATCCCCGCATTGCGGAAGCACGCCCCCGGCAGCATTGCCATAGAACTTCTCCGAAAGCCCGGCAGCCATTATCATTCCCATTGACACAGCCTCACCGTGACTGATGTCGTCGCCCTTCTCCCTGGCCATCCACTCGATGGCGTGCGCGAAGGTGTGGCCGAGATTCAGCTTGCGCCTCTCCCCCGACTCGAACTGGTCACGCTCCACGACTCCGGCCTTGACCGATGCCGCGGCAGATATAAGTTCCTGCAGCTCAGGTAGATGCTCCAATATCGCGGCCTTGTGGTCATTGGCCCCGGCAATGGCGGAGAGTACGCTGATGGCCTTGCTGTAGTTGTTCCCCTCATTGTCAATGATGAAGGTTTTGACAAGTTCCGCCGCCCCGGAAATGAAGTCCCTGTATGGCAATGTAGACAGCACCTCGGGGCATTCGAATGTAAACTCAGGCTGGCGGATGACGCCGAGCATATTCTTGTAATTCAGGAAGTTGACTCCGGTCTTTCCGCCGATTGCGGCATCCACCTGAGCCAGAAATGTGGTAGGCAGATAGGCAAAGCGGATTCCCCTCTTGTAGATGGAGGCGGCGAAACCGGCCATGTCGGTAGTGATGCCTCCCCCGATGGCAAGAATCAGGGCTCTGCGGTCGGCCTCCAGGTTCAGAAGCCATCGGCATATCTCCAGGACGGTGTCGATATTCTTGGCATTTTCATTGGCATCGATGGAGAAACGGCCCCGGAGATTGCCGCAAGGCTCCAGCGCCTCCGCAACCCTGGCGGCATAGGCTTCCACGTTCCTGTCCGACAGGATGTAGACGGCCGGATAATCCTTCAGATACGGGACGGCATCCTCAACTGTCCTCCCGGTGTTTATTGTGCATAATGGTTTATTCATATAGGGCATTATTATCAATTAAGGCTCGCTTTCCTCGCAAACGGCAAAATATGCTGCATTCCGCCGTTTTGTATGATTTTCGCTTAAAGAAACATTGCAATGCGGGAGCGGAGATAGTCATGCAGGTCAGACCAGGCGTAATAGATTGATTCCGAGTGCGCAAGGTCTCCAAGAGCGGCATCCTGACCATTGAGGAGAACACGGACGAGAGGCTCGGCTCCCTTGCGGCGCGAGCGGTAGAAGATGAACTGGAGATTGCCGGCCATCGGGGAACGGTAGGTCTGGTAGTATTGCGACAGCTCCTCAGGAGTCTCCGGGAAGTGCCCGAAATGGTCCAGGTCGGCAATCATCAGCAATGTCATCAGGCAATGGTCGTGTCCGAAGCGAAGGTCCGCACCTGACCCGCCAGAGGCAATGACTTTCTCTGCCTTGTCCAGCATATCCACGAATATGGCGGAGCAGGATGTCCTGTACCAGTAATACTCACAGAATCTCAGATAGTTGTCCACCTCCCACATCTTGACATATTCCTCACTCGTGAAAATGTCTGAGAAATCATTGCGGACATCGTCATCGAGGCTGTTCATCCCGCCGACAAGCATATACATATAGTCCATTGTCCAGAGATGGGACTTTCCCTCAATGGCCTTGGATGGGTCCTTGAACATTCTTCCCAGGACGTCAATATACTCCGGGAAGAAGCTGCGGAGGAATTCCTCTTCCGACTCGGCGTATGGGAAATCGAACTTGGGACCCTTGAACCGGAACGGGTTGGTGCCCAGGTTGGGTGAGGTTGCCTGAATGTATTCGAGGCCCTGATGGGCAATGATTTCTGTTTTCGGGGCAATGCGGGAGAGCTCGGTGCAGAATGATGTCATACTCATTATTGACCTGATGGAGCCTGAGGCACAGGCCCGTACATTGCTCCCCTTTCCGAATGCCCCGGGATAGTCGGAATGCATCTTGCCGGCCATCCTCTTCTGCTGGTTCCAGCCTTTGTCTGTCAGATCACCGACCCTGTAGCGGACTTTCTCATAGAAGTCTGCGAGCCTGAGACTCAATGACTTGCCATATTCAGTGATATTGTCCTCCCGCTCTGCTTTCTGAAGCATCTCAAGCAGGTCGGTATAGGTCTCCCGGGCGTAGGCATATCGTGAGCCGTGTCTGCCGTAATGACTGATATAGAATGGCTTATATCCTTTAGGACAGGCGGCGGGGCTGACCGCATTGAAGTCATAGACGGCATCCAGGCCGGAAGCCTTGATCCGGTCGGCGGCTACGATTTCGCGTACCGAGGACTGAATTTCCCCCGTATTGCCTGCGGAGAGTTCAATGTTGATGGCTATGAGGCCGAGTGCCAGAGCGGCCCTGAGGACAAGTTTTCCGATTTTCATTTCGTTCGTCATTTGCATTCCTGCAAATATACGAACGATTTCCGTGACCTTGGTTGATTCTGTAGATAAAAAGGTTTGTTCTCAGGCTGAAATGCCGGTCGGGGAATCACGTGGGCAACACCCTGGGGATTGGGGAGTTCCGCATCATCAGCCACGACTTCAATGACGTGGTCTGGAGGGTGAGATGGAAGGTCATTGCGAAGGAATAACGGATTACACTGATAAATCAACGTTTGAGACTGAAAAATCGATGCTGACAAGCAGATTTCTGAAAAATAGTTTGTTTCGGCGCTAAATCTTTCCGCCTGTGTAAAAGCATACGGGAGAAAAGATGTATATTTACACAGTTAAATCGAAATTTTATGGTCACTTATTTTGATGCATGTGAGATTCTTGAAATGCTG